>JACCDW011029919.1_pt1 | contig 10753 bp, 10 predicted proteins | sample 7449781 | NCBI WGS metagenome assembly JACCDW01 (sample SAMN15323449, study PRJNA562643) | freshwater metagenome | isolation source: river surface water | place: USA:Blue River Watershed | collected 2017-08-18
CCCAAATACAACCCATGACTGAAGACTTTATCCCTATCAATGGTACCGATTATGTGGAACTCTATGTTGGCAATGCCAAGCAGAGCGCACTCTACTACCAGTATGCTTTTGGATTTGAATTAATCGCCTACGCGGGTCCAGAAACTGGCGTGAAAGACCGTGCATCTTATGTGCTCAAGCAAGAAAAAATCCGCCTGGTGCTCACCTCTCCCCTTTCAGCAGATCACCCCATCAATACACACATCAAGCAACATGGAGATGGAGTCAAGGTGCTCGCGCTTTGGGTGGATGATGCAGAGAAATCCTGGAAAGAAACGACTAGCCGTGGAGCAGTATCGGTAGAAGCACCAAAGACGCTTCAGGATCAGCATGGAGAAGTTCGGGTAGCAAGTATCCAAACCTATGGGGACACGATCCATACCTTCGTGGAGCGAAAAAATTACCAAGGTCTCTTCCTACCAGGCTACCAAGCACGAAAAAGCAGTTATTCTTCAGAGCCAATCGGCTTAAAGTACATCGACCACTGTGTAGGAAATGTTGCGCTTGGTGAAATGAATCGCTGGGTCAACTTTTACGAGGAAGTGATGGGATTCAAGTTGTTGTTGACCTTTGATGACAAGGACATCTCTACAGAATATTCTGCCTTGATGTCTAAAGTCGTTTCCAATGGCAATGGGTACATCAAATTCCCAATCAACGAGCCTGCTGAAGGCAAGAAAAAATCTCAGATTGAAGAATACCTCGATTTTTATGGAGGGCCTGGAGTGCAGCACATTGCTATCGCTACCTACGATATTATCCATACTGTAGGGGAATTGCGTAAAAGAGGAGTTGAATTTCTAGAAGTTCCTGGCTCCTACTACGACGATTTACTTGATCGAGTGGGAAAAATCGACGAAGAATTAGCTCCTCTGAAAGCGTTAAACATCCTAGTTGATCGTGATGAGGAAGGGTATTTACTCCAAATTTTCACCAAACCCGTGCAAGATCGCCCAACCTTATTCTTTGAAATCATCCAACGAAAAGGAGCTACGTCCTTCGGAAAAGGAAATTTCAAAGCCTTATTCGAATCGATAGAGCGCGAACAACAACTGAGAGGCAATCTATAATTCCGGTTTAGGAGAGCAGCTGTAGGTTTTTTTAGCCATGGCTCTCCACAACATTTTTGTTAACTTGTAGTACTAAACTTAATTTTTCAATCCCATGAGTAGCATTGATCCTTCCATTTTAAAAAAGGCAGAAAGCTGGTTAGCAAGCTCAATCGATGAGGCAAGCAAGGCGAGCATTCAAGAATTGATCGCAAGTAATCCCACCGAGTTGGTGGATTCATTTTATCAAGATTTAGAATTCGGTACTGGAGGATTGCGTGGTTTGATGGGCGTGGGAACCAACCGAATGAATGTCTATACGGTAGCCATGGCTACACAAGGGTTGGCCAATTATTTGATTGCCAGTTTCCCTGGTGAGAAAATAAAGGTAGCCATCACCCACGACAGCAGAATCAACAACACCTTATTTGCCAAGACCACGGCAGATGTATTTACCGCAAATGGCATTGAGGTGATGTACTTTAGAGAAATGCGCCCTACTCCCATGCTTTCTTTTGCAGTAAGGCATTTTGGATGCAAATCTGGGGTCATGATTACTGCTTCACACAATCCCAAAGAATACAATGGCTACAAAGCCTATTGGGAAGACGGTGCACAAGTAGTGGCACCACACGACACCAACATCATCAAAGAAGTTCAAAAAATCACCTCTTTCGAGCAAGTAAATTGGAAAAAGGAGGATGAGTTGATCCATTTCATTGAAGAAAACTTTGATGCGATCTACCTCGAACGAGTAAAAGAACTGAGCCTTTCGAAGGATGCGATACAGGCTCAAAAATCAATGCCAATTGTATTTTCTCCTATCCATGGGGCCTCAGGCAAAATGGTTCCTGCTGCACTAAAAGCCTTTGGATTTGAAAATATCCAAGTGGTCAAGGAGCAAGCTGAACCAGATGGAAACTTTCCAACGGTGATCTACCCCAATCCAGAAGAAGCAGAGGCACTTACCCTAGCGGTAGCCTTGGGTCAAAAAGTAGGTGCAGCGCTGGTACTTGCCTGTGACCCAGATGGAGATCGCTATGCTGCGGTAGTACCCAATGAACTTGGAGAATACGAATTGCTGAATGGAAATCAAACAGGAACGCTCCTAGTGTATTACTTGCTTTCTCGCCGAAAAGAGCTAGGACTTGCCAAATCAACTGATTTTATGGTGAACACCATAGTCACCACCGAGCTGATCAATAAAATCGCGGCAGGCTTCGGAATACCTTGTTACAATGTCCTTACAGGATTTAAGAATATCGCTTCCATTATCCTTAAGAAAGAAGGGATAGAAACGTTTATTGCCGGAGGTGAAGAGTCTTTTGGCTTTTTGGTGGGTGACTTCGTCCGTGATAAAGATGGCGTCAGTGCCTGCGCACTCGTAGCGGAAGCGGTGGCCTATTACAAAACGCAAGGGAAAACCGTGTTTGATGTGCTCGCAGAAGTATACCAGCAGTTTGGATTTTATAAGGAGACGCTTATCTCGGTCACTAAAAAAGGAAAAGACGGTGCAGAACAAATCCAAGAGCTCATGAGTCAGTTCCGAACCAATCCACCAAAGGAAATGAATGGTTCTGCCGTAGAAATGATTTATGATGTCAAAAACGCACGCATTAGCTATCCAAAAACGCAAAAAGTTGAACCTTTGGATTTAGACAAATCCAATGTAATGCAATTTTACCTAGCTGATGGAAGCAAAATTTCAGCAAGACCTTCAGGTACGGAACCAAAGATAAAATACTATTTTTCAGTAAACACAACTCTATCAAATACAGCTGATTACAGAAAAATAGAGAAAGTATTACTTGAAAAACTTGAAGGATTAAAAACCTACTTCAGTTAAATGAAAAAGGTCTCGTAAATACGGGACCTTTTTTCATTTCTAAGAAGCCCATTCCTTACTCCTCTCCTACGTGGATCAATGCATCTCCCACGTTGACTACTGGATTATTATTGACGCCAATAAGGTGACCCGTACTCGTAGCAAGTACAGTGACCACAACCTGCCCATAGGGATCAGAAATGGTGGCTAGCAATTCACCTTTGCGCACAAAGTCACCTAGCTTAGCAATACAGGAGAATATTCCAGATGCTTTGGCACGAATCCATGTGCTGTCTTTTAAGACAAGAGTGGTTTGTGGGACTTGAGGCGCATGAATCATCTCCAAATGGTGTAAGAGCCGTTTGGTACCTGAAATCCCTTCTTCAATCGCATAGGAATCTAAGCGCATTGATTCCCCTCCTTCATACACCAATAGGTGTTTCTTCCCTTTATAGGCTGTTTTTCGAAAAGATTTATCAATATGCTTCGAATGCACTACATAGTGTGTTCCAAAGGATTTGGCTAATTCTACGCCTACCTTATCCTTGAAGTCAACCCGAATTTGAGGGTAATTCGATATCATTCTACCTCCGGTGTGGAAGTCAATCCCAAAATCAATCCATGGCAGAATCTCCTCGCTCAGGATATGGGCAATACGGGAAGCCAGTGAACCCTTTTTACTTCCTGGAAAACTCCGATTCAAGTCGCGCCCATCCGGAAAAGTGCGGCTATTGGATAGAAATCCATAAATATTTACCAAGGGGATGACAATCACTGCACCACGGATCAATTCTAACTCTCGATCAAAAGCTTCCAAAAGTTTCTTGGCTGTAGCAATCCCGTTAATTTCATCTCCATGTACCCCACCACTGATGAGCACTACTGGACCCTCAATTGGAGAAGAACGGATAAAAATGGGAAGATCAATTACGGTATGGGTTGGAAGTTTCGCGATTGGGATTTTAATATCGGCTTTTTCTCCAGCTTTAACTTTAACTCCGTGAATACTAATTTCTTTCATATTTAAGTAGTTGCTTCAACAATTCCATTTCACAATGGCATAAAATCTTCTTTAATTCGCAGGAGAAGTTTTGGCCCATGAAGATACAAGAAAACATTTCTTTGAAACCCTTTACCACCTTTGGAATTGACAAAAAGGCAAAATTTTTCACTAGGGCCAGCACTTTAGATGAATTAAAAGCGGCGTTAATTGCTGCAAAAGAAAAAGAATCCTCTGTCTTAATCCTTGGTGGAGGGAGCAATATATTACTTACAAAAGATGTTGATGGTCTAGTCATCAAACTAGAAATCAAAGAGATACAGGTCCTTAAAGAAGATGCCGAGCACCTGTGGGTTGAAGTAGGTGCAGGGGAGGTTTGGCATGAACTAGTCCTGCATTGCATTGCCCAAAACTGGGCTGGATTAGAAAACCTTTCCTTAATTCCAGGAACAGTTGGTGCATCGCCCATGCAAAATATCGGGGCCTATGGCGTGGAAATCAAAGATGTATTTCACAGCCTTAAAGCCATGCATCGGGACACCTATGAAATCCATTCCTTTGATGCAGAAGCTTGCCAGTTTGGCTATAGAGAAAGCGTATTCAAGCAATCCCTTAAAAATCAATATGTAATCACTTCAGTCACCTTTCGCTTGTCCAAAACCCCTGCATTCCGATTGGATTATGGTGCAATTCAAGAAGTACTTCAGGCCAATGGAGTTCAACATCCTACACTACGTGAAGTGAGCGATGCCGTAATCCAAATACGTCAATCCAAACTTCCAGATCCCAAAGAAATTGGAAATGCGGGTTCATTTTTCAAAAACCCAACCATCCCAAGTAGTCAATTTGAGCAATTGAAAGCACAACACCCTACCCTTCCAGGGTATCCTAGTTCGGAAGGGGTAAAAGTAGCGGCAGGCTGGCTGATCGAACAAGCGGGATGGAAAGGCAAACGCATAGGCGATGTAGGAGTACACGCCAAGCAAGCACTGGTATTGGTCAACTATGGTGAAGGAACTGGGGAAGAAATCAAAAGTCTATCGGAACAAATCCAAGCTTCTGTAGTGGAAAAATTTGGGATTCAACTTCAGGCTGAGGTCAATTTTATTTAGATCAACAGATCACTTACTTCCAATTTTTTGGAATAGCGTTGCACTTTTACCCCAAATTTTGCCAAAAAATCTATTCCTTCATCCGAGCCAATTCCCTTGTATTCAGCATAAGAGAAGAGGTAAACGACCTTCGATATCCCCATCGAAAAAATAATTCGTGCACATGCAAGGCAGGGAGATAAAGTCACATAAAGTGTAGATCCCTCAACAGAAGTATTGTTCTTCACTGCATACAGGATTGCATTTTGTTCGGCATGTAAGGCCAAGGAACAACTTCCTTTGGAGTCACGCGCACAGCCTTCACTAGGAAATTCCACATCGCAGTTGTGCGTGCCGGCAGGAGGACCATTGTAACCAATGGAAATTATCCGCGTATCTTTTGTCAATACAGCACCCACATGCTTTTTGATGCAATGCGATCTTTTGGCGAGATTAACCGCCAATTCCATATAGATATCGTCAAAATCAGGTCTGCTCATGGGTACAATTTGTCAAAAATAACATTAGTAGCGGTAGCCAAAAACACATTCTTTGGAATCCCCGTATTTTTTTCGTGAAAAAGATAAATTAACTTCACCACATGCCGTCAAAAGAAAGAAATCTAACCCTGTACCGGTCAAAATTTTTTCCAATTTTTTGCATCTGCTTCCTTGTGCTTCTCTCTGCTTGCAGTTCTGTAGAAGTTTTTGTAGAAAACAAAGAAGTCCCGTTCCAAAAAACATACCGAAGCTTTGTACTGGTCAACAAGGAATTGGGGATAGCAGGATTTTCAGATCCCAAATTAGACCAGCAAGTGCAACTAGCATTAGAAGAACAATTATATGCTGCAGGGCTCGTTTATGACGCCAAACAGCCAGATTTGGTGATCCGCTACCATTCAAACGAGGATTTGAGACAGCGAGAGCGGGTGAATACCCTAAATCCCTATACTTATTGGGGCATGCGCATGTATGATCCTTGGTTATTTAATCCCATGATGAGAAATTTCAGATCGCAGGTGACCACCACCAATTATGCCTTGCTTCAGGTGATCCTTGATGTGATTGATCCCAAGGAGGACAAATACCTAATGACGCTGACAGGAGTAACAGAGGTATCGACTCCAAAGAGCAAATCAAAAATCACATTTAAGGCAATAGAAAAGACAACAAATACCTTTCTTGAGTATAATTCAATCCCAATAAACTAACCATGGAAAAAAAATACCAGTCCTTAAAAGAATTTTATCCGTACTATTTATCCGAACATCAGAATCCTACCTCCCGCCTGCTTCATTTTGTAGGTACAGGTTTAGTTTTAGTTGTACTTGTATTGGCTATTGCTTTGGAGAATTACAGCTGGCTTGCAGGTATACCCGTACTAGGCTATGGATTTGCTTGGGTAGGTCATTTCTTTTTTGAAAAGAATAAGCCGGCAACATTCACTTATCCATTCTACAGCCTTGCTTCAGATTTCTTATTGTTTTTTGATCTGCTTCGTGGAAAAGAAAAATTTTCATGACCAAGGTACTTGTGTACTGAATTTATCAAAATCTAAAGTAATTTAGAGTACATCAAATTTGATTACTGAAATGAAAACCATCTGCTCAAAATCAAGTTTTATCGAAAAACAAACATGGCAACAGCTACCTCAGAATTAATCGCAGCATTGGAGCGAACTGCATCCAAATTACAACAAGGTGCCTCTTACCAATGGGGACACATGGGTGCTTGCAATTGTGGCAATTTAGCACAGGAACTCACTCCCTTTTCCAAAGCTCAAATTCATCAATATGCAATGCAGCGCCATGGCGATTGGAACGAGCAACTTATCGATTACTGTCCAAGCAGCGGTTATCCTATAGATCTAATCGTATCCAAAATGTTAGAGAAAGGATTGAGCTTAGTGGATTTGGGACACCTTGAACGATTGTCTGACCCAGAGATTCTCGGACAAATCGAAAAAGAAAGAAGAGATTCACTAAATAAAAATTCAAGGGAGGATGTAATTTTTTATCTGCAAGTTTGGGCTAACTTATTGAGAGAAAAGTGGATTGCAGCAAACCCATCCTTGGAATTACCAAGAATTGAAAAAAAATTAAAGTCACCCCTATTGGTGTAATTAATTTTTTGGTTTATTTCGTATCGTTGAATCATAAAAACCCTTTTAAAGATAGCTATGGAGGATTTTGAAGAAGAATTCGAAGAAATGGATGAGTTTGAGGAGGAAGAGGATGACTTCGCAGACGATTTTGAGGACGGCTACGACCTCGAAGAAGACGATGAATTTCTAGATGACACCATTGTGGACTTCGATGAAGACGAGGCTGATGACGATTTTGATGACTTCGAAGAAGATGAAGATTCGTTTGACGACGATTTGGATTAAAAGACAAGTCTAGTAAGCATCACCTACTCCCTTGTAATTCTGTAGACGCTAGTCTATATTTGTACGCTATTCACCGAGAAAATTATTCCTATGATACTAGTAAATATCTTTAGCTCTCCCATTATGCCAGGAGCACAGTTGTTCTTATTGATTGTTTGTATCCTGATTGGGCTTGGTGCAGGAATATCTGCGGCAGATGCACGAAGTACTTTTGCCAAGAAAAAGAAAAGCGATCATTAATTAATCATATTAAAGGAGGCCTCAAGCCTCCTTTTTTTATTCCTACCCATGAAAACTCAAAATTTCGGGAATCATACCCGCTACGATCCATTCAACCACTTTTTCCTTACTCCACTTATCCTTCTTTTTTTGGGTTGGACAGTAAGTAAGTTCGATTTTTCCACCCAAAAAGCCACACTAGATAGTTTGTTCCTCTTTATTGGAGCATTCATTCTATTTTTGCTCCCATTACTTGTGCGTTCCTATGCCCTCAAACTTCAAAACCGAATCATTCTCAATGAGATGCGAAATAGGTATTTCCACCTGACAGGAAAGACTTTCGATGAGAAGGAAAGAGAATTGAGGCTCGGTCAAATTATTGGATTACGCTTTGCAAGTGACGAGGAGCTCCTGAATTTGATGGACCGTGCGATTGCAGAAAAATTAACGGCTAAAGAAATTAAGCAACAGATTAAAAACTGGAAGGGTGACTACATCCGTGTGTAATTAGTCGAAAACCTTAGTTGAAATTGCTCCCCTAAAAAGCCCTTGAAATTGTTCATGGGCTTTCTTTTTGAAGTCAGGCAGCGCAAAATCAATCGCTGGCAATTCTAAAACAGTATCAAATCCTGAATCATCCCCTTCTTTTCCAGATGCGATCAGGGCTATTTTTTTACCCTCCTTACGAGCTAATTTCAACAATTCATAACAAGCTTTTCCGGCTTCACTTTGGCTGTCGTATCTCCCCTCCCCAGTAATAATCCAATCAGCAGCAGCGACTTTTTCAGCCATTCCAACCTTCTCAAAAAAATAGGGTGCGCCAAATTCTAGTTTGCAAGGAAAGAATTGATTCAAACCCAAAGCTATCCCTCCAGCGGCACCAAAACCTTCTTGATCCATCCACAACCCTTTGGATTTACGAGCAAGTAGTTCAACAAAATCTGAGGTGATTAACTCCATAGCCTCGAGTTCATCCTCCTTAATCCCCTTTTGAGGGCCAAAAACTCGAACGGCACCATTCAAACCAAAAAAGGGATTCTTTACATCACAAAGTAGCGAAAATGAAATAGCTGGGAGTTTCAGGGGCCGCTGAATGTGTTTGCATCGCTTTAAAAAATCTGGAGAGAATGCCGCAATTTCTCTTCCCTGCGCATCTAAAAACAAGAACCCCAAGGCTTGAAGAATTCCTGCGCCAACATCCACAGTTGCTGAACCACCCAAACCCAAGACAAGCTGGCGTGCTCCTCTTTTGACAGCATCTTGGATAAGCAACCCTGTTCCAAAGGTAGAAGCCAGACGTGGGTCCCGCTCCTGAAGCTTCAATCCTGCTATTCCAGAACAAGTGGATACATCCAAATAGGCTGTTTTGGTATAGGCTTCCCAACCGTAAAATCCAAGAATCGGTCGCCCCACCGCATTTAATGAGTTGCAGGATACCCTTTCTAATCCAAGGGATGTGATCAATAACTCGCAAGTTCCATCTCCTCCATCAGCTACCGGTTGACTTGAATAAGTTGCTCCAGGAAATTCTTGCCCCAAAATCTTCTCAAGCATACTTACGGCCTCTAGTGCAGTAAATGTGCCTTTGAAAGCATTGGGAGCTATTAAGAACTTCATGCCCGCCTTATGCCTGCTTCATTCGAGTAAAATAATCCTTGGCAGCGGCCTTTACTTTAGGGGCTAAATAAAGGGCAGCAATCATGTTAGGAAATGCCATCACCGCATACATCCCATCAACCAAACTTACCACCAAATCCAACGATGCAACAGCTCCTACCACAATCATAATCAAGTAAATGTAGTTGTAGTACTCCGCCACCTTCGCCCCAAAGAGGTAGCTTGCACATTTTTGACCGTAATAGGAATAGGTAAACATGGTAGAAAGCGCGAACACCAATGCAGAAATCATCAAGAGGTATTTTCCAATCACCGGTATTCCCAATTCAAAAGCTTCGAGTGTCAATTTGACCCCGTCATTTTCAGAGTTTTGCCACACTCCAGTAAGCAAAATTGCAAAAGCAGTGAGCGAACAAACCACAACCGTATCGATGAAGGGTCCCAACATGGCAATTAAACCCTCGCGAATCGGCTCATTGGTCTTGGATTGACCATGAACCATCGGGGCAGTACCCAAACCAGCTTCATTTGAAAATAAGGACCTCCTGGCACCAATAATAATCACCGAACCCACGGCCCCTCCCATGGCTGCATTACCCGTAAAGGCATCAACGAAGATGAGCTGAAACACTTCAGGAATATTTCCAAAATACTGGACGATAATTACCAATACTGAAACAAAGTAGATCCCTACCATAAAAGGAACCATTTTCGACGAGGCTTCTGCAATCCGCTGAATCCCACCTAAGATGACTACGGCTGTCAAAACCATCATGATGATCCCAATAATCCAATTGTTTCGAGTCGTTTCTGCTGCAGTTTCAGGCTCCAAAACTACTGCCTGCACCACAGCTGCCAATTGATTGGAGGTAAATACTGCCAAAAGACCGATGACCCCTGCCACACAAAAGATATAGGATAGAAATTTCCATTTCTTGCCCATTCCATGCTCGATGATGTACATGGGCCCTCCTTGGATGACCCCTCTCGAATCCTTTCCTCGGTACATGATAGAAAGACTACAGGTATAGAACTTGGTAGCCATTCCCACAAAAGCAGCTACCCACATCCAAAAAAGCGCTCCTGGGCCACCCATATTTATGGCAATAGCAACGCCGGAAATGTTTCCCAAGCCCACAGTAGAGGCAATGGCTGACATGAGTGCCTGCTTGGAAGTGATTTCACCGGGAGCCATTTTATCCTCGTATTTTCCTTTCAAGAGTTCGATGGCATGACCTATTTTGGTGATGGGAACGAAGCCAGAATGAATAAAAAAGAAGGTACCACCTCCCAAAAGTATAATCAGAATGGGTGGGCCCCAGATCCAATTGCTGAATTCAACGATGAGGGTTTCAAATCCGCTTGCCTTTTTGGGTTCCCACTCTACGGTTGGTGATTTGTAAAAACCCACTCCCTGGATGGTCCATCGGTCTCCTTGAACAGGGATACGACCTGAAAAACTATCCCAACTGCGCTGTTCCTTTTTTGTCCAGGCCACCTCTGCTAGCGCCGCCAACCTTGGAAA
>JACCDW011144761.1_pt1 | contig 10753 bp, 8 predicted proteins | sample 7449781 | NCBI WGS metagenome assembly JACCDW01 (sample SAMN15323449, study PRJNA562643) | freshwater metagenome | isolation source: river surface water | place: USA:Blue River Watershed | collected 2017-08-18
AGTTACAGTTTGTGTTGGCGTATTTGTTGCCGTACTAGTCACGGTTTGAGTTGGTGTATTTGTTGCCGTACTAGTCACGGTTTGAGTAGGTGTGTTAGTTGGAGTGCTTGTTACAGTTTGTGTTGGCGTGTTAGTTGCTGTACTTGTTACGGTTTGTGTTGGCGTATTTGTTGCCGTACTTGTTACGGTTTGAGTTGGAGTGTTAGTTGGAGTACTAGTCACGGTTTGAGTTGGTGTGTTAGTTGGAGTGTTGGTTGGGGTGTTGGTTGGAGTGCTAGTCACGGTTTGTGTTGGCGTGTTAGTTGCCGTACTTGTCACGGTTTGTGTCGGAGTGTTAGTTGGAGTACTAGTTACAGTTTGTGTTGGCGTATTTGTTGCCGTACTTGTTACGGTTTGAGTTGGAGTGTTAGTTGGAGTGCTAGTTACTGTTTGAGTAGGTGTATTTGTTGCCGTACTAGTTACGGTTTGTGTAGGTGTATTTGTTGCCGTACTAGTTACGGTTTGTGTAGGTGTATTTGTTGGTGTACTAGTAACGGTTTGTGTAGGTGTATTTGTTGGTGTACTAGTTACGGTTTGGGTTGGAGTGTTGGTTGGAGTGTTGGTGGGAGTGCTAGTTGGAGTGCTAGTCACGGTTTCAGTAGGTGTATTTGTTGGAGTGCTAGTCACAGTTTGTGTAGGTGTATTTGTTGCCGTACTAGTAACAGTTTGTGTAGGTGTATTAGTTGGAGTACTAGTCACGGTTTCAGTAGGTGTATTAGTTGGAGTACTTGTCACAGTTTGTGTAGGTGTATTAGTTGGAGTACTAGTTACTGTTTGAGTAGGTGTATTTGTTGCCGTACTTGTCACAGTTTGTGTAGGTGTGTTAGTTGGAGTACTAGTTACTGTTTGAGTAGGTGTATTTGTTGCCGTACTTGTTACGGTTTGTGTCGGAGTGTTAGTTGGTGTGTTAGTCGGAGTACTAGTTACGGTTTGAGTTGGTGTGTTAGTTGGAGTGTTAGTTGGTGTATTGGTTGGAGTACTAGTGACGGTTTGAGTTGGAGTTTCAGTTAATGTTTGAGTTGGTGTAGGTGTGTTAGTTGGAGTTGAAGTGACTGTTTGAGTTAATGTTTGTGTTGGTGTTTGAGTAGATTGTGGTGTACTAGTTTGAGTATTTGTAGGAGTATTAGTTGGTGTACTTGTAGGAGTATTAGTTGGTGTACTTGTAGGGGTACTAGTTGGTGTATTAGTTGATGTTGATGTTACCGTTTGAGTCGGTGTGCTAGTCGGTGTATTAGTTGATGTTGATGTTACCGTTTGAGTCGGTGTGCTAGTCGGTGTACTAGTTGGAGTACTAGTTTCTGTTTGAGTTGGTGTAAGCGTTGGTGTAAGCGTTGGTGTTGGAGTAACAGTTAAAGTTCCGCAAGGAGGTAGTGGTTGTAGTGGTGGTGTTCTAGTTGGGGTACCAGCAGGTGTCCCAGTTGATGTTACCGTCTGTGTTAATGTACTCGTTAAAGTATTAGTTGGAGTAGGTGTTGCTGTTGCAGTAGTGGTGAGAGTAGGAGTCAACCCTGGGGTTACGGTATTTGTTGGTGTCGGGGTCGGAAGTACGATGACTAATTCTCCAACCTCACATAAATCACTATCTATTATTTTTATTAAAAAATTACTATCGGCAGCAGGAGATGGTACCGTAAATTCATAGGGAAATGTTGATGTTGAACCAACACTCACACAATTCGCACTGAACTCATCACAATAATATATGGTTGCCGGTGTGTTTCCCGTAAAAGACGATATGGTTACTAATTCTGACATTATACTGTTGTTGTTCCTGTTATCACACAATCATTATTATCAACTGCCTTCAACATATATTGACTAGCAGTATCATACGGAACAGGTATATCAAATTGATATGGTAACTCCAATGATGTTATTGTATCAATATAAAAACATGAACTTCCGTCTGGTTGACAGATGTAAATATCATATGGTGTTGCTCCTGTTATATTTGATATAGTTACTTTTATCGCCATTTTTAAAATTGTAATACGGTTGATGGGTAAATTTGTAAAATAGAGTTATAACTCTGATACACTGGTGAACAAACCAAATCGAACGGACAAGGTTGATAGTCCACCGATAAGAAATTAAATGATGTACTGCTTTGTCCTGCAGGTATCGTGACGTTAATTGTGTTTGTTTGTGAACCAGAAGTTAAACAGTCACTATAGTTTAGTGTTATTGTAACGGTTATATTCGATGATGCTGAGATTAATTCTCCATTAGAATTAACCACTTCCAATGTATAAGAAATTTGATTACCCGCATAACCGCCACAACCGTCAGGTAAACCACTCAAAATACCTCCTTCAGTTATTCTGATAAATTCACCTACAGGTGGAACACCATTTATACATGTGTTACAATTATCATACAAGGTAGTTTGTCTTCCAACAAAATAATCCCCTTGATATGTGGTTGCAACCACATTAATTGGAGCAATGTAATTTGATTCAAATCTTCCTACATACCTCCAACAATTACCAGTAGAATCTTTGAATGTTGCTCCGATTTGAACAACACCTGAAACTTGAATAGTCTGAATAATTTGGTTCTCTAAGTATGGAATAAATTGTTGTGGTACACAACTCTGATAAACGTAAACATAATAAGGTGTAGATGTAGGTGTTGATGTCAAAGTAGGGGTAGGTGTTGGCGTCGTAGTCGAAGTAGGTGTCCTTGTCAAAGTAGGTGTTGTTGTCAAAGTAGGTGTCAATGTTGGAGTTACCGTATTGGTTGCCGTCAAAGTTGGAGTCAATCCAAACGTAGTAGTTAAAGTAGGTGTTGGTGTTAAAGTTGGTGTTGAAGTAGGAGTTGACGATGAAGTAGGTGTTAATGTTAGAGTTGGCGATGGGGTAGGTGTTTGTGTTGAAGTTAGAGTTGGTGTTGAAGTGAGAGTTGGTGATGGGGTAGGGGTTGGTGTCAGTAAACATGATACGCACCCTCCTCCTGATATATAATATATTTGACCAATAACAGAATCAGAAGATATGTTATTATCATCTCTGTCATATGTTGCACATCTATTTGTACCATTAATGTTTGCAAAAATTGTCATACCCTGTGTAATAGGAGTTCCATTATATGATAGAGTATCTGAAATATAATACTCAACTGAGGTAGAACAATCAACGAAAACCTTAACGGAAACACAAGAGAATTGTTCTTGGAAAACTTCAAATGTAGCGTTCCCTGAAATAATTATTGGGTTTGTTGCTGTGAGAGTTGGTGTGGGCGTTGGTGTAACATTTGTTGATGGTGTATATGAACTCATACTGAAATTTATTCCTAAATTTTGACATGGGTTTGCGGTTGGTGTGGGTGTCGGTGTTAATGTTATTGCCGAAAGTGAAAAACCCACTACGTCGCAAGCAATAGATGTTGGTTGTGGTACGTAGTTGCAATCGAAAATTGCATAAAAGTCCAATATAGTACAATCGGCCGCTGGTGTTGGTGGTGGAGTACAAGCCCCTACTGTAAAAACATTTGAGTCAAAATCAGGACAACCAGTAGAACATGTTCTCGAACCACTCAATAAACATGGTCCTCCTAAACTATCACTTAAACACCAATATTGCCCTGTGAAATAAATGACACCAAACTTATATGTTCCACCTTCGTAGAAATGACAACAATTATACCACCCACTGCTTTGAGTATAAGTTCCAGTATATCCGGCTAAAAGTGGTAAAGTTGTGTTTAAACAAAAAACAGTATCAGGGCAATAACAAGGGATTTCGGTAGGAGTAGGGGTTGGTGTTCCCATTGTTGGTGTGGGGGTTAAAGTAACTGACGGCACACAGCTAGCACAATTACTAAATTGTGGTGCTCCTAAATCAGGACCGCCAGGACCTCCGAGTTCAATAAAGCTATAACAGAAACCATTATATACGTAAGTGGCTCCAACAAATGAAACATTTTCATCTACAAGTGCATAAAATATCGTACCGTCAGAACATTTATTAAGAACAGCACCGACTTTGGGTGTTGTCGGGCACATAGGGTCAGCACAACCTAGGGTACTAGTGAATGTAACCCCATTAGAACTATATAAAGGCCCTCCATTGTTATCAGTAACCACTGTGGCACATCCCAAGAAATCAGAACTACCTGTTATATAATAAACACTACCTAAGGTTAATGGACTAATGTTACCACCAAACCTGAAAATATTTGTACCCGTCTCACAATCTTGAAATTGAACAATAGTTATACTCGGAGGAGTTGTAGTTGGTGTTGGGGTTAGTGTAGGTGTAGTAGTCGGCGTCTCTGTTAATGTTGGAGTTGGTGTTGGCGTATTAGTTGATGAACTAGTTGGTGTTGGAGTTGGCGTTGGCGTATTAGTTGATGTTTCAGTTACCGTTGGAGTTGGCGTTGGTGTATTAGTAGGTGTCTCTGTTGGTGTTGGAGTTGGCGTTGGTGTATTAGTTGATGTAATAGTTGGTGTTGGGGTTGGCGTTGGTGCGGGGGCGGCACAACATTCAATGATAGTTGCAATTGCCGAACTATTAAAAGGGCAAGGTTGTGGCAATCCTGAAACCAATATGAATGATGTCGGAGTACCTACACTATTATTATTACAAATCGCATTATTGAAGGTTCCGGCAACAGAGAAATCTGTGTTTGTTGATGCACTTGTAACACAATCATAATAAGTAAAATAGACTCTAGCATCATCAGAAGCGTCGATATCTCCTTGAAAAATTGTAACATCGTAATTGTAACAACTACAACAATTCACAAAATCCACACTAGTGTCTAATTGAATCCCGCTTGGTGATAAACTGAGAGTTGCGGAAGTTGTTACAGTATATAACCCACCGGTATATGCACTATACACAGCCCCTATTTGAGGTGTTGTATCAAATTCACCAATGAATAATTCTGTTAAAACCAAACTTTGGCAACTTGTACCTGAAAATATGTAAAACCCTCCAGCCATTAATTTATATGATAACAATAAATAACTGAGAATGTATTTTTATTCAAAAAAAAATATTTACTCGTCAGTTTTCTGTGAGGATTAATTTTTTATTTATTTTTCATATTAACCAAACTTATTGATAAACAAAATATGGAGGTAAAACTACCCAACTTGGAATGGAAGAAATACTTGAACTACCAACACAAGTTTCGTTTAGTTTGTTCAATGGTTGTCCTGCCGTCGAAACATTTAAAACTCCAAATCCTAAATTGAAAATGCGAAGGTCGTGTGATACTCCATATATTTCTTGATTATATATCCATAAACCTCTAAGGTTTGTCAGGTCAGTGTATTGAGCACCTGTAAATGATTGTAGGTCGAGTGTTGTGATTGTAATTCCGCTTGAATCAAAAACTGTAGAATAGTTCTGACTAGTTCCTGTATTTGTGTAAGTAATTGCATATTGATTCAAATCACTATTGTAAAGTATATCACCTGTTGTCACACAATCCGCACTCAATGAAAAAACTGTATCAACTTGGCTTGTTGACAAATTAATTCTATATACCTCATCTGAAGATATTAAAATTATATTATTATTAATTGCTGTCATTCCTGAACCGACATAGTTTACGAATGAATATGTTTGAGTCAAAGTTGCAGAGAATGGGGACTGTGTGTAGGTGTATTTGTATATATTACCCAAACTATCATTTACGAATATTGAATCTGAAGTTGCCGCAATATCTAAAACTTGTCCAGGAATACTGGTGTCATATAGGTAAGTAATCAAATTAGTATCTGGATTATATTTGTAAATCGATTTGTTAGAGTCGATAAACAAAATAGAATCACCTGAGAAAGTTAAATCGGGAACAGGTACAGAATACCTTGCTGCCTGTGCTTGCATGTTTGTGAAAACTTCTGTAGCCGATAGAGCCCTATCGTATATTTGGACTATTCCAATATTTGCATTTATATAGTCTGTTGTGTCCCACCTGCGTCCTATTCTACCACCTAACCCTGTCGAAACCGCATTTGCAGAACTAGAAATTTGAGAAAAAAGTGTACCATCTTTGTATAGCTTTACTTTGTCTCCATCATAAGTAACAATAACATAATACCACTGACCAATTTGGGGCGTAAATCCTTCTGGATTAACCCATCCTGAATTGAAGAATCCTCCAGTAATTTCATTATAAGAATCAATCGGACCTAACGTGTAGTTTACAAAATTACCCGACGAATAGGTATTAGTAACTAAAGATGGATAAGTACTTGCACTCAACGGGGCGTTTAATTTAAACCAACATCCAACGGAGAAGTTACTAAGAGTACCTAAATCATCGAAAGTTATATATTGTGAGCTAGCAGCACTGAAAACTAAAACACCACCATTACTTGATGAATATGATACTCCATTCAATAAAGTTCCATTATCATCGTCTGTAGTCAAATCATAAATAGACGTACCTATCAATGGGTAGGATAACGTAGTACCCGCATCATACAATAAAGTCAAACCACTAACTACAATATTTTCATATGTCCTATTTAAAATACCATAAATCCCTTCACCTTGTAACCAACTCATTGCAGTCTCAGGGTCAGTAAATCGAGTTAATCCAGACCTCGCCGGTAACCCATTAATCAAACTCATAATATCGACAGCAGTTGTTCCAGTAGTTCCCCAAAATATAGGGTAAGAATTTTCTTCTGATGTAAGTCCTTGTGAATAACTATCTGAAATAATTACAAGTCCTATTATTGGTGTATTTGCATACCATTTTGTTTGTATTGTTGGACCATAATCAACATTATTAACACCAAAAGACATTTGATTACGACTAATGGAATTATTTAATGTTGTACCGCTATTATAATGTACGGGATTTGTAATTGGCATTATTTCTTAGGTTTTTTCGATTCCTCTTTTTTATACAATTTCAACAATTTCAAAGAATCAATATAATGTTTTTCCAATTTATCCAATTCTTCTATTGGTAAACCTAACTCACAAGCCCTATTATATTGTTCTTCGGACTCCTGAATTATACTCTTAATTGTTTTGAGGAGTTTCATACCATATAAATACCAATTAGAAAGTAAATTAGTTTCAAACTAAGAAATTTTGTTAAGCATACAAATACCACCCTCAGAATGTTTTTTAAAGTTATTCTTTTCAATCCAAAGTTCAATTAAAACTTTATCGTCATCACTTAAATTGTAGTCTTCGAAAATTATAAAATTGGGTATGTATTCTTCTTTCAATGAATTAAGTAATTGTACATCTAACCCTTCAACATCTAAATGAATCCAATCCGGTTTTTCACCAAATGCGATAAAATTATCTTCAACTAATAAATTGAAAGATATTGATTTTCTTTTGGTTGAATGTATCTCTTCCCTTTCCCAACTTCTAATAACTCTTTCTACGACACTGTTTGTATAACCCTTCCCTCCTTCGAAAAATTCCACATCATTACCATCAGGAGTCACAATGTCAAATATGAATTTTAAACCTTGTCTATCTCTATAATTGTGAACTAACTTATCATATTGATTTTTACTACCCTCAACAAGAACCATGTCAGACATAAAATTTCTTACAAGTGGAACCCATTCACCAAATTCACCATCATGAGTTCCAACCACTAATCCTTTAGGTCTCTTGCCTTGATTAATTAAATTTTTGCAGTATAACCAAAGTGATTTGTAAAAAATACTTCCATGTTGGATAACATCCCAATAATGTTGGGTTACATACCTACCTTTCGCATCATAAACAACAACGTCATTTATTTCGTTTTCACCATAGGATGCCCACATATGGTTTGTTAAATGAGTTACCCAAACCACCTCTTTAGAGATTGTTTTTTTTATTTCAAACTTCAAAGGTAATTCATCCTCTTTGAAGAGTTGACTCAAATTTTCAGTTGTTATTTTAATCTGTCCGTTGCTATAGTCTATGTTAATCATAAGTGTCTTTCAATAAATTCATCTATATTATCTGACCACATCAACATGGCCTCTGTTTTAATTCTGTCTTCAGTCCAATTCCACCATTCAATCTTAAGTAAAGATTCTACTTGACGTTCATTAAACCTGTACTTAACTACTCTAGCCGGATTACCCACAACAATCGCATATGGTGGAACATCTTTTGTTACAGTAGAATTTGCGCCAACAATACTACCATTATGAATTTTTACTCCCGACATGATAGTGGATTTTGCACCTATCCAAACATCATTTTCAACAACAATGTGACCCTTACAAGATGGATGTCCCATGTTCATATGCATGTCAGCAATCTCAGGTGTGACTGGACCCCAAAGTTGGGAACTTGTTGTAACCCAATCGGGTCTATGATTTGCGTGTAAGAAAAAATTACAATCCCTACCTATAGAATTATACTTTCCGAGATAGATGTGAAAAACGTCACTCCAACTTATAATGTTAACATTTCTGTCGAAGTAAGTTCCTCTATCTGAATGCCAAAGATGCAGGTTTTCTATCATAAAAATTCTAATGTATTGTGTTTAACTTCGGATATAAGTTTTGTTAAGTCAGTAATTTTTTCATTTACCTGTAATAAAACTTGTTTCATATCAAATTTATTGAAACCTAATTCGATTATACAGTCTTGATTGATAACTATTGTTCTGTCATCTTGTGGTAATAATAATTTTAACTCTTCATTTATATCGTAGAATAAAATTTTTATGGGTTCCAAAGTTTTATCATTTTTATCGATGAAAAACTTAAAGTTTTTTTCACTCGAGTAGTTGAAGATGTCTTCATTCTCGTATAAATAAATTTCGTCCTCTGCCGGAGTTTGTGCCACTTGAAGTGGAATAATGTTAACAATTTTATATAACCAATCGAAAACACTTTCGTTTGACTGTATTGAGTTGTAGCTTTCTTCTCTAATATGATTATCGAATATTCTCAAATAATTTTTATTAAAAATCATAAGATGTAGTCCTACGTTCCATACAGTCTCCCCTCTTCTTGACGGAAAAACTAATCTGTCACTCGGTTCTAAAAAATATTTAGTAAGATTTTCGTCTATTTTCAAATCATAAATTAAATGATAATAGTAATCATAGCCCAAATTCAACGCAATTGCATTCAGTTGTTTGATTTGGTTTAGTGACGCCCATCCGTAATCTGAAACCGTTTTTGAAATTTTTACATGTTTTCCGTCCATGTAAAACGTTCTCCAAAAGTTCCAACCTCGAAAAGGCCAATTATAGACTGGATTGTCTTTTGTAAAAAAATAATAGTCACAATACTTTGTAACTTCAGTATCTAAATGAATGGGTGATATAAGTAAAACATCAAAATTCATTTCTTTCAATTTTTTTATGTTAGAGATAAGAACATTTATTTTATTCTCATCATTACAAAATGAACTTATGAGTGCAATTTTTTTCATTATCTAATTTTTTTCAAATAACCTTTTGGATTAAAGGTTGCATTTTTTCCAAAAAAGTTAATCCATTTCTCGTCTATAATAAAATTTTTATTTTCTTTTAAAAATTCTTCTATAGCTCTTATAGGCCCTCCCTCATAACTTTCTTCGTAACCTAATTCAGAAAGTACTCCGTCTTCAACTATAAAATAAGAATTAGTTGTAACAAATTTGTTGAACTTATTCAAAGAGTTGAGTACATCTCTATATTGATGCGAGCCGTCGTCTATTATTAAAACGTTCTCGAATTCCATAATTTGATTCACGTCATAATTTTCATAACCACCTAAAAATCTTTTTATTCTTGGGTGGGTGTCTAACTTGCTCAAGTCACCATACTCATTTACATCTATCGTATGTAAAACACCTCTATTTCTTAATTGTAATAAATCTGCCAAATATAAAGAGTTACCACCAAAATGAGTACCAATTTCAATAATCAAATCAGGTTTAACCTCGTCAATTATCATTTGATAATTCAAATAATCGAAAGGACATTTCAATGATTTTAACCCATTATATTCAAAATTATGATGACCAATTTCAATTGTTTTTAGATTGAAGTTAGTTTCCTGTGATGGTTTTTTTCTATAGATTCCAATTGAGTCGTTCCATATTCTACTTCCTTCATACTCAGGTGCTGGTGTTTTTTCATCAATATAACTCTCAACTAATTCTACTTCATACCCAAGTGACTTACCCCATTTTTCCAAAGCCCTCCAACTATCCGCGTAAAACCTCCAATTGTCACCAGGCCATCCATGATATGGTCCATTCTGAGGTGCCTGTATGTACATATACCCACCTGGTTTTAATACCCTTATCATTTCTTTAAATGAAATCCAAAACATATCGTCGTGCTCAAAACAAGAAGATGAAATAACAATGTCAAAGAAATTATCAATAAATGGTATTTCTTGCGATTTTCCTACAACATCTACATTTGGACCTTTTTCCATGTCTAAACCAATGTATTGACCCTTTTCAAAAATTGGTTTCATGGTTCCGTTTACGTCATAAGAACCTACATCCAAGATTTTTTTATTTTCAATGTTTTCGTGACAATATTTCTCGTAAAATTTTTGAGCGTTTACATAAGCTGAATAGTGCATAATTTTTTATTTAATTTCTATAATGTTGGAATATATCTTCCTATTGTTATGGGATTCGAATATCTCAATTTGGTAATGACCCTTTTCTAATTTTAGCTCAGAAATGTAAAAAAGCCAATATTGAAATATTTTTTGTTGGGTCAAATAGTAACAAAAATTTTTTTTCAAGTTCGTAACTATAAAATTTACTTCACCCTC
>JACCDW010033030.1_pt1 | contig 10751 bp, 9 predicted proteins | sample 7449781 | NCBI WGS metagenome assembly JACCDW01 (sample SAMN15323449, study PRJNA562643) | freshwater metagenome | isolation source: river surface water | place: USA:Blue River Watershed | collected 2017-08-18
TAATACATTTACATTTACTCCAGTGATGTTTTAGTGTAACTTTATAATAGCATGGCTAATTTGATTAGGAGAAAGCAGGTAGATCAGGTAGAGTTCTCTGGCTTCATCGTAGAGGTGGGCGATGAGAATTATTACCCATTGGCCGCTAATCCTTCTGGGTATTTAGACCAAGCTGAACTAAACTCAGCCACAGGGACTTTAAATTCTTTAATTAATTCTGTTTCTGGAGTTTTAAATACTAGTATTTTAAATACTGGTATCGCAGCAAACGCATATTCAGACACAGTAAGCGGCACATTGTCTACTAGATTAGAATCCACCGGAAATTACCTAAGCGGGCAAATAATATCTCTAAGTGGGTATGCTGTTTCTGTCAGTGGAAATCTTTACGCTTCTATAACTGGAGCTAGTGGAGTAGTAAGCGCCAAGGTTGATACGGCCAGTGGATATCTGAAGTCTTACACAGACACAACTTCTGGGCTATTATATAACCAAATTATAGCTTCGTCTAGCGCAACAGACGTAAGCAATATAGCTAGTGGAAATAATTTTAATTTCAGTGGTGCCAAGAATTTTATATCTCCAATAACAGCGCAAAGAATAAATATTAGTGGCTCGGCTGCTCCGACTTCGATATCTTTAGTTGCTTCTTCTGGAGTTGTTTCTGTCGTAGGAAATGCTGGCACTTTTGTTAGCTATTACGAGACAGGAGCCAATGCTTCTTTGTGGGCTGTGACTGATTCTGCTGGTTTGCCAATGCTAGAGTTATTCGACGACTACACTTTGATCTTGGGTCATTCAAGCAGACCATCAGTAACTCTTAGTGGATTGTCTGGGTATGTTCTAATGCAAAATTTGCCCACTCAAACGCAAACAGGTGGGTTGCCTGTTGGCACAATTTTTAGAAGCGGAAATTATTTAATGATTTTATAACATGAGAAAGCCAAAGATTCAAGAAATCAAGCCAATGATGACTGCTTATGCAGCTTCTACTGAGAGCGCCCCAATACAGGCTCGCAGAAATCTTGCTGGTGACATCGAGAGAACAGACAGATTTTATAATATTGACTATGGTTTAGTACCATTTAAATATTCTCACAGCTTGCAGAACAAGAGCAGTCTCAATATCAGAGACGCTGTAATTCTGTGCCAAAAGGCTTATTACAATTTCTCTTCTTTCAGAAATGTTATTGATTTAATGACAGAGTTTTCTACTAGTAAGATTTATTTTACTGGAGGCAACAAGAAAGCTAGAGATTTCCTAGATGCTTTATTTAAGAAGATTAATATTGACAATTTTGTAGATAAATTTTTCAGAGAGTATTATCGTTCTGGTAATGTATTTATTTATAGATTTGATTATAAAGTCAATCCAGGAGACGTAACTAAAATTACTCAAGTATTTGGATCTGATTCTATTTCTGCTGCCGAAAGATTAGAGTTGCCATCAAAGTATATGATATTGAATCCTGCTGATATTCAGTATGGTGGTAATATCTCATTTGTTGGCGGTAATTACTATAAGATTTTAACAGATTATGAACTACAAAGATTGCGTAACCCAACGACTGATGAAGACAGAGAAGTTCTCAAGAGCTTAAGCGAAAAAAATAGACTAAATTTACAAAAGAAAGTCCTTTCTGGTGCTGGAGCCTACATTACAATTCCTCTGGATACAGAGCAAGTGTCTGCTGTATTTTACAAAAAGCAGGATTATGAACCATTCTCTGTTCCTATGGGCTTCCCAGTATTGGAAGACATTAACTGGAAGCAGGAAATGAAAAAGATGGACATGGCTTTGACAAGGACAACTCAACAAGCTGTTCTGTTGATTACCATGGGTTCAGAATTGAAGAGCGGTGCTTTGAATATCAATCAAAAGAATATCGAAGCAATGCAAACCCTTTTCCAAAACCAATCAGTAGGAAAAGTTCTGGTTTCTGACTTCACAACTAAGGCTCAATTTATTATTCCTGATATTGCTAATATTCTTGATCCTAAAAAGTATGAAGTAGTAAACACTGACATCCAGCAAGGCTTGAATAATATTTTAATTGGAGATGAGAAGTTCTCTAGCACAAGCATCAAAACAAACATCTTCTTCCAAAGACTAGAGCAAGGCAGACAGGCTTTCCTCAATGACTTTTTGATACCAGAAGTAAAGAGACTTTGCAAAAATTTAGGATTTAAGAACTTCCCCACTCCTCATTTCGAAGAAATTGACATTAGAGACTCTTCTGTTTGGAATAGAGTTTCTGCTCAATTGGTGCAGCTTGGAGTTTTGACTCCAGAGGAAGGTTTGCAAGCTATAGAAACTGGAAGATTGCCAGACCCAGAGGAGTCTTTGGAATCTCAAAAGAAATTCAAGGCTCTTAAAGAAGAAGGTCTGTATGCCCCAGTCGCTACGGGAGCAGGCGCTGCTGGAGGTTTATCCACCGGAAGACCTCCCGGAGCAAAGGCTCCTCAAACGAGCAAAAACCCATCCCCCACCGGAGGCGGCAAAAAGGCCCCAGCTATAGCTTCTTATTCTATGAAAGGAATCTCTCAATCTTTCAAAGAGTACGAGATCCTTTCAGCTAAAGTAGAAGATTTCCTAAAGAAAAAGCACAAGAAAAAATCTTTAAATAAAGATCAGAAATCAATAGCAGAGCAAATAGCCCAAAACATTATAATTAATGAAGAGAAAACAAATTGGGACTACTCTATAAAAGCTTACTGCGAGGGAGAAAAACAAGACAATCCAGAAAAGATGGCTAAACTATTAGAGATAGCAGAAGAGCATAATGTTGATATTTTTTCGGCTGCTATACTAAATATTAGTCAAATCTCTAGAGAAAAAGTGTAATTATTGATAATATTTTAAAATGAATTTTGAAATACAAAATGGAAACTTTAGCAAAGCTCTTGAGAAAAAAGAGTTTTCCATTGATTTAGTTGGCAAAGATGTAGGTTTGGTCGGCAAGCAATGCGCTGTTGCCGAAGGAGAGGGTGCTAGGAGCAAGGCGGGACAATTAAGCGTAGAGATAGAGGCTAAAAGGCCAGGGCCTAAAAGTTCAGCCCAAACACCAGCTAAGCCTTCAGAAAGAAAAAGCGGTTCTTCTAAAAATGAACCCGGCTCTGCTGGAGAAAAGTCAAATAATGCGATTTCTTTTTCTAAAAAGGTAATCGAGGCGTTAAAGAATAAGGTCAAAGAGCATAACGCTAAAAACTCAAGAAAGGTAAGTCTTTCTCAATTGAAGAAAGTCTACAGAAGAGGCGCTGGAGCTTTTAGTTCTTCTCATAGACCCGGCAAAACAAGAGGCCAATGGGCGATGGCAAGAGTAAATATGTTCTTGAGAATGATGTCCGGCGGCAAAGTTAAAGACGCGTATAGAAAGGCAGACCAAGATGTAGCAAAGTCTTCTTTAAATGTTATTGACGTTTCTGATTCTTGGGAGCCAGAAGAGGAAGACCTAGCCCAAGCTTCCTTAGATATTTTAGAAATTGGAGATTTTGATTTTGATAGTTCAGATGAGCTTTATTTGGACGAAGATTCAAACGCAGAAAAATGGTACGAAATTTAATTATGAGCTTTCAATATACTACAACATTTAGTTCTATTCTTAAACCACTAGTTTCAGAAGAGAAAGACAAATATTTAGCATTGGCTTCTTTGATGCAAGTTGGGAATTTTATTCCTAATGTAGATACAGAGAAGAATGTTGATTTATTGCCTGTAGCTTTTAATGCTGCCGTTGTAAATAGAGTTAATAAGAATGGAGATGTAATAGATACTGATACTGCCGTTGCTTCTTATAAAGACTTTATCAATAAGCCAATTAATATTGAACACAACAGAGAAAGAATTGTTGGAGTAATTTTAACTGCCGGGTTCAGTGAGTTTGGGTCAGACGCTTCGCTTTCAGAAGAGCAAGTCAAGGACTTGAAAGGGCCATTCAATATCACTCTCGGCGGTGTAATTTGGAAAATTGCTAATCCTAATCTTGCCGATAAGATTGAGGAGTCTAGTGATGCTACTAGTAATAAATATCAATCAGTAAGTGCAAGCTGGGAGCTTGGCTTTAATGACTACAATGTAGTTATGATTGATGGTGAGTCTAAGAATATAGAAGATGGCGCTCTTATTTCTGATGCAAGTGAAATTGAGTCTATCAAAAACAATCTTAGAGCTTTCGGAGGTTCAGGCAAATTAGATAAAACAAAATCTATTTATAGAAAAGTTATCGGTAATGTTGTGCCATTAGGAATTGGTCTAACAGAAACTCCTGCTGCTGATGTAAAAGGCATTGCCACACTAAAATCGGAGGCTTCTGCAGAGATTGAACAAGAAAATATTTCCAAAATTGACAATTTAAATGTAAATACATATAACGATAATAAAGTTATGAAAATTCAAAGCATCAAAGACATCACTGATGAGAGTTTGAAGCAAGCAACAGCTTCTCAAATTTCTGATCTTATTGAGCAAGAGCTAAAGGTAGCTTCCGAAAAGTTCGCTGCTGAAAAAGCTACTGTTGAACAATCTTTAAAGGCCGCCAACGAGAAGTACGACACTTTGGCCGCTGCCCAAGATACACTACAAAAGGAAATCGCTGCTCTTAAGGCTTCTCTTGAAGCTGCTGAGTCCGAGAAGCAAGCTATTTTGGCTAACGAGAAGTTCAATGAGAGAATGAATGCTTTTGATGCCGAGTATGATCTAGACAGCGAGACTAGACAAGTTCTAGCTTCTGACATCGCTGGTCTTGATGACGACTCTTTTGCCGCTTATAAGAATAAGATGGCCGTATTCATGAAGAACAAGAAGAAGGGCGAAAAGAAAGAGGCCCCAGAAGGACCAAAAGAAGCCATGAGCGCTTCTGCTTCTGAAGTTATCGAGCAAGCAGCCGCCAATGGCGAGAAGAAGACAGCAGTTATTCCTGCTACTTCCACTGCTTCCGAAGATTCACTCTTCAATAAATACAAACAAGCTTTTGACTACGATGGATTCGTAGTTGGATAAAACACATAATACAAAATAAGGATAAAATATGGCTTATAAACTAAGACCTTTTAGAGATTATGATGAACATGATGTATTGAATCTGTTCTCATACGACACAACTGGTTTGACCGCTGGTTCGATCAGCATCACCAAGGGAAGCTTGGTCAAGATCGCTACCGGATGGAAGAACTACGACTCAGGCGTTGAGCTCGGCGGTGGACTAGAGTTCATCGGAGGAGCCGGTACGCTACAACCCACCAACGTTGTTTCACAACGCTATGGAGTAACCGCTAAGGTAGTAGTCAGCACCACTGGCGAGACCCCAATCGGCATGATGCTCTATGACGTTAAAGACGTTGACGAGAATGGCGAGCTTCTCAAGTATAAGCCCCGTAAGGCTGCTGAGATGCAAGCTGTAATCCCTGGCCAAGCTGTTCCTGTAGTAACCCGTGGTATCTTCTTGGTCCAAGGCGTTCTCGGGACTCCTGCTGCTGGTGGCACTGCTTACGCTGGTGGAACCGGACAAATCACTGCCTCTACTGGCGGCGGTGGTATTGCTAACGTTGCTATTGGTAAGTTCCTCGGAGCTGCTGATACTAATGGCGAAACCCTCGTTAAATTGGACCTATAATATAAAGGATTAACATGAGAATTAAACTAAAAAATACACCTGAGCAAGTAGAGCTAATCAAGGCCCTTGGCTCTAAGAACAGATTGGTTGCTGCTGAAGCTTCAGAGGCTTTTGCCGCTTTCCTCGGACCTGTTATTCAAAGAGTCATTTTGCAAGCTGGCACAGCCTCTCAGATCTATACTGATGCTCCATTCGATGAGAATGATTCACCCAGCTATCCTCTTGATCTCTATTATCAAGAACTAAATAACGGTTACGTTAGCGTTTGGTCTCAAACTCTTGCTGGTGGTCTACCAACAGCTCAAGATGTTTCTGCTATCCAAGAGCTAAAGATCGCTACTTATCGTCTAGACAGCGCCGTTTCAATCAATAAGAGATATGCTCGCCAAGCTCGCTTGGACATTATCGCTAAGTTGGTTGAGCGTATGTCACAAGAAGTATTGGTTAAGCAAGAGCGTAATGCTTGGGCTGTAATGCTCAAGGCTCTTGGAGAAGCCTCTACTACTCCTCAAGGTGGATCTGCTCTAAAGCACTACATCGCCGCCGGAACCGCTGGACAATTCAAGCTCGATGACCTCAACAAGCTCATGACTCGCGTCAAGAGAATCAATGAGTCTTGGGCTGGTGGTACTCCTGCTGATCCATATAGCACTGGCTTGACCGATCTCTATGTCTCTCCCGAGATTAAAGAGAAGATCCGCGCTTTTGCTTATAACCCACTAAACACTGTTGGTGGAGTTAGAACAGCTAGTGCCAATCCCACAAGCACTGAGACTGCCATCGCTCTTCCTGACGGAATGAGAGAGGAGATCTATCGTAACGCTGGTATGCAAGAGATCTATGGTGTAAACATCGTTGAGTTGATTGAGCTTGGTCTTTCCAAGAAATACAACATTCTCTTTGATTCTTACATCTCTGAGACCTCTACCCTCGGAACAGCTTTCGATCCTTCCACCTACCAAATCCTCGTTGGTGTTGATAACACTAAGGGCGCTCTAATCCGCGCCGTCGCCACAAGCGCCGAGACTGGAAGCCAATTCAACGTACAACCAGACGATCAATTCCTACAAAGAAGCGATAAGGCTGGATTCTACGGTTCGATGGAAGAGGGTCGCCTCTGCATCGATGCTCGTGCTCTATCTGGCATCATCGTTTAATAAATTCAGTTCTAACAAAACCCGCTGGGGCAACCCGGCGGGTTTTTTATTTGATATATGACTTTAATTAAGTTATAATTTTTATATGGCTAAAAAATCAAAGCTTCAAGATCTCAATCAAATCGACGCAAAAGAAGAGGTAGGAAGACCAACTACTCTGGACCAAATTTGGGGCGATACTGGCATGCAAAAATATGGTACTAATAATTTTGATGAGTATAAGGCTCAGCTTCGATCAATGAACAGAAGCGACATCCAGAATCACGCCATGAAGGTAGGCATCTTGCCGACAGATAATCATGAGATTCTTGTCGCTAGACTAGAGAGAGAATTCCAAAGGCATGTAGCGGCTTATCAAGCTCCCACTGAAAATAAGAAAAAGCAGAAAAAAATATCCAAAGATGTAGAGAAGATCTTATCAGAAGGCCGATAATCCAGTGTAATTTGATTTAATGGCTAATTTAGTTAGGCTCAAGCAACTAGATCAACCGGAATTATCTGGTTACATTCTAGATGTCACGGACCAAAGTTATTATCCGAGCAATAACCCTTCTGGTTATATCTCTGACCTTTTGTCCGATAATGACTTCGTTGTCTTGAGTGGTAATTTAGCTACAACAGGATCGACTCTAAGTTCTGGAATTAATTCAAGCGGCGCTGCATTAAGTGGTTTAATTATTTCTAGTGGATCTTTTCTAGATTCTAAAATAGACACTCTAAGCGGCTATGTAGAAGTCTCTAATTTAAATATAGCTACAGTTTCTGGTAATACTGACTACGCCATAAATCTAATCACTGGTTTTGAGGTAGAAGTCAGCGGAGTAATTAGCGGAGAAGTTTCTGGCTTAACAGATTTGATAACAGGAACGAGTGGAGTATTAAATACAAAGATAGATAATGTTAGCGGCAATCTTGGTTCGAGAATTTCAAGTTTAGAAACTAATTTCGCAACAACAGGCAGCAATTTTGTTGATTTAAATTCTAATAATCAAACAATAGAAGGTTCAAAAACCTTCAATAATAAAATTGGCTTCAAGCAAATAGACATTCTGCCTTACACTGGAAACTATAGCAATCCTGGAGGCCAGCACGGAATTTTATTTACTCAATTTATAGATAATTATAGTTTCACTGCTAGTGGATTGGGAACGATCACAGGAGACGCCTTTGTAACAAAAATAATGCAACCAAATAATATAGAGTGCATAATCTCTTCTATTATTTATACAGGATCTTACTAATATGGAAATAAAAACAGTCCATGGTTCGTTAGATTCTGCCGCAGATTCTTGTGTTTTGTTGTATGATTTTTTTGGCAACTCTTATGCTGGAGAACCAACCACTAATCTGTTTACTCAGCCAACTGGAAATGCTGGATTCGTATTAAAGCCAGCAGACACTGGCAGAGCTTTTTATAAATTAGATTATACAGCAAATTTAAATGGCCAAGGTAATTTTTTTGACAATGCTCCTGGCCCATTTAGCAGATCAGATTCTATTTATAAATATAATTATGTTTCTGGGCAGACAGACTCTACAAGTAATAGACACGGATTTAATATCAATGTAGTAAGAGGAGAAACTTACACAGCTTCTGTTGATGTTTATGTTTCTACTGGTCATCCAAGAACTGGAGACGCTACGGTTTTAACTTTAACTCCAAGCACAGGAGCATTTAATACTATTAGTGGCTCTTATGATTTCGACAACAAGGGAACTTGGCAAACTATATCAGATAAAGTTTATATTCCTGCTGTATCTAATAACTTTGGTAATAGTGCTTTTTATTTTGAAGTGGCCGTAGCAACAAAAACAGCCCAACATCCTTATTTTGGTTCTGGGTCAGCCCAAGGATTTGTAATTGGCAACACTCAAGGCAGAACTCTTAATTTATATAAGGGAGCCACTTATGTATTCCTTCAATCTAATATCACTAATGCTGACGATGAATTCTATTTAACAACTACTGCAAATTCTGGAGGAGGAAATAATGCTTATTCCAATAATTTTTCCTACTACGGAAACGAAGGATTCGATGGTTATGCTGTATTTACTGTTCCATTTAATGCACCTAACATTTTGTATTATAATTCTAGAGCGGCAGGCTCTTCTTACTTCGGTGGAAAAATAAATATATTAGGAGGCTACAATTCTGGTAACATAGGTAATACTGGAAACACCGGATCTTCTGGAAGTGGCGGAAGCAGCGGTAATACTGGTAATCTTGGGCAAACTACAGAGTCTTATGCTGTTTGTTTCGATCCAACAAAGAGCGAGTTAAGTGGCGCTAATTTAAATGGTGGATATATTTTATATAAGAACATGCAGTTCGAGAAGAATAAGCCAATGTTCAAAGGAGTGACTCATAAAACAAAATTTACTTCTTCTTCTAGAAGTCCATTTAATTCTTTATTGGATTTAACAAGCTCAGATAATAATTCTAACTTGATAAACGCGATGTATGATTCTAACGCGTTGATTCTTTTCGGCAACAGAACAAATTTAAATGATGGCGGACTAGTAGACATAAATTTAAAATACAATTCCACCAAAACTTTTTCCATAGGTAGCGCAGTAACGCAAACTTATGACTTTTGGTTTACTCAAACTAGAGCTTCTTTCCAAAAGGCTTATTTATTTTCCAGATCTGGGGCTGTTTCTTCAGGGCTATTTGTTGAAAACGAAGGGTTTCCTCAATTAATATATATACAAGATAAGAAAATTTACTTTAGCTTTGCTTCTTCAACTGGAGATATTTTATCTGGTTATACATCTCAAATAATAGAACAAAATACTCTATACAATGTAGTAATTTGTGTCAATGCTTATTTGCAAGATGGCGAAAAGATAAATATTTATATTAATGGAGAGAAAGTTTCTGTTACTATTCTGACTGTTCTCCAGCCGCCTGCTAGTTTGTCTTTTGCGAACGTCAGATCTAGCGTCATTACTTTAGGAAACACTGGAAATATAGGCTTCTTCAATAACGCGACAAATTTCTACTGTATCTCTTCTTACGATGGCGCAGGTGAATCGAGAGCTTCTGATATCATTTCTGTAACTAGCGATCCATTAAAAAAATCGATACAGCTTTCGTGGCCAATAGTTAATGAGGCTTTCGGTTATTATCTTTATAGGTCATCTTCTCCAGTTTTTGGCAATTCTTCTTTGTTAGCTCAGTTAACTAGCAAAAATATTCTCTCTTTTACTGATGAGAACAGCCAAACAAGATCTGGCTTCCCTAAAACTACTGCAAAATATAACTTCAATTATAATAAAGATGTCACTTCTATTGTTGATAATACTTTAGCAAAAGTTTGCTTTGGGAATTATCCAATAACTACTGGCGCTCCAAATTATTTCGAGGGTTATATTTATAGAATAGCAATTTACAACACTCAACTAACCTCTACTCAAGTGAACAGAAATTACAACTCTTTTCTTTATAAATATATATCAGAAGAACCATCTCTAATAAATTCTTCTGCTAAGCAAAGAAGTGTAATTAGTGGCAATACTGGAACAACTGGCACCGCTGGGAGTTTTAGAAAGGTACTGGAATAAAATATGGCTATTACAAGATATGCAGGAGACAGGTTTTATGGACTTGATGCAGAAAAAGATGTTCTGCTATCTCAAGTTATAGATGGGGCTCAATATACCGCATCAGATACAAAAACTACTTATACTAAAATAAGCGGCTTTTGGTTAGCTACAGGAGCTTCTTCTTCTGGGACTATGGGAAGCATTGGCTCTCAAGGTTCGCAGGGAATCCAAGGCTCTCAAGGAATTCAGGGATCACAAGGAATTCAGGGGTCGCAAGGAATTCAAGGTTCCCAAGGAATCCAAGGGTCGCAAGGAATCCAAGGCTCACAAGGAATTCAAGGTTCTCAAGGCGTCCAAGGATCGCAAGGAGGCCAAGGCAATCCTGGCACTTCAGGATCATCAGGGTCTGCCGGTTCTTCAGGAACTTCTGGTGGGA
>JACCDW010676597.1_pt1 | contig 10751 bp, 8 predicted proteins | sample 7449781 | NCBI WGS metagenome assembly JACCDW01 (sample SAMN15323449, study PRJNA562643) | freshwater metagenome | isolation source: river surface water | place: USA:Blue River Watershed | collected 2017-08-18
AGCAGCTTGCGCCGTCCAATCTACAACTGCCGGTTTCGGCATATTTTGACGCTGACTTGTATCAGCGGGAAATTGAACTGCTTTTTAAGCAGGGTCCTGGCTATGTTGGCCACGAACTCATGGTGCCCGAAGTTGGCTCTTATCAAACTTTAAGTGCAGAAAACGAAGGTCGCATCCTCGTTCGTAATGAATCTGGAGTTGAACTACTTTCCAATGTTTGCCGTCATCGCCAAGCACTCATGCTCAATGGTCGCGGTAAAGCAGACAATATTGTGTGCCCACTGCATCGTTGGACCTATGATTTAGGTGGCAATCTATTGGGCGCCCCACACTTTGAAGATAAGCCTTGTTTGAATCTTGGTAAATCTCCTTTACAAAATTGGCAAGGTTTATTGTTTGAAGGTCCACGCGATGTGCGCACTGATCTTGCAAAACTTGGGGTGGCTGACGATCTCAAATTTGATGGTTATGTTTTAGATCATGTCGAGGTACATGAATGCAACTACAACTGGAAAACATTCATCGAGGTGTATCTCGAGGACTATCACGTCGTGCCATTTCATCCAGGATTGGGCAAGTTTGTTTCTTGCGAAGACCTACATTGGGAATTTGGCGATTGGCATAGCGTACAAACAGTTGGTATACACAAAGATCTACAGAACCCAGGCTCCCCAACTTATCGCAATTGGCACGAGGCGGTGCTGCGTCAATTTGACGGTAAAACCCCGCGCCACGGTGCTATCTGGCTTACCTACTACCCTAATGTGATGGTGGAGTGGTATCCAGGAGTCCTCTGTGTGTCAACACTGCATCCAATGGGGCCAGGCAAAACTCGCAACATTGTCGAGTTTTACTATCCCGAAGAAATTGCTCTTTTTGAGCGCGATTTTGTTGAGGCGGAACGTGCCGCCTACATGGAAACATGCATTGAGGATGATGAAATCGCAGAGCGCATGGATCAAGGACGCGCCACTCTTTTAGCTCGCGGAATTAATGAGGTGGGCCCATATCAAAGTCCAATGGAAGATGGTATGCAACATTTTCATGAATGGTATCGCCGCGTCATGAATTTCAAGGGCGCATAATCAAATAAGGCATTACGACTTTATCCAACAATCTCGTCACTAAAGATAGGAAGCATCATGACTCCTCTGATCTCAGCTAACCAGTTAGAAGAAATCATTAACAGTGGCGAGAATGTCTTGCTCTGTGATTGCCGTTTTGATTTAGTCGATCCCTTGATTGGCAGAAAATCCTACGAAGAGAGTCATATCCCGGGTGCAATTTATGTCGATTTAGATACGGATTTATCTGGCGACAAAACTGGCGCCAACGGTCGCCACCCCCTTCCAAGTCCAGAAGCTTGGGCCAAAACAAAAGCCCGTCTGGGCATCAATCCAAACACACTAGTGGTTGCCTATGACAAACAGGGCTCCGTCTACGCAAGCCGCCTATGGTGGATGCTTAAATCGACTGGCCACGCCAATGTTCGCGTATTGGATGGTGGCTTAGACGCCTGGAATGGCCCTATGGGGTCAATACCCAGAGCACCGTCCCCATGCAATCAACCTATTGCACCCATGCCTTACGCAGGTCTCGTTTTAGTCGATGAAGTTGTAGCCAATCTAGAAACTAAGAAAAACAAAATTATTGATGCGAGATCTGAAGATCGCTTCCATGGTCAAAATGAAACGCTAGATCCTATAGGCGGACATATTCCGGGTGCAATGAATCGCTTCTTTAAAAACAACCTCAATGCCACCGCCTTTAAAACTCCAGAACAATTATTTAAGGAGTTTTCAGAAAGTCTTGGCACAACAAAAGCTTCTGAAGTGATTCACCAGTGCGGATCCGGTGTGACTGCTTGCCATAATCTTCTGGCTATGGAACTAGCTGGATTTAAAGGTTCGCGCCTTTATGCAGGCAGCTGGAGTGAGTGGTGTGCTGACCCCAAAAGACCGGTTGAGCTCTAAGCGTATTTTTGCATTAATGCAGCAGAGAGAGCAGGACAACAAACCCTACGCCGCAAGCAATCAAAATGGTTTGACGCAATGACTCAACCCAATGCGGACGACGGTGCATTTGTGGGATCAGATCACTAACTGCAATATAAATAAAACTGCTAGAAGCAATAACTAGCAAATACGGCATCGCGGCATGCGCTCGCTCTAAAAAGAAATACGCCAAAACCCCGCCAACAACCGCAGCTAAGCCGCAGATGAAGTTATAGAGCAAGGCTCGTGCGCGTGAGAATCCCGCATTTAGCAACACAATGAAATCACCGATCTCTTGAGGAATCTCATGGGCAATGATCGCAATTGCAGTGAAGATTCCCACTTGATAATCCGCCATAAAAGCTGCAGCAATCAAGATGCCATCGACAAAGTTGTGAATGCCATCACCAACCAAAATCATCCAGCCACTACGCCCTGCATTTTCTGCATCATGTCCATGGTGATGATGGTGGCCATCACCTTCGTGATGATGGTCATGACGCAATAAAGCAATTTTTTCGAGCAAGAAGAAGCCCAACAATCCAGCAAGTAAGGTAGCAAACAAGAGCTGAGGGTTTACACCTTCCATGCTGAATGCTTCTGGCAATGAGTGCAGTAAAGCGGTTGCCAGCAAAATCCCGACTGACAAACTCACCATATTGTTGACCATCTTTGAAAGCACAGCCAACGAGCAGCTTGCAGCAACCAAGGCGCTTGCAGTACCTGCTAATGCAGTCACCAGAAGAATGGTTTGTAAAACTGACATGCTAATTAAGCTACTCCGTTTTTCTTAAACCAAGCCAAGCACTTTTCCCAACCATCCTTTGCAGGGCCTTCACGATAAGTAGCGCGGTAGTCTGCATGGAAGGCGTGCGGAGCATCTGGATACACCTCAATCATCGATGCTTTGGCAGCGGGGTTTTTAGGGGCTGCTTGTGCCAATGCGGCGCGCATTTGCTCCACACTCTCCAAAGAAATGCCGGTATCTGCAGCGCCATATAAGCCAAGTACTGGCGCCTTTAAGTCAGCAGCAATATCTACAGGATGACGTGGGCTATTTTCAGTCTTCTCACCAATCACGCGACCGTACCAAGCTACACCAGCGCGAACCTGCGGCAAGGTTGCAGATAACCAGGTGATGCGACCACCCCAACAGAAACCAGTCACGCCAACACGCTTCAGGTCGCCGCCATTCTTACCTGCCCATACCAAAGCAGACTGCAAGTCATTTAAGACCTGAGCATCAGGGGTTTTGGCCACGATATTTTTTTGAATCTCTGCAACTGTTCCATAAGCATTAGGGTCGCCAGCACGAGTGAAGAATTCTGGGGCAATTGCAAGATAGCCAAGCTTGGCAAAACGTCTTGTGATGTCAGCAATATATTCATGCACACCAAAAATCTCGCTCACTACGATCACGACAGGTAGCGACCCTTTAGATGTTTCTGGACGAGATACATAGGCCGGCATCTGAAAACTGCCAACTGGAATCATCTGCTCGCCTGCTTTGATACCCTTAAAATCCGTTTCAATGGCAGCAGCCATAACTGGCTCAGATGCTGCTACAAATCCCACGCCGATTGCTGTAGCCCCAATGGCTGATGTCTTCATAAAACTGCGTCGACTATTTTGAATTTCTTTACTCATTTTTTTGTCTCCTCGCTTGAATTATTACTACGGTTTTTAATGCGCTTCTTCCCAATTATCACCAATCCCGATGCTAACCACTAAAGGTACCTTCAATTGAGCCACATGACACATTAAATCGGGTAGCTTGGCTTGTAGCAAATCAATCTCGTCCAAGGGTACGTCAAATACCAACTCATCGTGTACCTGAAGCAGCATTTTCGTTTTTAACTGCTCCTTTTCAAGCCAATCCTCTACGGCAATCATGGCCAACTTGATGAGGTCTGCAGCAGTACCTTGCATCGGGGCATTAATAGCTGCACGTTCGGCACCCTGGCGACGAGGGCCATTAGAACCCTTAATCTCAGGCAACCAAAGGCGGCGCCCAAAAACAGTTTCAACATAGCCATTCTCTCTGGCCTCAAGACGAGTGCGCTCCATATATTGAGCAACCCCTGGATAGCGATCAAAGTATTTAGCAATGTAATTCTGCGCAGCTGATCGTTCGATACCTAAGTTACCCGCTAAGCCAAATGCACTCATCCCATAGATCAAACCAAAGTTAATCACTTTGGCGTAGCGACGTTGCTCAGAATTCACATCATCCAAAGGAACACCAAATATTTCTGCAGCAGTAGCTTGGTGCACGTCCTTACCATCCCTAAAAGCGGCCAAGAGATTTTCATCTTCAGCAATGTGCGCCATGATGCGCAGCTCAATTTGAGAGTAATCGGCTGATAATAGCTTGCAACCTTCTGCCGGAATGAATGCCTCGCGTATGCGCCTACCCTCTTCGGTACGCACGGGAATGTTTTGTAAGTTTGGATCACTTGATGCTAATCGACCGGTAACAGCAGTGGCCTGAGAGAAATTGGTATGCACGCGCCCTGTCTTGGGATCAGCCATGCGAGGAAGTTTCTCAATATAGGTAGACATCAACTTTGCCAAACTGCGATAGTCCAAGATGCGTGCTGGCAGCGGATAGTCTTCTGCGAGCTTTTGCAAGACCTCTTCATCGGTAGATGGCGCGCCAGATGGGGTCTTTTTAATCACCGGCAACTCAAGCTGTCCAAACAAAATTTCAGCAATTTGCTTGGGCGACTGAATATTAAAAGGTTGACCTGCGAGCTTGTGGATTTCTCCCTCCAACTCCAAAAGACGTTTGCCGACCTGCTGACCTTGTTTCGCGAGCAATGCAGAATCAATCCGAATGCCATTGCGTTCCATGATGCCCAGCACACGCATGGCAGGCATTTCTACCTTTTCATAAATGTAGAGCAAACCTTCGCTCTCTTTAATTTGGGGCCAGAGCTCTAGATGGAGACGCAATGTAATGTCAGCATCTTCAGCCGCGTAATCGGTTGCAATCTTCAAATCTACCTGGTCAAAGCCAATCTGATGAACGCCTTTGCCACAAACCTCTTCATAGCGAATAGTTTTCATACCCAGATGACGCTCTGCCAAGCTGTCCATATTGTGTGGCAGATGGGACTCGAGCACATACGACTCCAATAAGGTGTCGAACGCAACGCCATTTAAAGTGATGCCGTAATTAGCAAAGATGTGAGCGTCGTACTTCAAGTTTTGCCCCACCTTCAAATGCGCTGGACTCTCTAGCCAAGACTTCATGCGCGCTAACACCAAATCACGATCGAGTTGCACTTCACCATTACGATGTGCAACAGGAATATAACAAGCCTCGCCCGGCTGCACTGATAAAGAAATGCCCACCAGCTCTGCCGCAAGCGCATCGAGACTGGTGGTTTCGGTGTCCACCGCAGTCAATGCGGAAGACTCAATCTTTTTTAACCACTTCTCTAATCCAACCTCATCGACCACACACTCATAGTTACGCTCTATTGCATCTTGAGAATCTCGAGTTTCTTGTGACAAATCTTTTGTTGGTGCACTGGCAATCACATGAGTCTTCTTTTCTTCACCTGCAACATTCTCGGAAGCAGTAATTGAGCTACCCGCCAAATCAAAAGAAGGTTCCCCACCCTTATCTCCTGGGCTTGTAAGCTGTTTTTCTACATCACGCAACCAGGTCTTAAATGCGTAACGCTCAAATAATTCACGTAGCAAAGGTGCATCTTCAGACTTCGCATGCAAATCATCCAACCCAGGTAAGTGAGGAGATAAATCACAATCTGTTTTTACGGTAATCAGTTGACGAGCTTGCGGCAACCATTCGAGTGAGGCGCGCAAATTTTCGCCAACAACACCTTTAACTTGATCAGCATTGGCAATTAAGTTATCGAGATTGCCAAATTCTGCTAGCCACTTATTTGCCGTCTTCGGCCCTGCTTTAGGAACGCCTGGTACGTTATCAACGGTATCGCCAATGATAGATAAATAATCAACAATCAATTCAGGGGGCACACCAAACTTTTCTTTTACGCCATCGATATCTAACTTCTCATTCGTCATCGTATTAATTAGAGTGACCGAAGGATTTACTAATTGCGCTAAATCCTTATCACCGGTGGAAATAATCGTTTCCCATCCAGCTTGAGTGGCCTGGCAAGCCAAAGTACCAATAACGTCATCTGCTTCGACACCGCTCACCATGAGAACGGGCCAACCCAAAGCCTTAACCATGGCATGAATAGGCTCAATCTGCTTGACCAAGTCTTCCGGCATTGGGGAGCGATGGGCCTTGTATTCAGAGTACATTTCATCGCGAAAAGTTTTGCCCTTGGCATCAAAAACACAGGCAATATGGTCCGCCTTGAGCTCAGAACGCGCCCTGCGCATCATATTAACCATGCCGTATATGGCCCCAGTGGGCTCTCCAGCCCCATTTCTGAGGTCTGGCATGGCGTGGAAGGCGCGATAGAGGTAGCTAGAGCCGTCTACCAACAAGAGTCTATGTTTAGTCATACCGCAATCGTACAATCTAGTTGTGTATTGCCTACAGGTCTGGTTAAGGAACCGTCCGAGAGTAGGCTTAAAAAGGTGAAAAAATGCATTATTTAACGAACTTAATTACTCACTCCATGGGCCAAACCCTAGCTATAACTAGTTTTTTAGTAGTTTTTGGATTTCTGGGTGCTACATCAGTTCAGGCTCAGAATAACAGCCAGGCGCTGAGCCCATCAGAACTAAATCGCATCAACAATCAACCGATTGCGCCAACCGTCAGCCCAGCAGGCGCCATGAATACACCTGAACAACGCAAGCCAAATTATCAATACAGAGATAAAAATGGCACCACTATTACTGAATACAAAGACGTGAATTCACCAACACAGGTAGATGTAAAAACGCCTTACACCAGTTATGAAATGGCGCCGCCTACATCAGTAATGCCAGGGCCACCAAAAGAAACCGATCTGATTAGCGTTCCAAGTATCAGCATCCCCCTCAGATAAAAATCATTTCTCTCATTTAGTTAATTTCGTTTATGGCCGTATTTACTCCGATCGAGCTTGAGGATATTGCTCAATGGATTGATCAAGACTTTAATATTGGTCAGGCTAGTGAAATACGCGGCATTCATGGTGGTATTGAAAACTCGAATTTTTTCTTAGACACTACCAAGGATGGTAAGAAACAGGAATATGTTTTAACCATCTTTGAAAGGTTGACAGCTCAGCAGCTCCCTTTCTACTTGGAGCTGATGCGCCACCTAGCGAACAAGGGTGTCCCAGTTCCCAAGCCAATTGAAAATAAACAGGGCGACATTCTTTTCACCCTCAAGGGCAAGCCGGCAGCCATTGTTACCAAGCTTCCAGGCCTTTCTAGGTTGCAACCTGAATCCAATCACTGCGCTCTAGTTGGCGAGATGCTAGCAAAGATGCATTTGGCTGGAAAAGACTTTTCAAAGTACCAAGAGAATCTTCGCAGCCTTGATTGGTGGCAAAAAACAATTCCTTCGGTATTGCCACACTTAAATACTTCGCAAAAAGAACTTATTACTCATGAGCTCAAAACTCAAGAAGAATTCTTTTCATCAGGCACGTATGATGGTTTGCCGCAAGGCGCTAGTCATTGCGATTTGTTTCGTGACAATGTCTTATTTGATCCAAAGGGAACAGATGTATCTCAAGATCAATTAGGCGGCTTCTTTGACTTTTACTTTGCTGGTACCGATAAGTGGTTATTCGATATTGCCGTAACCGCTAACGATTGGTGTCTTGCCGATAACAAACAAGATTTAGATCCTATCCGCCTGGATGCATTTATGAAGGCTTACCAATCGGTGCGCCCACTCACCAAAGAAGAACAGGCAAGCTGGCCTTTGATGTTGCGTGCAGCGGCTTTGCGCTTCTGGGTTTCTAGATTGTGGGATTTCTACTTACCCCGTGACGCTCAAATGCTGACGCCACATGATCCCACGCACTTTGAACGCATCCTCTTAAGCCGTAGATCCCTATGAAACTCAATTACGTAGCTCCAAAAGAAGGCTATACCTGGATTAGACAAGGAATTTGGCTGTTCAAACAGAATCCTTTGGGATTCTTGATGCTGGTCTTTATGTATGTATTTGCCGCCCAACTGGCAGTCATCATCCCAGTCATTGGTGTTTTTGCCGTACTACTGCTGACGCAACCTTATCGGTAGGATTTATGACGGCTTGTCGTCAAGCCATTCTAAAAGAGCGCATCAAACCTTCGGTCTACATAGCAGCGCTAAAGTCTGGCCAAATGATTCGCAAAAGAATTTTGCAACTAGGTTTGGTATATGCCGCAATGATTGTGTTGCTGAGCTTTATCTTAAGTCTATTGGTTGACTTTGAATTACTTCTGCCTCTAATGACGAGCGACAAACCCATCACTCCGGAGGCTCTTCGCCAGGTTTATCTAGTGCTTTTCTTTGGTGCGATGTTGTATGTACCAGTGGCGATGTTGATGTGGTTTTCACCGGTACTAGTCGCATGGGAAGATATGTCGGTGCCTCAAGCTCTATTCTCAAGCGCCCTAGCGTGCTGGTCCAACAAAGCTGCATTCTTTTTGTACCTGTCGATTTGGAGCGCAATTCTGATTGCCATCCCCCTAACTATTGGCATGATCTTTGATGCCATGAATTTAGGGCAAATTGCCTCGTACATTATTGCGCCTATCTCTATGGCGGGACTCACTGTGATGCACTGCTCTTTTTATGCAACCTGGAAAGCTTGCTTCACAGACAATGAAGTTGTGATGCCTGTCTAACTGAATTCTTCAGTCAATCGCAGCAAGCTTCGCAATACTCAACTGTAGCCATTTAATGCCGTGACGCTTGAAATTCACTTGCGCTCTTGCATCTGCATCAACACCCTCTAGACCAGTCACGCGCCCCTCGCCAAACTTAGTGTGGAAAACATTTTGTCCGATAGTGAATGGATAATTTCCACGTGGAGGTGAAGCCAGTCTTTTCACTTCCATAGAAGCAGAGCCAACTCGCTTAGTAGGTCTTTGACGCTCGGAGCCTGAATCAAAAAAATCGTTCGACTCATATTCACGTTGACGGGTATAGCCGTCTTGCCAGGTGGATCCGGATCTTGCATTACCGCCGCCCCAACGTGCATCTCTTGCTTTAGGCGTAAGCCATTTCAATGAATCAGAGGGTAGCTCTTCCAAGAAGCGGGAAGGCATGTTGTAGCGCACCTGACCATGCAACATACGTGATTGGGTATGCGATAAATACAGCCGCTCTTTAGCACGAGTAATCGCCACATACATTAAGCGACGTTCTTCCTCAAGACCATTCTGCTCGTTCACACTGTTCTCATGGGGAAATAAACCCTCCTCGAGACCAGTAATAAAGACAGATGTGAACTCTAAGCCTTTGGCTGAGTGAACAGTCATCAGCTGCACAGCGTCTTGGCCAGCCTGGGCTTGGTTATCGCCAGCCTCTAAGGACGCGTGCGATAGAAATGCAGCCAGCGGAGAAACTTCTACAACCCCAGGGGCATTCTCACTTGGCAACATAGCAGCCGCGGCATCTTGGCCATAACCCTCTTCGGCAATGAATGCAGTGGCCGCATTAATCAATTCTTGTAAGTTCTCTACGCGATCTTGCCCCTCACGCTCTGAGAGATAGTGCTGAATCAAACCACTATGCTGAATTACAAACTCGACTGTTTCTGGCAAGGTGTTATGACGAGTTGCTTCACGCATATGATCCACTAGTCGCACAAACCCACTAAGAGCTGCGCCCGCCTTACCTTCTAATGTGGAGGCCGCCAAATACAAAGAACATTGCTGCGCTCTGGCGGCATCTTGCAAGGCCTCAATAGATCTTGCGCCAATTCCACGAGTTGGGAAATTAACCACTCGAGAAAAGGAAGTATCGTCATTCGGATTCTCAAGCAAGCGTAAATACGCTAGTGCATGTTTAATTTCAGCACGCTCGAAGAAGCGTAAACCACCATACACACGATACGGAATGCCCGCAGAAAATAAAGCGTGCTCAATGATGCGTGACTGAGCATTACTTCGATAGAGCAAAGCTACTTCAGTACGTTTAATGCCGCTATTTACTAAAGCTTTAATCTCATCCACCAACCAAGCGGCCTCAGCATGATCGCTAGGGGCCTCATAAATTCGGACTGGCTCGCCATGACCAGCATCGGTGCGTAGGTTTTTACCAAGACGCTCTGAGTTGTTAGCAATCAGATGATTTGCTGTATCCAGAATATGGCCATGCGAACGATAGTTCTGCTCTAGCTTCACCATGAGCGGGTGATATTGCTTTTCGTAGAGGCGCATATTTTCTACATCGGCGCCACGGAAAGCATAAATACTTTGGTCATCATCGCCAACAGCAAAAACGGAACTGCTGCCCATGCCACTCACATTGATAGGACTTGCATCATGGCCTGACAATAATTTGAGCCAAGCGTATTGCAAGGCATTTGTATCCTGAAACTCATCAATCAAAATATGACGGAAGCGGTCTTGGTAATGCGTACGAATTGCTTCGCTGTGTTTGAGCAATTCATAACTGCGCAATAAGAGCTCAGCAAAATCAACTACGCCCTCACGTTGGCATTGCTCATCGTAAGCAGCATAGAGTTGTGCCATCTTGGCCTGAAAGTCGTCGCCAACGGATAAATCTTTTGCACGCTGGCCGCGCTCTTTGGCATGAGCAATAAAGTATTGCAGCTGCTTGGCGGGATATTTCTCATCATCGACTTTTAAGCCC
>JACCDW011095707.1_pt1 | contig 10751 bp, 8 predicted proteins | sample 7449781 | NCBI WGS metagenome assembly JACCDW01 (sample SAMN15323449, study PRJNA562643) | freshwater metagenome | isolation source: river surface water | place: USA:Blue River Watershed | collected 2017-08-18
CAATTCCGCTCACGAAACAAAATGGACTGGCGGCAATAGAGAAGCGAGTGAAGGCTGGTATTTTTGCGCATCCAAAAAAGCGGGGAACAGTGAAAAAGAAAAGTATCGACAACGCGTACCTAACATATGTTCTTAACGGCGTGACGCCAAAGAAGTACGCGGGTATAAAACTAGCGACCGATATTGGTAACGGCATGGCACACGACATCATTCCGCTCTTGCGGAAGAAATTGCCGATTCATTTCGATACCTTGTTTGCCAGGATGGATGGACACTTTCCAAATCGTGACTCTGACCCAAACTTGCACGAGAATCAGCGAGCACTTGATGACAAAATTGATCATGGCCATTATGACTTTGGTATTTCTTTTGATGGCGATGCCGACCGGATTGCGTTCCTCGATGAAGCTGGGAACTACGTGAATAGTGCGGCGATTGGAGCACTTATTGCTCGGCGTATTTTAGCGCGAGAACCAAAAGCGAAAATAGTCAGTACGAACCTCAATAGCAAGATTTATGCTGAGACAATCAAAGCCTGTGGCGGAAAACTGATTATGGCGCGCACTGGTCACACGTTTGTGAAAGCAAAAATGCGGGAGCATGAAGCAGTATTTGGCTGCGAGTACTCTGGGCACTTTTTCTTCCGCGATTTTTTCTATACCGACTCGGTAGTCTTGACGCTCAGGGAGGTCCTTGATGCGTATGTGGAAGCGAAGGCGGCGGGACAGACGTTTGGACAGATGATGGCGCCGTACTTGGTGTATGAGCAGACTGAAGATGTGGTGGTAAAAGTGACTGATAAAGCCGTAGCGATGAAAAAAATGCTGGCCTACGTGAAGACGCTTAACCCAAAGAAAATCGCGCACTTTGACGGCTACTTCGTAGATTTTGGTGATGTGTGGGGAGCGTTTAAGATGAGCGTGACCGAGTACGGCGTGAAGCTTATGTTTGAATCGAGTAGTAAGGCGAAAGCCAAAAAGGTACAGCAGCAACTTCTGAAGTATCTGAAGTCAATCGCGAAAGATACGGTATAGCCTACGAGTCGAGAGTAGCCAAATACATTTTTGCATCTTTGAGATAGTTTTGTTGTTTTGCACTATCCATTTTGGCGAATAGGCGCGGCATCATGGCTAAGCGATGATTTTTAAGAAAGACGGTTTCGTGCTGATGGATGAAGTGCCAGTACAGTGCCGTCCAGGTTACCTCCCAGTCACCTTTGGGATAGTTTGACATCTTCTTGATATAGCTGCTCCCGCTGATGTAGGGCTTGGTCGCAAAGCTGCCGCCGCAGGCGTACTGGCTCATACCGTAGACGTTGGGTACCATCACCCAGTCGTACGCATCTACGTACATGGCCATAAACCAGCGATACACCTCATCGGGATGGATTTCACTTAAGAGCATGGAGTTGCCGAGCACCATAAGGCGTTCAATGTGGTGGGTGTAGCCATAGGTCAGTGCATTGGTGATTGCGATATTCAGTGGAAGCAATCTCGTGGTGCCTTCCCAATATGAACGGGGGAGTTTTCGCGTATGCGCAAAAAAATTCTGTCGTCGCATGCTTCGGCCCTCGGCTTCATAACTCGCGCGGATGAATTCCCTCCAACCAATGATTTGTCGGATAAAGCCCTCAAGGGAAGGAAGCGGGACGTTGTGGTTTTGACTGTACGTGAGGGCAGCTGTGACTACCTCCTGTGGCGTGAGAAGACCAATATTAATGAGCGGCGAAAGCGTGGAATGGAAGAGGCGAACATGCTCGGTGTCGATAGCGTCTTCATACGGGCCGAAGTCAGCAAACCGGACGCGCAAAAATTCTGTGAGGAATTTTTGCGCGTCCTTTCGGGTATACGGAACCCATACCTTGGCTTGTCCATAGCTTTCTCCGGTAAGGCTTGCTTGCCAGGTAATTGCTTCAGTGACTGTTTCGTTTTCAATCCAGGCAATGTCAGGTGGAATAGTTATATCTTTTGGGAGCTTCTGACGGTTTTCACTGTCAAAACTCCAGGTGCCACCCGTTGGTGTACCGTCCTCTTCTATGAGTATTCCTAAGTCTTGGCGCATCTTTTTATAAAACGTCGCCATGAACTTTTTACTTTTTTGGTAACGGGCAATAGCGTCGGTTTTCGTAAGGAAGAAAAGGGACGATTCGTAAGAGATTCGCTGTAGGCTATGTCGATGCACATAGAGTTCTATACGTCGCTCCAGCCAGTCATCGGTAGTGTCCATAATGTGTACCTCCGTAATTCCGTCTTCGACCAACTTTTGAAATACAGATTCGGTATGTGTGTAGGTTTGCACAGTGAGGTATATAACCTGGTGCCCCATGGCTTCAAGTTCTTGCTGATAGGCCTTGAGTGAGAGTCGATGGAGGAGCTGCTTTTGGGTATGGGTAGGGAACTCCGTGATAAAGAGTGATTCTTCAACCAGGTATACCGGACGCCCTTTCTTGAGCGCAGGGTGTTTTTCAAATAATTGATGGGGGTAGATAAGAGTCGCTTCGTGCATTGGGTTGAGTATACTAGAAACCAATCTATGAAGCCAAAAGAACAAAAAATCTGCCCGGTCTGTAAGCGGTCGTTTACGAATCGAAAGAGTCTGTCTTCGCGCGGGCAGTGGGATCAGGTTATCTATTGTAGTACGCGTTGTCGCAAAAACCGCCAGCTTGGAGCTGGCGGTAAGTAAGGGTGTCTCTGATTGAGAAATTAGTGCTGCTTCGCCCGTCGTGAAGAAATGTACGCGAGCATCACAAAGCAAAGGCCGACAAGACCGGTTATTACTTCAGGAACATGGACGACCAAATTGGTGAGCATGGCGCCAGCAAGACCAAGGATGGCCCAATGCGCACCATGTTCAAGATAGACCAATTCAGTGAGGGTTTTTTGCTGTACGAAATAGACGGTGAGGGAACGCACGAAGTACGCACCAATGCCAAGCCCGGTGACGATAATAAGGAGGTTGGTTGAAAGGGCAAACGCACCAACGACGCCATCCAGTGAGAAGGCGGAGTCGAGCACGTTGAGGTAGATAAAGAGTGTCGCACCACCAACTGCAACATCTTCACTTTCAATTGAGAGCGACCCAGCGATACCTTCCATGAGAATAAAGAGTACAAGACCGACGAGACCTGCTACGAGTACCGATGCCTGATCGTATGAAGTAAGGAATGAGATAGCAATGAGTGCCGCAAGTGCAAAAGCAATTTCAATCGCTTCGATGCGACCCCACTTCACGAGGTGACGCTCAATGACTTCGATCCAGTGAACATCTTTCGCCTTATCAAAGAAGTACTTCAAGGACACCATAAGAAGGAAAATGCCACCAAAAGCTGTAATTGAGCCGTGGACGCTTTCAAGGAGGTGGCCATAGGCAGCGGGGTCGCTAAAGGCAAGCTTGGTAATAAAAACCGGTGAAGCCCAGACGGCCACACTCACGATAACGATAGGGAGTACGAAGCGAGTGCCAAAAACTGCCAAGAGGATACCCCAGGTGAGGAACCGCTGCTGCCAAAGCGGACTCATGCGTTCGAGTACACGAGCGTTCACAACTGCGTTATCAAACGAAAGGGTGACCTCAAGAACGGTTAGGATAGCAACGAGTGCAAGTGCGCCGATCCCGCCGTAGTAGAACACAACAGTAAAGGCAAGTAACGAAACAATAATGGGCCAAAAAAAGTGGCGATGAATGGTGGTAAGCATGGGCGAGATTATAGCAGCATTTTACCTGGGTATTCATCGATGGTGGTAATTGCCTGCATAACCGTTTTTTGTCAAATCTTAGCTTGGTATACTCAAAGTGTAGTTAATTGCATTAATATTTCATATGTCACAAAAAGTTATTATTGGGATTTTAGCTGGTGTCATCCTGCTCGGTCTTGGTGCGTGGTATTACCAGAACAATATGACTAGCGCAGAAAATGCGGTTGGTGAACAGGCAGAGCGTGAGCGTGAAGGCGGGGTAATGAATACGATTAAAGATGGTGCCGGTAGTCTCGCTGATGTGTTTAGTGGTGGGGACGCGGTTGAGTGTCGTTTCAGCGGCGAAGACCCGCAAACCGGTGAGTTTACAGAAGGGGTAGTATACGTTGATGGTGAGAGTTTCCGCATGGAGGCAGATACAACCATTGACGGCAAAGCTGGTCGTATGTACATCATTCAGCACGAAAATAAAATGTACATGTGGGGTGATGATGAGAATGAGAAGCAGGGTGTATTGATTGACATGTCAGCCTTCGCCGATATGGAAGGTATGGAGAAGCCGGAGTCACCGATTGATTGGCTCAAGGATCCTGAGTCAGGGGCAGACTACGATTGTAAGGGTTGGTCAGCTCGCGCAAGTAGCTTTGAGCCACCAGCCGATATTGAGTTCATCGATATGTTCGGTGGCCTCGGCGAGGCATTTGGAGATATGATGCAGCAAGATATGGCTAATCCAAGTATGATGGGTGGTGATACTGAGGGCGGATACTAAGGTATGTTCGTGAAAAGCCACGCCCTTGGGGCGTGGCTTTTCTATTATGCACCGAAGGGGAAGCGCCCACGGCATGTGTTTGGTACCATTATGGTAGATAGTTCTCTTATTTTTTAAGTCATCATTCATATGAACTCTAAACTCATGGCGGAAGGCGTGGGTACGTTCGCCCTCGCCCTCGTCGTTGTCTCAAGTGTAGCTGGATTGGCAATTGTGCCGACTCCGGTGGCAGCAGGACTCACCTTGGCATTATTTGTATATAGTATCGGGAAGGTATCCGGCTGCCATATTAATCCGGCAGTGACGGTGGGGTTGTGGTCAATTAGTAAAATAAATGGGCGAGAGACCGTACGCTATATCGCCGCGCAGCTGCTTGGTGCGGTGGCCGCGGTACTGGTCCTCAGCGCGTTGTTCGATATGGGAAGTCTCACCCTGACACTCGTGCCAGAATCAGGCGCGGTGTTCCTTGCTGAAGCGCTCGGCACGATGCTCTTTACCTTTGGTATTGCGAGTGTTGTGTACGGACGTGTCCACGACGCAATGTCGGGTATGGTGGTAGGCGGGTCACTTTTGCTCGGTATTATTGTAGCTGCACAGCTTGGTTCGGCTGGCATCCTCAATCCGGCTATCGCCCTCGCCCTTGGTTCACTGAGTGTGAGCTACGTCGGTGGGGCACTTGTTGGAGCTGTCTTGGGCATGCAGCTTTATAAGCGTTTGTAGGAAAGAATTTCGAAAGAAAATAGACAGAAGATAAAGGCGCTATAGCGCTTTTTTCTTCTGTCTTGAAATTACAAAGCAGGTAAGCTTTACTTGCATTTTCTATAAATTATGTTCTAATAATAAAAGATTGCATCAAGAACGATGCAGAAATAGGAGGATCTTTACATGGATGATCTCATCCGGTTGTTTCGTGGAATTGCTTCGCTGGCTGCTCAGTATTGGAAAGCGCTCTATGTGCTTACAGTGCTCTGGCTGACTTGGATGCATTTTACCACTGGCGGTGTCACCATCGATATGGCTTTAGGTATCCTGGTGCTTTTGGCTGGTGGTGAGGCAGTGGTTCGGGGCTCTGTGGCTGCAGCCCGTTCGCTCGGCCTCTCCGAATTCTTCATTGGCGTTGTGCTCATTGGCTTCGGTACCTCGTCGCCCGAGCTGATTACCAGTGTGCAGGCCGCCTGGCATGGATCACCCGGCATTGCCTTCGGCAATGTGGTGGGTTCAAATATCTCCAACGTCTTGCTGATTTTGGGGGTGACCGCTTGGCTGTTCCCGATTGTAGTGGAAGAGAAGATTGCCACCAAAAATAGCGTGCTCTTGCTGCTCTTGATGGCACTGTTCACACTCGTCTGTCTCATCTTCCCGTTGACGCGTGGTGTGGCGCTCTTCTTCGTTGCGGTAACGGGTGCATACGTGTACTGGCTCCACAAAAACGATTCTAGTCCCGCGGAAACGCATGGCATGGAAGTGGTGGTGGATACGAACAAGTGGCACTTCTGGCAAAATATCGTTATGGCCGTTGTTGGGATAGTTGGACTGGTTATCGGTTCCGATTTACTTGTTGAGTCGGCCGTCGAAGTGGCTCGCTTTGTGGGGATGTCGGAGGCCGCAATTGGCCTGACACTTATTGCGGTAGGAACGTCTTTGCCTGAGCTTGTCTCGTCAATCATGGCGGCACGAGCGGGTAAGCCTGGTTTGGCACTTGGCAACGTCATAGGTTCAAACGTGCTCAATGTGTTCGGGATCTTGGGCATCGTTGGACTGGTCGCACCGTCGGCCGTGCCTGGAGACATTCGCTTCGTGTACAACCCGCTCATGTTGGCTGTCACAGCAGTGCTCGTGTACCTCATGTACAGTCGCCGCGTTCTTTCTAAAGTGACGGGTAAATATTTTGTAGGAGCATTCGTTGCCTACACGGTGTTCCTTATGCTCTTCGGATAATCGCGTAACCACTACCTTTGGGTAGTGGTTTTTTAATGTAAAAAGCCCGGAAGCAAAGCTTCCGGGCCGTCGTTTTTAAATAGTGCTCTCTCGCGCCAGTTGGCAGATTCTTTCTAAGCCGGCCAAGAGGGTGAGTCGCTGTTCGACATTGTCGAGGTTGTGACAACTTATGGAGTGCGATGGTTCGTCGGTCCGAAACTCACTGGGATACACCCCAACGTCACAGGCATTGCCGAAACAATCGAGCACGAATGCTCCCTGTTTCATGATCCGTCCGCGGCATTCATCAACGTATTCTTGCCAGCTTCGTCGTGCCGTGGCTCGCCAGGTTTGTTTCATGGCGGCAACTACCTCAGGATGCATCGGTGCGTCACCGTTATGATACTTTGGCGTTGTTTCCTCGCTCCGATACGCTTCAAGCCAGGCTGCGACTTCGTGCGCGAGTGAGCCGCCAAGTGCGTGACCGTATCCGTTCGGGCGATGGTTATCAGTGTCGAGTTCGAGGTCGAACTGATGCGCCCTGTTTCCAAGCGGTACATCGTTCGGGTCGATATGGAGTAGTGCCGTTTTCATGAGTTGTATCGTGAAAGCGGTGTGCGCGACATGGGATCCATTGCGGAGTGGGAAATGAAAACATGCCTCACGCTCCGTAGTGGTTATGTACCCGCACTTGGCATAGCCAAACAAACATTCGTGAAAGAGATCGGGGGACGGCACGGTGAAAGGTATTTCGGTTCCATGGAAATACGTTGTTGCTGCACTTAGAAGCCTGTCGGCCAAGCGTGCAAGTCGTTCGCTCACCACCGGGAGCTGTTCTTTGTGGCAGGCAATGATGAGTTCAGGCGGTGTGGAGCGATGGTCTTTCGCTTCAGCAAAGCTGAGGCGATAGTGCTCGGTGTCATGGTACATTGCAAACCTCGTTGGTCATGCATTTTCTCCTCGTACTATAGGCTGCCCAATCTATGAATGCAAGGCAGCGCGATGGTAGCGCACCCGTTGCATACGTGTCAATATCCTGGTACGGTACGACAAGCATGTTCTCTTGGTAGGGAGTGGGTCCATGGGTCCGACACAAAATATTCTCCAGTATGAGCTATTTCACGTTGGTAGCGAAGATGGTTCGCTTGGTGCGCTGATGGCCGAATGCTTCGACCGAGTCGCTGACAATCTCCCGCTTGCTATGGCGGGGAGTGATTTAGGTCCAGGTATCAAGACGGTCGTTCGTCTCTATGATACTGATGAACAAGTGACGATACTAGTTCATGAAATCAACGCGCTGAAAGCTCGCGTTGAGCACTACTGCAATGCGCCGCGCTCGAATGCGTTTACCAATGCGTATGCCCGATGGCAGATTCGGCGGACGTATAAAAAAATTGATGCGCTGAAGTTTCGCGTTATGGAGTATTACCTTGCTTACATTGTGAAAGCGAGACGTGGGGCATGTAACGTGGCCAGGGAAACCTGGCGACATACGTTTCGTCCAGCGGAAATCAATGAACTGTATGACCTCATGCGGGCGGCGGCAGCCACGAAAAGTTTCTGGCTCTTCATCTTTGAACCCAATGAGCTCTTGGCAGATGTAAACAAGGGTGTGGTCGATCTCATGTAAATAATGCTAACCGCCTCATCGAGGCGGTTTTTTGTGGACAGTCTGACTATTTCGAAAGTGATACAATACTATCCATATGACACAGTTCGATTCCATTGAAGTAAGTCGCGAGCCAGGGGTGCTCGAGATGTACAGTCGTGACGTCAGCAATTTTAAGCTTACTCCGGCCGCTGTTTTTTATCCAAAGAATACCGAAGAAGTGCAGGCTGTCGTGAAGCAGGCCGCGATTGATGGTATGTCGGTCACCGTCCGGGCCGGCGGAACCTGTATGAGCGGTGGTCCGTTAAACACCGGGTACATTCTCGACCTCACTCGGTACATGAATAGTGTTGAGGTTGATGCGACCGGAAAAACAGCCACTGTCGGAGCAGGGGCCTTCTTTCGCGACATTGAAGACCAGGCCAAAGTATATGGGTTATTTTTCCCGGGCTACCCATCATCAAACCGTCTCTGCGGGATTGGTGGCATGCTCGGTAATAATGCGTCGGGTGAAAAAAGTTTGCGACACGGGGCGACTGGAGTAAATACGCTGGCGCTTGAGGTGGTGCTGGCCGACGGCTCGGTAGTTTTACTCCACGAAAAATCGTGTGCTGAAGCAGTGAGTGAGCGTGAGCTCGCGCTCCAAGGTCTTTTTGATGAATCGGGCGCAGCGCTCCACACGGCGGTGGGGGAGGTGAAAAAAAGTGCTGCGGGCTATCGACTCGATGAGGTAGTGAACGGCGATCGGTTTAACGAGATTCCACTCATGGTTGGAGCACAAGGTACCCTCGGAATTATCACCAAAGCAACCCTTCGTCTCGTGTCACTCCCAACCCACGTCTCGCTCCTTATTGTGTCAGCCCAGTCACTTGAAGCCTTGCCTGATATTGTCGCGACCGCGTACGCGCATAATCCAGAAGGCCTCGAAACGTTTGATAAAAATACCTTCGCGCGGGCACGTCAGTACCTCGGCGAGTACGCTGAAAAGGTGGTGCCGTACGTTGATACAGCTGCGGAACTATTCATCTTGGTGCAACTGAGTGAAGATACTGCCGAGGCGACTGCTGCACAAGCGGCGGCGTGTGAAGCATCGCTCAAAGAAAAAGGATATTTTGTTCGGGCTATTACCGAACCAACCGACGTCACGGCAGCATGGATGGTTCGCCGCAACTCCTTCACGCTCATGCGCGACCATAACGAGGAAGGTTTTAAAGCTGTACCGTGCATTGAAGATGTTATTGTGCCACTCTCAGAACTTGGAACATTTATTCATGAACTCATTGCCATTCTTGAACGTCGGCAGATTACCTACGGTTTTCATGGACACATTGGTGACGGCTCATTCCGTGTGGTGCCAATTTTTGACTTCCGCAAACAAGCCGTGACCGACGATATCTTCGCCCTCATGGATGAAGTGTTTGCGCTCATTAAACGCCTCCACGGCAACATGAGTGCCGACCACAGTGACGGCATTATTCGAACGCCATTTTTGGAATCGTTCTACGGCAGCGAGCTGGCGCACACGTTTGCCGAAATAAAGTTCTTGTACGACCCTGAAAACCGCCTCAATCCGAGAAAGAAAGTCGGCGGAACACGCGAAGATGTGGTGAAGACATTGGTGCGGTAGCAAGGTAATAAATTATTCTGATGTAGCGTACATGGGATAAATTTAAAATAATATAAAAAGCCACCCATATGGTATGAGTGGCTTTTTATATTACGGGGCAGATCTTCTAAAATTCTAAAAGAAAGATTCTATTTCCAGGTCTATGTAATCATCTTGGAACACTTCTTCTCTTAGATCATACTGTTGGTTTTTATCAGTTGCACGGTATCCGTCTTCACTTACGGAAAAGCTTATCGGATCAGCCCCTTCAATTTTAACGCCATTGTGAAAGACTTCAGTAGTAGTTTTGGCGAATGCAGCACCTGGTCCAAAAATAGTTAATCCTCGTGAGTTGACTGCTATTGGTTCACTGCCGTAATACACGTTCTGTGCATCATAGGCATAGTATGTTCCAGGTATGAAGTTAAATGATTTTGGATCAGCGTTGAGTAACGTATCGCTACCACGGTAAACAATCGCTCTATCGGTCACAAAGAGGTCGCCTAGGTACTGATACGCAGGGGTGCCCTTTTCTCCTGTGCTTGTTGAGGTTGTAGCTACCAGTGACGTTCCTGACCAAAGTCCATTGACGTCAAAACCAAAGTTACCACCAATTGCTGCAAAGCTTTTTGCATCAGCGTCAGGTATGGGCGTATCGGTGAAATATACATTTTGGTCGTCAGCTAAGAAGTAATCGCCTACGATACGTGTTGTTTTTGGGTTAAGAGGTAATTGTGCAAATTCACTATAAACATTGTCTGAATCACGAGCGACTTGCGGAGATCCATTAGTGTTGTCGCCACGAATTACTTCAAAAGTAATTGAGTCTGCGTCGGGTAAAATGTCCCATTGGTAGTACACACGGGCCTTGTCCTTTGCGTAATAAGAAGAAAGTGGTTCAAATGTTGCACGATCTGCTCCCTCAACTTTAAATCCATTGTAAAATACTGAGTCTTTATTTGCAGAATAGCCAAAACCTATCGGAAGAGGCACTTCCTGTGACAGGGTAAATAATTGTCCAAGATAGTAGATGTTATTTTTATCTTGAGCATATCCATTACCAACAACAGTAAAGGTTGTTACGTCAGCGCCCGGTATGACGTTTGAAGTTGAGTAGACGTTGTTTTTATCCACAGCGTATTGATCGCCGAG
>JACCDW010582692.1_pt1 | contig 10750 bp, 13 predicted proteins | sample 7449781 | NCBI WGS metagenome assembly JACCDW01 (sample SAMN15323449, study PRJNA562643) | freshwater metagenome | isolation source: river surface water | place: USA:Blue River Watershed | collected 2017-08-18
CTATGTTTTATAGCCATATGAAATCTGTACAATATAAACGTAATTATGAAGTAGATAATAAGTTTGAGTATGATATTGTAGTGAAAGCTAGAATGGATACAGTTTATAACACTGATGTTGTATTTCAGCCCGGACATTTACCATTCTATAACATGATGGCTTATACTGTGACACCCATTACTAAGTTCCCTAGAGAGTTTCATACCAGTCACTTTGACGATGTATTGTTCTATAGTGATAGCGTGACTATGGATTTATTGGGATTATTGTATAAGTCATATAAACAAATACATAATGAAAAAGATCGCCATGAACAAAAACATTCAGGAAACTTAATGGAATCTAGTTACTATGGGCCTGGAAGCATGTTATATGAACATATGCGTAACGTGGGCATACACCCAGACTGTAAAACTATAGTGGATTATGCTGTAATGAGAGAAACAAGTGTGAAAAAGAACTTAGATGGGTTACGTGATTACCCAGAGATTAAACAAGATTGGATGGATTGGTATATATGAAAGATTTAACTTTTATTTGTGACGGAGACAGTTGGACATTTGGATGTGAGATTGTTGATCCAAAGATTGCTAGCACATATGGCAAGAATACTCATAGGGGAGCGTTTGATTACTTAGAAGAAAACGACAGTTACCGTATCCCACGTATCTTTCCTACGTATATTGGCAATGAAACAGGTGCTGATGTTGTTAATTTAAGCTGGCCAGCAGACGATAATACCAGTATACTTAATCGCACGATTGAATATATTACCACTAATTACCTAGCACTTAACAGACCCACTGATAAATTGTTTGTAATTGTAGGCTGGTCTAGTCCTGAGCGTACTAGTTTTTGGTATAAAGACGATGAATTGAATACTAAATTCAGACTATGGCCTAATGTTAAACATTTTCAAAGTAAAGAGCAAGAAGAAATCTGGAATCTATATACACGACACCTATGGAATCCAGAAGAATATCTACCACGCTATGTAATGAACGTATTACAACTACAGAATTTTTGTAATCAACATAATATTCGTTGGTTATGCTACAACGCATTCTACCAAAGCCCATTAAAGAACATTACTGAATGGGGAGATTTAGATATATTAGGTAATTTAATGGAACTAGACTATAAATGCGGTGGATATCAGTATACAACTAACAAGTCTACAAACAGAAAGAAGGGTAATTTCCGATATTCTTCATTGTGGAATACAATTGACCCAATCAGATTCTATAAAAAAGATCAGCCACATAGTACGTTTAAGAACTTTATAGAAGATAGTAAGTTAGAAAAGCCATTTGAGGGTTGGCATCCAAGTCCAGAAGGACATAAAATCTGGTGTAATGAGTTGTTAAGATACATTAAAGAGAATAATATATGAAATTAGTAGTGTGTGGAGATAGTTTTGCGTGTGGTGTCGGGTGTATCAATATGTACACACAGCCATTTGGTCCATTAGTTAGTAAACATTTTAATTGGAATTTAGTTACACTTGCACGTGGATCGTCAAGCAACTATGGAATTTATCTACAGGGCACGTTTGCTGCCACATTAGATCCGCAATTAGTGTTGATTAGCTTAACTAGCTATGATAGAGTAGAATGGGTCGCAGACGGGAAAGATAATTATAAATCTAAACACAATTTTACACTACATGATTTAAACTATCATCAGTATCCTCCCCATTATGAAGCGTTACCGCATCATAATAGCCCCATGGAATTCTATACAAATGATGACAAATATAATCCTGTTATCTTAACTGAGCAAGTTGGCGCAATTCCAGATTATTTGGATTGCGTAAAGCGTAAAGTCAGCACGAATTATTATAAACGTTTTCATAGTGAACCAGAAGATAAACTAGAATTGATTGCTAGACATTATGGAATGTGCGTACATCCTGCAATAAAACGTGACTATGACATTGGGTTGATATTACAAGCATACACTAAAATCAAGCGTAGTAATAGCAAGTGTATTATTATGACCAATGACAAGAAGTTTAAGGAATATTTTGACGAGAATGACATATTCTATCAGAATTGGACAGAGTTGTCAGACAAATTCCCGGACACTATTGGTTCAAGGCATACAAGTGAGTTGGGACATAAAGACACTGCTGACAGATTGATACAATTTATTACGGAACATGGTCATCACAATTAAATAATGTGATGAAGAAAGTTACTAAGCATTGGGGTCACGAATTATGGATAGCCGACGGATCCCATACCCCTTATGCACTTAAAAGAATACTATTCAAAGCTGGAAACAGAACCAGTTTACAAGTACATGAACAAAAGATAGAAACCAATTATGTACTGAGTGGCACGGGTAAATTGTATATCAGTCGTGAACCATTACATATTCAGGGTTTTCTTGAAAATGGAATGACAGAAAATGAAGTTCTCAGTTATGAGAGTACGTTTGAAGTTATTGATTTACATGAGGGTGTGATTGTTGATATTAAGCCTGGGTATGTTCACAGAGTTGTGCCCACAACTGATTTAGAGTTTATGGAAGTCAGTACAAATCATTTAGACGATGTGATTAGATTGCAAGACGATCATGGTAGAACGCATGGAAGAATAAGTTACGAACATGAGTGATATCGTTATTATACCAACAGCGGGTGTAGGTGCTAGAATGGGAGATTTAACTGCCAATCTGAATAAATGCCTATTGCCTTATAATGGTAAGCCAATTATCACACATATTATAGATAAATTCCCCAAAGATTCAGAGTTTATTATTTTGACAGGATATCAGGCTCAACAAGTTGCAGATTATGTAGAGTTGGCTCATCCTGATATTCATGTCAAATTCGTTCACGTTAGTATGTACGTGGGCCCATATAGTGGTACTGGAACAAGTCTTAAGAAAGCTATAGCACACGTTGACAGACCTTTCTGGTACGTACCTTGTGACACTTACTTTGACGAACAATTATCAAACCCAAACGTTGACACATATTATGTCAAGTCCGTTCCACTAGAAACACAACATAGATATACAATGTTTGGATTGAGTGAGAATCATATAACTGATATCAAATTCAAAGAGACTTGTACCAACGAACATGTTGCATTTACTGGATTGATGTATATACAAGATTATACTAAGTTCTTTACTGATTTAGATAATTGGTTTGGTAATGAGTTTATTGATATTATTCCCACACAAAGTAACACAGAATACTTGAATACTTGGGTAGACTTTGGTAATTTAGATGACTATACTAACATGGTTAATCAAAGTAGATTATATAACTTTACCAAAGAGAATGAAATTACGTACACAAATTGTAACGGCAAAGTATTGAAATGGTATAAAGACGGTTCAATACCTGAAAAGAAATATACAAAAACACTGCCTAACCCCAAAGTATTCCCACAGAATATTAAACATCAAGGGCACTGGCTGTGCTATGACTATGTTGAGGGTGATGTACTATACAATAGAATGACCCCCGGACTATTAGAAAAACTATTATATTGGTTACTACATGAAGTCTGGGTAGATAGGAGTACAGTGTTATCATTTGACAAATACTTTTCGGGAATACGCAAGTTTTACATGGACAAGTCATATGATAGAATTTCTATGTTCCGTAACAAGTACCCTGTATTACCAAAAGTTACACATGTTAATGGTATCAAAGTTCAAGAGTTAGAAGATTACGTTAAAAAGATAGATTGGAAAAAGTTAATATATGCGGCTGTGCCAGTACAAATTCACGGGGATTTGCAGTTTGATAATGTAATCGTAGATGAATATGATAGATTTACTATTATTGACTGGCGACATGAGATTATGAATGGGGATGTAACAGTCGGTGATGTATACTATGATGTGGCTAAACTAGTTGGTGGCATTATGCTAGACTACAGCAAAATCAAACAAAATGAGTTTACCTATAAAAGAGAAGGATCAGAAGTTTTCATTAATGCTCCTTGTGTAGAAAATAGCGGTGAATATCTTAGTGTAGTGAGACAGTTTGCAGATCAAAACGATTTAGATTGGAATGTTATCAATACGTTAGTACCATTAATCTATGCAAACATGGCTCCATTACATGAGCCTGACTTTGATTTATTATTGTGGTACTTGTCTATTGAACTATTTGACGCATTATCGAAAGTAGACCATGAAACGCTTCATTAGTCTAAGTAAGTTTCCCGGCACAACAGGAACTTACTTTTATAACAAATATTTTGAGTATCACGACTATCCTGCGGTTTATGAGGCTCATCAATGTAATGATATATCCGAGATTGAACCTTGGTTAAAGGTCGCTTCGGGTATTAGCATTAGTATGCCATATAAAAATGAAGTATTAAAGTATTTGGAATTTACTGACTCTACTGCATTATATTTTAAATCTTGCAACACAATAGTTGTTGGAGATCATATCACAGGCTATAATACTGACTTAAAAGGGGTTGAATACACATGTAAAATGATCGACCCTGATATGAAAATATCTATATTGGGTAGTGGGTCTATGGCTACAATGTATAATCAATATTTAGTGGGTGCCGACACAACCGTATACGCACGTAGTTTGGGTAACTGGGAAGATAGACATACTGATTGTGATGTTATAATTAACTGTACAGGGTTAGGTACAAGTGTTCCTGATAGTCCATTTAATATACTACCTGATTGTTCAATGATTATTGACTTAGCATTAAAGCCAAACAAGTTAAAGGAACAAGCATCACTTAATAATGTATTGTATGTTTCAGGAATTAATTTTTACAAACAACAATTCTTAGAACAGTTTGAATTGTACACTGGGATAAAACCAGACCCAGCATATTTTAATTATATAGATAGAACCAGATGAAAATAACACACTTTGTATTAGATGTTGACGGGGTATTAAATACCGGTCATTTTATATATGGCGTTGAGGGTAAGATGTTTAAAGTCTTTGGCCCGCACGATAAAGACGGATTGAAGTTACTAGATCCACACATGAAGATTCACTTTGTAACCGCTGACAAAACAGGGTTCGATATCACACGTGCTAGAATCATTAATGATTGGGGATTCAGCCCTGATAACTTATCACTAGTGGTTGAAGGAGCACGACTACAATGGTTACGAAATAACTTTGATGTTAACACAACTGCGTATATGGGTGATGGATATCACGATGCACCCTTAGTCAAAGCCGCTAGAATTGGTATCACCCCATGTAGTGGTAGAATAGAATGTAAAGAAGTTGCTGATTATATCACTGATAGTCCTGCAGGATCGGGCGCAGTGTTAGATGCGGCATTGTATATATTGAGTAAGATAGATGTTTAAAGTTGGCTATGGCCCAATGAGTTTAGAGATTATAGACTTGCTACAAGATTATAGCAAGGCTGAACCCATTATGGTCGTGGCTAGCAGAAATCAAGTCGATTACAATCGTGGATATGTATGTAATACCCGTGAATTAACCAATAGAATTAACGATAAAAATAACCTATTAGTATGTCGTGACCACTGTGGACCGGGCTTTAGTAATGTTGATGGTAATATTCAACAGGCAATCAATGAATGTAAGCATACAATTATTGAGGACATTGAATGTGGGTTCAATATCATACACATTGATGTATCACGTATTCCGGACAACCAGTTAAAGTATGCAGAAGAATTGATTGAGTTCGCATTACGTAATGATCCTAACATTGTATTAGAGTTTGGTTCAGAAGATAATACTGGATTGAATATCAATGACAGTTTAGATAGAATTGACGAACAGTTAGCCTTCATTAAAACATACAAAGACCATATTAGATATTTTGTCACACAGACAGGTAGCTATACGTTGCACAGACAAATGGGTAACTTTGATGTAGATACAAACTCAATCATTGCTGAAAAGATTCATCGTGCTGGGTTTTTATTTAAAGAGCATAATGCTGATTATCTTACAGGTGAGCAACTTGCTTTGCGTAAAACTGCAGGCATTGATGCATTGAATGTAGCTCCTCAATTGGGTTGCATTCAAACAACTGTGTTACACAAGTTAGCAAAGAATAAGAAAGAATGGAGAGACTTTGCTGAGTTAGTATACAAAGGAAACAACTGGAAACGTTGGGTTCCTGAATACCTAAACGACAAAGCATTGAGTGTGATAGCCGCAGGGCACTACCATTTCAACTCAAACGAATATAAAAGATTATTGGACAATATTGATGTTGATGTGTTCCATTTATTATTAAAAGCAGAGATATTCATGGTCTTAAATAACTATAAGGAATACTTTTAATGTTTATTGTTAAGTTTATAAAGAAATTGATACGTGAGTACAAGTACCGCAAGCGTATGAAAGAGATACGCAAAAAAGATCCATACATTTATTAATATGAACTATATTGGAATATCTTCAGGCTTTCACGATGCCGCACTTACTGTTGTTGATAAAAAGGGCGATATAGTATTTGCTGGTCATAGCGAACGTTATTCTGGAAAGAAACATGATAAACACTTAAACATGGGTTTAGTCAATGATGCGTTTAATTATTATCATGGTGAGAGTGAACTTCATTACTATGAACGTCCTTGGCTAAAGTATCTAAGACAACTACGTGCAGGCGAGAAGCCAAAATTAATTAATACGTCAGCTAAAGAAGTTATAGGAACAAAGTATATTCACAAACTAACTGATGGCAGAGGCGGCAAAGTTCATACGCATGGGCACCATTTATGCCATGCAGCCGCCGGGTTTCAAACAAGTAATTTTGTAGATGCAACAGTGGTAGTCATTGATGCTATTGGAGAGTTTGATACTATATCTATATGGGATGCACGTTACGATAATAACGCTAAAGCTGTATACAAGAAATTATGGAGTAAGAAGTATCCAAACAGTATTGGTTTGTTTTATTCAGCAATGACTAAGCGTGTTGGATTATTGCCCATGGAAGAAGAATACATAATGATGGGTATGTCTGCATATGGTAAGCCAAGTTTCTATGCACAAATGCACATGGATTTGTTAGAGGATAGTGTCGAACTAGACTTTAAAAATAATTTACATATCGGGGTTAGTGATACCTACTTAGATTATGCAACCGATGAAGATATTGCTAGTTCTAGTCAATTACTAATGGAACACATGTTAGAAACAGTTTTACTTAAAGCACATGTATTAGGTAAGAGTAGAAATCTAGTATATGGTGGTGGTGTTGCATTAAATTGTTTAGCTAATCGACATTTAGGAGAACGTTTTGATAATATTTGGATTATGCCTAATCCTGGTGATGCTGGCTCTAGTCTTGGTGCCGCCGCACTTGGTTATGGCCATAGGCTTAATTGGGTCAATGCTTATTTGGGTCACGATATCCCTGGCCCTTACCCTGTTAATGACGCATTGGATCATTTATTGCGGGGTGATATTGTTGGTATTGCTAATGGCCGTGCCGAATTCGGACCAAGAGCCTTAGGCAATCGTAGCTTGTTAGCAGACCCCCGTGGTCATGACATAAAGGATAAAGTAAATGAAATCAAACGTAGACAAAAATTCAGACCCTTTGCGCCAGTTATTCTGGAGGAGTTGGCTAGCCAGTATTTTGATCTGCCTAGTAGTTGGAATAATAGTAGGTATATGCAAACAATCTCTCGTTGCAGGCATCCTGACTTATTTCCTGCTATCACTCATCATGACGGTACTAGTCGTGTCCAAACTGTTCCGAAAGATGGAAGTGGAATTAGAGAACTACTTGAGAAATGGTACGTAATGACAGGGTGTCCTATGTTATTGAATACAAGTCTGAATGTTCGAGGTGAGCCAATGGTTAACAACAGACAAGATGCTGATAGATTTGAACTTGTTTATAATGTAAAGGTGTTGAGTTGATATCAACTGAAGAAGTTATCGTTAGAAAGACATTGTGGGACCAAGGTTACTGGGAGATACCAGAGAACTTAGATACTAGTGACTTTGATTTTACTTGGAGACCTAACCCATATGATAGACCTTATATACATCAGTTTGGTACACAGTGGCAAAAGACCGGTGGACCTAGATTCGTTATACCAAATAATCAAGGTGTAAAATATCAAAGTCATCAACATGCTATAAGATTGCCTGATCCTACTAATCGTAGTTGGAGACCATTGAAGCATAACATAACAATGGACTATAGTTGGCATCCCGATGATACCGAGCCCCCTTTTATATATGTGTTCGGCAATCAATGGTATTCTAGTGAAGTAATGCCCACTATGCATTACAAAGTTAAGGGTGCAACACAAAAGAAATACATCACTGATGTAACAGCTAAGTTACTACCTAATATGGAACGTTGGGTTACTCCTGACGAAGTAGACCAAACTAAGTTCGATTATAGTTGGGTACCAGACCCATATGACCCTCCATTGATATATCAGTTTGGTACACAATGGCAAAAGACAGGCGGTCCAACATATGTCACATCCGGCGCAACCGTAGTCAAATATATTGATACTATTAAAAGTGTTCGTACTTCTAGTATGCGTGGCTGGCGAGTATTAGAACATATTGATATGTCTAAGTTTGACTTTAGTTGGCATCCAGATGAAACTGAAGAACCATATACGTATGTGTTTGGTAATCAATGGCATGATGCCAAAGACATGCCCACTGTATTGTACAGAGTTAAGGGCAGCAAGGGTACAAAAGAATGTTATGACCAAATTGCTAAAGTAAATCAAATTGAAAAGCAAGATTATGAAGATAGTATTTTCAATAAAGTAATGAGTCATGGATTCTCACAACGTTACTATCACTTCAAGCCAATAAACACAAACAATTATGTAGATTATAATTCTATCATTGACGGAGAAAAGTTCTATATTCACGTACTAAATGACGGAGAAGTAATTGTACCTAGAGAAGCCAAAGAATATATCTACGATAAAATAACAGACTATCCGTATATCAAGTATCATAACTTAGGATCAACATTAGAACCTTTGGATATAATATTTTTAAGTAACGGTGAAACATGTGCAGATAGTAACTATGAACATTTGTTAAAGTTAACTAAGAACTTACCTAACAGAGTCATTAGATTAGATGGTATAGATGGTCGTGTTAAAAGTCAGCATACTGCGGCAAAAGAAAGCAACACACCGTGGTACTTTTTAGTCAATGGAAAGTTGAAGGTTAACGATGACTTTGACTTTAGTTGGCAAGCTGATAGATTAAAGAAAGCACAACATTATATCTTTAGAGCAACCAATCCAGTTAATAATCTAGAGTATGGTCATATGGCTATCGTAGCCAATAATAAAAAGATTACATTGAACACAACGGGCAGAGGACTAGACTTTACACTAGACGGAGCACATGAGATTGTCAATATAAACTGTGGGGTAGCACTATACAATACAAGTGTATGGGATACTTGGCGCACTGCATTCCGTGAGTGTATCAAATTATGTAATTCAAAAGATGAAGAATCCAAAGACAGATTGAATATTTGGGTAACAGTTGGAAACGGTGATTATGGGTCAGTTAGTATACAGGGTGCTAAAGACGCAATGGAATACTATAATTCTGTAAACGGGGAAATGGACAAACTAATGCTTTCGTATGATTGGGCTTGGTTAAAAGACTACTTTACCAAAAACGTTGTCATAAAATAAATAGTATATTATGATATACATCTTCTGGACAATCATTCTTGCTATAGGTGCCGCCGCTATCTACTGGCTTATTGACTATAAAGATGAGCAAGGAGACGAGTGAGTGCTTGGATTTGGATACTTGTCGTAGCCACAACAGGAACTAATTCTACTTATTCTGAACGTGGTAAATTTGCCACAAAACAAGAATGTTTGCAGACTCTTAAAACAATTCAATTGCAAGATAAAAAGGTGGTTGGAAGATGCGAGTTACGGCAACAAATAAAATAAAAAGATTACCCGGAATGATTAATCCAGTTACCGACATGCAACAGTTACAGCAATATGCTAAACTGGGTAGAACAGAATTTGAACGCAATTTGCCCGAAAGTGATTACAAAATCAACGAAAACGTGCATACTGAATCGAAGAAGGAAGTACCAAATGGTGCTCCTAAAAACAAATACTTAGATATGCACCTGTACGATAACAAAGCTAGAGTGCATCATCAAGGACAACATATCGGTGTAAACATTGACAAAACAACTTAAGGAAATTATGAATAAACTATTAACATTGTTACTTGCTTCATTAGCAGTAACCACACAAGCACAGACAAACAATTGGGTTAACGCTAATAATCAACCATGGAAAAACAGTTCAGGTCAATGCTGGCGCAGTTCAGCTTGGACACCTAGTACTGCACATCCTGATTGTGATGGCGCATTGAAGGCAGAAACACCTGCACCAAGAGTATCAGCTACATTCCAAACTCCAGTGGTACAACCAGCACCTGTTATTGTGAAACCCGAACCTAAACCAGTTGTACAAAAGATAACTTATGCGGCTGATACATTTTTTGATTTTGATAAAAGTGTAATCAAGCCTGAAGGCAAAATTAAACTTGACGAATTAGTAAACAAACTAAAGAGTATCAATTTGGAAGTTATCATTGCAGTTGGCCATACTGATTTTATCGGCACTGATGCATATAATTTTAAGTTAGGTCAACGCCGCGCCGAAGCAGTAAAAGCATATCTCGTTTCTAAAGGAATTGAAAACAAGCGTATTTTCACTGATAGCAAGGGTGAGAAACAACCAATCGCAAGTAATCAGACCCCTTCAG
>JACCDW011733807.1_pt1 | contig 10750 bp, 8 predicted proteins | sample 7449781 | NCBI WGS metagenome assembly JACCDW01 (sample SAMN15323449, study PRJNA562643) | freshwater metagenome | isolation source: river surface water | place: USA:Blue River Watershed | collected 2017-08-18
GACCTGTAGGACCTGTTGATCCTGTAGAACCTGTTGCACCTGTAGGACCTGTTGGTCCTGTTGCACCTGTAGGACCTGTTGATCCTGTAGGACCTGTTGGACCTGTGGCACCTGTTGGACCTGTGGCACCTGTTGGACCTGTGGCACCTGTGGCACCTGTAGGGCCATTCGATGTTACTATTGTTGAAAATGTAATTTCTTTAGATGTATTATTATAAAACAGTGTATATGTATTTGAGCTATTTCTAATTGGATTGACATATAAACCACTTGAAGTGTTATTTAAAGTATCATTTGTTGCATTAATAATAATAGAACTTTGTGCCTGATTTGCAAAACCAGCATGATAACCTAGTGCAATTGAGTATAACCCTTGATTTTCACGTCCTGCATTATAACCAATTGCAACAGCAAATGAGCTTTGATTACTCATACCTGCAGCATTACCTACTGCAATAGCTCGTGTTCCTTGAGTTGATTGACCAGCAACATAGCCAAATGCAACTGCACCTAATCCTTGATTAGAATGACCCGCACCAGCACCAATAGCAACAGCTAATGTACATTGATATTCAGAGCCAGCAACATAACCAATAGCAACACAATCTGTGTCTTGTGAATCACGACCAGCAATATAACCCATAGCAACTGAACGAGTCTTCTGATTTGATTGCCCAGCACCTGAGCCTATTGCTACTGTATAAGATGATTGATCTAATTGACCTGCTACATTACCAATTGCAAGTGCAAATTCACTTTGATTTGAATGACCAGCACCTGATCCTACTGCAATAGAATAGCTACTTTGATTTAATGCTGCAGCTATATAACCAATTGCAATAGATCTACTATTTTGTTTTATTAAACCAGCGTCACCTCCAATAGCTATGGAATATTCACCTTGTGTTGAAGCACCTGCATTTTTACCAATAGCAATTGTATTATTACCTTGTGATGATAAACCTGCCTGTTCACCGATAGCAATACCATTAGAACCTTGATTAATTTGTCCAGCCCAAAAACCAATAGAAATAGAATTTGTACTTTGATTTGTTTTACCTGCTTCATACCCTATTGCAATAGAATTAGCGCCTTGTGTTGAATAACCTGCTGAATAGCCTAATGCAACACCATATCGCTCCTGTTTATTATTACCTGCATCTGTACCAATTGCAATCGCATATGAATTTTGACGTGTTTCTCCTGCTCCGAAACCTAATGCAATTGCTTCAGTACCTTGTGATGAAAAACCGGCATTTGCACCTATCGCAATAGCATTAGTGCTTTGCTTTAAATATCCTGCTTGATTTCCAATTGCAATTGCTTGTGAACCTTGTGTTGAAAAACCGGCATTTGTACCTATTGCAATTGCAGATTGTTTTTGTTCACTATTTCCTGCTGCTTTTCCAATAGCAATTGCATAATTACTTTGATTAGATGCACCAGCATCAGAACCTATTGCAATCGCATACGATGATTGATTGTGATAACCTGCCTGTGATCCAATAGCTATAGAATTAGGACCCATAGTCGAAAAACCAGCTCCGAAACCAAGAGCTACTGAAAATGCACCTTGTGAAGAATAACCTGCTAATGATCCAATTGCAACAGCATATTCCTGTTGATTATCATTACCTGCTGAATTACCTATTGCAATTGCTTGAGAACTTTGACCATTTGCTGCCGCATCAAAACCGACAGCTACTGATCCACTTCCCTGAGATGAACAACCTGCAAATCCACCAATCGCAATACTAGTATTACCTTGTGAACTAATTCCTGCTGCAGTTCCAATAGCAATTGAATCCGATTGTTGATCATAACGACCCGCTTCATTACCAATAGCCACACCTCCTACTTGTTGTCCAATTGCACCAGCATATCCTCCTAAATGTACTTTGTCCGATCCAACAGCCCAACTATTAGTGCTCCAATATAAATAATCAGAAAAATATGTTCCATTTGGAATAACTGTGCCTGTTGGTCCAGTAAAACCTATCGGACCTGTTGCACCTGTTGCACCTGTTGGGCCTGTGACACCTGTTGGCCCAGTAGGACCAGTTGGCCCAAATGTTGTAGGGTAATATAATACATCATTTATTGTTAAAGAACTAGTAAATCCGAAACTGTTAATAGATAATTGATAACCACCAACATTATTTGCAAATAAACTACTTGCTCTCAATACCTTTGCAACATAGACATTTACAGTTGTACCATCATAATAAATTGTTAAATAGTCCCCTACAGTCGCTGCTGGAGGTGTTATAGTCGTCGATGAACCACCATTAGCAATTATAATTTCTAGAGCGCCAGCACTTCCAATACGAACATCGACATAATATAAACTCGTTTGATCTTTTAGCTTGAATCCTAAATAATTGACTCCACTTACAGGAACTGAAGGAATTCGAAGTTGTGCAAAGAATCCTTGTCCTTGACTACCATAAAATTCATTTGTTACTAGTCCAGCTGTTCCAGAAGGAAGATTAATCGAAGTATTTGTATTAAATGTAACATTACCCGTAAGTGAATATGTAACAGAACCTAGACCAACTGATCCCGTAGGACCCGTTGGTCCCGTAGTACCAGTTGGACCCATAGGGCCGACAGATAGACGAGTAATATTATTGGTAGTACCTGAATATACATATAATTCTTCACCTGCAATTGAAGGTGTTAAAGTAAAATTCAAATAATCGTTCGCCTGTAATTCTTGATATAATAGAATTGGAATTGCACTAGGGCTGCCAACAGCTCCATAATTAATAAATGATGAAGACCATACAACAATACCATTCTTTTTAACTGAAACAGCAATGTTTTGTGGACTTGTTTCTGTGGCAATACGTAATAGTAATTCTATCGCATAATATCCAGCATCACCAACAGTAAATCTTCCGTTATTCACTGTGAAAGTAATTCCTTGAGGATTGATGTTGTCTTGAACCGATGAAGAATCGGTCCCGAGAAATGCATCTATATCAGAACCTATTGCAGTTTTTACATTGACACGGGACAAACTTATTACACGATCAGAACTTGATCCATAGGCACCGCGAGGACCAGTAGGGCCTGTACTATCTACTGTAAGACTGCTCAAGGTAGAGATTTGACCAGCTAAGTCGGAAAGACCAGTTGTATTGTCTAATGCATATTTTAAATTCATCATATATGCTCGTCCCGTACTTGCAGTTAATACAGTTCCATTAGCAGGAACTCCATTGTTATCCTCCCTAATTGTAATGTTATTCATGTGAATAACATTTATCTCATTATACCGTCTTGGATAGGCGGACATTTCTAATTCACTAAATGTTTTCCTGATTCGAGATTATGCGCCCCTAAAAGTCTAAACAAGAAGATTTATTACAACCAGAGAAGCAATGCCAAGTCCCGGTACTTTACTACAATTAGTTGCTACAGGTAAACAGGATGTATTTTTAACAGGTAATCCACAAATATCCTTCTATAAATCTGTTTATCGTCGCTATACTAATTTTTCTATTGAATCATGCCGTATGTACTTTGATGGTACTCCTAATTTCGGTCAACGTATCACATGTTTGGTACCAAGATTCGGTGATTTATTAGGTCAAATCTTCCTTGATGTGGAATTACCTGCTCTAAGTCTACAAGCGGGTAATGTGCCTGTTAGCTATGTGAATTCACCCGGTCATGCCCTAATTGAGGAAATAACCATGGAAATAGGTGAACAGGAGATTGATAAACAGACTGGAGAATTCATGGAAATATGGACACAATTAACTACTCCGGCCGGGCAGTTAGATGCTATCAACAACATGATTGCACGTCAAAACCCTTATTCACCACCACAGTTATTTGGCAGTCAAAAACTTCTTATTCCCCTGCATTTCTGGTTCTGTCGTAATCCTGGTAACTATCTCCCCTTATTAGCTATACAATTTCATCCTGTGCGTATTAATATTAAACTTCGAGGGCTAAATGATATGGCATACTTCGGATCAAGTCAACAGGCATGTACACCTGGCATATTGAATCCCGCGAACATTACAAGTATCCAAATGTGGGGTGATTATGTCAGTCTGGATAAAGAGGAACGTCGTCGTTTTGTGTCAACTCAACATGAATATTTGATCGATCAAATTCAATATACACCACGCATTGCTATCCCGGCTGGATCAGGCACTACCAATATTAAAATGGATTTCAATCATCCATTACGTGAATTGATTTGGATTGTACAACGTGACGTAATGACAAATCTTCATGAATACTTCAACTTCTCTTCACTTGCAATTACCGATACTAGTACATGTCTGCGAACTGATAATATTGTTGATGCAAAACTACAATTAGACGGACAGGATCGGTTCGAAAGAAGAACTGCACCTTATTTCCGTCTTGTTCAACCTTATCAACATCACACTACTACTCCCGTTTTATCTTTCATATATACGTATTCTTTTGCTCTCCGGCCAGAAGATCTTCAACCCTCCGGGTCACTCAATGCAAGTCGTATTGACAGTATGAATCTATTAATGACTATACGTGACTGTCAAGTCTCTTGTGATTCATGCGGTGATTGTGATGACCCAAACTATAGCATCGGTAACTGTCATTCAGTAGTCTATGGAGTAAACCATAATGTATTAAGAGTTATTGATGGTTTTGCAGGTGTCTTGTTCAAAATATAATTTTATCGGTCATTTTTCATGCTTCCTAACGTGTTGATAATACAGACAGAAAGCATCCTATGAAATAACAGTATGGAGACCAAAGATAGTCCGAAATTAAATGGTCCTACAGGCAGTCAAGGACCTACAGGCAGTCAAGGACCTACAGGCAGTCAAGGACTAACAGGACCTACAGGTATTAATAATTCTCGAACTAGTATACCTGGTACTACAGGCTCTAAAAATAATATGGGTACTGGATCAACAGGTAGCAATAATTCAGGTACGGGTGCTTCGGGATCAACTGGTGCTAATGGATCAACTGGTGCTAATGGATCAAAAGGACCTAATGGGTCAAAAGGACCTAATGGATCAAAAGGACCTAATGAAGCAAATAATGCTAATGGATCGAAGGGCAACAATGAAAAAGGTAATAATGAAAAAGGAGAGGCCAAAGAAGATTTACCATTTTACCATTATACCCAAAGCAAATTCTGGGGCGGTCCAACAACAAATTGGACTATTCTAAGAGTTTTATCAATTTTCCCATTAACAGGACTTTTAGGATTAGATCATATCTATTTGCGAAGTCCTTTTAGTGCTCTCTTGAAGACAATTTTCAATATTTTGACTCTTGGTATGTGGTATTTCTATGACATGGCACAGGTCCTAAGTGAACCTGAACGAGTGAAGAAATTTGGCATGTCATATCCTGTGGTTGGTCCTGTTGGTCTTGGAGCAGGAATCTTCTTGCCAGATGACGAGGAAAAGAATGGCGCCAACAATAAAGAGAAGAAGAATGGCAACGACAAAGAAGAGAAGAAGCCCGGTCCTCCTAGTCCATTAACCTTCTTATTATATTGTATCTTCGCAATCTTACCTTTACCATTTGCCTTAGATCACTTTGTAGTTGGTGATGTTAAAGGTGGTATAGCGAAGGTATTTGCAAACTTCAATATCTTCCTCTTCATCTTCTCGATCTTCTGGACTCTCTTCACATTGTTCCGAATGACCTTCCAAACTGAGAAGATGATGAAGGAAGGAATTATCCGTTTCTTCCCCTTCACACTCTTCATGGAGCCAATATACTGTCCTGGAACGAAGTTGGGACCGAAGGAAGAATGCGAAGTAGAACCTGTCAGTGGTTCCATGAGCTTCATGGACTTCTTCAAATCTATCTTCGCTACTCTTCGTGGTATTCCCGTTCTCGGTGGAATTATGGGTGCTGTCGATAAATTGAAGGAAGTATATGATCAATATGTACCACCCGTTATTGGTGCTGGTGTTGCTATTGCTACTTTGGCTCCTAAAGTCGCTGTCGGTGTTACCAAGAAACTTGCTGAATTAGGTGATACAGATAAAATTATGGATCAGGCTAAGAAGGAATCTGGGACACCTGCTGCCACTCCTGCTGCTGCCACTCCTGCTGCCACTAGTCAAAAAGGCGGTTACCAACAGAAAGATGATGGCCCCCTAAGTCTCTTCCTCCTAATTGCCTTTGCAGCAATTGCATTTATGGGCGTATTTTTGGCTAAATTACGAGATATGGAGGTATTAGATGTCCTACCAAAATCAATACACAGCATTATCAGGCGCAGGATCACACCATCAACCATATGGACACCATCAGGTCCAAATGATACCCCTCCAGGATCAGCAGCAATTTGAAAATGATATTTGGACCTGCGATTCCAACATGTTGGAATCTCGGACTCTGAATCCCAGCTCCGCTGGGATGAGGACCGCAGCCCCGGCCGCAGCCAATAAAACATTTTTCATCTACTTCACAGCTCCATGGTGCGGAGCATGTAAACGTCTTGACCTCCCCACCCTAACCGCCATGACTGCAAATGTTCCAAATGTTCAATGGTATAAATGTGATATTGATGATAACGATTATACAGCATCTTTCTGTCAAATTCGACAGATTCCTACATTCCTATGTATTAAAAATAAACAAGTTATTAATCGTATTACAAGTTCTGTTAATCAAACTGTTGCTGAATGGATCATTCAAAATCTTCAGTAAAACTGATCATAAATGTCCTACTAATCGTACTATAAGTTAGAATGGCAATAACACATGATGTTATAATTGTTGGGGCCGGTATAGCCGGCCTTCATTGTGCAAGAAGACTTTTAGAAGAAAAACCTCATCTAAACGTCTTAATGTTAGAAAAATACAATTACATTGGTGGTCGTGTTGTAACTTTTCATCCACCTGAGTTTCCTGGATTGCATTGGGAAAATGGTGCTGGAAGAATACATTCCTCGCATAAAATGGTTATGCGTTATATGCACAAATATGGATTGACCTTTATTCCAATTTCTGACGATATATGGGTTCAAAGAGAAGATAATGGTCCTCTTATTAAAAGCACATTTGTTGAGCGATTAACTGAATATCTGATGCCAATCCATTGTCTACCAGACTCTGTTCTGAGTACACATACCTTGGAACGACTATTAATTGACATTATTGGGAAAAAGAAGACAGATGATTTATTGGGAGAATTTCCTTATAGGGCTGAAGTAAATACATTGAGAGCGGATGAAGCTATTGATAGATTATTGGCAACGGATGATGTTGTTGCCGATGGTTTTGGTGTATGTGCTGAAGGACTTGATCGATTGATCGAAGGACTTGTTAATGATGTTGTAAAGACAGGTACAAATATTCTACTTGGTCATTCAGTTGAAGAATTAAAAAAAGGCGATAACGGATTACATCATGTAGAATGTAATGTAAAGGGAAAGGCACGAACTTTTACTGCCAAAAAAGTGATTCTTGCATTACATGTAAATGCTATGAAACATATTCCTGGCGTTGGGAAGTGGCCACTTCTAAAACAATTAGCCATGAGACCGCTGTTACGTGTTTATGCAATTTTCCCTGGAAAACCATGGTTTGATGAACGGAAGATTGTCTTTATCAATAATCCCATCAGGTATTTTATTCCTATCGATCCATCTCGAGGTATCTGTATGTTATCATATACAGATGCAGATGATACACAGACATGGATGAAGGATGCCTTGAGCGATAGCGATCATTTACAAGAACGTATGATGAAGGCAATTAGACGTGCCTTTCCTATGCGGTCCATACCAGATCCAGTATATTTTAAGACACATCCATGGACTGATGGTTGTACTTATTGGCTACCTGTGGCTAAGACGACTGCAACGCCGACACACGAGTTGCCACCAGCTGGTCCTCATGAAATTTATAAGGGTGTCTATGCATGTGGTGAATCCTTTAGTCCAGACAAACAATGTTGGATGGAAGGTGCTCTAGAATCAGCAGAAGAACTTGTAAAACATCTTACGGCTCACTAATAGAAATGTCAGCTACCATTGATGCTCATGTTTTTGTTGCAATTGGTCATCTCCTAATTATCGCACCCTTTCTCCTATATGTCGGCTTCCAACGTGCCAATACACCCTTCTGGATATACACTCTCTTAATTGCAGTCGGTGCAATGATACTTTTCTATCATGGTTACAAATCCTTCATTCGTGTCGCTACAGGTAGCCCATATGCCTGGGTAAATATCATTCATGTAGCTTTCATTGCACCTCTTCTTCTCTTTATTGGTTTTAAAGGACGTGATGCTCCTCGGTACGCTTATGAATTACTCATAATGGTCGGTTTTGCTGCTCTCGGCTACCATTTATATTCGTTAATCCGTGGTCTACAAGTCTATTATATGGATAAAAGTAAAAAAATTGGTGGCGGCGATTATTCACATTAAGTAGCCATGCAGCCCTGCAGCCCCAAATTACCCTATATGTTCAAGGGCTTTAGCCGAAGGCAGCCCCAAATTACCCTATATGTTCGAGGGCTTTAGCCAAAGCCGACTTCGGAGGAATAGCTCCATGGTCAATTAGACATGTGCTAAAATGATAATATAATGCAGTTATCGAACCGCAAGATTTTGAACAAAGACCACAATCATATCCACGTGTAGTGGCAACAGTCATTTCAGGAGTTATATAATCCCGTGCATGACTTCTCATACAATGAGTGCGTACATTTCCTTTTCGGGGGTCAGCAAAATCACAATCATCCCACGGACAATAATAATATTCCAATGGTGGAACTTCTTCTCTATCTGCATGACGCCGCTGTTTATGTAACGCTAATTCATATTTCTGTACAAATTGTTTTTTGCAAATATTACATTCATATGGTAATTGTCCTTCATGTGTCTGCATGTGATAAAACATCGTATTCTGCTTCTCTTTCACTTCTCCACAATGCGGACAAATAAAATGACCAGCTTCATTTTTGACATATACTTTTTTACCCGGTGTCGACATCTTTCTTACAACCTCTAAATGTCACTAAAAATTTCAAATTTTTCTAGTCAGTATTATAGTCCATGAGTATCGAGTAGATCATCAATTTGACTGATAGGTAATGGTGATTCTTTATTACTATAATATGTTTTTAATACTGAATCATGGTGATATTTAACTTCGTAGCCAAATTCTTCATTAATGGATAGTGTATTAATGAAATGGATAACACCCCAAATATATTTTGCGGGAAATTCGAAGAAATGGGGTGGGATTGCTTTATAGATCCGTTCTTCACCTAATGGTTCCAGATGTTCAATCATCCTAGTTTTAAAATCTTGTCCATAACGGACATATAAGAGTGAATTAATAATATGTTGCTCAACCTTTTCTAGCTTCTGAAATAGGTTCAATGCAAAATAACTTCCCTTATAAAATTCAATCGGGTGAACTGCCGCTAAATGCCATATTAATCTCAGTGCTGAACATAGAAGTACTTTTTGATCTTCATAATATGCATACAAATACAATTTATTGTCTGTTAATCTTCTAATTGCAAGACAATGAATTGGAATATTTTTTATTTTCGATTCTTGTGGCCCCACAGCTGAGGATCCCATGTTTTTGACTATTAAAAATAAGGGCACAATATTTTTCAATTTTTACAAACTCTTAATGAATTCCATAACATCATCTGCGCTATGCATATGATCCTCTGGAACAGAGTTGTTGAATTGCATGACCTTTAGAGGTGTGGATGAGATCCAGCTTTTATGATATTTATCGAGGTTATACAAATAATCGACGGGAATCTCTTGTTCCCCATTCCGTGCACGATGTTTAATACGTTCAAGACAAATCTCAGGTCCAGTATTTACATAGACTAGCCCATTAATTGTCGCTACTCCATCAAGCATGGCATACCAGCGATTATAGAGATCCCATTCAATACCATCGAGTTTTCCATCATCACGCAACATTTGTGCGAAGACATTTTTATCTGTCTCTAAACAACGTTCGGTAATAAAGATATTATTTTCGACTTCTGCAGGATCTGCAGCACAACGCTGAGTCCATTCTTCGACAGCTCGACGAATATTCTGTGCACGACTCAAAATCGCGCAGTTCTGAAAAGTATATGCCCAGCGTGGAATGTCTTTGTAAAATACTTGCAGTAGATTCTCACCCGCCTCATTCTTAAGAGAGGTCCATGTATCAAGCGGCTCATCGATAAAATTTAGACCAGGAAACTTCTCACGCAAAGATCGCAATAAAGTCGTTTTACCTGATCCAATATCCCCCTCGATGCTAATTATAATAGGTTTTCCTGCAATTGTTGACATTCTCCTACCAAACATTCTGGGCTACTTAAGATAGTCAATTTTTGTCGATCTCTGGCAGCGCGCTCTCTAAAAGCCGGGTATAAAGCGTAGTATTATTTATTTAAATATATATATATAAATGCTAATTAACGGTGATGAAGTTGCAGCTATTTTGAACAAGCAGAATATTCAAGTACGTGGAGTTCTTCATATTGGAGCCCATGAACTTGAAGAGCGTCCTTTTTATAATTACACCATAAATGTATCTGATAATGATATTGTATGGGTAGATGCAAATCCAGAATTAGTGAATAAAGCGACATATGCTGGCCATACAAATGTGTATTGTGGAGCAATCTCTTCAGATGAAAAAGAACTGGATTTCAAGATTTCAAATAATGGACAATCTTCATCACTTCTTGATTTCGGTTTACACAAAGAACATTATCCCTGGATCAACTATGTCAA
>JACCDW012073668.1_pt1 | contig 10749 bp, 8 predicted proteins | sample 7449781 | NCBI WGS metagenome assembly JACCDW01 (sample SAMN15323449, study PRJNA562643) | freshwater metagenome | isolation source: river surface water | place: USA:Blue River Watershed | collected 2017-08-18
CCGGGCCTGTGCGTGGCGTTGCGCGTAGTCGGCCACGGCCTGGCGCAGCTTGTCCTGCAGCAGGCGGCGCACCGCCTCGGGCTGGCCGGCCAGGCGGCGGGCCAGGGCCTCGATGTAGCGGAAACGCACGGGATCGAGCCGCCAGGCGCCGTCCTGGCGCAGGGCGTCCAGCAGGGACTGCACGGGGTCCGGGGCGTCCATGGCGTCGTGGGGGCTCAGGGCTTGGCCGCTGGCGTGCCGCCGGCGCGCGGCACCGGCGCGATCTCCACCCGCCGGTTCAGGGCACGGCCCTTCTCGCTGGCGTTGGAGGCCACGGGCTGCTCCGCGCCGAAGGCGGCGGAGAAGACCTGGGCCGAGGGCATGCCCTCGGCGATGAGCGTGCGCGTGACCGTCAGCGCGCGCTGGGCCGACAGCTCCAGGTTGTCGTCGAAGCGGCGGTTGCTGTCACGGATCGGCGCGTCGTCAGTGAAGCCGCTGACCATCAGCACCTCGCCGCGCTCGCCCAGGTACACGCGCAGGGGCTGCACCAGGGACTTGAGCAGCTGCCGCCCCTCGGGCCGCAGCTGGTCGGAGTTGAGCGCGAACAGCACGCTGCCGCTGATGCCGATGCGGCCGTCGGCCAGCGTGACCCGGCCCGAGGCCAGGGGCACGGCCAGGGCCTTCTCCAGCGCCACGCGGCGCTGTTCCTCCACCCGGCGCTTCTCCACCTCGGTCTTGAGGCTGGCGACCAGGTCCATCTGCACCAGCAGCACGCCCACCAGGACCAGGACGAAGGCGCCCAGCAGGCCTGACATCAGGTCCGCGAACACGGTCCACACCGGCGCGCTGGCGCGCTCGCCGCCGTCGTGCTCGATGTCGTCGGCGTCGACCATCACGCGGTTCCGTCCGCCAGCGCCGCCGGCTCCGCCAGTGCGGGGGCCGGGGCCGGGCGGCCCTGCAGCTGGCGCAGGTGGTCCACCAGGCCCTGTTGCGAGGCGATGCTCAGGTCGATCACCTCGCGGGCCTGGGCCACGTAGTAGGCCAGCTGCTCGTCGCTGCGGGCCGTGGAGCGGTTGATCGAGGCCTCGATGCGTTGCAGGCTGTCGACCAGCTTGTCGTTGCCGGCCTGGAAGCCCTGCACGCTGTGGCCGAAGGCCTCAGCCAGGCTGGCCAGTTCGACTGCGCTGGCGCCCACGTGGGCCGCGGCGTCCGCCGCCTGGCCGGCCTGCGCCTGCAGCGCCTGCGCGAACTGCGAGCCGGCGCGCTCCAGCACCTGCGAGGCGGCGCCCACCAGGGCCTCGATGGCCGCGCGCTGCTCGCCCGCGGCCTGGTTGACGGACTGCAGCAGGGTGGCCAGTTGCGCCATCAGCGCGGTGCGCTCCTGCAGCGCCTGGTTGTCGCGCGTGGCGAGCTGGCTCATTTCCTCGCGCAGCTTCGCGATGATGCCGGCGGCGGCCTGCGGCACCTCGGAGGCCGTGGCCAGCAGGCGCGACAGCGGCGCCTCCAGCGCCGTGCCCAGCGTGGCCAGGTGCTGCGCCACGGCGGACTGCAGCTCGCCCAGGCGGCTCACGGCGGCCTCGCCGCGAAGCGCCTCGGCCTCGCGCAGCGCGCCCAGTTCGGTGCGCCAGAGGTCGGCCATCTGCGCCATGCGCTGGGCATGCTCGCCGGCCCAGCGGGCCTCGGACTCGACGCGCGAGCGCACCAGGTCCTCGGCGCGGGCCAGCAGCTGCGACACGTCGTCCAGCGCACGGCCGGCCTGCGCGCTGGCGCGCTCGGTCACCTGCAGCGCCGACTGCCTGACGGCCTCGCCCAAGTCCAGGGCCGAGCGGGCCAGGTGCTCGCTCACCTGCGTGGCCGATTCCGCCACGGCCTCGCGCACCTGCTGCGCGGAGTGCGCCAGGGCCTCGTTCAGGGCCTGCTGCTGCGCGACGGCCTGGTCGGCGGCGGCTTGCCACTGGGCCTGCAGGTCGGTGGCCAGTGCCTGCAAGGCGCCGGTCCACGCCTGTGCGCGTTGCTGCTCGCCCTGCGCCTGCTCGGCATGCGTGCGGGCCAGCTGCGCCTGCACCGTGGCGAGCTGCTCGGCGAACCGCTGCGAAAGGGTTTCCACCTGCGCCTGCGCGCTGGTGCCCAGGCGCTCGTGCAGGCCCTGCGTGTCCTGCGTCACCTGCGCCATGGCGCGCGCCACCACGGGCTGGATGCTGTCGCCCGCCGCCCGCGTGGCGGCCACCAGGCTGTCCTGCAGCGCGGTGCCCACCCTGGCGGCCAGGCCGGCGTAGGCCTGCGTGACCTCCTGCTGCAACTGCGACTGCCGCTGCAGCAGCTGCTCGTCGAGCTGCTGGCTGCGGCGCTCGATGCGCTCCATCAGCGCGTCCAGCTTCTGCGCCACCTCGGGCAGGGCGCCGGCCTGGGCCTGCAGCGCGCGCAGGGTCTCCTGGCGCTGGTAGGCCAGCGAGTAGGCGCGCAGGTCGGTGGCGATGCGGGCATCGAGCTGGCGCGCGACGTCCAGGCGCTCGCGCCGGCAGAAGGCGGACATCAGGCCCAGCATGGCCGAGGCGGCCACGCCGGCCACCGAGGCGCCGAAGGACAGGCCCAGGCCCTTGATCGGCTCGGCCAGCGCGGCGCGCACGGCCTGCAGGTCGGTCGAGGCCTCCAGCGCGAAGACCGCGCCCTTGAAGGTAACGACCAGGCCCAGGAAGGTGCCCAGCATGCCCAGCATCACCAGCAGGCCCACCAGGTAGGGCGTGAGCGCGGGGCCGGGCAGGGCGCCGCGATCGCCCTCCACGCGCAGGCGCACCGCGCTGCGCAGGCTGGCGGGCACGCGCTCGAGCCACTCGCCCAGGCCGCTTGCCGACTGCGACGGCTGCGCCAGCGCCTGCGCGAGGCCGGCAGTCGTCGCCCGGTACTGCTGCAGCTCGCGCGCGCCCACCCCGAAGCCCGCGCCGATGGCCAGGGTCATGGCCAGGGCGAGCCAGCTGCCCGACTGGAGGAAGCCGGCGGCCACCCAGGCCACCGTCAGCAGGCCGAGGGCAAAGGCCGCGGCAAAGGATCGCTTGATCGTCATGTTCGGTTCTTCAATTCATGGGCCATGGCCTCGACCAGGCCCGTCACGGGCTGCAGGCGCAGGTCCAGCTCGGCCGCCAGCGCCTGGCGCCAGTCCTGGACGAAGGTGTCCAGCCAGCCGCCCGGCCGGCGCCAGCGGGCCGGGTCGTCGGCCTGGCCGGCCGCGTCCAGCGCCTGCTGGTGCGCCTGGCGCAGTTCCTCGTGCCGGCGTTGCAGCAGCGGCACGGCGGCCGGCAGCCATTGCTGCTGGTGGCGGGCGAACACTTGCTCCAGCGCGGCGTCCAGCGTGGCGAGCTGGCGCATCGCGGGGCTGGCCTGGGCCAGCGCCTGGCGCACATGGTCACGCAGCGGCGCGATCATCTGCTCCATCTGCCGCTGCAGCGCGTGGTGGCGTTGCTGGAAGGGCGCGAAGCCGGCACTGGCGATGTCGTCGTCGCCATAGCCTTCGAGCTGCAGCGGGTCCTGCGCGATGGCGCGGGCCAGCGTGCCGCGCACCCGCTCCAGGTCCGCCTCGAGGTCGGGGGCGCGCCGGGGCCGCTGGGGCGCCGGCGCCGCATCGCCCGCGCGGATCGACTGGTGGGCCGATTGCAGGGCGATGGCGTCGAAGGTGTTGAGCCACAGGCTCCAGCGCTCGGCGACGTCCAGGCCCGCCGGCGTACCGGCCGCGCGCGCGCCCGTGGCGGTATCCACGGGCGTCCACTGGCCGAGCAGGCGTACGAGTCTGGACTGGCTGAAATCGCTGCGCAAAGCTATCCCCGCGCCCGAAGGCGCAACCCTCTATTAGAAACGATCCCGGCAGTTGCCCCCAGCGCCTGTGGGCGAGGCTGTGGATAGCTGTCAGGACAACCCGCGAAACCCGCGCCCCGCCTGGGTTTCCACGCGATGCCTAAAAAATGGGCGGGTCCGGGGCCGCTCCACGCCGCCCCTTCGGGCGCCCCAGGTCACCTCACATGTGCCCGGTGCGCAGGTAGCGGGAATGCCAGCCCAGGGCCTCGTCCAGCACGTGCGGCGTGTGCTGGCCCGGGGCCGTGCGGCGGGCGCGTTCCAGGTAATCGCGCAGCCGGTCCCGGTAGGCGGGGTGGGCGCAGCGGTCGATCACCTGCTTGGCGCGCTGCGTGGGCGCCAGCCCGCGCAGGTCGGCCAGGCCCTGCTCGGTGACGATCACCTCCACGTCGTGCTCGGTGTGGTCGTGGTGCGAGACCATGGGCACGATGCAGGAGATGGCGCCGTCCTTGGCGGTGGAGGGCGACATGAAGATCGACAGGAAGGCGTTGCGCGCGAAGTCGCCCGAGCCGCCGATGCCGTTCATGATGCGGCTGCCCATGATGTGCGTGGAGTTGACGTTGCCGTAGATGTCGGCCTCGATCATGCCGTTCATGGCGATCACGCCCAGGCGGCGTATCAGCTCGGGGTGGTTGCTGATGCCCTGCGGGCGCAGGACGATGCGTTCCTTGTAGAAGCCGATGTGGTCCTCGAACTCCCGCGCCGCCTGCGGGCTCAGGGACAGCGCCGAGGCCGAGGCCAGTGTCAGCTTGCCCGAGCGCAGCATCGCCAGCATGTTGTCCTGCAGCACTTCGGTGTAGGCGGTGAGGTGGCCGAAGGGCCCCGCGTCCAGGCCGGCCAGCACCGCGTTGGCGATGTTGCCCACGCCGGACTGCAGCGGCAGCAGGTCCCGGGGCAGGCGGCCGGCCTTCACCTCGTGCTGCAGGAAGTCGATCAGGTGGCCCGCGATCTGCGTGGAGGCGTCGTCGGGCGGGCTGAAGGTGGTGTGGCGGTCGGGCTCGTCGGTCACCACCACGGCCACCACCTTGGCCGGGTCGCAGTGCAGGTAGGGCTCGCCGATGCGGTCGCCCGGATGCACCAGCGGCAGCGGCAGGCGATGGGGCGGCACGGCGGTGCCGTAGTAGATGTCGTGCATGCCCTCCAGGGCCGGGTCCTGCCGCAGGTTCACCTCGAGGATGACGCGCTCGGCCTGGTCCAGCCAGGTCTTGTTGTTGCCCACCGAGGTGGAGGGAATGAGGCGGCCGTCCGGCAGCGCGCCCACCACCTCGACCACCGCCACGTCCAGCGGGCCCAGAAAGCCGAACCAGGCGAACTGCGGGACGTGCGACAGGTGCATGTCCAGGTACAGTATTTCGCCCGCGTTGATCTGCTCGCGGCAGGTCGGGTCCGACTGGTAGGGCAGCCGCGTCCCGATGGCGTGGGCCCGGGCCAGCGCGCCGTCCAGTTCGGGCGCGGTGGAGGCGCCGGTCCACAGGTTGATGCGGGCATCCTCGCGGCCGGTGGCGCGCAGTGCGGCGAGCCGGTCGGCCAGGGCCTGCGGCACCCGCTTGGGGTGGCCGGCGCCGGTGAAGCCGCTCATGCCCACGTTGGCGCCCACCGGGATCAGGGCGGCGGCGTCGGCGGCGGGCATCAGCTTGGCCAGCAGGGCAGGGTGGCGGATGCGGTCGGCAAGGCTCATGACGGGAGTTTACGAGGGCGGGTCAGGCACAATACGCGCCCTCCGCGGCGCCGGGTTCCCGGCCCGCGCGCGCATCCTCCCTGCCTTTCCTCCCCATGCAAGCCTCCGCCTCCACCGCCCTGGGCATCGACTTCGGCACGTCCAACTGCACCGCCTTCCAGGGCCATCCCGCGGCCGGCGGCGTGCGCGCCGTACCGCTGGAGGGCGACAGCCCGGTCATGCCCACCGTGCTGTTCACGGCCCGCCGCGAGGCCGACGCCCATGACGAGGACGCCTACTGGGAGCAGACCTACCTGTCGCTGCTGCAGTCCGGCGGCACCGTGCTGTTCGGCACGCCGGCGCTGGAGGCCTATCGGGCCGACCCGCTGGGCGGCGTGCTGGTGCGCTCGCCCAAGTCCTTCCTGGGCAGCGACCTGCCCGCTGGCTACACCGAGGCCTTCCGCGCCTCCGTGGCACAGATCCTGCGCCATATCCGCGCCCGCGCCGAGGCCTTCGGCGGGCGGCCCGTGTCGCACGCCGTGATCGGCAAGCCGGTGCATTACCACGGCATGTCCGGCAGCGCGGGTGACGCGCAGGCCCTGCAGGTGATGGCCGCCGCGGCGCGCGAGGCCGGTTTCGAGGGCGCGGTGTTCGTGCCCGAACCGGTGGCCGCGTGCATGCGCTATGAGGCCAGCGTCACCCAGGACCAGGTGGTGCTGGTGGTCGACGTGGGCGGCGGCACCACCGACTGCGCCGTGGTGCGCGTGGGGCCCTCGCGCCGCGGCAGGACCCGGCGCGGCGACGACATCCTGGGCGCCAGCGGCGGCCGGGTGGGCGGCACGGATTTCGACCAGAGCCTGGTGTGGGCCAGCCTCATGCCCCTGCTGGGAAAGGGCGGCTTCACCCAGCGCAACGAGCCCATTCCCCACAAGGTGCTGGCCGATGCCATCGCTACCCGCGACCTGCCCGCGCAGCTGCGCTTTCGCGCCGCGGGCGACGCCATCGCCACGCTGGTGCGCGAGGCGCAGGAGCCGCACAAGCTGCGGCGCCTGGCGCGCCTGCACCACGACCAGCAGCAGCACCAGCTCATTCGCCTGGGCGAGGGCTGCAAGATCGCGCTGACCTCCCACGCGCAGCAGGACGTGGCGCTGGACTTCCTGGAGGCCGGACTGTCGGCCACCGTGGCGGCGCAGGACCTGGCGGCCAGCTGCCACGTGTGGCTGGACAAGATCGAGACCCTGGTGCTGGAGGCCCGCCGGGCCGCGGGCGTGGCGCCGGACGTGGTGTTCGTCACGGGCGGCATGGGCATGGCGCCCGTGGTGCAGGAGCGCCTGCGCCGCGTGCTGGGCGAGGACATCCCGGTGGAGAAGCTGGACATGCTCACCTCCGTGGGCGCCGGGCTGGGCCTGATCGCCAGCCAGCCCGACGGCGGCGCGTCCTGGGCCGAGTGAGCGGTCAGGTCAAGGGGGCTGGAAAACCCTCCAACCTGTACGACATAATATGACCGTGCACCCCACCGCCCCCCTCCGCCGCAGCCGATCCCTCACCGCCGACCTCGTGCAGGCGCTGGGCGACCGCGTGCGTGAGGGCTCCCTCACGGCCGGCGCCAAGCTGCCGCCCGAGGGCGCGATCATGGAGGAGTTCGGCGTGAGCCGCACCGTGGTGCGCGAGGCCATCTCCCGCCTGCAGGCCGCCGGCATGGTGGAGACGCGCCATGGCGTGGGCACCTTCGTGCTGGGCCATGGCGATATCAGCAGCTTCCGCATCGACCCCACCCAGCTGGCCGCCCTGCACGAGGTGATCAACGTGCTGGAGCTGCGCATCGGCGTGGAGACGGAGAGCGCCGCGCTGGCCGCCAGCCGCCGCACGCCAGCCGACCTGGCGGCGCTGCGCTCGGCGCTGGACGCCTTCGCCAGCGCCGTGGAGCAGGGCCGGGACCCGGTGGGGCCGGACTACCAGTTCCACCTGTCCATCGCCCGCGCCACGCAGAACCCGCATTACGCCGACCTCATGGCCACGCTGGGCGGCACCATGATCCCGCGCGCCCGCCTGGAGGGCTCGGCCCCGGTCACGCCCGAGCGCCAGGGTTACCTGCGCCGCGTGAACGTGGAGCACGAGAACATCCTGTCGGCCATCGAGCGCCAGGACGCCGAGGGCGCCCGGGCCGCCATGCGCACCCACCTCGCCAACAGCAAGCAGCGCCGCCAGCAGGCCGCCGACGCGGCCGCCGGCCGCTGATTTCCCCGCCTCGACCGTTCCTAGGGTTTTCCCGGGACTTGCGATTCCTGGAATCAGTTGTACGATGTCTTATCTCTTCACTGGAACCACCATGACGCCCAACGAACTCAAGCACGCCCTGTCCAGCGGCCTCCTGTCCTTCCCCCTGACCGACTTCAATGCCGACCTGAGCTTCAACGCCAAGGGTTACGCGGACCGCCTGGAGTGGCTGATGCCCTATGGCGCCAGCGTGCTGTTCGCCGCCGGCGGCACGGGCGAGTTCTTCTCGCTGGAGCCGGGCGAGTACTCGCAGGTGATCAAGGTCGCGGCCGAGACCTGCGGCAAGCACACCCCCATCGTCGGCGGCGCCGGCGGCGGCACCAGCCTGGCGATCAAGTACGCCCAGGAAGCCCAGCGCAATGGCGCGGCCGGCATCCTGCTGCTGCCGCACTACCTGATCGAGGCCACCCAGGAGGGCCTGGTCGCCCACGTGGAAGCCGTGTGCAAGAGCGTGAGCATCGGCGTGATCGTCTACAACCGCGGCGCCTGCAAGCTGACCGCCAGCTCGCTGGAGATCCTGGCCGAGCGCTGCCCCAACCTGATCGGCTTCAAGGACGGCCTGGGCGACATCGAGCGCATCGTCCAGATCCGCCAGCGCCTGGGCGACCGCTTCGTCTACATCGGCGGCATGCCCACGCACGAGACCTACGCCAACGCCTACAAGGCCCTGGGCGTGCCCACCTACTCGTCGGCCATCTTCAACTTCATCCCCAAGACGGCGATGGAGTTCTACAACGCCTACTGGAACAATGACCAGGCCACCGTCAACCGCCTGATCAAGGACTTCTTCCTGCCGTACCTGGAGATCCGCAACAAGGGCGAAGGCTACGCCGTGTCCATCGTCAAGGCGGGGGCCACCATCGTCGGCAAGACCGCCGGCCCCGTGCGTCCCCCCATCTCGGACCTCAAGCCCTCGGAAGTCGAGGAGCTGCGCGCCCTGATCGCCAAGCTGGGTCCCCAGTAAGCGGCGCCAGGCCGCGTGACCCGTTCACTTCATCGAAACCGGAGACTCTCACCATGACCATGAAGAAGACCCTGATCGCCCTGGCGCTGGGCGCCGCCGCGTCCTTCAGCGCCCTGGCGTTCCCGACCAAGCCCATCACGCTGGTCGTGCCCTTCCCGCCGGGCGGCTCGACCGACCTGATCGCCCGCCAGATCGCCAGCAAGCTGTCCGAGAAGCTGCCCGGCGCCACCGCCGTGGTGGACAACAAGGCCGGCGCGACCGGCACCATCGGCGCCGGCTTCGTCACCCGCGCCCCGGCCGACGGCCACACCCTGCTGGTGTCGTCCCTGGGCCCCTTCGTCATCGCGCCGCACCTGATCAAGGCGCCGTATGACGCGCTCAAGGACTTCGACCCCCTGACGGTCGCCGTGCAGGCGCCCAACGTGCTGGTGGTGCCCGCCGCCTCGCCGCACAAGTCGCTGGCCGACGTGATCGCCTTCACCAAGGCCAACCCGAACAAGATGACGTTCGCCTCCTCCGGCAACGGCAGCAGCGACCACCTCACGGCCGAACTGTTCTGGCAGCAGACCGGCACCACCGGCATCCACGTGCCGTACCGCGGCGGCGGCCCGGTGATGACCGACCTCCTGGGCAACCAGGTGGAGTCCTCCTGGATGAACGTCAACACCGCCATGCCGCAGATCCTGGCCGGCAAGCTGCGCCCGCTGGCCATCACCAGCGCCAAGCGCTCGCCCCTGCTGTCCAGCGTGCCTTCGCTGGAGGAAAGCGGCATCAAGGAAGTCAACGTCTACTCCTGGCAGGCCATCGCCGCGCCCAAGGGCCTGCCCGCCGACGTCAAGGCCAAGCTGCATGCCGCCATCGTGGCCAGCCTGAACGACCCGGCCATCAAGCCCAAGCTGCTGGAGCTGGGCTTCGAGATGGTGCTGAACACGCCCGAGCAGTTCGCCGCCTTCCAGGCCGCCGAATACGCCCGCTGGCAGAAGCTGATCACCAGCCGCAAGATCACCGCCGACTGATCGATCGCCTCCCGCACCGAGATCCCATGACCTCTCCCATCGTCAAGCAGATGCGTGTCGTCCCCGTCGCGGGGCGGGACGGCATGCTGCTGAACCTCTCGGGCGCGCATGCGCCCTTTTTCACTCGCAACATCGTCATCGTCACCGACAACGCGGGCCACACCGGCCTGGGCGAGGTGCCCGGCGGCGAGAAGATCCGCCAGACGCTGGAGGATGCGCGTTCGCTGGTCGAGGGCCGCCCCATCGGCGACCTGCAGGCCATCCTCAACGAGATGCGCGCCCGCTTCGCCGACCGCGACGCCGGCGGCCGCGGCCTGCAGACGTTCGACCTGCGCACCACCATCCACGCCGTCACCGCCGTCGAGTCCGCGCTGCTGGACCTGCAGGGCCAGCACCTGGGCGTGCCGGTCGCCGCGCTGCTCGGCGAAGGCCAGCAGCGTGACGCGGTGCAGATGCTCGGCTACCTGTTCTTCGTCGGCGACCGCAGGAAGACGGACCTGCCGTACGCCTGCGAGCCCGATGCGGACAACGACTGGTTCCGCCTGCGCCACGAGGAAGCCATGACGGCCGAGTCCGTGGTGCGCCTGGCCGAAGCTGCCCAAGCGCGCTATGGCTTCCAGGACTGCAAGCTCAAGGGCGGAGTGCTGTCCGGCGACGCAGAAGTCGAGGCCGTGACGGCGCTGCACGAGCGTTTCCCGCAGGCCCGCGTGACCCTGGACCCCAACGGCGGCTGGCTGCTCAAGGACGCGATCCGCCTGGGCGAGAAGATGCGCGGCATCGTCGCCTACGCCGAGGACCCCTGCGGCGCGGAGGAGGGCTTCTCCGGCCGCGAGGTGATGGCGGAGTTCCGCCGCGCCACCGGCCTGCCCACCGCCACCAACATGGTCGCCACCGACTGGCGCCAGATGGCGCACTCGCTGGCGCTGCAGTCGGTGGACATTCCCCTGGCCGACCCGCATTTCTGGACGCTCGCGGGCTCGGTGCGGGTGGCCCAGACCTGCCGCGACTGGGGC
>JACCDW010282111.1_pt1 | contig 10748 bp, 7 predicted proteins | sample 7449781 | NCBI WGS metagenome assembly JACCDW01 (sample SAMN15323449, study PRJNA562643) | freshwater metagenome | isolation source: river surface water | place: USA:Blue River Watershed | collected 2017-08-18
GACCACGGTAAAACCACCCTGGTTGACCAGCTTCTGCGCCAATCCGGCACCTTTGCAGCCCACCAGCAGGTGGACGAGCGCGTGATGGACTCGAACGACCTGGAAAAAGAGCGCGGCATTACGATTCTGTCGAAGAATACGGCCGTCGAATACAACGGGATCCACATCAACATCGTCGACACCCCGGGGCACGCCGACTTCGGCGGTGAGGTCGAGCGCGTGCTGGGTATGGTCGATGGCGTGGTGCTGCTGGTCGATGCCGTCGAAGGCCCGATGCCGCAAACCCGTTTCGTGACCAAGAAGGCGCTGGCACTGGGTCTGCGCCCGATCGTGCTGGTCAACAAGGTCGACCGTGACGGCGCCGATCCCGACAATGCCGTGAACCTGACGTTTGACCTGTTCGATAAGCTGGGCGCGACCGATGAGCAGCTGGACTTCCCGATCGTCTACGCCTCGGGTCTGAACGGCTGGGCCGCGATGTCGCTGGATGCGCCACGTGAAGACATGAAGCCGCTGTTCGACACCGTGTTGTCGCATGTGCCGGCACCCGATGCCGACGTGGACGCACCGCTGCAGTTGCAGATTTCAGCCCTGGATTATTCGTCGTACGTCGGTCGTATTGGCGTGGGCAAAATTATCCGTGGTCGGGTCAAGACCGGTCAGAACGGGATGGTGATGTTCGGGACCGACGAAGCAGCCGCCGAACATGATCGTCAACCGATCAAGGCCAAGATCGGCCAGGTATTCGGTTACAAGGGACTGAACAAGGTCGAGATGGATGAAGGCCAGGCCGGCGATATCGTGCAGATTACCGGGATCGAAGATCTGGTGCTGGGCTGTACCGTCACCGATCCGGATCAACCGGAATCGCTACCGCTGCTCAAGATCGATGAACCGACGCTGTCGATGCAGTTCATGGTCAATACCAGCCCGCTGGCCGGTACCGAAGGCAAGTTCGTCACCAGCCGCCAGCTGCGTGACCGTCTGCACAAGGAACTGCTGACTAATATGGCGTTGCGCGTGCACGATACCGCCAACGGCGACATCTTCGACGTGGCCGGTCGTGGCGAATTGCATCTGGGCATTCTGCTCGAGAACATGCGCCGCGAAGGTTACGAAATGGCCGTGGGCCGGCCGCGCGTTGTGAAGCGCATCATCAACGGCGTCGAGTGCGAGCCCTACGAAATGCTGACCGTGGACGTGGAGGAAGAACACCAGGGCGGCGTGATGGAAAGCCTTGGTCTGCGCAAGGGCGAGATGCTCGACATGGTGCCGGATGGCCGTGGTCGTGTCCGGATCGAATACAAGATTCCGGCGCGTGGTCTGATCGGTTTCCAGGGTGAATTCATGAACCTGACCCGTGGTAATGGTCTGATGAGCCACGTGTTCGACGAATACGCCCCAGTGAAAGAGGGCGGTGTTGCCGAACGTCGTAACGGCGTGCTGATTTCCCAGGATGATGGCGAAGCCGTCGCCTACGCGCTGTGGAAGTTGCAGGACCGCGGCCGTATGTTTGTGAACCCGGGTGAGAAGCTGTACGAAGGCATGATCATCGGCATCCACAGTCGGGAAAATGATCTGGTCGTGAACCCGATTAAAGGCAAGCAGCTGACTAACGTGCGTGCCTCGGGTACCGATGAAGCGGTGCGTCTGGTGCCACCGATCCAGCTATCGCTGGAAGGCGCCATCGAATTCATCGCCGATGACGAACTGGTTGAGCTAACACCAAAGTCAATCCGTCTGCGCAAGCGTTACCTCAAGGAACACGAGCGCAAGAAAGCCTCGCGCGAAACGACTGCGGCCTAAAACGGTTCGGTGGTTCGCTTCTGAGCCCTTGGGCTTGTTCGGAGCGCCGACAACAAAAAACCCGCCGATTGGCGGGTTTTTTGTTGGGGTCGGGTGAATTACTTCACGCGGGCGCGGTACTCGTCGGACCGGGTGTCGATTTCGATCTTGTCACCGATTTCAACGAAGGCCGGTACCTGAAGTTCAAAGCTGGTCGGCTTGATGCGGGCCGGTTTCATGACTTTGCCCGAGGTGTCGCCCTTGACGGCCGGCTCGGTGTATTCGACTTCACGCACCACCGCGGTCGGCAATTCCACCGAGATGGCTTTGCCGTTGTAGAACACGACTTCGCAGGCCATGCCGTCGTCCAGATACTTCAGGGCGTCAGTCATGTTTTCGCCTTCGACTTCGTACTGGTTGTATTCGGCATCCATGAAAACGTACATCGGGTCAGCGAAGTAGGAGTAGGTCACTTCCTTGCGCTCGAGCACGACGACTTCGAACTTTTCATCGGCCTTGTAGACAGCCTCGCTGCCGCTGCCGGTGAGCAGGTTCTTCATCTTCAGTTTCACGACAGCCGCATTGCGGCCCGACTTGTTGTATTCGGCTTTCTGGACGACCAGCGGCTCGCTGCCGACCATGATCACGTTACCAGCGCGCAGTTCCTGTGCTGTCTTCATAATTCCGTACTTTCCTGATGGCGGGTGTCTATCGATTCGGCTAGCACCGGTAAGGATGCAAGACCTTAAAACCCGCTATTTTACCAGATCAGCGACAAAAGCCCGGAGCTGCGTGACCAGATCCGTCTGTTTCAGCAGGCTTTTGCGCCACTGTTGTGCGTTCTGTTGAAGTGCGGGCATCATTTTCAGGATTCCGGGCCAGAGGGTGCCGCATAAGGCCGTCTCGCCGCTGCCGTTCCAGGCCAGGATAAATCGCATGAAGCGCTCACGATCAGCCGCTGAAAGAATTTGCGGATTGAGGTAGCGTTTGTAGAAGGCGCGCAATTTCTTGATGTGGGCCGCCTGATCCTGCGGATAAATCTGCCAGAACACCGGTTTGGCGGCCCATTGCGCTCGGACAAAGGAGTCTTCACCGCGCACGAAAAGTAGGTCCTGTGCCTGCAACACGGCATCGAATTCGGATTGCGGTACAAAGGGTAGACATTCGACATGGCACCCTTCGGGTCGGTCAAGTTCAGACGCAGCCAGCTGATCGGCCAGCGGGCAGGGTGCGACTGAAAGCACAACGTTATTCTGAACGCGAACCCAATCAGCCAGCGCCGGTTGTTCGTAACCGAAGAGAAAGATCCTTAGCGGCTGACCGATTCGCTCATCGGTAAACGCACTTGGAGCGTCGTTGTCACGCAGCAAACCACCGCTTTCCGGGGTAAAGCCGGGAAAGTAGAAGTGCTTCGTCAACGGATAGCGGGGGTGCGGCGAGGGCAAGCGGTGGTGGGCGCTAACCCAGTCTTCGGCGGAGAGATACTCGAGGTTGATCCAGACCGGTGCTTTTTCTGCGGCGGCTCGCGCCGACATGGCCGCCACATAGGCGGCCGGCGGATCACAGGCAAAGGCCTCGATCACCACATCGGCCACGTCGGCAAGTTCGAATAAGCGTTCGTTCGCTGGCCACGGTCGAATATGGATGGTGTCCTTCCGGGGCGAAGGATCGATGAGCTTGTTCAATACATCCGGACGATCAATCCACAGGGTGACATCTTCGCCGCGCCGGTTCAGATCAGCAGCAAGCCGCCAGCAGACACCGGCGTCACCGTAATTGTCGATGACGCGACAGAAAATAGCCCAGCGCATGAACAATGGCCCGGGGTCGGCTGGTCAGACGCCGATGCGTGATTCGAGTTGTGCCATCACCGCGAGGCGCTCCTGCTCGGACATGCTCGACCAGCGCTGGATTTCTTCGAGCGAACGGAAACATCCGATGCAATATCGGTTCTGCGCGTCCATACGACAGATGTTGATGCAGGGGGAAGAAACTTCGGGCTTGATACGGCAGGCCATGGTGGGTTCCGGGTAAATTTGCAGCTATTTTAAGACTGAATCCGCTTTCGGGGTGAATGTGGCATAGTACGCAAAACAATCATCAGACTGAGCGCTGACAAGACATATAAGCAGGGGACAAGGCATGGATTCACGCTATCTTGAAGATCTGAAAATGGGCGATGTGTTCATCTGTCCGGGTGTCACTATCACGGAATCGGAGATCATCTCCTTCGGCATGGCTTTTGATCCGCAACCATTTCATGTGAACGCTTTGTCGGCCTCTAACTCGATTTATGGCGGCCTGATCGCCAGCGGTTTTCATGTGATCTCACTGAGCTTTCGCCTGTTCATGCAGCTGGGAATTTTTCATGAGTCGAGCATGGGCTCGCCTGGCATCGACGAAGTGCGCTGGACCATGCCGGTTCGCCCCGGAGACACGCTCCATTCGGAAGTGATTGTCGAGTCAGTTGCCTTGTCGCGCTCCAAACCGGATCGCGGCGTGGCCAAGCTGAAGTTTCTGGTTATTAATCAGCGTAGCGAAGAGGTCGCATCCTACTATCTGAACCTGATGCTCAAATCACGGTCAGTGCTGGGCTGATTAGACCGGTTTATCGCGCTTGACCAATCGCGAGAACAGGACAGGCAAGAGGAAGAGCGTACAGATCGTGGCGGAGATGATGCCGCCCACAATCACGACTGCGAAGGGACGCTGCGTTTCCGAGCCGATGCCATGAGACAGGGCGGCCGGCAGTAAACCCAGGCCGGCCATCAAGGCGGTCATAATGATAGGGCGCATCCGCAGAACCGCGCCTTCGCGAACGGCCTGGTCGAAGGGTTTGCCATTGCGGAGCATTTCAACGATTTCTTCCACCATGATCACGCCATTCTGAATGGCAATACCGGAGACGGCGATAAAACCGACCGCCGCCGAGATCGATAAGTGTAATCCGCTAATGGCCAGACCGAGCAAGCCGCCGATCAGTGTGGTGGGCGCTAGCGCCAGAATGATGGCGGCGATCTTGTAGGACCGGAACATCCAGAACAGCAGACCGAAAATCGCGATTAGGCTCGCCGGCACGATGACCTTGAGGCGTGCCATGGCGCGTTGCTGGTTTTCAAACTGTCCACCCCAGGTCATGGTGTAACCGGGTGGGAGCGCAACCTCCCGTTTGACTTTGCGTTGCGCTTCCTTGATGAAGCTACCCATGTCGCGGCCGGACAGATTGGCCTTGACGGATACGGCGCGCATACCAGCCTCACGCGATATCCGCGATGCTCCCTGTTTGACCTCGATGTTGGCGATTTCGCCGAGCGGGATCGTGTGATTGCCATCGCCTGGTAGTTCGATTGCCAGTGAGGAGATGTCATTGATCGACGCTCGGTTGGCCTGAGACATCCGAACCGTGACGTCATAACGGCGATCGCCGTCGTAGAAACCCGTTGCTTCGACGCCGCCCATGGCCGTCTCGAAGGTGCGATTGAGATCAGCGATTGAGATACCGAGTCGTGCCATTTTTTCCCGATCCGGGATCACCGAGATTTCGGTTTGTCCCCCCACCTGGATCGCTGCCACTTCGACGGCACCCTTGATACCGGCAATGAGGCCTGCAACGTGATCCGCTTTTTCCTGGAGGATATTGAGATCCGGGCCGAAGATCTTGATCGCAATTTCGCCCTTGACGCCGGAGAGCGATTCTTCAACGTTGTCCTGGATGACCTGAGAGAAGTTGGTGGGCACACCGGGCATGGCGTTGAGTCCGGCGCTCATCTGTTCGACGAGCGCTTCTTTGGTGGCGTAACGCCACTCGTCGCGGGGCGCCAGATCGACCAGGATCTCGATGTTATTGGGCCCCTTCGGATCGGTGCCTTCGTCAGGACGGCCAACGTGCGTGATGATCTTCCGGGTTTCGGGGAAGCTGCTGATATAGGCACGGACAGTGCGTTCGACATCTCGCGTTTGCTCGATGTGCGTCGCCGGCGGCAGCATGATGGTCAACCAGATATTGCCTTCATCAAGCTTGGGCAGAAACTCTGTGCCGATCACCGGAATCATGAAGAGTGACGCAATGAGCGCACCTACCACCCGGAAATAGATTTTTCTGGGGGTTGCCAGGAACGCGGCCAACTTCTGCTTGTACTTCTCCTGCCAGCGGTGCATCCACTCGAGGTGCGGCTCCAGCAGTGGCTCTTTATCCACCATATAGGCGAGCAGAGTGGGTACATAGGTGAGCGTCAGAAGAATGGCGCCCAAAAGGGCGCATGACAGCGTCAGCGCAACTGGCGAGAAAATTTTGCCTTCAACGCGCTGAAACGTGAAAATCGGAACAAAGGCCAGAATGATGATGGCCTTGGAATAGAGAATGGGCGAGGCCAGTGTCGAGACAGTGCTCTTGAGCGCATTGAGACGCCAAACCGGGCGGTTGTGGCCCAGATGATCGAACTCGGGTCCCGTCTGCAGCGTCATCTTGACCATGAGCGCTTCGACGACCACGACGGCGCTATCGATGATGATGCCGAGGTCGACGGCGCCCAGTGATAGGAGGTTCGCCGAGACCTTGAACAGGTCCATCATGATGAAAACGAAAAGCAGCGTCAGTGGAATCAGACTCGCGACAATCAGGGACACCTTGAGATTACGCAGGAAGACGACGAGAACGCCGATGACGAGGAGAGCACCCAGGATGAGGTTGTGGCTGACGGTGTGAACGGTGTTGTTCACCAGTTCGGTCCGGTCATAGAGCGGTTTGATCGAAAAACCGGGCGGCATATGTTCCTGGCTGTTAAGCCAGTCGATTTTTTCCCGTACACCCTCAATGACCACCGCCGGGTTCTCACCGCGCAGCATCATGACGATGCCTTCAACTACGCCTTCGTGCTGCACCAATGTGCCGTTTTCGTCACGAACACCAATCGAGACGCTACCTGTCTGGGGTGCGCTACCAATGACCACCTCGGCGACATCTCTCACCAGAATGGCACGACCGTTCTCCGAGCGGACGACGGTGAGCTGGATATCTTCAAGGTTCCGGTAGATCCCGGTACTACGCAACACGAGGCCTTCGCTACCGCGCCGCAGAATGCCACCGCCGGTACTGTCGTTATTGGCACCGACCGCCTCTGCCAGCTGGTTGAGCGTGACACCGTACCGTCGCATGGCGACCGGATCCGCGTTTACCTGAATTTCCTTGACCGTACCGCCAAAGCTGGTGACATCGGCGATGCCCGGCGTGCGCCGGATCACGGGTCGGACGACCCAATCCTGCACCACGCGAATTTCGTTGAGCGGTGTGCCTTCCGGTGCCTCGATGACATAGCGGAAGATCTCGCCAACGGCGGTAGTTAGGGGTGCAAGCGTCGGTGTGACGCCGGGCGGTAAGCTGACGCCCTGCAGTTTTTCGAGTACCTGGCTACGGGCAAAGCGATCCTGCGTGCCGTCACTGAAAATCAGGGTAATCACCGAGAGACCGGTCATCGAGACGGAACGTTGTTGCGTGACGCGTGGCACGCCACTCATCTCCCGCTCGATCGGCAGCGTGACGCTGCGCTCGACTTCTTCAGGTGCCTTGCCCGGCACCTGGGTGATAACCTGCACCTGGACGTCCTGGACATCCGGAAACGCTTCGATCGGCAAATCACGCAGCGTACGTATCCCCACGATACTCATGATGGCAAACGCCAGCAGGATAAACGCCCGCTGATTGACCGCGAAGTTGACGAGCTGGCGCAGCATTACTTGGCGTTCTGGCTGAGTTCGGAGGAGAGGAGGAGGGCGCCGACCGTGACGACCTTGTCACCCGGTTTGATCTCCGAATCTGGTTTTAGCCAGATCCACTGGTGATCCTGAAATGCCACATCGACACGCTGACGGCGGAATACCCCGGGCTCTTTTTCCACAAACACGGTGGTGTAAATGCCAGTCGTGATTAGCGCCGAAATCGGAATACGGACCACCATCGCTGCATTCGGATCAAGCAGTTGTGCACGACCGAACATTTCCGGCCGCAGTTTCATGTCCGGGTTGTCGATCTCTGCACGAATCTGCACGCGGCGCATTTGCGGATCCAGCATCGGCGAGATGCGCGTGACTTCGGCTTTGAATATCTGGCCGGGCAGGTTGTCGAAGCTGACCAGCATGGTGTCACCCACGACAATGCCCGCCGCGCTCTGTTCAGGCGCATCGACCACGACCCAGACGTGCGACAGATCAGAGATCACGGCAACGGGATCCGCCTGATCCGGTCGAACCTCCCGACCCGGGTTCACATTGATTTTGGCCACCACGCCGCTAATTGGTGCGCGCAGTGTCAGACGTTCGGAATCCGGAGCGGGCTGACCAAAGGGCACCAGATTGGCGATCCGTAGATAGGCGCGCTTGGCTTCGGCATCGGCAATTTTGGAGTCGGCCTCGGCGACCTCGTAGTCCCGACGCGCTATGGCTTCACCGGCGAGTAATTCCTTGGCACGCTGATAATGGGCTTTCTTGCGCTTCGCATCGGCATCGGCCTTATGCCAGTCGGTCAGGGCTGTGCCGTAATCCGGCGAATCAATGGTGACCAGCGGATCACCGGCTTCTACCCGGTCACCTAGTTGCGCATGTTGCTGAACGACCCGGCCGCTGAGCGATGGGTGAACCATGGTCGTGCGTGTGTCATCCATTGAGACGCGAGCCGGAATGGGCGAACCTACCGGCAAAGGCGTTTCGGTGACCGGCTCGGCACGAATGAATGCAAGCTGAGGCGCGCCATTCTTGAATTGGATCTCATCTTCCTTGACCTTGAACGTCGGCAGTTCGGGGCCTTCGCCGATGGAAAAGTAGAGCACCATAATCAGAAAAATCCCGAAAATGCCGGTGTACCAGACTTTGTCTTTGAATTCACGGGATTCCTGGTAACGCGTTTTCCAGACAGGTATATTCGCCGTCAGGTAACTGATCGCCGTGACCAGATACGGGTGGTGACGTATTTTTTGCCAGAGACGCTGAAGTCGACCGGATACGTCATCCGATTGCCAGATATCGATCAGGCCTGATTTAAAAAGCGCCAGGGCGCGCTGTAGACGATGACGTGCGCGATTCATTGGGAAACGGCTCCGGGAAGATCTGGCAACTGGTGATGACTGGCCGGCATGTTGACCGGGTTGAGCTGCTCGACGGGTGAATCATAGTGCGCGGGTTTTGCCAGCGTCACGGATTCCGTGAGTGACGACAGAATGCGAATCGCCGACGAGGCTTTAGCAGCTTCGGCACGTGCCGTCACCGCCTCGATTTCAGCCTGGCGAACAGCCCGTTTGATATCCAGGTACTCGAAGGTGCTCATGGCACCCCGGCTGTAGGCCACATCGGCTGCCTTATCGGTGCGGCGGGTCGACTGCAGCGCCATTTCGTGCAGACTGCGCAGACGGTTGTTTGCCTCGTCCAGTTCACGGATTAACAGTTTTGCTTCGGTTCGCGCGTTGCGTTCCGTTTGCAGCATGGCGATTTCTGCCTGGGTCATTTCGGCCATGCTACGACGGATATCCCCTTCGAAGTTGTTGCCGGTAAACAGCGGAATGGCAATGCCACCACCAACCGAGTTCACGACCGTCGGGTTGTTCCGTTCATATTGCAGACCTACCGTGAAGTCCCGGGTGCGTTGCGCCCGTGCCAGTTCGATCGCCTGTTTCGCTGCCGAAAGGCGGGCGCGTGCCGCCTGCACATCCGGCCGTTTCTCGATAGAACCATCGAGCATTTTTTCCGCAGCCTCACGGTTCATGGTGGGCGGCCAATCACCCCGCGTCGCCATCAGCTGATGCTGCATTTCATTTCCCAATAGACTCGACAGCATAGCGCTGGCTCGAGAGCGATCGCGACGCGCCATCTGAGCTTCGGCGAGCAGTCGGGCGCTATCGGCTTCAATGCGCCCCAGGTCAGCACCCGAAAGATCGCCGGTTTTAAATCGGAGCCTGGCCTTTTCACTCACACGCTCGGCGTGAGCCAGATTTGCTTCGGCGATCTGGGTGCGCTGTTCCGCAACGCGGAGATCCAACCAGGCAGAGAGCACCCGCATTTTTTCCTGGCGGATGGTTTCCTGTAGATCCCAGAGGGTGGCCTGATTCAGGTCGTTGGCTTTGGCCAGGCGCAGATCCCGCTTGTTGCCCCGTTCGAAGGGTTGATCAATCCGGACGATGGTGTCGAGCGAGTTTAATTTATTGCCGTACTGATACTGCGAGTTATCGACCCCGCTGGCATTGACCGACATGACCGCATTGGGGCGCGCACCCGCCGTGATGATATCGGCACGAGCGCCTTCGATCACGGCCTGCGCATTCTGGATTTGCGGGTTATGCCGCAACGCCAGATTTTCGGCCTCCAGATAACCGATACCGGCGGGTGGCGGTTCAGCATGAACGTCCATTTGCACGACGAGCAGGCACGCGAGCAGGCAGCCAACCAGATAGGGGCGGCAGATGTGATGGCGGTGTCGGTAATTCCTTTGGTGCATTGCGCCGACATCATGCCTTAAGGAAACCTTAAGGTCTACTCGCGGCGCATCAAAGATCGGGCTCTAAAACCCATAAAAAAAGGGCAGAGAATTTCTCTGCCCGAAAGTCTCGCCCGCATCGTTACGTGCAGAGACATCATGATCGCTGGCTCTCCGACAGCAATCACCTTACCGTGATAGAGGGTTGGTTGAATTCCATACGTCGGCGTTCGCAAGTTTATGAATGGCCGAGGCGCCCGCCAAAGCGATCTGGGCGTCCTGATCCTTTTGGACGCCTGACACACCCACAGCGCCAATGGTGTGCTTACCGACCGTAATGGGTACGCCACCCTCCAGCATCCCGGCCAGATTCGGCGCCGACAGGAATGCGCTGCGGCCGCCGTTAATCATGTTTTCATAATCAGCCGATGGACGCTTGCCCAGTGCAGCAGAACGGGCTTTTTCCATTGCGATATACGCCGCGATCGGCGCGCAGTCATCCATA
>JACCDW010482305.1_pt1 | contig 10748 bp, 9 predicted proteins | sample 7449781 | NCBI WGS metagenome assembly JACCDW01 (sample SAMN15323449, study PRJNA562643) | freshwater metagenome | isolation source: river surface water | place: USA:Blue River Watershed | collected 2017-08-18
AAAATATGTGTATTAAGAGTCTTTGCCTTATTTTTAAATTAAATATTTTTTAGAAAATTTATTATAAAGATGTGTTTTATCAAAAACGGCATATTGATGAATTTTATCTTGTGAATGATATTTATTATCAAAATCGAATGTATAAATATGATTTCCATTATATTCTAAACTATATATAATTTTAGCATAATCTTGATATATAGCATGTGGTTTAACATAAAAAAATTCTTTCACATCATTTTGTGAATTATGTATATGAAGCATTGTGTGAAGGCGATTATTATAATAATGAGTTAATCTATAATTTAGATTGACAACATTATGATTTGTATGATCTTCCCAAAAAGAGTTGAAATCTTTTCCATTTGTTTCTAATGTGTAATCAAAACCAATATTTTTGAGTGGATTATTTAAAAAATATGTATTAAGTTGATGATAACCAACATTATATGTAAAAGTATTTTTAGGAATAAAATAAAAAGAATTTTTGAGTAAATGCATTTTGTATTTTTTTATATATGATATAATCTTTATTTCTTTATATCAAACATTTTTTATTTTATTTTGAATTAAAAATAAATCATCATAATATAATTCTTTTCTACAATAAGCACATAAATTATTATTTTTATACAAATTTTCAAAGCAAGTATTACAATATTGATGATTACAAGTTGTAATTAAAGTTGATTTTGATTCTAAACAAATATTACAATTTTCAATATTTTCAACAATTTTTTTATTTTTAATATTCATTTCAGATTTGAAAATAAACGTATTATTTAAGTATAATACACTATTTGGGAGTACATAAGGTCTCATATAAAAGTCGCCAAAAGTTACATGAGTAACACTATTTGGTATCACATTTTGATCAATGGATTGATTATAACAGAATCCGAAAGTTAAATGTTTGACACTATTTGGTATATTTCCAGGACTTAGTTTTTGATTAAAGCACATTCCAAAAGTCAAATGAGTAACACTTGATGGTATTACATTTTCATTTAAGGGTTGATTAAAGCAAGTGTCAAAAGTTAGATGTGTTACACTATTTGGTATCATATGAATGGTGAGTGGTTGATTAAAATCGCGTCCGAAAGTTAAGTAAGTTACACTATTTGGTATAACTCCGATAGGAATGGGTTTATTAAAATTTTTACCAAAAGTTAAGTGAGTAACAGTATATGGTATCAATCCAATAGATAATGGTTGATCGAATGAATCATCAAAAAATAAATGAGTTACATTTGATGGAATAGTGTTAATATTATTTTGATTAGCATAAAATGTACTCATTTTTATGATTAAATACATTATATATTTTTATATGTTATAAATAAATCATTTTTTTATTTTTTTGTTACAAAATATTTTATATATAAATAGTAAATAGTAAAAAAGTAAAAGTAAGATGAAAAATATAAAATTGAATGATGTAAAATTTTGGAATAGTTTACATTTTACGGATAAGTTACAAAAGAATTTAGATATATTATATAAAAAGTGTGGTGATAACTTTAGAATATCTTATAAAAGACATAGTGTTCCTATATATTTTTATGAAGAAGAATCATTAAATAAAGAGAATAAGTTATATGTAATTAAATATGGAGTAAAGAGTACGGTAAAAGATAAATTGTATCCATTTAAAATATTAATGTGTTACAATGTAAATAATATAAAGTTAGAAGATGTAAATGATGTATATATTGGAAATATAAGTGCAATTGAAAAGGGTGATTATATAGGTCAAAAGCCGATTAATGGTTCTACGATTGTGGAGATGGTAATATTATTGATGAAGCGTTTGGGTGTAAATAATGTATATTTGAATGATGGTGCGGGTATAAGGTGTGAAGGAGATGATGACAGAAATATAATGTTATCACCATTTAAGATGTTGGAAAAGCGTAGAACATTTTATATGAAATTTGGATTTATGCCAATATTAAAATCGCATATGATACAAGAGTGTCGTTATAAGAGTATAAATACATTTATGAAGATGGTTGATAAGTCGATAGATAAAATTGAGAAGTTGGATATGAAGGAAGTTCATAAATATGTGAAGCAAATGATAAATTTAATAAATCGTATTTATGTGAAGGATGATTATAATAATGTGGTTATATATCGATATGTACCGGAGAAGTATCAAGAAGGTATATTAAAAAAGGAGGATAATAAAGAAAAGTTGGAAGAGTATAGATCTCAGTGTATGATGTTGGAGAAGAGTATGCCGAGTAGTGGTAATTTTTCGAAATGGATCAAGAGTATATTTTATAAGGATTGTAAAATGTATAAGAATTTGATGGAGGTTGTAGCACCAAAATTTGGAGCAATTTATTATGGAAAGCGTATGTATAAGATGAAGTATCGAAGAATATTTAATCATTTGTATCATTATAATAATATGGATTATAAGTTAATGTTAAAGTAAAATATAATATTATAGACTTTTTTAACAAAAAATATTTTGTTAAAAAGAAATTAAAAATGAATATAAAAATAAAGAGTAGAAGTAAGAGTAAGAGAAAAATAGAATGGAAGAGATTGTTGAACAATTGAAAGCGGAGAATATTTTATTGAGGGAAGAAGTAGAACAATTAAAGGAAAAGTTGAAGAAGTATACGAATCCGATTACTTCAAAACGTTATTACGAAAAACATAAAGAAGAAATTCAAGAAAAACAAAAAGAGTATAGAAAGACCATTGATTCTGAAAAGAAATCAGAATATAATAAAAAATATTATTTAAAAAAAAAACATCTTAAAGAGAACGAAACAAAAGAAGTATAATAATTAAGAAATTATATATATAATTTAATATGTCGCAAAAAAGTTGGAACAAAACAAATGCTACAAATTACGAGCATTATTCAATTGATTATCATCGTAAAAACTATGATCAAACAACATGGCATTGGACACAAATTCCTGAAACGGTTTTATATGAATCTGGATTTGTACATGATTTTAACAATTTACGAATGAAAAGAAAAGAACGTTTTGAAGAAGAAGGTACTTATTATAATCCTGTTCGTGAATATGGGTTAGATGGTATTTCTCAAACTGTTGGTGAAGATGGTGTTGTTATATATAATGGTATTCAAAGTAAGTTATGGGAAAGAAGTTTAAGAGCACACGATTTAGGATCATTTTATCAAGTTATTTTTGCCAGAATGCGAAAACATAATAACAAATCAAAAGGGTATTTATATCATAATGGTAAATTACAAGTGGATGTAAGAGATGATATATTAAATTTACGAGGTGATATATTAAATATACATTTACCTTATAATGAAAGTATTCAAAACAACTTTTTAGGAAATGTTATTGTGAATAATGTGGATTATGATATTGAAGAAAAAGATTATGAATTGAGAGATTATCAAAGAGAAGCAGTTGAAAAATTAAATAGTGAATGGAATGGTATTAAATTATTACATTTACCGTGTGGTACAGGTAAAACACTTATATTTAATCATCATGTAAAAGATAAAGATTATAAAAATGTTTTTATAATATCGCCGTTAAAAATTCATACAAAACAGAATTTAGATCGAATGAAACCATATTTACCAAATCATAAAATATTATTACTTGATAGTGATGTTGGTGGAAGTACAGATTTTAGTGATTTAGAAAAAGTTATAAATGATAAGTCTATTGTTTCAACAACATTTGATTCTGCTCAAACTCTTTTTGCACAATTCTTTGAAGAAGATACACAAGAGGAAGAAAGTGATCAAGATGATGAAGAGGAAGATGAAGAACAAGAAGATGAAGAACAAGAAGATGATGAAGATGATGAAGAAGAAGAAAAAGAAAAAGAGTTAATTTGTAAATATGATTTATCAAATTCAATTTTAATTGTGGATGAAGCACATAATTTAATAAATAAAGATGATTTGATCAAAGTTGTTAAAGCATTTCCAAAAGTCTTATTAGTGACGGCAACACCACAAAGTAGTATGGAAGAGATTATTGGATGTGAAGTTATATATCAATATCCATTTAGAAGAGCGATTGAAGAAAAACATATATGTGATTATCAAATTTATTTACCAATTATTGAAAAGGAGGGTAATGTAATGATTGATATACCTGAAGAGTTATTAGAAATGAATAATGATAATACTAAGAAATCTTTATTTTTGTTAAATGGGATGTTACATACTGGATCTAAAAAATGTATTGTATATTTAACGTCAAAAGAAGAGTGTGTTGATTTTATGAAAAACATAATGACAGTAAATAATAAATACCATTATTTACCGTTATGGTGTAATAAGATAGTATCAGAAATAAGTGATAAAGAACGAGAAGATATAATAAAAGAGTTTCAAAAGGATGATCAGGATAAAATCAAAATAATTTGTTCAATTCGTATTTTAAATGAAGGTGTTGATATACCAAAATGTGATTCAATATTTATAACACAAGTTGGAGATTATAGTAATGATATTGTAACAGTACAGCGATTATGTAGAGCAAATCGTTTAGTGAAAGAGAATCCGAATAAAATCGCGAATTGTTTTATGTGGTGTGATGATTTAAGTAAATGTGTAAATACATTGTCGTTATTAAAAGAGAATGATATTAAATTTACGAATAAAATTAAGTATTTAAGCGGAAATTATGATAAAAAATGTGAGAAAAAGAGTTTAGAATTAGAAACAAAAGAAAATGATAAGTTACAAGAGTTTATAAATATAAAATGTATGAGTTTATCAGATATTTGGGAAATGAAAAAGAATTTGTTATTTGAATATGTGGAATTAAATAGAAAAGTACCTATATACTCAATAAAATATAAAGAGATTAATATTGGAAATTGGCTAAATACGCAAAAAGGAAATATTAAAAGCATTCAAAATAATTTATATATTAGATTATCTGAAAATAAAATTGTTAAAAAATCGTTAGATATTTTTTTAGGAATTATAGATGAATCGTGTGATATATTATTTGAATTTTGTAATAAATATAATAGAATTCCATTAAGTAGAGAATCATATAATGGAAATAATATTGGAACATGGTTACAATCTCAGAAAAAAAAAATAAAATCAATTAATGATGAATTATATAAAAAATTATCAAAAAATAAGATTGTAAAAAAAGCATTAGATATTTTTTTGAGAATTATAGATGAATCGTGTGATATATTATTTGAATTTTGTAATGAATACAAAAGAGTTCCAAAAAAAAAAGAATTATATAACGGAATTAATATAGGAACATTATTACAGACACAAAAAACAAAAATTAAATCAACAAACGATGAACTATATAAAAAGTTATCAAAAAATAAATATATAAAAGAATCATTAGACATATGTTTAGAAACTAGAGAAAAAAATAAAAATAATAAAAAAAATACTCTTGATGAAATGTGTTATTTATTATTTGAATATTGTACTATAAATAAAAAAGTACCATCACGATCAGTAAAAGATGACAATATTGGAATGTGGTTATATAGACAAAAACAAAATATTAAATCAATAAATGATGAATTATATAAAAAATTATCTCAAAATGAAATTGTTAAAAATGAGTTAGATAGTTATTTAGAAACAAAAAATAATAAAATATATAAAAAAAGATTTAGTTGTAAAGAATCATGTGATATATTATTTGAATATTGTGAACTAAATAAAAAAATTCCTCGTCAGAGAGAAATTTATAAAGGATATAGTATTGGTCAATATTTTCAAGGTAAGAAAAAAAAAATAAAATTAGTAAACGATAAATATTATAAAATATTATCACAAAATGAAATTGTAAAAAAAGAATTAGATCGGTTTTTAAGTAATAAAAAATAAATTACATTTATTATAAAGTTTTTAACAAAATATATTTTGTTAAAAATTATTTTTTTTAGATATTATTAAATTGATTTTAATTTTTATATTTTTGAATCTCATCATTAATCATTTTAATAAACTTTTCTTCTTCAACTTTATACTCTTCTTTTGATTTCCATGTATTCCAAGGATATAAGTATGATTCATCAAGATCACCTATTTTTTTTGGTACTCTTAAACCACTATTTGTTACAATAGTTTCAGCTTTATCAATCTCACCAGAAACAATTGAATCAATAATTTTTTTTGTATTTTTAAATATCATTCTTTGGGCACCATTTCCTATTTTACCACCAAAATATCCAGTATTCAAAAGATATACTTGAATATTATTTTTTTCAATGATATCCATTAACATTTTACCATATACTCGGGGCGGATGAACAAGAAAAGCTTTTCCAAAACACGAGGATAGGGTTGCTTGGACACCGTAAACATCCTTTTCCGTTCCACCCTGTTTGGAAGTATATCCAGCAAGAAAATAATCGTTTGCTTGTTGAGTATTTAAGAGAGAAACAGCAGGTAAAACAGAATATGCATCAGCACTTAAAAATACAATTTTCTTTGGAATTTTTCCATATCCAGAAGGTTCATAATTTTTAATATATGAAAGCGGATAAGAAACGCGTGAGTTTTCAGTAAGTGTAATATCATCATAGTCTGGAATAAGTTCCCCTTTTTCATTTTTAACAATTTTAATATTTTCAACTAAGGCATTATCGCGAATCGCATTGTAAATATTTTCTTCAAATTTTGTAATCTTCGCTAATTTTGCGTAGCAACCGTTTTCGGCGTTTATTATCTTATCTCCTACCACAAAATGCTCGTCATCTCCAATAAGTCCGTATAAACTATTGCTCCAAGTTGTTTTCCCGGTGCTACTCAATCCAAAAAAACTGACAGTATCTTTTGTTACTGGATCAGTAATACATGCTGAAGAATGTAGAGATAAAATATTTTGAAAAGGAGCCCAATAGTTCAGTAGAGTAAATAGACCTTTCTTTAACTCGCCCGTATAAGATGTTCCACCTATTAGGGCCGTCTTCTTCTCTACATTAAAAGTAATAAATGTTTCACTATTAAGACCATGTTCTTTATACTTTTTATTTTGAAAATCGCAAGCATTTAAAATTGTAAACGAAATAGGTCTTTTATCTTCAATATCTGCTTCAATTACCATATTTTTAAGAAAATGTTTTTGATAAGCATATGGAACTATAAATCTTACTTTAGGTGCTTTATAGCCTTCGCAATCACGCCCTAAAAGGCCATCAAAAACATAAAGTCGTTCACGTTTTCCGAGATACTCTGCAACTTGATCATAAAGTTCAGCAAAGACTTCTGGTTGCATTTTTTGATTCACTGTTCCCCAATCAATAAGTTTTGAACTTTCACTACCATCATTGTACACAAAATATTTATCCTTAGGAGATCTTCCTGTGAATTTACCGGTATATATAGTATGAACTCCGTTTGCTAAAACAACACTTTCCCCATAAGCTTTCATATGGCTCTTTGTCGTCTCGTAACTTGCGTTATGATAGATCTGTCCAAATTTGTTATCAATACGATGAAGCGCACTCAGTTCGCTGCGAAGCATATCACGATTACCGAAGTGAGAGTGATAAGCTCTTTGAACCTTTTGAAGGTTAAAAAGTGGTTTGGAAGAAAAAGTTTTGAAAAAATTCATTTTAGTGAAATAGAGAACTTCTATATACTTTTATAAAAAGTTCTTTATATTTATAAGAAACCGCTTCGGTTTCTTATGAACTTCCCGCTTTATTTGAATTTGTTAAAAAATAAATGAATTTGTTAAAAATAAGAAACCTCTTTGGTTTCTTATGAACTTCCCGCTTTTATATGAATTTGTTAAAAATAAGAAACCTCTTTGGTTTCTTATGAACTTCCCGCTTTTAGATAAATTTGTTAAAAATATTTTTTATAAATTATTAATTTCTTTTTTATATACCATCTATATAAAAACGTTCTATTAAAAGTTCATCATTTTCATCCCATTCTTTAAAATATTCTTTTATACCATTTGTATAGTTACACTCCATCCGAAGTTGACTATTTTCATCCCATACTTTATATGAATCTACAAGTGTATCATTTACATAATTATATTCAACTTCTTTTTTACCATTTATTATATTTACTTCTTTTTGTTCAATCTTATTTTTACAATAAGGACATAATAGATCATCATTATTATTATACTCATTTATAGTTTTAAGATAATCGTGTAAACATGTTTTACAAAAAGTATGTTTATCATCGCAAGTTTTAATAATCTCGGATTCTGGAAAATTTTCAATACAAATCATACATTCATATTCCATTTTTATAAATTTTTTTATTTGTATAAATATATTTTTTATAAAAGAGTAGTATAAAAAAATAGAATAAAATCAAAAATCATTTTTTATATTTTTTGTAAATAAAAATGAATATAAAGATTAAATAATAATAGAATAACAAAAGTATCTAAAAAAAAATTTAATGTATTTTCATAAAAATAAAATAATGAATTATAAGAAGGATGATGATTTAGAGTGTATTGAGTTATTGATTGAAAAGACGATATCAAATACAAATCTTGATAACAAGATAAATGAAGTAAATGAAATCGAAAGTTATACACCTTTTTTTCTTGATTATATCAATCGTTTAATTCCATATGATGAAGAAATAATTGTAGATAATGTGGTGATTGATCGAAGTGATACAAAAAATATAATTCAGAATATAATGAATGGTAAAATTATAATTCGAGACAAGATGTTTGTAAAAATGTGGCCAATGTTACAAAAGATACATAAAATCGAAAAAGGGCGAATTGATTTTATAAATGAAATTAAAAAGATAGATATTAAAAAGGTAATGGATGATATTGATGAGCAGTATAAAAAATGTTATCAAAATAATAAACATACAATTATTATATTAGATTATATGTGTCGAATGCCAAAATGTAAATTATATGATTATTTAATGACATTTAAGAGGAATCAGTGTTCAATTAGGATTGAAGATGAAAAGTTATATTTTTATTATGATAGTAAAAGAGAAAATAAAAAATATAAAGTGTCTTTATTATCTTGTGAAGATGATTACTTTGGAATATGGTATAAAGAGTATAAATATATAAAAAATATAGATGTACATGTAATGAAATACTCAGTACGAGAATCTGGTATCATAAACTATATTTCAAATATAATAGATATAGAATCAGATTTTATAAAGGATATATTTGGATATCATAATGTAAATTTTTATGAAGAGTTATCAAAAAAATATAAAAATTATAATTTTGAAGTAGGTTATGACAGAAAGGATACTTCTCAAAATATGTTACAACTATTTATTTATTAAATAAATTCAACTATTTATAAACTCGTACCATTTTTTAAAAATATTTTTTTGGTCATATTGTTTGACCCAATTTTGTGTAAAAGTGTTAAATTCCACAAGTTCACTATATTTCATATTCATATAATAATCTATTTTTTGAACAAATTCATTTCTATTTTTGAATAAAAATGAGTTTTTTTTATCAAGTAATATTTCTTTTGAAATATCGGATTCAACATGAAAGAGTGGTATACCTGTGATCATTGCTTCAATTCCAGTTTTACCGAAAGTTTCGCTAGTAGAGCAAAAGAGGAAAATAGGATTATAAATGGTTTGATAGAATTGTCCTATTTCTTGGTGGTTTTTGGATCCGTGAAAGCGAGTTTTTAAAAAGAGTTTTGGATATTTATCTTTGACATATTTTTCGAGATGATCTTTGTAAGGACCGTTTCCAAGAATATGAATATTTACTTTTGAGTAATCTTTTTGTAAATAAATATTTATTAAGTAATCGCAGTTGTCGAATACCATTTCAATATTTTTTTCGATACATAATCTTCCGCAATAAATAATATTAAAGAATGCTCCATTTTTCCAAATATAATCTCTACGAAATTGTATACCTTTATGGTAAGGTGTAAAGTTATTTAAATCAATTTCATTTACATTGATTACTTTGTTGTGGTCTTGATTACAAATATGTAAATATTTTTTGTGTAAAATGGCGCCAGTGACGATAATTTTGTCAAATTTATTTTCGGTAATATAATTATCAACAAAATTGGATAATTCAAAGAATTGGGGAAGAAATTTTAAATATTCTTTTATATAATAGTCGATATCGGTGTGCATGTTAGGTATGAGGGTGACATTATTATATTTTTTTTTAATGTGTATAAGTATGGGGTGTAACCAAATAAATTCGGAGTTAAAGATGATGACATTTTGGTAACTTTTTTCGAGTATATTTTGTAGGTGAGATTGTGTGAAGATGGGAATATAAATGGAGGAGTATAGGGGTAATACAATAGATGATGTTTTGTGAAAAGTTATGTTGGGTAAGTTTGGTGTATTTTTAGAAATGTGAAGAATGGTAATTTTGAATAAGTTTTTGTGGTTAAGTTGGGATAAATATTGTAGGAAGGATATGTATTTGGTGGACACTCCTGAAATATGATCATATATGTTGGGTAAAATAAAAATGAAATGTTTTAACATTTAGATAAATAAAAATAGAATCTACTTACTATATTATTTTTTTATAATTTAAAAAATATAACTTAAAATATTTTAAGAAGAAGAGAAAGAAAAGAGAGAAAAAGTATTTTTAGAAAAAAGTATTTTATAAAAAAATAACTTTTATAAAAAAATTTTGAAATAAGTGATGATTTCTATTTGAAATCATCAAAAATATGAAAAGCAGTTGCTTTTCATATTACGCTCACCCCTAACGGGGTTCGCGGCGGCCGGCCTTGCGGCTATGGGCCGCATATAGCAAATGCGTACGCATTTG
>JACCDW011467726.1_pt1 | contig 10748 bp, 23 predicted proteins | sample 7449781 | NCBI WGS metagenome assembly JACCDW01 (sample SAMN15323449, study PRJNA562643) | freshwater metagenome | isolation source: river surface water | place: USA:Blue River Watershed | collected 2017-08-18
GCCTTCTTAGCAGGGGCCTTCTTAGCAGGGGCCTTCTTAGCAGGGGCCTTCTTAGCAGGGGCCTTCTTAGCAGGGGCCTTCTTAGCAGGGGCCTTCTTTTCTGTCATATTAAACTCCTTAATTAGTGATTGAACTTCTTCGGCATAACTTGGCATCTTAGTTTTTGCCAATGGAAAGCCAAACCATCTTTTAATTTTTTCATTAAAGCTCATATTTTTTTACCCTTATCTTCTATTTTTCTTATTACAAAGCCTAAGACGTCTCTTGGGCTCCATTCTGGAGGCAATTCTAAATTGTCCAATTCTTTTATTATGTCATTAATAAATTTTTGCTTTACTGTAGCAAAATTATCCCAATTCAATTCCATACCTTACTATTATATCATTTATTAAATAAATCTGGAGTTTCAGACCCATGTATATTAAATAAAAAATTTACTCTAGGTCCAGGAGATCTGACTAGATGAAGAAGTCCTGCTGGAACAACTACAAGATCCCCTCTTTCCATCAAGTAATCCTCATTAAATGAAGGGGTGCCAGAAAGATGGTCGTCAGAAATTGTCCATGTTGTTTCTCCACACACCTGAACACTTATAGCAGTCCAATCATCACGATGTCTTGGCACTTTTCTTCCGCCTAAATCTATCACTATTCCATTATAATTAACATTTTGATCAAATAAATTTTGTATTTTTTGCAATAAAACATTTAAATTTTTTAAATGTGAAAAATGGTTTTCTGATTTTAAAGTAAAATATGTATTATATGTGATAATAACATTTCCAACTATTTTCTCATAAGAAGCTAATTCTGGTCCATTTTCTGATCCATCAACTTTTCTATCAAATTTTTCTTGCAACCCAGTGTATAGTAAGGATAGACAATCTTCCCAATTTGGCAATTCGTTATCATTAAAATATTTTTTTATAAATATTCTTTCGCCTTTTAATAATTTTTCTGAGTACTCTTTCATATATTTATTTTATCATTTTTAATATAATGGGGCGATATTCCTACCGCCCCATTATTAAATTGATTACTTTATTAAAGCAACCTTTGCTTTTGGATTCTTTGCATTCCACTTCTTAGCGAGTGCATTGAATGATGACTTAATAGCAGCAAGTGCCTTAGCATTGTCTGCATTTAGCTTAGCAATTTCTGCATCCTTAGCAGCAACTGCATCTGCAAGAGCCTTGTCAGAAGCAAGCTTTGCGCTTACTGCTTCTGCCTTTAGCTTTGCAATTTCTGCAGCAGCGGTTAGAGCAGCAGCATCGGATGTAGCCTTAGCTGTTGCAGCATCTGCAGCAGCCTTAGCAACTGCAGCAGCAAGAGCATTTTCTGCAGCAACCTTAGCAGCAGTCATAGCAGCAAGTTCTGCGGTCATATCACGTACTGTGATTTCTGCAAATGGTGCTAGAGTAGGTGCCGTTAGTCCAGTAACTGCCCCTGATACTGCATCTGTTGATGTAGTAGGTGCGAACATAACTAGAGCACGTGTACCTGTGGTTGGAAGTGTTGCCTTAAATGTGGCAACTCCAAAATCTGTAAGTGTTGCGCCAGTTGTTGCTGTTGCTGAATCTAGTGTTGCTGTAGCAGCAAATACTGTTGCAGTAAGAGACTTACCAGAAACTTTATTTCCAAATACGTCTGTTGCTGTAACTAGAATATCCTGCTTTGTTCCAGCAGCGCCTGATGCTGGTGCTGAAACTGTAAGGTTATTGATCTTACCTGCTGTTCCCTGTACATAATATGTAAGAGTTGTTCCACCGTTATTGATTACGACTGAACCAATTGCTGTCGTTTTAGTATATACATAAAACGTTGCGGTTGTTCCTGTACCAGTTGCAATTGTCAAAGATGCTGATCCTGACGCTGCTGTTACTGGTGCAGCAGATGTGTGTAGCGCAGATACAATTGTTGCGTTTGTTGCTGTAACAGTAACTGCTGTTCCTGTATCAACTGTTGCCACAAAGCGTAGAGCATCTGTTGCATCTACTGTATTATCTGCTGGGACTGGCAATGAAGCTGGTGTTGCAAGAGCGGATGCAGTTGTGTTTGCAGTTCCATTCAAATCAACAGCGACTGTCATTACAGCAGCACTTGCAGGTGTTGCTACGATTGTTGCGGTAGTCATGGCTGCAACCATGGCTAGAGCGATTTTCTTAAATGATTTCATTTAATTTATTTCTCCTTGTATACTCTACCTCTATATTGTGAGGTAGAATTCTATTCTAATTCCCATATTCTTACATGAAAAGAACATGGATCTTCGCCATCTTCCCATTGCTGGGATTCTTCATCAGTTATTGGTGGGCCTTCATGAGTATTACAAAATACATCTGATATCCAACCATTATCATAACCAAACTTTATCCATTCATCAAATCCTAAATCCATTCTTTTACTTCTTCCATCATGGTATGTTTAGGTTTTGCTCCAACTATTCTTTTAACAACTTTTCCGTCTTTAAATAAGATAGTTGTAGGAATGCTAGTTACTTCGTATTCTACAGGTTTGATGATTTCATTATCAACATTAAGCTTGCCTAGCCATATTCCTGTTTCTTGAGAAACTTCTTCTATGATAGGACTAAACATTTTGCATGGCCTGCACCATTCAGCCCAAAAATCTATCATTATTGTTTTGTGAGCTTTGATAACCTCTTCAAAATTGTCGTCAGTAACTATCATTACGCTTCCACATGAGTAGGCCAATAATAACTACAAGACACGCAGCAAGTATATCCTAGTTCCCTGAAATCCGCAAACTCAGAATAGAAGTAGTAGCTTTCTGGATCTTTTTCGTACAATCTACCTCTATGGGAATAGTGTACACGCTCATCTCCAAGCCACCAGGGTGACTCTGAATCTACTCCCCAAAAGTTATCTTGGTATATTTGGTCAAATTGAGCATGAGTACTATTTTTATAGCCACGCATTATTATTTCTTTAACAATTGATTCGTTATATTGAAAAAGCCAGTCTTCATGTCCAGCCCACATTTTGATAGCAGGATGGTTTTTCCATGCGCCTGAAGTATACAGTCCAGCAAGGGACTTTAGAACCTGTAGGTTTTCTACGCTTTGTTTAATTAATCGTTTACGATCAAGATGCTTTGCAGTTTTGTCAAAATCACGATGTGGTAAAAAGGTTTGCATATCCGTATATTCTACTAAATAAGCAGGTGGTTAGTCAACCCCCTGCTATTATTAATTAGCTATTAATTGCTTTCTGCGAATTAATCAATTGTCCTGTTTGATTAGGAAGCGCTCCTTTAATTGGAGTAGATGTAGACTTAATCAAATCAAGAATTTGCTGTGCATTTAAATTAGGTTTAGCAGTAGATATCTGCAACCATTTTGCTGCTGCAATTTGTGTAGATACAGATGTACCATATGCATATCCAGTTTTACCGCCTGGGAAAATAACTGGACTTGATATTGAAGCAAACATATCAATTAAATTAGGATCATAATTACTTGTTCTAGATATAAATGAACCTGAAGATCCTAAATCATCTGCACCTCCGACAGCAATTGCAAGAGGAGAACATGCTGGCCAGTCAATTCTTGCAGCATCTCTATTATTACCAGCAGCAAAAAATACTGGAATATTAGCATCCCAAAAAGATTTAAGAATATTATCTACTGGAGTTGCTGGGCAATATGCAGAACCACTACGTAAATTGTGGTGTCCTTGTGACATAGATACAGCTTTAATATTATATTTTTCTTTATTATTAAAAATCCAATTTAAAGCATTAGGAACAGTTTCAGTTCTAGTCATTTGACGACCACCAGTAGGGGTATTTCCAATAATTCTAACAAATAGAATATTCATATTTGGATTATTAGCAATTGCTACAGAAACCATTTGTGTTCCATGATTAAAACCATTAGAATTTAATACAGACTGGAACAAATATGTGGATCCAGAGCCTTCCATAAATTTTGTATTATTTGGGCAAGAAGGCCAATCAAGAATACAGACTTCATGAATAAGCTTTTCCTTGATTGATGGTACAGTAAAGTCTACTGCGGTGTCAATTACTGCAAGTGTAGGAACCTGAGTACTGTTTTTAAGTCCTGCCTTATTTGCATGAGCAGGTAGCGATGTGATAAGTAGTAGTGTGGCTACTAGAGCCGTTATTAGTTTTTTCATGTATGTATTCTACTAAATGAATACTGGCTTGTCAATAGTTATGGCTGTTGTGGAGGCAAGCGTCTTGGGTACCATTTTCCAGAATCCATGCGAACATTTTCTTGCTGCGTGTTCTGGGCATTAATAATACTATTAATAATTTCATGAACTAAATCTAATTCTATTCTAAGCTTATAAAGCTCTAGTTCAAGTAAATTGATTCTTTGCGACTTTCTCATTCTGATCCATCTCTATCTATAGGCGTTGGTGCCGTTGCTAATGTGCCACAGTTGGCGCATTCCATATCTAAAAAATAACTTGCTATTTCAAAATTATAAAAAATTACTTTTAAATTAAATATATTACATCCACAAGGGCATACGTGTGTTGGGACCCCACGAACATCCATAGCCTGACTATAATCTGGCCTTAGATCGTTTATATCTTGTGGCTCTTCCATTAATTAATTATATCCTATACTTCTATAATTGTAAAGGGGCCTCTAACACTCATTATGAATTTAGATGCTGCCTCTAAAGCCATCCTGACACGCTTACGAGGAGTCTTAATGTTAGTTGTAGAAGCTAAGGATCCTAGTGCTACCTGTTGACCACTTCCTTCTGCATAGTAGTCTGTATTCAGTTCAGACACATGATAATCAACATCCATTGTAAAGATTCTTCCAGTGTTTTGAACTGCTATGATTATTATACCGCCTTCATCGCCATCCTCTGTATTGTTTCCAAATCTTCCAAACCCGTGTTCCTGATACACTTCTTTAATAGATTCTACAAACTTCGTACGCATAAACTTATCTAAGTTTTTAAAACCCGCAGTTGGTTTATATATTGGAGGAGTCCAGCTGTATTGTAGTATTTGACCCATTCTAAAACTTTCTACAAACCCTATACCAAACTGACCAACTTTAAAAACTTTTGGATCAGTTACTTGAAGAACTAAACCGCTTTTCTCATCAGAAGCAGCGGCATCCCCACCCAAATAGACTTTGGTTCCTACAGAAAGGGCTACAATACAGGTCATATACCCTATTGTACTATTTATAAAATTCGGAGTCTATATCCTCATGCATTTCAATATGGCTAAGCTGGGTCAAAGCATTTTCTAATTCTGCCTTAAGCCCAATTAATTCCTGAATGGCTGAATAATATTTATCTTTCCACTCAGTTAATTCTTTTTCTAATTTATATAGGTCTAATTTAAGGTCTTTTATTTCTAATTTAAGGTGGTCTTTTTCTCGCTCTTCCCGCCTAATTTTTTCTTTTTTAGAATCCCGTAATCCAGCTATTATGGCCGTACCCATACCGCTTAATATTGCTGCCAAAAGCGACAGTACAACCGTCACATAATTAATTTCCATTATATAGACAATTATACAGCAAAATTACATTTAAACTAATAATTCTGAAGCAGTAATTTCTTGACCAATATATCTTTTCTTTTGAATTACTTCTTTTACAAATTCATGACCACTTGATCTGCCAGCTAAAATTACGACCCATCTTGGCTCATATTTAGAGTCAATGCATGTCTGGCACATAAATAAATTTATTGGCATCAGTGTTGACTGTTTTACCGATAATTTATTTTTAGTCTTATTGCAAGAATAGCAAAGTATTTTTTCCATTATTCCTCTTCTATAAATGTTAAATCACTATTTTCTATTGCGTCTTCGTAATAGATTCCATCTTTATAGTATTCAACAAAAGAAATGTGAGCACCTATTTTTCTCACAATTCCATATACCCCTTCTGAATGTACAAATACACTATAAGATTCCTTTGGCACTTGGTACCCCCTCAAGCTCGCATCTTACTCCGTAGGACTCTATCATCTTTTTAACTCTTGTAACATAATCTATAACTTGTTCTTTTTTACTTCCAGTAAACTGTATAAAGTTATCTTCATATAATCTTAAAGCTAGGAATTCTGGATATTTAACAACATCCATTTCCAAAAGAAGTGGCTTATTCATTTCTCTAAGCCTTTTTCTCATCTCTTCGTTGTAAAACACTGGCTTGTTAGGTTCACCAGTCCATAAATTTACACCATGTTTAAAATGGTGATTGTCTCGCAGATTAGATGCCATTTCTTTTATTAATCTGCTTCCAAATTTCTTTTGTCTTATGAGTATTTCTCATTTTATCTACTCCACCAGCATTTAAATAAATTCCGCCCCAAACTCCGTATTCATTATTTTCAACACCAGATTGATAGCACATCTGCATTACTGGACAAGATAAACAACATTGATCAATATTAGTTGCTATCTTATGATCTAATTCATATTTATCAAAAAATAAATTAGTATCCATGCCCTGGCATGCGGCTATATGCCACCAGTTTAAATTATCTTCGTCAGTATTTAAATCATTTAAAATATTTGACATATTTTAGCGGAAGTATCCAATTTCCTTTAAAGCTAATAGGAATTTTATCTGCTATTCCCCAGCTATTATTTCTAAATACACCTTTTGTATTTGAGTATCCGCCTTTATCTTTTTTCCATATAATAAATGTATAGTTTTCCCAATAGGTTTCTATATCTTTATTAGATATTTTTTTTCTGAGTATTTCTACTCCATGTTCACTTAGATATAACATTAGTCCAATTTATACTATTTGAACCTGTATAATATTATACAGGATTTTTAGTAGCCTTGTCAACTACTTTTCTTTAATATTTATTACTTTTACTGACTTTATTTCTTCATCTGTTCCGAATATATCTGATATATATTCTTTTGCATCATCTTCACTAAATGCTTCTACTTCCGCACTTATTTCTAATTTGATGCTGTACTTATTCATTATTTACCGCAAGTTGGACAAACTCCAGTATCTGTTGCTGGTTTTGCGGCTCCTCCATTTTTAAACTTTGGACGACCAAATCCAACAATTGAAACCATTACGCCCTTCTTATTCTTCTTATATGCACGAAGTTGCTTACAGGTCTCTCCGCCATTTCTTTGGCTTCCCTTTTTATTTGAAGAAGTATTTCCTTCAATACACCATACTGTTCCGTCCTCATTATCTTCAATAACAATTCCTACGTGAGAGATTCTATCTACTCCATCTGAGGGAAAATCAAAATACGCAATATCTCCTGGCTCTGGATCTGCCAAGTCTCCGTCAATCCATGCGCCCTTTTTCTTAAACGCTGCTGCCCCGCTTGGAGTGTAAACAGTATTTGGGATTTTTACCCCTGCTTCATTAGCACACCAATTTACAAATGATCCACACCATGGCTGAAAGTTTGCTTTTGTGTATGCTCCATATTTTGTCTCATTATCTTTTGGACCTTCAATATATCCAACCTGAGATTTAGCTATCTGAATAAGACGAGCAGCGGTACCTGCTGGAGCTTTTGCAGTTTCTGCAGGAACTGGGAATTCATTATTAGACATTTAAATCATCACCTATTTCTACTATTGTGTCAAAAGGCTCCATAGCATCTTCTAACATTGATTTAATTTCTTCTACTATTTCTTGCTGATCCAACATTTTATACATAGACTTTTTGTTTTTTTCTCTTTCAACAATTTTACGAGACCATGAATATCCCGCATCTCCGCCCCATGCTAACCACATAATCTTGCCATTTGAAGGGTTTTCGGAGTTGTTCCAATCTTTACCCTTTTTGTCTACCTCGTGTCTAGAAAAAAATGAATACATTCTTTTGACTGTAGATAAACTTAATGTTTCACCACGTGCCAATTGACCAGCACGTGTCCATCCTACCGCTGTGCCAGCACCTTTGGCCTTGCCCTGCTCTTTTAATTTAATAGCACGTCTTGCTGCTGATTGCATTCCAGACGTCGGCTTGTAACCTTCTTTAGCCATTTTTTCTCCTTGCAAATGTAAATAACTTTTTTGTAGACTTTGGTACACAATTAGGAACTTTTTTACCGCCTTTATTTTTCCATCCTACCATTTCATAACCGTCCCAACAAGGATTTGCTTTTTCTACTTCGCTAGCATATAGAGCTCTCATTTGTGCTTTTGCTTTAGTTTCGCTATCATGGCAACCAACTAATTCATTAGTACCTTCTTTAACTACTGCATATCCTTTGCATCCTGCAGCACCCTGCTTAACCTTCCAAGGCATACTAGTCCTCCTTGTCCCAGTCTTCATCAACTGGTTGTTCTGCTGGCATTGCACCGTCAGGCTTCTTGGCAAGACGTGATCTAACTTCATCAAGCTCGGCGTCAAGCTTATTTTCTGACATTCTAATTTCTGATTCAAGTTTTTTATCAGACTGAGTATTCTTAGCATCTAACTCTTTATTATCTAGTTGTGCCTTCATAATATCTTTAGCACCACTTTGTCCAATTAATAGACCAGCTAAAGTTCCTGTAATAAATGTTGCAACAGAACCCAGTACATTGAAGAACATCTTGTCGTTTTCGGACTGTGCTCCGATTGGTTGTGATACAAACAATAATCCGTACAAAATTCCTACAGAAGTAAGAAATAAAATTGAACCAAGCGTAATGCCCAGAATAAATTTTAATCTTGCGTCAAGATCTTGTGGTGTTAATCTTTCTTTAGCCATTATTTACCTTATTCTTTTCATATTCAGCCCAAATTTCTTCTCCAACCATGTCTTTAGAACATGTTCCTGATGCATCACAAATTGGTGGATTGCACTCTGCATTTCCCCAATTGGCTGGATCTTGGCAAGGATAACGATATGATCCCTGATATCCGCATGAGGTCAGGGTTACAATTAAAATTAAGCTTACCAATGAGGCTGTTAATTTTCTCATATGGCTATTATAGCATTTATTCGTCTTCTTTTCGAAGGGGTATAGTAACTAGCCAAATAGCAGTGGCTGCAATTGTTGCCAGTCCAACTACGTCTTGGGCTGTTCCAGTAAGTGTAAGCCAAGCAATAAAGAAGCCTAGAAGGGTCCAGACCTGGGCTATGCTCTCTTTTACTGCCTCCCATATCCAATTAAAGAAACCTTTAATTATTTTCATCATATCCTCCTAGTCATGGCTGCTGCCACAATATTTCCTGCAATAATTACAGGAACAATTACTTCCTGCGCTTTTTCTCTTTGATCGTCAGTCATATCTTTGCCCCATTCTGATGGGCTAAATATTTCTTCAAAATTAATACTTGTTAAAGAACCTATAGGATCTGCTAAAAATGCCTCTGTTTGAACTTCTGTAGTGGCATCAGCAAGAGTGTAAGGCATTGTCGCATCTCCTGCTTCCGCCGCTCTTTCTTTAAACTCTACAAAAGCCGTAGCTAATTCTGGATTATTCTTCATCGCCTCAGCAATTACTGCAACTTCAGTTGCTTTAATTCCTAAATCTTCTGCTACCTCTCGCTTTGCTTCTTGGGTTAATGCTACAAGAGTTTGGCTTACTGCGGCAACCTGCTCAGGACTTAATGTAACTAATTTATTATCTTTGCTTGTTAAATTAGCTATAACTCCAGAAAGATCTTCTGCTGTTCCTGTTCCTGCTTCTGGAATTAGTTTTTTTAATTCTTCATCAATTATGATATCATCTTCTGGTGATTCTTCAACAGGTACGTCAGGAGTTGGCCCTGGTTCAGGACTTGGCTCTGGATCTATATCCGATGGCTGAGGTGAAGGCTCTGGTGAAGGCTCTGGAGTTTGCTCAGGCTCAGGACTTGGTTCTGGTGTCGCCTCATCTGTGGTTTCAGGCTCTGGAGTTGGAGTGGGATCGACTGGTTCAGTTTGCTCAGGCGATGGCTCAGGAGAAGGTTCTGGTTCAGTAGAAGGCTCTACACTAGGTTCTGGATCTGGACTTGCTACGGGTGTTGGTTGATTTGCTGCAGCAGCGGCAGCAGCTTGAGCCAAAGCACTAGCAATCTCTCTAGCCTTTTGCTCTTCATAATATTCCCATGCATTATCTATTGCATCATTTAAATCAATAATAGATTGGTCATAAGCAGCAATTGAATTTGTTTTTGCAGCCAAAGCATTTGTTAGGTTTTGCTGTGCTGTTGTTAGGTTTTGTGTAGCATTTGTTAGGTTTGAATTATATGTTGTTAGGTTTTGATTTTCAGTATTATATATGGCAAGTTTATTATTATAATTAGTTTGTGCTGTTTGCTGTGCTGCCACCGCTTCGTTATATGCATCTATTTGTGCTTGTGTTGCACCAGATCCATATGAAAATGTACCAAGATTGCAACTAAATCCTTGTCCCCAGCCATTTGTATAGTCGCATCCTGCTCCAGTCCAACCCCCTGGAATTGCCCATCCAAGATGATAGTATCCTGGACCTCCACCGTTATACCACCAAATTTCTACATCTAAAGTTTTATCGGAGCTAACGTCATATACTGGTGAATATTCACTCCAAGAAGATCCCTTTTCTACCCATTCATCAATTGCAAGCTGGCCATCTACATACATTCTAAATCCATCGTCTGTATATCCTGCAAAATATGTTGAATTCCAGTGTGAGGGTACAGTAATTTTACCAGTAAATTTAACTACAAAATCTTCGTACCTGCCGCATACTGGTGGCTGCATTGAATTTGAATTCCAGACTCCAGTACATAGAACACCGCTTGGAATTGCAACTCCGCCAAACCCTCTTGTAAGA
>JACCDW011692440.1_pt1 | contig 10745 bp, 9 predicted proteins | sample 7449781 | NCBI WGS metagenome assembly JACCDW01 (sample SAMN15323449, study PRJNA562643) | freshwater metagenome | isolation source: river surface water | place: USA:Blue River Watershed | collected 2017-08-18
ATGAAAAACCAAATGAAAATTATTACTATTTCATAAATGGTGACAATATGTATCATCATTATACTAATTTGAAAACTATTCCATTACCAATTAAAGTTAGAGAATGTTTCGAAAAATGTAAAAACTTCAATATAGTTCTATTGAACGAACATGAATATGAACCTGAAGATTTTATTATTCTAATCGATAATATTGTAAAAAATGAAAATTTAGATCCGAATAGATTTTATATGTTAAATAACAATTCTAAATTAGAATTATATAAAGAAAAACACGATATCTCTATTCATCTATTTTCTTTAGATTTTTTAATGAAGTTTATATCTCGTCATTTAGTTGAATTTGGTGAACCGAAATTTACCGAGGAAAAAACTGGTGACTTCTTTCTTTGTCATAATAGAAGTCCAAAACAACATAGATATGCGTTGTTAATACTTTTAAAGAACAACAATTTTTTAGATCAAATAGATTGGTCTTTATTAATGGGTTGGTATCATAGAAAAGAAAACAGACATATGGATCCTTATTCTTATTTTCATCAACTTTTTAAATCTTATGAAGTTGATCGATATATGAATGAAATTAATTATTTTAATGAAATTGAAATTAAAAAAAGTAAATACGAAACAGATAAAACTTGGTTTGATGAAACTCAAGATGGTGCACAAATTATTTGGAATAGGGTTTATGAAAATAAATCATATGAAAATTCTTACGTTAATATTGTCACAGAATCATGTTTTTTTCCAAAAGAAATACATATAACCGAAAAATCATTAAAACCTTTTTATTTTTTCCAATTTCCTTTGTTCTTATCTTCTTACAATCATGTAAAATATTTAAGAGAAAGATTTAAATTTGACTTATATGATGACATTATAGATCATAGTTATGATGAAGAGCCTGATGATAAGAAAAGACTTTTCAAACTTTTTTTTGAAATTATTAGATTAAATAAAAACAAAGATAAGTTGATTAATTTTTATAGGAATAATAAAGAAAGATTTATATACAACAATAAAAGAGTTATTGAAATATCCAATTCAGAAAGAGATAATAATTTTTTCATCTCTTTGATAAATAAAAAAAATTAATATGAAAAAAATAAGAAAAAAGGTTTTAATTACCGGATGTTCAGGACTAGTGGGTACTTTCGCCGTACCTCAATTTCTAAGAGATAATTTTAAATATGAAGTTGTCGGTGTTGATATGAAGGATTATCCTGTAAAAATAAATTCAATTTACAACGATAGATTTACATTTTTAAAACTGGATTTAACCGATACAAATAAATTAATAAAATTATTTGACGAGTATGATTTTGATTTAGTAATAAATCTATTTGGTATAAAGGGGTCCCCAGTTAGAGCAAAAGAAAAACCTGTTGATTTTCTATATCCATCTTTAAAAATTAATACTGAAATAATTAATCAATGTTCTAAAAGAAACATTTGGTTGGTTTATGTTAGTTCTGTTGGTGTTTACTCTCCTTCTGAAAAATTTATTGAATCGGATGTGTGGAAAACTTTACCTTCTGAAAATGATTGGTATCCATCTTGGTCTAAACGTATTGGTGAGTTGTTATTAGAGTCATATAAAATTCAATATGGGTATGATAGATGGTCGATTATCCGTCCGGCTAATATATTTGGTGACTACGATGATTTTAGTGGTAATGGTACTGTTATATCATCAACCGTAAAAAAGATATGGGAGGCGGAAAAAGAAATTGAATGTTGGGGAGATGGGAGTCCAATTAGGGATTTTGTCTATGGTAAGGATGTTGCGGTTGCGGTTAAAAAAATGTACGAAGATGAAATACATGATATTGTAAATTTTGGATCAGGGGTTGAAATAACAATAAAGGAAATGGTTGAGTCTTTAGTTAAAATAAGTGGTAAAAATATTAATATTAAATGGGATACCACAAAACCAAGTGGTGATCTTAGAAGATTAATGGATACAACAAAACAAAAAGAATATGATCTACTACCCTCAACCGATTTTTATACTGCATTATTGAAAACATATTATTATTATACGAATCAATTTACTCAAAATAAATTAGATTTAAATATTAGAAATTTTTTGACTGAAGGTGGATTTTATTTTGGTAATATATCTAATTTAATTACCGATAAAATAGAACATGAAAACATTATAGATGGTATACATAAAACATGTGAGACTAAAGATTGTTTTGGTTATCGTTATGATTACAATATATCAGAACCTTATGATGGTGAAATTCCTGAAAAAAAATTACATTACAGTATAGAAGAAGCCGCTAAATTAACTAAAATTGTTAGAGACTCTAATGGTCGTGAAGTTCAAAAATGGTGGGAAACTTCAAAATATGATCAAAATTTAACTAATGGTAGAGAATATTTCCAAAAATTAGTAGAAAGTTTTATATTTGATATATATCCAGATTTAAAAGATAATATATTACATCAAGACGCATTTACAATATATGAGAATGGTGATCATATAACACCTCATAATGATGGTGAAAATTCCGCACGTTATTGTGTTGTGTTAATTTACTTATCTAACGGAAAACATTACAATGACAATGGTGGTAAATTGGTTATTAATGAGTATGGTCAACATTTAGAATTATCCCCGATAAGAAATAATTTTTCAATTTTGGATTTCACATTAAATAATCCTGACCATTCTGTAACTCCTGTTAATAGTGATTTTAGAAGAATTACCTATATAGACTTTGTTCATAATAAAAAAATGGTTAATTTTGGTAAAGAAGAAATCAAAGAAATTAAAAAAATAATATAATGATATCAAAAGATTCAAAAATACTAATTACTGGCGGTTCAGGATTAGTTGGTCAAAATTTAACCGAGAGATTAATAAAAGAAGGGTACACAAATTTAAGAGTCAATTTACACATTAGAGGTGTAAGAAATCCTATTGATAAAGTAGAATATACCCATTTTGATTTACAAACATATGAAGGTTGTTTAAAAGCAACTGAAAATGTTGATGTTGTATTTCACGCCGCGGCCTCAACGTCTAATGCGGTCGATACTGTAGTGGATCCATTAGCACACGTAACACCTAATGTGGCAATGAATAATTTTTTAATTGACTCTTCTTGGAGAAATGAAGTTAAACATTATGTGTTTATCTCATCAAATACAGTATATCCACCAAAAGGTGATGAACCTGTTATAGAAACAGATTTCTTATTCGATGAACCGTACCCAGTTTATTTCCCCGTGGGTTGGATGAAGCGTTATGCTGAAGTTCAATGTGAACTTTATGGAAAATATTTACCGAGAAAAATGAAATGTACGGTTATTAGACCAGCTAACTTATATGGTCCACATGACAAATATGATTTCAATAAATGTCATGTGACACCAGCAACAATACGTAAAGTTGCTGATAAAATGAATCCAATCCCGATTTGGGGTGACGGAACAGAATTACGTGATTTATTATACATTGGGGACTTTTGTGAAGCTCTACAAATTGTTATGGAGAAAGAAACTGAAATGTTTGAGACATACAATGTTGGTTCTAATACAGTTTATAGTGTAAATAAAGTTTTAGAAATTATGAGAGCAATAGGTGAACACGAAGTACCGACTGAATATATAAAAGGTAAACCATCAATGATACCAACTCGTAAAATTGATTCTAATAAAATAAAAGAGAAGTTAGGTTGGGAAGCTAAAACCACTATTCAAAATGGTTTAAGACTAGCTTACGATTGGTACTTACAACATCAAAATGAATTTAAATAATATGAAAGGATTATTATTTGGTGGTTGTTCATTTACATGGGGTCAAGGATTATATTTCTATTCTAATTTACCTGATTTATATTACCCACCACCATATCAATATCATTTTGATAAAGTAACGGATGCTCAAAGTAGATTTAAAGATACTTTAAGATATCCGAGATTAGTTGCTAATCATTTTAATACTTTTGAAGCTTTTAAAAATGTTAACGGCGGTTCTGAAGATGAAACTTTCCAATTCTTTGAGAATATTTTTACGGATAAAGAACGAAAACATATGATGTCTCATGTTTCTTTCGAGAGATATGATTATTGTGATTTTGATTATATAATTATTCAACTTAGTCAATTATTTAGAAATAGATTTTATTTTGAACTATATGGTCAAGAATGTTTTACTAATGTGTCACCAAATGCAAGATATGGTGATTATGAATTATTATTAAAGTGGATGGAAGTTAACAATAAAACGAAAGAAGATTGGCATAATGAATTATCAAAGGCTCAATATATGAGATTAGTTAAAGAGTTAAAATTTTATGAAGAAAAGGGTATTAAAACTAAAATCTTAACTTGGGAAGATGATCTTTTAAATTATATTAAAAATGATCAATTTTTGAATGAGAGATTCATTCCTTTAATATATAAAGATAAAACTTACAATACTATTCAACAAATGCAAAACGATAATAAAGAATTTTATATTGAATATGATTACGATTTTTTTGGAAGTGATACTCCTAAAGATCATCATCCATCTAAATTATGTCATAGAGTATTAGCGGATAATATTATTAAATCAATAGAAAACGATTTTAAATGAAAGGTATAATATTTGCAGGTTGTTCATTTACATGGGGTCAAGGATTATATTTCTATTCTAATTTACCTGATGTACCTAAAATGGGTGATTCTGATTTTCATGAAACTAGATTAAAAGATTCTCATATTAGATTTAAAGATACTATAAGATTTCCTAGATTAGTTGCAAATCATTTTAATACATTTGAAGTCGTTAAGAAAACAAATGGGGGTTCTGATTATGAATCAATAAATTTTGCTAATGATATATTAACGGGAAAAACTGTTAATTATACCTACAAATCAAATGATTTTGATTATCTTGTCTTTAAACCAAATGAATTTGATTATTTAATTTTTCAGACTAGCCAAATTGTTAGAAATAAATTTCAATTTGAATATAACGGCAAAACACACAATATAAATGTTCCGGGTAAACACCACACATATACTGATAATGAAATGATGTTTCTTAATTGGTTAACTGAGAGTGGAATAACATATGATCAATGGTATGAATCTTTTAAAATACAAGTCATAAATAAAATTAAAGACTTTTTAATTACAGTTGAAGAGAAGGGGATAAAGACAAAGATTTTACTTTGGCAAGATGATTTAATAAATTTAGTAGAAGATGACATCTTTTTATCGGAAAGATTTGTTATATTAGAACATGAAGATAAGAAATATAAATGTATTGACTACCTAATTAAAATGAATAAAGGAATGACGATAAATACTGATTATGAAAACTTGGTAGACCCAGTTCATGATACTCATCCTTCAAAAAAATGTCATCAAATAATTGCAAATAGTATAATAAAAAATATAGAAAATAAATAATATGAGTTCACCACAATACACTCCATATAAGGATGCATTAACCAATTCGATGACTTATCTTGGTCAACAAGAGAATACCGTTTTTATAGGTCAACAAGTCCTTTGGCACGGTAATCCTATGAGTACTACGATTGGAGAAGTTCCTAAAGATAAATTAATTGAACTTCCAGTAATGGAAGAGTCACAAATGGGTATTTCATTAGGAATGGCTATGGTAGGTAAATTTGTTATCACATTCTATCCTCGTTGGGATTTCTTAGTTTGTGCAACAAATCAATTGGTTAATCACGTTGATAAAATTGGGTTAATGAGTCAGGGTAAATGGAAACCTAATATGATTATTCGTTTAGGTAAAGGTTCCGATAAACCATTGGATCCTGGTCATCAACATAGAGGTAATTATTTTAATGAATTTAAATCTATGTGTCCTAATACAATATTTTGGGATTTAAGACAACATAATACAATTGAAGAGATATATAAATCATGTTACGAACATGGTGGTATCCATGTAATAGTGGAATATCCTGAGTTATATTACGAATCATAAAAAAAGGGACAATTAAGTCCCTTTTTATTTATCCTTCAGTTTCTTCGTCTTTTTTCGGCCAACTAACTTCCCAATCTTTGAAGTCGGCCGCAATACAATCAATCTTATAGTCTTTTCTTCCACCCACAACTTCCTGTATCTTATTCTTTGCGGTATTTCTAATACCATTTAACCCGTGTGTTAATGCTAACATATTTGGTCCTTCTTTACCACTTCTAACGTTTGATTCGTTATACCAAATATGTGCATTCATTTGTGCACATACAATAACAGCTCTGATTAATTCTGCCGTTATTACAACATCCTTTTCATTCATTATTAATTGTATATCATGTACAATGTCTGAAATTTCTTGGGAATATTCATTTTTATGTTCAGGAATTTTAACTTCTTTTAATTGTACAATTGATAATCTATCGATTAACTCAGATAATGTTGGTAGGAATTTTCTTTGACTCATTATTTTTATTTTTAATTTTAATTATATGTTCATAAATCACATCGGCGATTGCCTCATGTCCCAAATAACTTGGGTGTGCACATTTGGTAATATAACCTTTAGGACTTAGTTTTTCAAGTGTTGCAGCATAATCGTAATATTTTGTCGAATGAATTTCTGAAATTAAATCTTCTCTATCTTCCAAATGACATAAATAATCTGTCATACAGTTAAACCCTTTGGGTCTCAAAAATTCTTCCCAATCAATAATATCACATAATTTACCTATGTAATTTGCACTTTCATTCATAAAGTTATTCTCATCTCCCCTCAAATTATCATAAAAATATTTGAAATCATATTCAGGTCTAAATGCACTTGTTAATATTAAAGTTGCATTATTTAATTTACACCACGTTTTTAATTCCGCTACGGTCACTAACAATTCAAGTATGGCCGATCTATCAGAAAAAATAAATTCTCGATAAGCTTCCCATAAAGTTTTTTCTTCAATATCGTTATTCCCCGCAGTTGGCCACATCGTATAATAATGAACATGATCGAAAAAATATTTATGTAAAAAATCAAAACGTTCCATTGCTGTTATCATAAAAACAACAATTTTTTCTTTTGCTATTTCTAATTTCAAATCGGGATGTAAATATAATTCTTTAACTGCACCTCTGTTACCTCTACCGGTCATTCCCATGTTGATGGGTATAAAATCAGTCAAATGTTTTTCACATATTTTATGTACCCAAGAATTTTCCATGTTTGAAATGTTGATTTCATCTCTGAGAAACTTATCTGACATTTTTTTTAAGTCCCAATTATATTTTTCCCATGTTTCATATGAACAAGCACCTTCTCCTTGTGTAAAACTATCACCTAAACCTATTAATATTTTAGAATCTTCAGTAATTTTTATTTTATTTTTTTGCCACCTATACATTAGAATAATTTTTTAGTTGCGGTTATCGAACAATAATTTTTCATATCGACATATGCATCTGGGTATCTAAACAATTTATCAATTAGAACGTTATAGTTAAATTCTATTGTCTCTTCTAAGGATTTATACCATTCTATTTTATCTTCTGTTTTATCGACCTTTCTGATCGATTCAATGATATATTGTAATCTCTCATGTGTTGGTAGTGTGTCGAATCCTTCGTCAATAAATCCATCAAATGTTTTATATCCGATTTTTCTCATCATCGCCATACTATCTTTATTACCCATTATTAAAAATGGGTGACGACAACCAATTACTTTAAAGGTTTTTTCACTTAAAAACATTGTTTGGTCAAAATCACCACAATGAGCTTCGCTAACTACCGTAAAGAACGTATCCTTAACAACTTGTTCAGGAAATCTATTGATATAGATATTGTCATCCAATACGTTATTAGGTGTATCATAAACTAATAAAGGTAAAACACTTGAACATTCGTCCAAATCACCTTCTTCAAAATGTTTTCCTTCCCAATTATACCAGTGTTTATCAAACTCATTCATACTAACTAAACCCTTATCTAATAAACCAGAATGATATAGATAATTGTAAAACCAAACTCTATGTGGTCTAATTCTTTTATTTAAACAAGCATATGTTTTTAATTTGTCAGGATTTTCTAATTTATATTTTAAATTTTCTTGAAAGCTTGGTAACTTATTTAAATTAGTTTCTTTATTTCTACCCCACGTGGTCATACCCATATCTAATTCAAAATGAGGGTATGGAATCACTTTCATTCTAATATTAACATTATTATCATCACACCATTTTTCATAAACGGTATCGGCAATCATATTACCAGTTACATAAATTATACGTGTCGGTGATATGTCCCATTCTTGACATTCTTTATGGAAAAAATCCCATAACCAAGGAGTTTGATAACCCTCTAAACTTTGGTCTAACATTAAGAACGCCTTTCCCGCACGTAAGTCTCTTAGATATTTGTCATTTAAGTAATGAAAAAAACTTTTAACTTTAGGATCGTATCCTGTCCAATCGTCTGGACTATGATTTACACAAGAAGCGATAACATATTCATCAACATCTTCGTTTGCTGAAAAAATACTAAACTCTCTATGTTTATTATTTGCATTTACATATATCTGTGTGGATGTAAATAAAGGTGATATTGCAAATCTTGGTATACCTGACGTATTAATGTCAGTACAAGATGTAAAGTTAGATAACTTTTCAAAATTTTCGAATAAAAAATTCATTAGTTTTCTGATTTATTGTAGTTGTCTTTATCGGAAATGTATTCCCCTGGTTCGTAATGTGTAATTCTTCCGTCGGTTACATTCACATCAGGTATTGTATTATCAACTTCAATTGAATTAAACCAATCCGCCAATTCGGGGAAAGTGTCTACAAACGATTTATTTCTACGAATATCATATTGCATATAGAAACTTTTGAAATCATGGTATTGTAAATCGATGTCCGTTTCTGTTGTTACGTGTCCTCTATTAACAACTTCAATATAATCGATCAATCTCTCAATTTGGGCTTTCTCATTTTGATTTAATAATGGATTATTTTTATGTCTACGATACCATATTGATAATTTACCGTGTAATTCACGTTTGATGTCGTCAGGTAAAGTTAACGGGGACATAAATGCCGGCCATCTTAGGATATTAAAATCTACAACAGGTTTATTTGCACCATATTGTTTCTTTAATTTTAACATATCATCTAAAAACTCAGTAATACTAAATAAACATAAACTATTAATTGTCATCATAATAACAACTTGTCTAATTTTTGCCTCTTCAATAACTCTCACTAAGTTAGCTCTCCATAAATCATATTTCAAACCATCTCTAATATATTCTGCATGTTCACCATAAGATTCGTTAGATGTGTATAAATCAAATTCTTTGATCTCTAATTCGTGAGATATCTTAATTAATCTATTCACAGTCGTTTCATTAAGACCTAGGTTAGAATTGACCGCAAGACGTAAATTAGGGGATGGGTATTGTTTCATAATATCCATAAACTGCCAGAAATTCATACTTTGGGATGGTTCTCCTCCCGTTACTCTAATCTCCATTAGTTTTTGTGATAACTCAGGCCACCATTCTAAGAAAGCTTTAACGTATGGATTATTCTCATTGTATTTTCCATAAATCTCTGACCAAGATCCGTCAGCGTAATATGCTCCGGCACTTTGAGTTTTAAATTTCTGATATGGACCATTGTCTTTAATGTCCTTACCCCATTTAGTACTATAACCTGAATTACAATATGAACATGCGAAATTACATGTTCTATCAAAACTCACCTCAATTGTTTTAGGTGTAATATCAGCATCCCAAGGTAACTCCACCAATTTAGCAATCTCTTCTTCACTGTAAATAATACTCTTGAATACACGATCGGAAATGTTATTACGACCAATATCTTCCATTCTCCAACAATAGTTACACTCCGCAGGTCTAACACCTTCTAACATCATTTTACGAATTTCTTTTTTGAAATCTGTATTGTGTAATGCAGCCGGATTTGTTTTAATTGCTTCAACATCAATAGGATGTGGTAATGGTAAATGACAAGAGTTTGTAAATCCATGACCCAAATGTAAACTAACGTTTAACCATTTAGCGGCACAGAAACTACAACTCACTTTATTTAGATTATTATCCCTCCATTCTTGTAGTTCTTTCGACATAATTTTTTATTTAATATAATATAATCAATTTTTTTTACTTTACGAATTCTTTTGGAACTTTCTCCAAGAAATTAGTGTTCTTAGATTCATCATAAATTATCCCCAAGTTATTAACAGTTTTAAAATCATAAAGACATAGGATATCGTTATATCTTTTTCTTGTTAATATCTTATTCATTTCGACGTTGTATAACTCTCTGATGTCGTTTATGTTAGATGTGTTGATAATAATTGATAAGTGTTTCATGTCAACCTCACAATAATATCTTTGTTTTTCAAATTCACATTCTGGACTTGAACATCCTATAAACAAACCAGGGACTTTATAGTCTTCGATGAATTCACCGTCAAAAGTCATTCTATTATCTTCGATAAAATTCTTATATAAAATGATTTCATTTTCTTTTCTAATTACAGATAATATAACACCTTCCTCAATCTCTTCTTCAGTTACATTTTTATAGACACACATATTAAATGTATCTTCAGGATCGCCTGTATGAGTCCAATATTCAAATGCCGTTGTTTTGGTTTCTGAATTATATGAATATCCAATTTTTTTGTCAGGTTTACCATATAACAGACAAATCTCATCACGTTTGTAATCTTTTTTTATGTTAAATTCACATGTAATAATAAAATTCTTC
>JACCDW011703137.1_pt1 | contig 10745 bp, 9 predicted proteins | sample 7449781 | NCBI WGS metagenome assembly JACCDW01 (sample SAMN15323449, study PRJNA562643) | freshwater metagenome | isolation source: river surface water | place: USA:Blue River Watershed | collected 2017-08-18
CTTCAAAGACTATCTGACCTGATGTGCCATTCAGAATTGAAGTTGAACCAACTGTTAAACTATTTGGACCAGTCGCTCCTTGACTACCAGTTGGACCAACTTGAGTATACATTATCTGTTGAGCAGTTAATATAACTGACGGTACTGCTGGTCTTACTGGGTTCGACTGTGTACCAGTAGACAAAATTGAAATACTAGTATCAGCTGAACTCCAATATAATTCAACATAGTCATTCGAGTTTAATGTATAGATAAAGTTCCAAGATACTACCTGATCTGTGTTTCCAGAAATAGAAAACTCAGTATTGGAAGCCGTTGTCGATTGTCCGTTTTTGGCAAACCAAACACTAATTAGCCCAGCATTAGCTGTGTTCTTTGAAAATACTGTTGAAAATTGAATATTGTAGGTTCCAGAATGAGCAAAAGTTAGTTTTGTACCATCAACTATTGAAACCCCATTTGATTCATATGTATAGGATAAAATCATTGGTCTCGCGACACTCGCAGTCGGATTTAACTGATTAGACAAATCATAGAATGATCCATAATAACCCAAAGCTCCTCCAGCTCCTGTTGGTCCAACGGGACCAGTTGCCCCACCTCCACCACCAACTATAGTTGTTTGATAAAAAACATCTCCTGAATCATTAACAACCATATATTTGGTTGCTCCAGATGTAAGTCCAATATTATTTATATGCAAGTTGGATAGCCAGGTATTACCATCACCTCTCACATAGAATGTGTTTGATGCTGATCCATTCTGCACAATTAGAACATTATCGCTATCTGAAGTAGAACCTCTTCTAAATACAACGCCGTCATTCGTTGAATTAGTTAGAATTTCTGGATCACCAGAGTTATTATAAGCTTGTTGTAAAGTAGTTGTTGAAATTCCACCGGCCGCTCCAACAGTTTCCCCAAATTTAGAAACTAATAAAAATTTAGCCTGCAGTGGGTCGGATAAATTAGTAGCATTAGATACAACTGATAATATACCAATCAAAATACCATTATCTCTAAAGTTTGAAAATGTATCAAAGACTTCATCTTGTACAGATGCTATAGCAGTTGTTAAGTCAGCATATCTTGTTTGACCATATTGAACTCTAAATATTCCATTTTGAATTAAAAATATTCTTTGGTTAGTTGCTTGTTTTGTAGGGCTACCAACTGTGTCTAAAACTCCTGCATTATCCCATCGACCAGGGTCGATTGCAGTTGTATTTGAATAAGTACCACCTGTTCTTGTTCTATATTGAAAAGTGACTGGTGATTTACCAGGAATTGTAATACTACTTGGGTTAAGTACATCAGTCATATAACCAATACCTAATCCCCAAAGACTACCAGCAGATGTTTGAAAAGATAGAGTAGCTCCTATATAAGAAGGGTAAACACCGTTGTTTATCAACTTGATAGGCGTAAACATATCTCTAAGCTGAGTTGCGGGTGATATATCTATATCAGGTTCAGGAAAGACATTTGCTATAGTTGCTTTATTGGCATGTCCGACTTTACCTAGATAGATATTTTCTCTTCGTTGTCTTGGTGTTGGAAAACTTGTTTGTTGAATTATTGAGCCAGTTGAATTGACCAAAAAGTAAGTTTCTGTAGCAGTTGTTATATTACTTAAAGTGATACCAGTTCCACCAGCATACTCAATCAATTTAACAGTAGGTCTTGTTGAACTAGTTGGACCTGCATTATCAACTATCCAACCTTTCATAGCTGTGATGTTAATACTTGTTGAAGATGCTGTTAAAAATCCGGGTGTTTGAAAGTAAAAAATACCACCCGATATAACATTACCTTCTAATATATTTCTTTGCCTATCTGTTATGGATAGATTTAAATTTTCATTATTTACTGTAACATAAATAGAGCCATTGGATCCAGTTGCTATTACATAACCAACAACATTTGCTCTCGAAGAAAAAGAGAGTCCATAATAATCAGCCGTAAACTTACCAGGAACAGTGTCAGAAAGATAAAGAGCATCTCCTGGTGTCACATTAGTCAATACTAATGAAGTTGTATCTACATTAGTTATAATACCATTTGTAGTTATATTTCCAATTTGACCACTTACTATATCTTCTGATGCGACAGCATTTACAGTGGCGTTTAGATCTGGGTTAGAAAGTGATAAGACAATTGTAGGCAGCCCAGCAGTTGATCCGTTAATATGTACACATTGACCTCTACTTATTGTAGCACCAGAAATATTATATGCTCTTAGAAATAGTTCTTTACCAATGTGAATTGGTGAATTAAGTACATTATCTGAGTAGTAGGCAAGTGCTTCTTCAGATGGATCATAAAATAATCTATTTGGAGCTGGTACAACAGACTGAGTAAGAAAGTCAATATATGATAAATTTTGAATTTTATCTGAATAAAGACTTAATGTTCCTCCTATTTGTAATTTCTGTCCATCAAAAGTCAAATTAGACTCTGCATTTGCAGAATTAGAACCAGAAGCGGTTAATACTCTTGTTGGAGCTGTATTGTATATAGAGGTAAATCCGGAACCGGTTGGTCCTTGATTACCTTGAAATCCTTGGGGACCAGTAATTCCATAACTAATTGGTGACCAAACCGTTGGTGTTACACTTGGAGTGCCAAATGGTGGACCTGGCAGAGAATTACTACTATTAGTTGATATGTAAGCTACACCGTTATAAGTAACGATTTCAAGTGGAAAGTAAACCATAGAATTATCCCAGGTTCCAACGAAAGAAACAGAGTCACCACTAGGACCAGTAGGTCCGATCGGACCTGTAAATCCTTGTGGTCCAACTGAGGCGGTCCCAAGTCCTAAATCTAATAAATTACCAAATCCATCATAATATGTGTCTGGAGTACCGTGAATAACTTGTACCAATCTACCGTAGGTAGATGAGGCAGTTTTACCGGTCAAACTATAAGTCATTACATATATATAAACATTTTATAGGTCAACTTACCCTTAATATATATTATATGTCACTTCAGTATTCAAGTTTCCTAAATAATTATGTCGATTGGACAGACGAAGAAATCGCTGTTGGTAAAAAATACCTAAAGTGGGAAGAATTAACAGTAAATTGGGAAGATCTTAATTTAATATGGGAGGACATTTCGATTCTTTTAGAAGTAGTTGAAACATTAAGAAAAAGAGGTGGAAGTGGAGGAAGTTACAAAGAATACATGGAGAAAAATCCATGGAATGTGACTAAAAGAGAATTAAAAAAAGAACTCGGTGAAGAAAAAACAAAAAAATTTATAAAATTAGTTTGTAGAGTGAATAATATAGATTTCGAAGAAGAAAGAGAATTAAAAACTAATATTGATATTACAGTTGATCATTTAGATAAGGTAATTAATGAAGCAACTAAAATAGGAATAAAAATAGATTAAAAAATAAATATATACTTTTATGGAAAATAAAGGAATTATTAATTTTTCTGATTTTATCGGTGATGATAAGATTAAAAATACTGATTTCAATAGAGAAGAATTCAATGATTTTTTTCTACCTGAAAATCAAAACCAAAATGCTGAAGAATTAACTACAACAGATCTAGAAGTATCTGGTGTTTCTGAACCTATCGAAGAAGTTGATGAAAAAATAGTCGAGTCGGTTATGGAAGAATCCGAGAAATCGACTAAAGAAATTGTAGAAGAAAAAACTGTTGAAGAAGTTGAGGAAGTTGAAGAAAGTGAAGAGACTCAAGAAGAAGTTGTTTCTACAGTAGAATCAAATGATAATTATTATTCAGTATTCAAAGATAAATCTGAAGATTTCTCTTGTGATATTAGTTTAGAAGGAGCTAACCTTTCAAACACAGAAGCAAGATTAATTTTAGAAACAGATGATTGGAATTTAGTTTTTAACGGTGAAATATCAAAAGATGGTAAATGTCTTATTCCAATTAAGAAACTTTCTATTCTTAACGAAGGTCAAATTGGTAAAATTAAACTTGAAGTAATAGCTGAAGGAACAGTATTCACTCCTTGGGAAGATGATTTCAAAGTAAAAGTTAGTAAAAAAGTTTCTGTAAAAATAAATGAAACAAAATCAAATCCAAAGAAAACAGATACTAAAGCATCTGCAGTAAAAGTCAATATTAAAAGATGAAAATTATAATTGGTATAAGAAGATCTGCACCTAAAGGTGGTAAGTTAGAACAATTTCAAATGGTTAGACCAACCAGTAAGAATGAAAGTCTAATTAAAAATCTTATTCTAAGAACTATTAGAAAAGATAATACTGGAAATTATCCAGGTACAGATGAGCCAACTTATGATTTTTACATCACTGATGATGGTAGAAAAAGTGTAACAAATTCTATTGAACTAGCTGGTGAATTAGTTGGAGTAGTAGATGAAACAACACTATTGGAATTTAATAAAGATCATGATAATAATATCTTTATTTCAGAAGTTGACTCATCAGTAAATGAAGAAAGTTTACCACAAGAAAATACAGTAAAACAGCTAGAAAGAATAAGAAAAATTTCTAAAAAAACGGATATTGGTGATAGAATTTCAGACATGAATAAACAAGGTGCCAATATACAATATATTCATAACCCAATTGATACTGGTATTGAATCAATACAAGATTATTGGAAGAACAATCAAAAAAATTATAAATACTCTATAAAAAGATTCAATAAATAGAATATTTATGGTTATCAAATCTTATCAGACTTTCTTAGAATCTAAAAACTATCGTTATGGATGTGTGATGGTTTATTTAGATATTCCTAACTGGGAAGAAATTACTTCAATTATTGACAAAGAAGATTTATATAAACCAGAGGATAGAAAATATGGTATTCAAAAAAATCCTCATGTTACAATATTATATGGACTACACTCAGATGTAAAAGATGAAGATGTTATTAAAATATTTGATAATATTAAGTCAAGTGATTTCAAAATAAATGTTAATAAAATAGATTCATTTAATAATCAAGAATTTGATGTAGTGAAAATGAGTGTTAGTTGTGATAAACTTTATGAGTTGAATAAAGAACTAATGAAACTACCACACACAACAGATTATCCAGACTATAAGCCACATATAACTTTAGCTTATGTACTACCAGGTGAGTCAGAAAAATACTTACAGAACAATTACAATTATACATTTGAAAATATTAAAAATATAATTTACTCTAAATCAAATGGTGAGAAAATTCAAATTAAACTTAATTAAGATAATTAGTAATAATTACTATCCTAAATTCATAATTCAAAGATTAGAAAAGAGAAAAAATTGGTAGAAAAAATAGAAAAGGGAGAAATTATATATTTAATATATAGTTTATGAAAAATTGTTCTATGTGTAATATCGAAAAAAAACTATCTGAGTTTTATAAAAAGAAATCCTCCAAGGATGGACTTAGAAGTGAGTGTAAAGAGTGTAATAAAATCTACTCGAAAAAATATAAGATAGATTATTATCAAAAAAACAAAGATAGAATAAAACGTGAGATTTGTGAAGATAAAGAGTTCATTGCTCTATATCTTAAAGAGTATAAGAAAAACAATAAAGAAAAGTTGAACTTATGGAGGGTTAATTATAGAAAAAATAAGTTCAAAAAAGATCCAATATATAAACTATCACATAATCTTAGGTCTTTGATTTCAAAATCTATTAAAAACTTTGGATATGTAAAAAGTAAAAAAACAGAGTTCATTTTGGGATGTTCTTTCGAAGAATTTAAAATATATTTAGAGTCACAATTTAAAGATGGAATGACCTGGGAAAATAGAAGTGAATGGCATTTAGACCATAAAATACCTATTAGTTGGGCAAAATCAGAAGAGATGGTATATAAACTCAACCACTATACAAATTTCCAACCATTGTGGGCTAAAGATAATATATCAAAGGGTAATAAATATGCCGATTAAAAACTACAGTAACTATGGAGAAGAAAGACAAAAGAAAAATAAAAGTATATTTTTCTATGGAACCAAACAAACATAAAATGTTTGAAAAATATATCAATGATAACCTTTTAGATAAATCAAAAGTTATAGAGAGTCTAATATCGGAATATATTAAAAATAAGTAAACTTTTCAAATACCTTATAATATAAATTTTATCAGAGTAGAATCTGAATAATAAAATACAATTGATAAATTATGGCAATTAATGAATTTGATGACTTATTTAGTGGCAATCTAGACAGTAAGATGGATTTCCTAAATGAAAAAAAACAAGTAAATGCAGATGGTAATTACAGAATTGATCTTTCTAAGGTCAAAGACAAAAAGAAAGGTTACCGTTCAGTAGTTCGTCTTTTACCAAACTTGACAAAAGAAGGTAAAGTAGGACAAGCAGCAATTGAGAAAATTACTCACTATGTTGATATCAAGAACGCAAAAGAATTATCTGGTTGGTTTGACTCAGCTAAGAACTTCAACGAGAAGTGTCCATTAACTGATTTGTATTACAACATGGTAAATTCTAAAAACGCTATTCTTCAAGAAAAAGCTAAATGTTTGAAATACTCTAAAAAGTATTATTCTTATGTTTTAGTTATTGAAGACGAGCAACAACCAGAGCTAGTTGGTAAAGTTATGATTTTCCAATATGGTAAAACTATTAAAGATAAAATCTTAGCTGAAAAAAATGGTGAAATCTCTGGTGTTTCTTGTAATGTTTTTGATTTGACTCACGGTAAAGATTTCGTTCTTTTAGTGAAAGAAATTCAAACTGGTGACGAAACTTATCCAGATTACAAAAACTCAATGTTCAAACCAGAAACATCTTCTCTTCCTATTTATTTCGAAGACAAAGCAGCATTCAAAAATGTTCCTGTAGTAGATGGTAAAATTGATCCTAAGGCTCAGACAATGGTTAAAGACTTCCTATTAAAGAGAGAACATGAATTGGAGGAATTTGCACCAAAGCGTTTATCTGAAGAACAACAAGCTAAAATCAACGAGATCACAGCTTACTTGACTGGCAAAGCTTCTGCTTCTTTCAACAAAGAATCAAAACCATCATCTGATGATTTTGAAATCGATGGACTTGTTTCATCTGGTAGCAGTACTTCTTCTTCTACAACTGAAGATGAAGACGATTTCTTTGGTGATTTCTAATATTCAATTTTATTAAAACCCCTCGAAGAGGGGTTTTTCTTTTTTAAACAAAAAAAACTTTTTTTATATAAATAAAAGTAAAAAACTATTTAAAAAAAATGAGTTACACTGGTAAAAAATACACTGACTTAGTTACAGGAAGAGTAATTGAAATAAAAGACCACTTTGAGGATATCGCTATTTTAGATAATGGTAGTAAAGTAAAAGTATCTAGATTGTTAGATAAAAACTACTATGATGAATTTATAGATCCAAAATCTTTCTTCCAAAATGAAAGCTTATTAAATACATTCGCTCAAAAAATCAAACAAATTCCAGATAGCGTTATCAACAATATAAATGAATCAGTAGATAACTTTACTCAAAATGACACGGTTGATCTTAACAACATTTCTGGATCTACTTCTATAAGACCAGCAATAAACGAATCAGCTGTAATAATGTCTGACCCAGAAATAGAGAAAGAAGAGTTAATGAGAAAATACGGAATACCTCAATCTAATGCCGTTAATGCTGCTCAACAACAAATGGAAATGTTTCAAAATTTACTAAATGATGAACCGGTGACACAAGTTAATGTCAACAGAGATGAAGAGCCAGTTCAAAGAATTGAGGTCAATCGAGATGAACAAGAATTCACTCAAAATACAAGAGTAGTTTCTCAACCTAAAGTCGAAGATCCTATTATAACAATGTTCAAGAATTGTAAAAGAAACAAAGATTTCAAAATTACATTAGATATTGAGAACAAAATACCCCGTCCAGACTTTATCGAAATGATGGAAGATTCTTATAACACGAGTATCATAGAATTTTTAGCAGATGAATTTACAAATAATCTTTTATCTAATCCAAATATTATCAAAGATAAAATTAAAAATGAGATTTCTAAATTAGTTTATGGTGAGGAAAAAATTGAAGAAGTTTCATCTAAGCCATCAACAGATGTTAATTCTCAGATAACAGATTCTGTCACTCAAATAAATAAGGAAAATAAGTCAGTAGAAGAAACTGTTGAGACTAAGAAGAAAAACACAACCAGGAAAACTAAAAAAGAATCTATTGAGAAATGATTGATAAACAATTAATTGAAAGTGCTAAACTCATTAGAAACGATTATTTGAATTTAACTTCAAATCTTGATAAGTATCAAGTAGAAGTTGGAAACTTAGGTAAATTTCTACTAAATAAAGTAGAGGAACTGAAAAAGTATAATGATGAAGTGATTAAAAAGATTAAAAATAAAGATGATATTGCAAAAGTCACTAGTCATATTTTACTCGAGATACAAGAAATAGAAGTCGAAGAAAAACGAATAGCAGTTAAAGTTGAGTCAATAAACACAAAATTAGAAAAATTAAAAAAAGATGAGATGTCACTTTATCAAACTATCAAAGATAGATATCCTAATTTGAGTGATGATCAAATTGTAAAAGAAATACAATCACATTTAGAAAAATAAAATAACCCTTCATTAGAAGGGTTATTTTTTTAATATATATTGAAAATATTCAATGTATAATGAGAGTTTCGAAATTTGTTAAAGCTCATAAAGATATCTTATTAGAGTACATCTATAACGATGGTAATAATATAGGTGATCCCTATAAAATATTAGTTAACATTAGAGACAACTCTTATTCTTATCAAGCAGGTGATTCAAGTACCACTGGCAACACAACTACTAATCAATTATTTAGACTTGATGGTGTAAGTAATACTTATGGATTAGTCAATACAACGAACTATTCTTTTCTTTCACTCAGAGAGTATCCATCAGGTTTTCCTACAAGACATGACACACTAAAAATTCACTTACCAGTTAATTACACATTTGGTGAGTATTTGGGTTGTTATGTCAGAATTTATGCATTTGACTATAACAACGAAAAAACATACGATGTAAGTAACTTCTTTTTTGACGCAACAGATGTTAACCAATCTTATTTACTTGGATATAATTCACCACCATTGCTTTTTCAAGAAAAACTTTGGGGTAAAAATCTAACACTTGAAGTACCTGCGGTATTTGCTTTAGCTAATCAAAGAGTTAACAATGCGACTAAACAAAACACAATAAACTTTAATTTGACAAATGGGGCTGGGATTGGTCTCAACACTCCAATTTTTATTGATTTTCATTTTATAACAAGTAAAAAAACTGTTAATGGTGTTACTACTTACACACTAACTAGTAAAACTCCAATAAGTTTACCTCAGACACCTGACTTCGAAAATCTTGGTGTTAAGATAGAACATTCTAGCAATGGTGATTTCTTTGAAATATATGGAGTTTACAATGGTAACATAGCCGAATTTAATAACTTTATTAATAATTCAGTACAGTTAGGAAACAGATACTATGTCACATATACAGTGACTTTATATGAACAAAATATTAGAGGAAAAACTTTTACAATAACAGTAACCGATAATTTTAATGAAAAGGTTGAATATAGACCAATTATTAAGTATAGTACGACAACAGCAATTATCGATGTTGAAATGAATGTAATTGATGCTGTTGATAATTCATCAATTTATAGAAGAGCATCATATGGTATGTTACAAGATGAGGTTGCTAAATATAGTATTAATCTAACTAAGATTAATCTACAAAATGCCAGTAAACCTAAAGTCTACAACATCAAAACAGCTGAAGGTGCCGGTATATTCGGAAACTCTGGTCAACTTGGACTTAGCTCTCTAGGTGGAGGTAAGCCACAAATTGTTTTAGACCCAGTAAAGATAAATTATGCAGTTCTAGTTGATAAGTTTAATGTTGTTGCAAAGAGTGAGAATGTACTAATTGGTAAAACTAATTTTTATGGAATTGGTAAACTTCAATTAATGTTTCAACCATTTGATAATATTTTAGCACTGAACATTGCAAGAAATGTTGAATCTGATCAAAAGACTGTTGATGTTGGCAATGGTTCAAAAACTGAACCTGTTACTAAGCCAGAATACATGGATATGACAAATATGGGTGAGATTAAAATGGTTATTAAAAACCAACAGCTATCAGTTGATACTGGCTTATATATGGCATCAAACCAAGTTGACTTGAGTAAGGGACAAGTGGTTTTCAAAATACAGGCAAGTAAAATGAATGATGTAAGAAAAATTTACGATTCTGGTGTAAATGTTTTCTACATAACTGCTACACAAGATAGTGGACAAACAGTTGTTTACTCTGGCTTATTTACAATATATGATTCTAAAGATAACATTCTTAACATGAATAACACACTTGCTCAAATTCAAGCAGGATTGTTTAGCGCGAACCAACAACCAAGTATAATACCAGATCCAGATAATCAGAAGACCGGAACAGCGATAGTTACTAGAAAAATTGTTAGTAATCCAGGCGTCACAAGTGGAACAGCATCAGCTGGTTCTAATTCAACAACAAGTACACCTGCATCAACGAAAATTGGAACTACGACATATGCAATTGACTCGGGATCTAATTTAGTAATCGATGGGTATTCTTGGACACCTACTCAATTAAAAGGTGCGTTAAACTTGACAAGTGAACCGACAAGATTGACATTCAAGACTGATTCAGTCTATTCAAATGATAAATATTTAGATAAATTATCAACACTTAAAACGAAATTAGAATCAAAATATC
>JACCDW011063567.1_pt1 | contig 10744 bp, 10 predicted proteins | sample 7449781 | NCBI WGS metagenome assembly JACCDW01 (sample SAMN15323449, study PRJNA562643) | freshwater metagenome | isolation source: river surface water | place: USA:Blue River Watershed | collected 2017-08-18
GAAATGGATCACAAAGCTCTCCAGCGAGATGCATGGGACCGCGAATACCGCGACCCAAAAATGCTCACCAAGAAATCCGATGCGCAAAGCGACACCAAGGATTTTTTGCGATGGCTCCGTCGGCAAGAAGGCAAAGACATTGCGTCCTTTCGTGTGCTCGATCTCGGGTGCGGGACGGGGAGAAATAGCGAACACGTCGCGGGTGAGGGAGCACGCGTGACCGGTATTGATATCTCACCAACCGCGATTGCACTCGCTCGGGCGCGTGCTGCCGAGGCAGGGCTCTCGATCGAATACCGCGAGGGGAATATGTCCGAGAAATTGCCGGTCGGGGACGCCGAGGTGGATTTGGTGCTCGATGTGATGTCCTCAAACTCGCTCCTTGCCGACGAGCGCACCGCACTGCTCGCCGAGCTCGCTCGCGTCACCAAACCCGGCGCCTACCTCTACCTCAAAACCCTCTGCAAAGAAGGCGACGACAACGCCAAAACCCTCCTCAAAACCTCGCCGGGTCCCGAGGCCGACACCTATCGTATGCCCGCCCTCGGTATCATCGAGCGCGTTTTCACCGAGGCCGACCTCCGCGCAGTCTACGCACCTGTTTTCACTTTTGTCTCTTTCGAAAAAAAGACCAACTACAACCGGATTGATGGCCGGATTTATAAACGGAATTATTGGTTGGGGTATGGGGTGAGGAAATAGGCTTGCCGGGATTTTATATGTACGTTATAGTGTACGTATATGACTACGACAAAAACAACCATTTCAATGTCCGACGCTCGTAAGCGTTTTTTTGAGATTGCTGATGAAGTTCAAACTCCAAACAGAGTGTATACCTTGACTGCTGACGGAAAACCAAAAGTAGTGCTGATGTCCGCTGAAGAATATGAATCATGGACAGAGACCATGGAGGTTGAAAGGATTTTTCCAAATCTAAGAGAGGATATTAAAGAAACAGAAGAAGCAATTAAATCGGGGGAATATAAAAAATGGCTCACTCTTGAAGGACTTGAAAAGAAATGGGGTCTTTCGCGTGCACCGATCAAGGGCGTAAAAAAGAAAAATGGTATTCGTACTCTTCATAAAACCAAAAGCGGAAAAAGCACTCGATAAACTCCCGGAGGATTATCGCCTCAAAGTCAGAAATGCTTTTGTTTCGATACTCACGAATCCTTTTTCTGGGAAAAAATTATCCGGAGATAAAAAAGGACAGTGCTCAATTCGTGTTTGGCCGTATCGTATTGTATACAGAATCGAGAAACAAGAGCTTGTGATAATCGTGATCGATATTGAACACAGGCAGAGTGTCTACAATAAATAGTTATCCACATATACAAGGTGCAGAATGTGTGGCGATTGATTAGAATGCGAACATGACATTTTCTCGCAGAAAGAAGGTTGGGATTGGTGCAGTGACTGTTGTGATTCTCTTGGTGATTGTGTTTTATGGATTAGGGAAGAATAGCGATGCAGTCAATGTATGGCTTGCTCGACGACAGGAAAAAGCACTCCAGGTGTGGGTGGATAAAAATTTGGAACGAGAGCGTCAGGCGTATCGTGATGATATAGATGGAGGAAAAACCCCCGAGGAAACGGTAGGGTTATTTTTGACTGCGCTCAAAGCGGGGAATCTCGATCAGGCGGCAAAATATTATGAGTTGCCACTCCAAGAAAAAGCGCTCAAAAATCTGAAGGATGAAAAAGCACAGTATGGAAATGTGGACCAAACAATTGCGTATTTTGAGGAAGTGATGAAAAAGGGAACGAAGGGATGTAATGAGAAGGGGGATGGGTGTACGTTCGAGTTAAAATATAAAACAGGAAAAACTGAAAAGGTTTTGGTGTCTGGAACAAAAAATGAATATCTAACTATTCCTGGTGGAGTAGATTCTTCAAGAATTATTGATACATCAAAAAATTTACAAAGCAATGTTTGGAAAATCGTTTTCCCATTTTAAATACGGGATATCTTTATTCGGTTTCTCCGTCGGTATTTTTCTTTTTGTTTCCGCTTACGACGCCCCAACCACTCACGCAGGACTTTCTCAAGAAATCGTTGAATACTATCAAGTAGTTACAAATCAATCACTTTCTTCAGAGAACGCAGAGGCGATGATTTCCGGCTCGATCCTTGAAGACGAACCGTCGAGTCGAGTCACGAGACACTTTTATGATCCGGTCCATAATGTCGGGCTCCTTTCCGTGTGGCAGAGCTCAAAAGAGTGGCTAAACGGAAGCAAGAACGAATTTGCGTGGGATAAAGGAATTGAGGCATACGCAAAAGGTGATACGAAAAAAGCATTTGAAATCCTCGGGCATGCGCTCCATCTCATCGAGGATGCGTCTGTTCCGGATCATACTCGAAATGATCCACATGCGAGTATGGGACTAGGCGGATTTTACTCAAATAGTCCATATGAAAATTGGACCGAAGAAAATAAAGATCGGGAGACGATGAGAGGTATTGGGAAAACGCTTGGAGCACAAGAGAAAATAATTCCAGTATTTAATTCACCAGAACAAGCGCTCGATACGATGGCGACGTTTTCGAATAATAACTTTTTTAGCAAGGATACGATTTCAAATGATTATATTTTACCTAAAAAAGATGACGTTGATGGTAAATACATTTACGGAACAATTAAAGGTAAAAAATACAAACTGGCTTTATATAATCGTGAAAACGAGTCTTCTCCATTACAAATAACTCTTACTTCAAAACAAGACACTTCCGTCATGTCCGACTACTTCTCCATCCTTGGACCGGAAGCAATTAAAAACGGAGCGGGGATGGTTGCGTTGTTTATCAAACAAGGTGAGGAGGCAAAAGCGAAATTGCTTGCGGGAGATAATCCACCAACCCCAGAGCCACCAAAGGATACTTTTTTCGGGACGCTTAAAAAAGGAATGAAAATTGTGCCGGCATACCTGCGGACGCTTTTCCAAAACAGTGAGGATGTTGCACGCTCGCTTGCGGCAATCAATCAAGCGTTACCACAAAATCCAGATACGCAAAGAATTGTGCAAAACACTATCAAGCCAATCCTTGAACCGCTCCGTCCTGCAACCGAGAGCGAAGATTTTGTTCCGGTAAATCCTGGCGATGACTATTATGCGGATATCACGGCGCCCACTCAAACCGAAGCCGAGATTCGTATTGAAGCGCTCCAAAAAGCAAACGACGCTTTGCAAAAAATACAGGAGCAGCTCGTCACGTATGCGACACAAAATAATTTGCCGACAACAGTAAGCCCGACGCCGACCGTAACACGAAGTGGCGGCGGCGGTGGAGGTTCTTCGTCTCGTACGACACCTCCAACCCCTGAAACCGAAACAGCAACTACGACCGACCCCGTTGCCACCACTACTCCTGATACAACTGTGCCAACATTTACTCTGACCGCTTCCGACTGCCTCTCTGCAACATCGACCGAATGCACTGCGACCTTGGCGACCCCAACCGTCTCGTGGAGCACCACTGATACCGACGTTGATTATTGGAATACTGAAACGAGCGGACTCTTTGGAACGACGACCGCGACTTCTTCTCTCGTCACATTGACCGCCGGGGCAACAACCACATTTGCACTTTCCGCGGTTGACACATCCGGAAATATTTCCGCAACAAGCACACTCTCACTTTTTTATCCAACACCAACCGTCGACGAGCCCCCAAGTGACGCGGTCACTCTCACCGAGGATACTATTTTTGAACAGCGCTCGTATCACGAATTCACTACTGACCTCATTGTTCCCGAAGGGATTACGCTCACAATCAATCAAGCAAGTCTCGTTGCGTTTGCACCTGGAAAAAGTCTCTTTGTGTACGGGACGCTTATTGTAAATGGTGGCGAAGACGGTTTTGAACAGCCCGAAGGTGCCGAGGATTATGAAGAACCGACCGTTGTGTTTGATCGCTTGGGTGAGAACGGATATTGGGGTGGAATCTATGTTGCGCCGTCGGCGAGCGTGTCTTGGTATTACGGAGATATATTTGCTTCCGAAGGAATCGTGTTTGACGGTGTGACTCGTGAAAATATTTCTCTTGAAGGAGTTGGTGTATATCAGGGAAGCGGCGTGGGGATTGGAATTACCAATCATTCAACGTTCGATATTGATTATGCTGAAATTCAGGAAATCGACGGTGACGCGGTGTCTGTCTCGGATTCTGATGTGTATCTCGAAGATATATATGTAGACGGAGCAAATAACAATTGTTTGTCGAGTGTTCGGAGTACTGTTTCTGTTGAAGATGGTGTGTACGAAAATTGCACAATAGGAATTTCTCTTGCAGACAATAGTACACTCGAAATTGAAAGTTTATTTTTTATACAAAATAACGTGATTGGAATTTCAGTAACCGGTGGATCAACTGGCTCTGTGCACAAAGGAGTGATTCGAAACAATAGTGTGTTTGGATTGTTTCTTGAAAGTGGAACCTTTGATGCGACAAAAAATTTTTGGGGAGATGCGAGCGGTCCATTTCATCCAGACAATAATTCCGAGGGAGAAGGAAATGCCGTTTCCGATGGAGTATTATTTGATCCGTGGAACGAACGATTTGGGGTTTTTCAGGGATAGTTATTCACATTTTAAAATCCGCGCATAAAAAAGTGGTATAATTTTCTTGTTATCAGTTTTTTCACACACAAATATATGGCAAAAGGAAATAATGCTCAGCGAAAAGATAAAAAGAAGCCAAAGAAGAAATAGTTTTTGGGGTATTCTTTGAAAATCGTTTCTCGGAAGGGAAGCGATTTTCTTTTTGTCTCGTATGATAGAGTGTAGGCATGAAAAAAGAGATCGAGCTCCAGGGGGAAACGATTGCGCCGACCTTTCGCCAGAGCGCGCGGGCAAAACGAGTGAGCCTTACTGTACATCCTGATGGAGAAATCGTGGTGACATTTCCGCGACGGGCGAGCGAGAAAACGGCCGAGCGTTTTTTGATTGAGAAATCTGATTGGGTCCTTCGCAAAATCCGCCACATCCGCTCACTCGGCAAACGCCTCTTTTTGAAACACAGTAAAAAAGAATTTGAAGCAAAAAAAACCGAGGCGCTTGTACTCGTGACGAAAAAAGTCATCGAGTACAACAAGCATTACCATTTTGTGTATAAAAATATTACGATTCGTAATCAAAAGACTCGGTGGGGGAGTTGCTCCACAAAAGGGAATCTGAATTTTAATTACAAAATCGCACTCATTCCCGAGCCGCTTGCGGACTATATTGTGGTGCACGAGCTCTGCCATTTGGGAGAATTCAACCACTCGCGCGCTTTCTGGGATCTCGTCGCCGAGACGATTCCAAACCACCGCGAACTGCGCGCCGAACTCCGCCGGATCGGTATTAGATATTCGTAAAACAGGCTCCGAAAGTTGTACACATTTTCACTTGTTGTGGTCTATGAGAGGCGTATACTTTATATGGGTCGTATTATCTTTTAGTCACTATAATACGGCATAATATAATTATAGTATGTCTGCAATTAGTAAAATCGCTGGTGTTCTTGTGATTATTGGAGCATTGAACTGGGGACTTGTTGGAGCATTTGATTTCAACCTTGTTACCACAATTCTCGGTGAGTCAATGCTTACTACAATCGTCTACATCCTCGTTGGACTTTCAGGTGTTGTTGGGGTGATCGATATGGTGAAAGGTAAGTCATCAATGTAATCTTTGTAAACAAGATACATGCAAAGCCCCTTTTTAAGGGGTTTTGTCTTTTCCACCACTTTGTTTGCGTGCATTTTTTCTATGGTAGAATACGTATATAATGCATTTATATATATGAAAAAAATCAGTACCAGTATTTTGTTTCTTTTATCCATCTCTTTTGCTAGTACCGCACACGCTGAAAGTTATTTTCCGTATCTTGAGACCGACAACACACTTACTCCGTTTAGCTATGGCGTCGCGATAGATGAGGATATAATAAAAGGATTTAATTGTGCTGCTCCGCAGAACATAACAAAACTAACCCCTCCGTACCCTTCTTCGGTTAATATTTCTGCATTTGAAAAAATCGCAAATACAAAAGCAGAAATGGGAGTGCCTGCAAACAACAAACTCGTATCTATTTTCCCGTACAATCGTAGATATCCAGCAGAAACAAAATATACTGCAAAATATGATGCAAATGGAAAATTTATCAGAATTGATTCGGAAAATATTCCTGAGCGTATCGAAAAAAAGTGGATTGATAGTCAGATTGACACCAAACTCGAAGAGCGATCACAAGCGCTGTGCGGACGACCACTTTCAGAAACAGGCTTTTTTGTTGGACAATATAACGATGTCCTCGGGCAATCGAGTGGTCGATATCAATATAAAGAAGGAGATAGAATTGTGCTTGTGGGGAATATAAGCGACAGATCTGAATCGTACGTTTTGTATAATGTTCAAACCGACGGTACCTATTTTGAGCACGTAAAAAATGCAAACAATGGAATAACAATATCCCCACTTCCTCAGGTCTCAAGTACTGTTCGTTTTTCAATCAAAAAATCAACAGGAGATATTAATAAAGACGGCATCACTGGTTGGTATTGTCGTATTGGACAAATGTCCTTATCTGTCGGTAGCAATATTAGAAACGAACTTACCTACACGAATACGATTGTTGCTCGAGTAAACAATGAAGAAATAGGGACAACTGTGAATACAGCTTCTTTCTACGATCCAGAGACTCGATTAACTGGATTAACAGAGTCTTCAGCTGAAGCGTGTCTTGGGCGTGGTCAAAAGTCTTTTAAACTTGTACCAAATACACGCGGGAGTAAAAAAATTGCAGTCGGAGATGTGGTCACTCTCTCTGCTCGAGGTGGATTACTTGGACTCAACGAAGAGAAGTTCTTTGAAAAGAAATTAGTAGCATCTGATATTGGTACTCCCGGGGCAACTACTCAAAATCCGACTCCGGCAATAGAGACTGTTTCAACTCCTACCTCTGCTCCGGCACCAACACCGACAGTTGTAAATCCACCAGTTACCACACCTGTTCCCGCAACCACCAATCAACCGCAAACAAATACTCCGGTTCAGGTGCCAACCAACGCTCCAGTCTCAAGGCCGTCGTCGGTAATCGCTTCAAATTTTGAACTCATAAAAAATACGCAAAATATTCCTCAAGGCCTTGAATTTTTTGCAGAACGCACTACAAAAGGAATTGCAGGGTATAGTTGTCTTGTTGGTTCGAAAGCCCAAGACTTTATCTATGTCTCAAGTCTTCCTGATGGAAACAATCGACTTCCGTTCTTGACCACTGTGGCAAATACTATCAATTATCAAGCGACAACAAATAAGGTATGTAAAAATCTTCAGGCACATAGTTTTGTCTTGAATACTGATTCGTTCTTCAAAAAACAAAACGAAACAAAAGATCTCTATATCTTCACTCGGGGTATAACAACCGGCGGAAAGAGTATTTTGCTCTATACGATTCCAAAAACAACAACCACCACTAATCAGGGTGCAAGTATTATCGACGCAATCCTTTCGTTTTTTGGGTGGTAGATGAGGCGGTGTTGTGCTAATATAAGGTTCTTATAATCCCATGACAAACACTCCAAAGAAAGTCCTTATTTCCGGTGTGCAACCATCCGGACGCGCACATATTGGCAACTATTTTGGTGCTATGAAGCAGTTTGTTGATTTGCAAGAAAAATACGAAAGTTTCTTTTTTATCCCTGACTATCATGCACTCACCAGTCTCCAGGATGCGGCACAGCTCCGTGAAAATGTGATGTCACTTGCGCTCGACTATCTCGCAATCGGAATCGATCCCGAGAAAGCAGTGATCTTTAAACAATCCGATGTTCCCGAGCACACCGAGCTCGCATGGATTTTCAACTGTATCACTACGATGCCGTTTCTCATGCGTGCACATGCATTCAAAGATGCCGAGGCAAAAAATCACGAAATCAATGTTGGACGATTCGATTATCCGCTCCTCATGGCAGCAGATATTTTGATCTATGATTCCGAAGTAGTGCCGGTTGGAAAAGATCAGAAACAACATGTTGAAATCGCACAAGACACGCAGGAAAAATTCAATCATATCTTTGGCGAAGTCTTCAAGCGTCCCGAGCCACTCATTTTGCCCGAGGTAGAAACCGTCCCAGGTATCGATGGTCAAAAAATGAGTAAGAGTTACAAAAACACCATTCCGCTTTTTGCGAGTGACGAAGAAATTAAAAAAGCAGTCATGTCGATTGTGACCGACTCTGCTTCTGGTGTACCGACCAATGTGTACAATATTCACAAACTCTTCCGTCCAAAGGCTGAGCTCGAAGCACTCTACGAAGAAAAGAAAGGGAAGTACAAAGACTTGAAAGATGCACTCATTGCTGACCTCATTACATTCATCACTCCGCTCCGTACCCGCCGTGAAGCCCTCGCAAAAGATCCTGCCTACGTGCTCTCTGTCCTCGAAAAAGGTGCCGCAAAAGCCCGCGCCCGCGCCCAAGCGAAAATGAAACTCGTTCGAGAAAAGACTGGATTATCGTTCTAAAATATCCATGAAGACTCTCTTCTAAAACATTTACCTCGCAAATATTTCGTTGTTTTTCACTACAGCCGCCCCTGTTTATTCTGTGCTATTCTTACTGTGAGTATTTTATTTTCTATGACAACCAAAACACCAACCGTCCGTTTCAAAGACGTATATAAAATATTTTTTGGAGTGGTAAAAACGTACCCGGTGAGCTTTGTGCTCTCCGTTCTTTCCGTTTTTGTGTTTCAGGTGATTGCTGCGATGACACCATATGTATACCAAAAAATGGTGACTGCGGTTTCAACGCTTACGAATAAAGAAGACGCGTTTCCTATACTCATGCCATTCGTATACTTTTTGCTTGGGATTGGAATTATTTCCTGGATTTTTCATCGAATCAATGACTTTTCAGAATCACATCATACTGTGTGGTCAGCAACATATCTTCGTGAAAAAGCTTTCTCCTACAGTATTTTCCACTCGCATGCATTTTTCAGTGATGCGTTTACGGGTGCGCTTGTGCAAAAAATCAATCGTTTGGCACGGTCCTATGAAATGATTTACTCACAAGGTCTTCGAGGAATATTTCAATTTCTGGTATGGATTATTACCACAATGATTGTGCTATGGTTCATTAGTCCATGGTTTGTTACAGTTATCTTTTTTTATGTAATAGCGTGTGTCGTGTTTCAAATATGGTATTCAAAATACGCCTCACCGGTTGATGTTGCTGCTGCAGAAGCAGATTCGAAAGCGACCGGACAACTCGCAGATGCAATTAGTAATCATTCGGTAATCAATATGTTCTTTAGTCACTCTCGCGAGCAAAAAGCGTTTGCAAAAGTGTCTCGCGAACAAGCACGAGCGCAATACAAAGCTTACAAGTATGAAACGTGGGGGTTTGGAATTATGTACGGAGCTTCACCGCTTGTTGAATTTATATTGTTTGTGCTTTGTATTTATTTGTTTAAAAACGGTATTGTTGCTGTCGGTACATTTGTGATTTTGCAATCGTATATTTTAAGTCTTGATGATCGTCTCTGGGTTATTGGTGCGGTTGTCCGACGGCTCCGCGAATCATACGCTGATGCAAAACAAGCCGTCGAGATTCTTACTCTCCCGCACGATATCTCAAACGTTCCTGGAGCAAAAGAACTTACCGTGACAACAGGTGATGTTGTGTTCGAAAAGGTTTCGTTTTCGTTCAACGAAACCCGCGAAGTGATTCCTGAATTCTCGCTTCATATCGCGGCCGGTAAAAAATACGCACTTGTTGGGGAAAGTGGTGCGGGAAAATCCACACTCGTCCGACTCCTCCTTCGTCTCTACGATGTTGCTTCGGGAAAAATTACTATTGATGATCAGGCGATTTCACAAGTTACGCTCGAAAGCCTTCGGAATGCAATTGGTTTTGTCCCACAAGACACAACGCTTTTCCATCGCTCAATTTACGAAAATATTCACTATGGAAATCCAAAGGCAACGAAAGAGGAAGTCTACGAAGCAGCGCGTCTTGCACACTGCGATGAATTCATTGAGCGAATCCCGGAAAAATATAATGCGCTCGTTGGTGAACGTGGCGTGAAGCTCTCTGGTGGTGAACGCCAGCGTATTGCAATTGCTCGCGCGATTCTCAAAAATGCACCGATTCTTATTCTCGACGAAGCAACCTCGAGTCTCGATTCTCATTCCGAATCTCTCATTCAAGACGCACTCGAAAATCTGATGAAGGGAAAAACAGTAATTGTGATTGCACACCGCCTCTCAACGATTCGTAAAATGGATCGCATTGTTGTGCTTGCTGAAGGAAAAATCCTCGAAGAGGGAAGTCACGACGACCTCATTAGTAAAGACGGTAGCCTCTATGCTAAACTGTGGTCCTTACAGGCTGGCGGGTTCCTCAAGGAAGAATAACCTTATCTAAAATTATTTGCGCTCCAAGCAAAAGTTTATTTAATTTATAAATCCGGATTCACACATAAAATATATGGAACAAATAAAAACTCAAGAAAATGCAAAATTAGAATTTCAAAAAGCGACTCCGGCTGATGTTGAAGCGTTTTTATCTTTAGAAAAGACAGCGATCGGAAATAAAACTTATTCTGGAATTAAAACAGAAAAAGAAGCTCTTGAAGAAATCGCAACGAACGAAGTGTATTTAATCTACAGGGATGGGAAATTGGTTGGGAGTACCGAATATCAGATACAGAATAACGATACGGCGTATTTGTCTGGTGTTGTAATTCATCCGGA
>JACCDW010116912.1_pt1 | contig 10743 bp, 5 predicted proteins | sample 7449781 | NCBI WGS metagenome assembly JACCDW01 (sample SAMN15323449, study PRJNA562643) | freshwater metagenome | isolation source: river surface water | place: USA:Blue River Watershed | collected 2017-08-18
TTCCCCTAATACTAGATTCTATTGATGTTAATTGGATATCATTATCAACGTTAACATCTGCATTAAAAATTGTTGCAGGTGTTACAGTAATGGCGCTACTATCCGCACTATCAATTAACGTTGTAAAGATATTACCAGTGAACGATGTTCCGCTAATTGTAGAACTGTATGAAACTTCTTTGGTTGTTGAATCGTATTGTACAATACCACTTGCACCTGACTGATTTCTAATTGGAGCAACAAAGAAACCAGCAGCAGCACTTGTTACAACACCACCAGAAGCATTTAATATAATACTGTTGGCATACGTAGCTGATGAACCAACACCAGCAAGATGTCCAATTGCTATAGAGCCTGCACCCTGACCAGAACCACCTGCATTTTGACCAATCGCAATAGAGTTAGCACCTGAATTGATATTTGAAGTGTCTTGACCAATAGCAATTGCATATGCTCCTTGGTTGTTTACACCAGCACCACTTCCGATAGCAATGCCTCTTTCTTGTTGATTGAGCCAACCGGCTTGAAACCCGATTGCAATACCTCTAAGTCCTTGATTAGTTTCTCCCGCCCATTTACCTATAGCAATAGCCTCAGTTCCTTGGGTTACATTTCCGGATTCAAAACCTAATGCAATTTTTTCTTCACTGGTTCTTAATGTTGATGTATAAACGTCACCAACAATGCGACCATCGACACCGTCTACTAAAATAGTTGAGTCGTCAGCAACAACACTACCTTTAAGATCGCCGTAGAAACCATTTACTGCATAAATTTTATATTCTAAAGCATCAACCATTACAGACGAGTCATCTCCAAATACTGAACCTTTTACGTCAAAGTCTGTGTTTGCACTGATTGTAAAAGTATCCGTTAACGGGTCTTTGGTTAAACTTACTCCTGCTCCTGAATTAATTCTTAAAATGCTAACGCTGCCGTCTGCAGATAATACATTACCAGCATCGCCATTGATCAACACTCTGTTAAATGCTGTTAATGCTCCTTCGTTAGTTACTGTTACATTACCAGTACCTCCTAACGGGTTTACACTCATACCAGTTCCAGCAATAATTCTCTTGGCACCTAAATTTGTAAGAGTAATGTCACCAACTCCTGTGCCGCTTACTCCAATGCCACCAACTTCTCCAGTAAGACTTAAAACACCTAAATTAGTTAATGTTGCAGTTCCACTAACAGTACTAACACCTATTTGATTAGCGGTACCTACAATTGAATTAATAGCGTTGCTAGTAAATGTTACAGTATCTGTTGATGCATTGGTTGTAATTGTTAATCCAGCGTTCCCAGATACTAAGTTTAGAGTATCTGTGGTACTGTCTGCAACTATACTATCCTGACCAGTAACCGCAACATTTTTAAAACTGCTTTCAAGCGGATTTCGAATTAACTCCCCGCCGACTGTTGATCCTGATGGTAAATTTACAATACCTGTAAGTGATGCTGTAATCTGCGCTGTACCTAGATATAAACTAGACCCAGAAAGGTAAAGGTCTCTCCATCTAAAAGACGGACTTCCTAAATCATAGGTTTCTGTTATAGCAGGACTTACATTTGAATTTAAAGTCTCAAAGTCTACAACGGAACCTAATGTTTCTCCGATGGTCGCATAAATTTCATCGAAGTTTGCATTTATTTTTGTAAATGCATCCTCTACTGTGCTCCATACTATAGGAGGACTACCTGCGTTTAATGTTTGCTGTGCCATTAGTTTCTTCCCACGGCCACTTCTATAGTGCCAATATGATCTGAATCGTAATCTTCAAGAGCCTTTCCAATTACTGTTCCTGTTTTTGCCTCGCCACCGGCGCTTACAGCACATCCTGCAATATTACCAGTGACCAGCAGGTCTCCTTTTTTAATTTTACCTACTACTCGACAAGGTACACGACCTTGTAGTGCAATTTGATTTTTAAGTCCGGGACAAGCGCCATTCATTGAATAAGCAGCATTATCACTGACAACACCTGCTACTCTATGATCTCGTGAGCTTGTGCTGACAGTAACTTCTTTGTCCCCACCAAATATAAGAACAGTACCTACTGGATATTCTTTATCACCTTCGTAGTATTCTGCAAGGTCAGCAGCATAAGTTGCCTGTAATTTACTTCCAGCGGTTAGTCTCCAATCGCCTGTAATGTTACCTACAGTTGCCGCAGCACCAGTAGTAATAACAGTAACGTTTCGAACAGCACCGACTGTAATACCGTTAGTATTAATTGTGGCAAAAGTTGAAGCACTATCTTGGCTTCTTAAAACGTGACTGTTATTGTTATAATAAGAAACTTTATCTCCAGAAGCACCATCTCCGAGATAAATTCCAACTTGACCGCCGCCACCGTAGTACTGCATAAAAGATGCAGTTCCTGAACTATTAGTATCGATAGTAATAATACTGTCAATTTTTAATTGACTTAGTGTAACAACGTTTGCAGCAAAGTCTCCATTGCTGTCACGTTTAACTAATGTACTTGGTGTAGAAGCGGTGGCTTCATCAACAATGCTATAATTCCAAAGGCTTCGATTTGTTCCGTCACCTCCGGTGTGTCTTAGATAACCTGTTTGTGTTGCACCACCATAGTCTGACAAACGAAGAGCAAGACCGTCTTCAACAACTTTGGCAAACGTAACAGAAGTTACGTTGCTAGTTGAAGTACTAGCACTTGCATATCCTAATACTGTATTGTTTGAAATTTGACTTAGCTTTGATAAAGTAAGTCCATTATCTTTAACAGTTAGCCATCCGTTAGTAGCAGTAAATTGTACACTATCAAAACTTGCAACACCTCTGTCAGCTTGTGCAATGCCAACAGCACTGGATCTTGTTGTTGCAGCATTTAAATTTAATTTGCTTTGATCAATAGCCGCACTAGAATTGATATTAGCATTATCAATGACTCCGTCGCTAATGATTGTTCGAATAACACTAGTAGTACTGTCTCCGGCAAGTATATCAAAGGTAACTTCTCCAGTAGGAGTAAAGTTCTGTATGGTATTGTGATCACCAGTTAATGCAAGTAGTTGACCTGCTTGTACTTGTGTTAGATCAAATAATGCACTGCCGTCTGTATCTTTTAAGTTGGTAATATTGATACTGTCTAGTCTTGCGGCATCGCTATCAAGAATTGGATCTGCAAGGTTTGTAATCTTGTAATTACTCATGTCCATATCACCTGGACCAACCCATGGTAGATCACCATTAAGGGCCATAAAGCCTACGTTTGCAGGAACTCGATCTCCTGCTGCAACAACGTTGCCTTGATAATCTAAACCTAGTCTACGCCCAATGTATGTTCGAACAGCTGCCTCTGTTGGTACAGCATCAACACGGCCTTCATCCATCGCTGTGGAGAATTCTGAAATTGTTGTACCACGTTTAAATCCTAATCCATCCAACTGACTCAACGCAATACTGGCTGAGAATGTAACAGTACCAGTACCTTGGTCAACTCTAAAGAATGGACCTACGTTAAAGTTACCAAACTGGTCAGTGGTAACAAAGAATGTACGACCTGAACCACGTTCTTGCATCTGAGCACGTAAGACCAATTCACCTGTTTCGGTATCCGCTTGGGTAGCATACGTTGGTACAGATGTAATTGAATTTACAGGAGGTCCGTAAATTTCATTCGGGTAGTTTGTATCTGCATATCCACCGGTACCAATTTCTAACAAGTCATGTGATGTAACACGAGTTAAAGAAATTCGAATAGTTAAAGTACCGTCTGCTAGATCTGTAGATCCAGGAACCGCAGCCTTAAGAGTTATAGGATCGTTGTATCTTACCACACTTCGAACCAACGGAGGATTTACAGTTAGTAGAGAATAGTCAGTGCCTAGGCTTGTGGACGATTGATAATTTGTAATCTCATACTCTGTACCTTCGTATACAAATTTGTAATAATTTCCTGCAGAAATACCATTTTCTATTCTTAATTGATCTGCACCACCAACGGTGCTAACAGCAACAGTGGTATCGTCTCTTTCACCAAGCGCACGTTTAAATGTGACCGCAGTTCCCGAACTTGTAATCGATACTAGTTCACCTTCTGCTTGGAACACTACAGTTCCAGCGGTCATAGTTAATGCTGAAGTAATAACAATAGTGTTCGCTGATCTGCTAATAGAATAAATTGTAGTGTCAGCAGCCAATGCCCCTGTTTCTACAACAGAAATAGTTCCAGCAGTTCCAGCTGTTGATGTAGCATTAGTAAATGTTACTGTGGTATTTGTACAAGAAATAACAGTTTGTGTTCCATTATAACCAGCAGCCCCTCCGCCAAATCCACTAACAAGTATCTGTTGATAAGGAAGATAAGGAGGGATATTTTGTGCAGAGAATGTTAAAGTAGCAGTTGTACCATCGCCGGCAGCAGTAACTCCGGTAATGTTTGCTCTTCTTTCAATCCTCATACCAACCTCTAATGTATCAATACATGTTAGATTAGATATAGTAGCAAAGAATGGCCCAGCACCTGTGATTGTTCCGATATTAGGACCAGGAGCCACTGCTAGAGAAGTTGTAACACCAATCAAAGTACTGTCAACTATAGCTCTTTCAGAAATACTGAATGTATTTGTACCATAGTTTTTTGTTGTAATAAAATATAATTTGCTACCGTCTGTGCCACCAGGATACGATGTTGCAGCAAACCTAATTGGACTACCAATTGATAAACCGTGACCGGCGCTGGTAATAGTGTTACTAGCAATACTAGAAACGGATTTTGTTGCACCAGTTGTTGTTGCAGGCTCGTAAACAGTTAATTCGATGTAGTCATAGTTCTCTCGAAGCTGTGTAAGAGCTAGTCCGTATGGAACCATTTCAACAGTTCCTGATAAAGAGGAACCCGTAAAGGTTGAAATTCCTGCTCCTGTAGCTGTAGTAGAGATTTTAAATGTATACTCAGTAGCGTTAGTAACATAATAAACAATACTGTCTACTAATTCTTCTCCAGCAACAATTTCGTTAGGTAATGTAGCACCGGGTTGTATTTGGAACTGAATTTTGTAACCATCGCGTTGTCTATGAGGTATATCTGTTGTAATAACTCCAGTGCCTAAATTGATATTGGTTAAGGTATAGGTATCGTAATCGTATCTAGAATCATACTCATCAAATTCCAATACACGATATACAAACGGTGAATCTTGTAATATTAACGCCGTTGACGGTCTTGTTGCAACGTTAACGACATCACCAGTTAATACATGGAATGCATTATTTCTAATAGTAATAGGTTGACCGTGAGGAACACCAGCTATCAAACCACCACCGGTAGAGATATTAAGTTTAGCTCTTCTAGTTGCTGCATCGTCGATAGTTGACGTAGAGATTGCATATCTTACAATGTTATTACCGTGATTAATTTCTAATTCGCTGCCAGGCAAAGGTAAAAAGTCATCATAGTTTATGTATATTTGAATATCGCCTCTTTCATTAACTGTTGAGGTTGTTGCAGCAAAGATAGTAGCAGTTTGAGCTAATTGGGTGTAAAAGCCTGCAGGTGTTGGAACTTCTAACGGGTCACTGCCTTCGGCTACCAGTGCAAAGTTTCCATGTGAACTTGAACCACCAATGCTTCGAATTTGACCACCGTTCAATGCATAATACGAAATTTGACAGTAGTAGGTAAACATTGACACAGCTTCAGTTAAGCCGCCGTTAGTAACTACTAGTCCGTAACCAAGATCACAGACTTGTGTAAAGTCGTTACTTAACATACTACGGTTTCCTGGCATCAACACTTCGTAAACACGGATAAAGCTATGTGTGCCGGTTCCTACTGTAGAATATTCTATTGGGGTAGTACTTCCTGAAACATCTGTAACTCTAAAAGAAGTTAAAGTAAATCCTGCTAACAATACATAGTAAGGTTTGTTTAATTCAATACCTGCCGGTAATGTACCTGTTGATGTAAATTTAACAGTTGCGCCAACTTGAAGACCGTGTGATCCTGTAGTTGCAGTAATAGTTGTTGGACTACTTAAATTAAATGTGCAATTAGTACTGCCAGCATTGTCGGGGAATGGTGTTAACTCATCTAAGATAAATTGAGCTGTACTATAGCCTCCAGTGGTAGGAGTAGGTAATCCAATACCATAGGTATAACCTCTTACATAGTTAATTCTATAGATAGTGTCATTAACAATAAACGAACACGGCACATTAGGAATGCGTAATAGTCCCGACACACGCAGAACTGTATCACTGTCTTTACTGTCAATAACAAATTGTTGGTTGCCAGTAAATCCGTCAACAAACATGCCGCCGCCAAATCTCTTGCGTCCTGTACTTCTACTAAAAGAAGCTGCCTCTTGACAGTAAGGAGATTTAGCAAGAACTTGACCTTCTGGATCTAAAACTAATGCAAATCCTCCATGACCTTGATAAGTCATAGCTCTCAATATAACTGCATCATTGCACAAGAACACATCCATGTCTTGATTGTCTTTTGGATAGTTTACGGCACCGCTATTTGTAATAATATCAACAACAACATTAATAAGAGTTGTTATGACAGTATCAGAACCAGTTTCTTTAACTATACCTTCGTCTAAGATTTGAGGACTAGGAATAGTTGAAGTTGTTGCAATAGAACCAGCTTCTGTGTATAAAACACTGATAGTTGAGTTATTAATAACCTGTTGGGCAAGAGTATCAATTCGTTGTATTGCTAGGACTGTTTGATTTTCTTGAGCACCTAAAGAGGTAAATGGATTCCCAACGACCTCAGTAACATTTTTGTATTTTAAAGCAGCAGAAACTGTTCTAGCATATCCACTATACTTTAAGTCAAAGATCATTGAATCAATAATCAACCCAACGTCTCTAAAACAAAAATCTTGATCGTATGAAAAATTGTTCCAATCGCCAACACCTGCGGCAATTTGATTATTAATCCATCCTACGATTTGATATTGTATAAACACACGGTTTAGTCTTAATAATTCAGCCGCACTTCTGTAACCGCCTTTATTATCAATTAACGGATATACCGGTTGACTAGGGTCAGCCAAATAATGATACCCGTATAGTTCACTGGTTACTTCTAGTCCGTCTATAACAGGATCTCTTCTGAAGTGAATGAATGCCCAAGGACTTGAACTATCAACTCCAATGTTTGGACGAATAATTGTTCTGCGGAATTCGTCGCCAATAATAGCTACGTTTTCAGGGACACGTAACGGATAGTTTTCTAAATATATCCCGCTTTCAACAAAAACTGATATTTGTATGTTTTTAGCAACGTCGCCGTAGGATAAAACTTCATTTTCAATAAAAGTGCCACTAACAATGTCAACGTCGAATAGTTCGTCTAATCCGTCAAGTGTTCCACTGTGTGCCAATATCTGAGCAAGAGCTCCCGAAGTCTCTCCTCTTAAATATAATCCTTCTCTAACATCTTTAGCTGCATTTGCTGCTGCGGTAGTTAACGATGGATTACCAGTGAAGTCAGTTCTTAATCCGTTGGTAAAAACTTTAAATCTTGGTAAACTTACAATAAGATTAGGTAATGACGTAAAGCCGCTACCACCATCAGTGATGGTAATACTTTGAATTGTTCCGCCAACACCTGGACTAATTATTTGGCTAACGTCAGCGCGACCGAATGCTCCAGTGCCACCACCTCCGATAAATCTAACAGAAACTAATCCGTAATCTGTTCCACCGTTTGAAATTGTAACTCGTGAAACCTTATAGGTTATATTTAAAAAACATCCTGTTCTAACACCTGCACTACTACCGGGAGTTGATGTAGCTGTACCCGATACTGTAGCTGTTGGCAAGTCGGTATAACTACCTGTTGTTAATTGTCTAATAGAAGTTACAGGTCCTCGGCCGCCAGAACCGCCTGCTCCAACAGCAAGCACTTCATATCTTGCTGCGGTGCCAGTGCCACCAACTACAGTAAGAATATCTCCGGGTAAGTAGTTAAAACCTCCAGAAGCGATTGATACGGATTCTACGTTCATGTAGATGTTCTGAGGAACAAATCCGCTACCGGTTGTTGCACTAACGTCGTCTATCCCTGTTAGCGTACAAGAACCCGAACCGTTGCCGTAGGTAAGAACTTTCTTATAAGGTCCAATTTCTGGTGGTGCTTCTAATATTAATTCTTCTGCTCTTTTTAGTGCGCCTTCTAATGTTCTATAGGCATAGGCAGATGATCTACCCTGTCTTTCAACACCAACTCCTTTTCTGTCATCCGCACCGCTGGTAGATACATATAGGTTAACGGTACTACTATATCCAGAATTATCAACATATCTTTTGCTGGCTGCAATTAAACCGTTGTAAGTTTGATCATCATCGTCAACAGGATCTCTTGAAAGAATCAACGGCCCAGTCATGGTGCCAAATGCGGTATTAGTTTGATTAGTTGCTGGATCTACAGCGTCAACTCCGGCTAAGGAAATCTTACTGTCTACATATCCTTTGTTTGCTACAAGTCTATTTGGATCAGCCTTAGCAACTCCGTGAATAGTTGACATCTTAAACACAGCGTCGGTTATCTCAGTGTAGTTACCAATGTCTGGCATATTACCAATTGGGTATCTACTACCACCAGTATCAGCGGCAACTGGACCACCTAAGTTTGGAGCGGGGTCGCCTGAAATATCTGAGAATAACGAATTGACTACAATGGTACTGTTACTATCGTTAAATTCAATTTGAATACCTGTACCAGCTTCTAATTTTCTAAAAGATAAACCGTCAGTAGTATTATTGACGGTTACAATAGCATCTTCTTGACCAAAATACGAGTCTGGTACGTCGTCAAGTCCGATGAATGTTAGTTTTTCACCTAGTCCTAGAGAACTGTAGAGCTCTCTAAAGTTATCGTTTACTGATCTAAAACTGTCACGAATGCTGTCGCCGGTACCGTCGTTACCAATAGCGCCAATGTTAATAATTTTTCTTGCCATAGCTCATCCTAAAAGGTTGGATTTCTATGATATTTATCCAAACTTTTTATAAGCCGAATGTAAATAAAGAATGTTTTTAGGAACCAAATATCAACTAACTGAGTATACTAGATGTAGTAAACTAGGAAAAGAGCACACTTACTTTAGAAAAAAAACACTAGCTTCCTTTCGTTGCGATAATTGTAATAAGATATTCGAAAGGCAATTAAAAGATATTAGTAGTAAGAGGCTTAACAATGCATATTTTCATTGTTGTTCAGAGTGTGATTACAAAAGATTTGCACAACGTAAAGGTGTTGAGCATAAAAATATTTGGGACTTACCCTCTAGTGCTGATTTAGATATTTCTAAACTCTAAAACTTTCCCCGCACCCGCATCGATCTCTTTCGTTGGGGTTTTGAAAATCAAAGCCCTCATTGAGTCCATTGCGGACCCAATCTAGCGTCATGCCCTGCAAATAAGGCCCTGCTTTGGCATCGACTAGAACTACAAAGTCATTTTGCGCATAGTTGGTTACGCCCAATTCTGCATGATATTCGTCAACATATTCTAGTGTATAAGCAAGTCCACTACATCCTGTAGTTCTTACGCCTAATCTAATTCCTACGCCTTTGCCTCGTTTGGCCAGCATAGCTACAATTTTTTGTTTAGCTTTGTCGGTTACGGTAATCATTTACGGCTGCTTTTATAGCATCCTCTGCTAGAATACTACAGTGTATCTTAACTGGCGGCAAGGCTAGCTCTTCAGCAATTTGACTATTACGAATGTTACTAGCATCATCCAGATGCATTCCTTTAACCATCTCAGTGACAAGACTGGAGCTGGCGATTGCTGAGCCGCATCCATATGTCTTGAAACGAGCATCTCTAATAATGCCATTTTCGTCTACCTTAATTTGAAGTTTCATTACATCGCCGCAGGCAGGTGCTCCAACCATACCTGTGCCTACTGTTGGGTCATCTTTTTCAAACGATCCTACGTTGCGAGGATTTTCGTAATGATCAATAACTTTATCTGAGTATGCCAAGTTATGCTCCTATTAACCGATCGTTAACTACAGTCCAATTAATAATGCGCCAAATGTTAGTGAGGTATTTAACTTTATCTTGTTGATAATCTAATGCCCATGCATGTTCCCATGCATCTATCAACAGAGCAATTTTCATACCTTTAGTGTATTCGTGATTATGGATAGTATGCAGTTTGCCCGCAGTATCCATATAAATCCAATTTGAACCCTGTGCAGCCATAAACTCTTTTTCTACAGCTTCTTTGAACTTGTCAAAGCTGCCGTATACACTGTCAATTAATTCTGCCGCTGCTTCACTAGGACGATTGGCAGCTCTCGGCGGAGTTAGATTTCCAAAAAACAAATTATGTAGCATTGCGCCGCCATAATTAAATTTGGCATCACCTTCACCTGCATTATATCTTTCAAAGTATTTGGCCGCAAGTCCCGAGTAATGATAATCTAGTGTATCTTTACTCATTACGGGATCAAGTTCTTCTTTGCCAAAACTCAGTTTGTTTTGAACAATTTCTCTATTATCTGTGTTTTCATTAAGAGATTTGATGAAATGTAGTGTCATCCTGTATTTAGTGTATAAATAACCTACAAGGAGATTTCGATATGATCGGATTTATTAAGAAACTATTTGGTGGTAAGCCAGCAGAACAAACTGCGGAAGCCCCATATAAAGTAGAAGCAGCACCTGCACCAGTTGTAGAGGCAGCACCAGTTGTAGAGGCAGCACCAGTTGTAGAGGCAGCACCAGTTGTAGCCCCTACTAAA
>JACCDW010569413.1_pt1 | contig 10742 bp, 10 predicted proteins | sample 7449781 | NCBI WGS metagenome assembly JACCDW01 (sample SAMN15323449, study PRJNA562643) | freshwater metagenome | isolation source: river surface water | place: USA:Blue River Watershed | collected 2017-08-18
AAAGTTCTTCAAGAAGGTATAATAGACTTGTTTCAAGTTTGAATCAGCAGACTGTGACCAAATCACCTTCTGATTCTCATCAAGGAGTTCAATCAACATACCATTTGCACGGCCTGCACAGCAATCTGCACGATTGTAGTACTCCACGCGTTTAATAGGATATGTTTTAGTGAAATCTACCATCCAAAAGTCATTGACGCGGCATTTGCTATGGAACTCGAAAGGATGACCACGAGCTTTGAGGGCTCCATCTACAGCCCTTTCAGGCCCACAATCAGCACCAAGAGGAGGAGAAGATCTTACAGGCTTTCCAAAAGCCACATTCTGTTCTCGATTATCAAAAACGGCGATTTGAGAAATCTGAATGCACATGGCCACACCTGGAGGATACCGAAGACGACAATAGCGAGCATTCGGGAGTTTTCTATCCGGAAGCACATTGTCAGGGATATTGGCTAAGTTAGCAAAACAGTTCTCAACATTATCTTTCCGTCCTCCTTGCCAAGAAACAATATTTGCATTAAGACCCGTATTGATAGCACGGTTATAGTTCCAGTTCATCATAAACTTTACAGTATCAAGTCCAGGTGGAAGTCCCCAACGAGGCCAGCCATTTCGGTATTGATTTTTCAGAGCGTTTCGCATAGCAGGATCACCATTGATAGGATCCATTTTAGCACCAGGAAGGCACATAATCTTCTTACCTTTAGGATCAAGGCTGTAGTATTTATCGACAGGGCCATTATAGGTTGGTCCAATGTGTGGTTTGTCTGCTCCGCGGTTGTAATACAAGAACTCAATACATTGATTGGAGAGTTCAGGAGTTTCTTCAGGATCAAAGTTAACATAAGGATCGCAGGGTGTGCTGATATTTCGCCCATTGCATTTCATAGAACTTTCATTTTCAGAATATTGCTTGGAGGCGATTTCCTGCACCTTCTGCACGATACCTGTCATGGACAGATTCCGTAGTTCGCCAGGATTCTGGAAAAGTTGGCCATTGGTTGTGCATCCAAGTGTCTGGATACGGTCACGGAGACATGCGTCTGTCCAAGTGCCCTGTCCTTGAGAAGATGGTTTATAACACGGATCACCGCCGAACTTCTCAACGGAGGAAGGCATCGTCTGGAGGAGAGAGGCCTTGCAATCAATGCCTTCGAAAGGAGCATTATTTACGAGCAAGAAAGGTACTTGTCCAGTCAACATCATGGATTCTTGCCCTGAACGTTTTACCATTTTCCTGCAATAAATCCCATTTACTTGTGCAAAATCTTTGGCATAGCGAGGTGGGCCACCCAACGTGTCATCTTTGAGTAAAATCCGATCCAAAGGAATCCGTTCAGTGCCACCAGTTGCATTTGTGAACTCCAGAAGTCCCCAAAGCTCAGCAACGACTTGTTTATTTGGAACAAATCCAGTCAAAGGATTGCGAATCCCAGACCAACCACTTACAGTAAAGTTCAAGAATGCACCTTCGGTTAAAATAATGCTGAATCGTGAGGAAGATCCATTGGCGCCAGCGACTAGCTGGTCGACCTTGTTGGGGAACTGAAAATCTGGTTTGGTTCCACCGAGACTAGCAGTTACAATCGCATTTTTTGCAAACACCTGAAATGTGATGGGATCCAAACTCCGATTTTGATTGCCCACAAATGTATAGGCTCCATCCTTCATGCAGACAGCACATTTCCCATCCAGTTGTTTGGTATGTTGACATCCAACTCGTTGACTAAAGAGGTTATATTCTTTTTCATTCAGTGCGAACGTGAAGTTGTGATCAACGCCAGAAGTAGCACCCTCGCAATATCCATACGAGGGTTTTCCTCTTGTATATTCTTCACCAGCCGCAGTTGCACTTTGAATGTACTCTTCCTTCATTTGCGGCAAGATAAACAGGCCCTTTTGACCATTGAATGGTTTTGTATCGGCGGTGGTGCCTTTTGTAACACAGACACCACAATCGCGTTTGAACTGTTCATTATTGAAGACGGACGGGTTGATTGCAGTATTTTGGCAGAAGGCAATACGGTTAAGAATGGAGTTTTCATCAGGAAGGCTTACAGGTGTCTGAGTTTCACCTTGAGTATTGATTACACCGCGATTTGTAATAACAGTTTCGGTAGGTGCAGTGATATTATCCACAGCACGTTTGTAAGCTTCTTGTTGATTTTCAGGGAGATTATTCAAGCGAACGGCCTCTGAGCGGGGGTCGGAAGCAAGAGTTAGTCTATTGAAAAGTTCCTGACCTGTATTTACTACTTCTGGATAACCGGTGGTAGGGATTACCTCAAACCCTTCTTTCCTTGATTTTATAAACTTAGGAAGCAAGGCTGCACCAACAGTAATGGCGCCTAATGTAAGTAGACCCGGGTCCATTTTACTACTTTAGTTAAGATTATCTGGACGTAAGCGGCTCGCAGCATCCATATCACGTGTAATCACGCGGAAGACAACTTGGGTCTGATGACTTAGATTGATAACACCGCCAGAAAGTACCTTATTAGAGACATTTGAGATAGCGGAGTTGAAAGCTGTGGCAGCTGCTGCAGTTCCACCAAACGGACTTATGGTTGTGACTCCTGTAGTAGGGTCATTGTAGCGTGCATCAACAATGATACAGTTTGCATATCCAACCGCATTCGGTCCTGAATAGAATTTGCTATCCGCAGGACTGATGTACCCAATATTCACTACGAGCAATCCAGCAGGGTTCTGCAAATAGTTCAAAAAGTCGGCCGGTGCATTACCGGTTGCGGCAGTATAAATGGAAGAATCCAATGTCAGTCCCTGCATCAGGATCCGATCACCAGGTGTAAACATAAAACGACTGAACCACGTGGACGTTCCAATCCAAATATAGGTGCTTGTACTGGAGGTGCCCCCCGTGTAGAGATTTCCAGCACCTGCATTTGTGCCTGAGCCCACATATTGCGACATAGCAAAGAGGTTAATATTTAATGAATCAGGTATACTGCTAAGCAAAGACCCATCAGGCCGCTGGATACGAATCGTGAGTTTCTGCAAAGTTGAGAGTGGAGTGGGATAATAGACCTTCTGACATTTCATAAACTTAGGAATCATTGCAATCCATCCTCCGCGTTGAGATGAGTAGTTGTTATCAGAAATCCAGTTTGCATCATACTGGATGATACCAAATGCGTTATCAACGTTGTAGTTGGTGCCCGCATTGTTTGTATCCAACTCAGGGCAATACACCATCAAATAAGGGAATGAAAGCAAGTTTGTATTCAAGCTTGTCTTGTTAACCGCAGCATTATTTGAAATATCAATCATCACATCCAAGCCTTCAACAGGCATCATAATCTTCACAAGTTCGATACGTGTGATATTTTTGAAGCGAATCTGAGTATTTGCCTGATTACGGAATGTTGTTCCCACAGGATTGCCTGCATTGAAGGTCACTGAAAAGTTATAGCGATTTTCACCAGTATTGGTTAACCAGTTACGATCTGCACTATAACAGAAGAGGTTAAACTCATTTTCCTTGTAGTTCATCACATCATCCTCACGCTGAATGACGTCCTGTGGCAGAACTGGTTTACGACCGACGAGCTGAGGCACAGCAATCGTGGGATTTGCCTCGGCAAGGCCACTCTTAGATTGATCGTAGGTGCGAGCGATATTTGTGCCAAACAAAACGGAACGCAGATCCGGAGGCACAGGCTGCATAGGGAGTTCGGAGTCAATAGTTTTTTGACGAATGACTGCAGGGGCTTCCATAGGGCGAAGGGGTGCAAGCTCTGTTGATTGTTTGAGTTTGGCCGCCTCAAGATTCTTAGCATCTCGCTCAGCCTCCGCTTGCCGCAAGCGTTTGACTTGCTCGAAGGCGGTCAATGCAGGAGTTTCATCTTCAGTTTCAAGGGGGATGCGGAAATCAGGAGGAGGGGGAGGCTGTTCCTTTTGATCCTTCCGAGCTTCTTGCATAAGTGCAAATCGTGACCCCACGTCAGTCCGGAGGGGGTCGCTGCTGGTCACCACTTCCACATCGGATTGTGTGGTGGTTTTTGACTCCGTTTCACGCCGTAAATAGGCCATATAATCGGGGATTACCGCGGTCAAAGTCTCTTTATTCAGAAACTGAATGGATTGATTGGCATTGACACGATAGACCTCTCCCATATAGTGTTTGACCGTTTTGACAAGTCGCTGTTTCTGGCGGTCATCCAAGTTAGCCCCTGTTCTACGACGAACATCGTCATAGAGCAATCTGTCAAGCATTTGCTCGTTCCCTTGGCTAAAAAAGTTTTCACGGACTTCTCGTGACATCTACATCGCTGTACGATTTATGAGTAAGCCTTTTTTACTTACTAAACAACCATCCTCGCAAGATCAACATCGCTCCATCTCTCGGTGCACGACGGCAAAAATGACGGAAAGGCTCACCCATCAGCATTCGGATGATGAAATACATCGAATACATGCCACATTCGGAACCCTTGAACTGGAAGCGGCGTGCATTGTAAGCAAGTTTCATCTTTGGTTCTTGTGTTGTGAGCCATTGCATGAACTTCTGAATCTGGTCGGGTGCTTCCATTCCATAGGAATCAAAATAGTAGCAGTGATTTTTGGTAAGGTCGATATAGTTTGCAACCCAATGACTCCCGCTCTTGTAATGAGGGTCCAAGTTGTAAATAATGCCCACTTTGTCTTTTCCCTTGGCTCGGAGGCCTGGAATATCCAATGAGCACATCTCACCAATGAGGCATTTATCTTTTGATCCATCCTTGTAAGGGTCTGGAGCTGCAAAATCAATCGGATACGGGCCCAAAAACTGAAAATCGTTGCGATCTTCCTCATATTGGACCATCACATCTCGTATATTATTACTGTCTAGCCACATATCGGGGTCATCTTTCCAAGTGGCCGGTTGCGAGGGTCGTAGAAACTCTTTTTTCAGCCGAAGTTTCTCGGCGGTGGAGATGGGTAATGCATTAATAAACGAAGCTTCATTCTCAGCTGGAACCCCAACTTTACTGGCCACTTCATTTCGCATTTGCAATAAATCCTTTGATCTCCGATTGCCACCCTGGTGCCCTGCTCCTCCCATAACGGCTTGATGAATCTTTGCAAGCTCCTGACCCGGTAAACATCCGTATGCCGGACGCGTCTCACCAATACGTGGGCGACATTGTGAAGGTCCCGGTGGATATTGCTCATGATTTTTATGAGTTGTGTTGTACCTTCCACCTTTTTGTTTTCTCCTGGCACGACGTGTCTTGGGACTCGCCATCTATTTGATTCAAGGATGTTTTTACTAGCATTACATCAGATATGGCAGATACTAGACTTTCACCTAAATATAGTCTTGTCCGCTATTGGAGATATATATTTGCACCGTTGATTCTTGTTCTTCTTGTAATGGCCTGGTATGTGATTTTTAATCTACCATCTTCGCAACTTTCTGTAGGCCCCCTTCCAGCATTACCGGCTGCAATGGTTGCAATGGCCTCTCCTGCTGATGCAGTGAAAGCCCCCAGTTTAACCTGAGCTCCAAAACCTTCTGTAAGTGTAGAGTAAGATGAACATCTTTCAGGTAGTCATGGCGATTGGGCTTTTAATTTTACTGGGTGGCCTCGCAGGTGTCATTGTTGCCGTCAGTTATTTTGCCGGCGATAAGGACAATCTCCAGGAGGTGCAAAAGAATCTCTCGATTATTGCGGGTACTTCTTCTGTTTTATTGCTTCTTGCTGGTATTTTCTTATATATCTACATTCGGGTGAATCCGCAGGCCTTTGTACCTGCTATGATTATCATGAACATCCTCAGCCTTGAAGTAGCGTTGGTTGCGGTGAGTGCGTCGGTGCTTCAGAAGACGAGCTAGGCTTGGGATTTTGAATAAGAATACACATAACTCGGTGTTGGAGTCTAGATCGCCCTGTCCACTGATTATCTGTGAGCCCGAGTTGCAGTGAGATCCCTTGCAGCTGAAGGGCGACACGGATTCGTTGACCAGGAGCTAAAAGACCCGGTCTCACACCTTCAATAAACGAATCATCCTTCCAAAGCTTGATTACACCAGCTCCTTTTCTCTTTTCAACAATCGTTGATGGACAATATAAATGTAGCTTATTTCCCTCCACCATAGGCTGAAATAAACTATAGATGTCATCATATGTAAAGTCTTTCTTGCCAAACCAAGAAATCTGTGAACCACTGAGACTATTCAGCAGACTATCTTGCAGTGATGTAAGTTTCGTAGCAATCATAGTGTTCTCTAATGCAAGTTCTAAGCGGCCATTTGCGGAGTTATAGGAACTTACGGTTAAATGTGGCAGTAAAATGGTAAGGATCGGCATATTCATCTGGCCATCAGTATATGATAGCGGAATCATAGGTTTTTTTTCACGATTGGGCCGAATGGCAAGAGTGCCCAGCTTTATTTTGCCGAGTTCGAGTTTTTGCAGAGGAATGCACCACTCCATTCTGGGTGTAAAGGCTTCGCAAGTTTAAACCCAGGAAATACCCCATGTCTGCTGAAAATATCTGCTGGCGAGGTCCTCCAGGCTCTGGGAAACGTTTTGCTCTTCATCAGGCTCTTCAGGAAAAAGCCAATCAACGAGGACTCATGCTCAAAATCTCAAACAAAATCTGGAGCCTAGAAAAGCCAAAAGAAACTGACGAGGAAACGGACGACAATGATGATAAGGTTGTCTCAAAAGATCAGATTCCCTTTGAAAGCAGCATTCTGCATTTTGGTTTTGATGTGAGTCGCATGAGCCTTCAAGATAGACATATTCTGAAGCCGATTCTAGAACGTCTAGGAAAGGGAAGCCACGTATTGGCAGGCAAGGAACGAGCGGAGGCCCGCATCTTGGTTTTTTATCATGCTCATCTCCTGAGTACAGAATCCTGTGTCATTTTGCAATCTATTTTAGAACAAGACGGCCAAGATATTTCAATTTGGGTAACATCGGAACATCCTATGCCTATTCGTGTTGCTCATCATTTCCGAGAAATCGCAGTCGGTGGCCAAGATAAGGCACTCCAACGCATGCGAAACCGAATCACGCAAGTCGGTGGAAATCCGAGTGAACTCTATGATCCCCAAGAGCTTTTTGATAAGGCTGTACTTCAACTCTGTCGTCCTGGTCCGCCGACGCTTGAAGAGGTAGAAGGCCTTCGCGGATTTATTTATGAATGTCTCATACGAAATGTTCGGTGGATTGAATGTGTTCATCATTTTATGGTGAGCTTGCTCAAACTCCCGATTCCAGAACCCTACAGGTTAGCTGGACTCCGTATTCTGGCAAAGCAGGAAGGAACAGCTTCGGGCCAAACAATACCGAGTTACAGAATCCCTATGGCCTGGGAAAGCCTTTTTCTACAAATGCGAGAAGCACTTTCTGGAGCAATAGTAGATGGGGACAGATTGCCTTCCTCCGTTACTCGAACAGCTGTGCAAAACAGTCGCACAGATCTTAAAAAAACCACAACCACAGTGGATACAGGAAAAACCAAGCGAGGAGGATCTACAGTGGCTAAAACACGAGGCACAGGTCGAGCCAAGGTTTGATACTCTGGGTGCAAAGAGTCTTCTGTGGCAAGGATACCTTCAAGGCATCTATGAGATTGTCTGCAAGGTGTGCCCGTATGGCAAAGTCCTTACATTTGTGAAAAAGGGCTCTCAAGATCCGACACCTTGGGTAACATGGGCTCGTATTTTCCAGATGTTTGGTCCTCACGGATGGCGAGTAGGGTATTTTCCTTCCGAGTTTATTCGTCAGTTACCTCCACTAGGGACACCGATTGGCCCCGAACATGTCAATGGAGGATATGCAATGCCGTGTCACCCAAACACAATCATCATTTACAGGAAAGAGGAGGCGACCCGTGTACTTATTCATGAGCTGTTCCACGCGGCCTGTTGTGACCGTGAACTCTGTCTGGAAGAAAAGGAAGCGGAAACAGAGTCCTGGGCGGAGCTTGTATTGATTGCATTTCTTGCCAAGGGAAATAAGCAGAAGGCCCGTGAACTCTTCAAAAAACAGTTGCATTGGATGGGAGAAAATCACGCAACTCTTCTCGGATTTTACGGGATCAAGGGGCCTGAAGATTATGTCTGGCGATACACGGTTGGCCGAGAGGAATCCTATATGAGACTTGGATGCGAGGTTCCAGCGGTTCGGATCCGAAAAGCTCGTGTCTCCAATCGCCTCACGGCTCCAGAGTTGGAAGTGGTCGCCTAGGCAAATTTGACGCCAAAATGAAAAAGAAAGAGCAGCCAGTAAATGGGTGTACGAGGATTCTTGTCCTATGTCAAAAAGAAGATTCCTCTGATTAATCCTCTAGATGTGGAGCGGCAACGAATCGGTATAGATACGCATGGTCTTCTCTACATTTGGCAGGATGACATCAAGGGATTTCAGAAGTTCTTAGAAGCCTTTCAAGCACAGCATGCATTGACCTTTGTTTTCGATGGAGAAGCTCCCGCCGAAAAGAAAGAACTCCTTCAAAAGCGAAGAGAAAGGCGTGAGCATTCCTCACTGCAGGCCCATGTTCTTAGTCAGTTCTTAGCCTCAGAGGAAAGCAAGAGCCTTGATATGAAGTCAAGACAGCATCTTGAAAATCAGATCAAGATTCTGAAGGCTTCCACCTGGTCAATCACGAAGGACTACAGGGAACGAGTGATTGTGATGATTCAGAACCAAGGATGTCCGATCGTCTTTGCTAAAGGAGAAGCGGATGAGGAGCTCGTGGCCCTGGAGAAGCAGAAACAGATTGATGTGATTCTGAGTTCTGATATGGATTTCGTGCGGTTTGGAGTAAATCGTAGCTGGATTCCACGATTCCGAGATACGAACTATGACACCTTTGATTTGGATATACCGATTCTCTGTGATGAAGAGGACATACCGATTGAGGCCTTGGCCGATGTAGCCACGCTTTGCGGGTCCGAGTTTGAGTACAGTAGTATTTCACCCTCTGAGGCCTTTGGGCTTATGCGGTACTATGGATCTCTGAAGAATCTTGCTGCACGGCGTGAGGAGTTTCAAAAGTTCCTCCAAATCTAGCAGAATCTCTTGGAGTAGAGTTCTAGTACTTCATGAATACTCATCCTCTGATGAACGGCTGGATAGTCAAGACCTTTATGCAAAATAAACTTTTTCATGAGTGCAGAATCAAATACATAGGCTTTTATTGTTTTCTCGTTTCTTTTTACTGCCTTCAGCATTCGATGATAGCCATCTATGATTTGATATTTTGATGTCATAAAAATAGGATATGATAAATCGGCCTTCGTTATACGCTCAATATTTTCTGCATATTTTTTTCGTTCAGGATGAGCAAGCACATCTGCAGGAGAGTAATCACCCCATACAGGCTGTTTAAGTTGCCAGAGATTTTCTTCAATGTCCACCTTTTCAACAGGGACTTTATGTGTGTTTACATAGGCCATCATCATATCAACCGAGTAAATGTTTTTTTCATCACTAAAGGTTTTGAAGTTTGGCATTCCCCCTTTTCTAGCTCTATTTTTTAGTAGCCAGGCTTCACCTTCACCATCTTCACTCCTTTTTTCACAAGACCATGTCGCGATACAAAAGAGTCTATATTGAATCCTGTCTGAGGTATTTTGCCAGTAGAAATCCGGCCACTCTGCTCATACAGGCCCACGTAGTAACGATGTTCACCAGAGCCTGCAGGCGGTGACGGTGGATAGTAAGCCTGTATGGTGTTACCCTTTGTAATATCTCCTCCAGGAATATTGGTAACAAGCCAATGTAAGAAACTCGGCGACTGAGGGGCGTCGGGGTCCCAAATGACGATAGTATAGAGTTTCTGCGGATCCATTTCATTCAACTGAACATCAGGGGCCCGCAATGTGTTAGCTCTCCGCCGCAAGTTGTTGGCGGCTTCGCGACCTGCATATTTCACGGAATAAGCACCGCCTCGTTTTTTCCGTGTGGGCATTCTATATTCCTCTAAGAGAATGAATCCCGAACCTTTCCTCTATGCTGGAACTCTCGTCTGGACAATGACAACCAACGGCTACAAATATCTCACGCTGAATCTCCTAAAAAGTATTGAGCGTCTGAAAGTCCCTTGGCGACTTGTTATCGTCGCGTGTGATAAAGAATCCTATCTTTTCTTCAAACGTGAAGGATATGCCACTTTGCAGTATCCAAATGCCACACATACGAATGAAAATGCGATATCTCGCTGGGGGTCTCCATCATTCCAGAAATACAACTATATGAAGCTCTATTGCCTGAATGCATTTGCAAAGAATCCTGCAGTGAAGAACTGTGTATATATTGATGGCGATATTGTAGTCTTCAAGGATTTTGTCCCTGATATTCTTCAAAGACTACAGGCTAAGCCAGAAACGATTTTGATTCAATGTGATCAGAAAGATCCTGAGCCGTGTGCTGCTGAGGGATGCCCAAACTGTTGTACAGGTTTTATTGCATGGGCCCATGGAGCCGATCAAGGTGTGTTTGATGTGGCGGATCGTAACAGATGGTCTGAACACCCAGATGACCAGTTTTGGGTGAATACGCAGTTTCGTGAACGCGGGATCCCACGTGAAACCTTGCCGAGAAACCTGTATCCAAATGGGGCATATATTCCAAAAATCCGAGAAATGCCTGAAGCGTTTTTATTGCATTTTAACCATCGCGTGGGGAATACAAAAATCGCCGAAATCAAGAAACTCGGCCAGTGGTTGATTCCGTATTAATGGCCACCACCTCCATGCCCTCCCCCTCCACCATGATGCC
>JACCDW010704242.1_pt1 | contig 10742 bp, 12 predicted proteins | sample 7449781 | NCBI WGS metagenome assembly JACCDW01 (sample SAMN15323449, study PRJNA562643) | freshwater metagenome | isolation source: river surface water | place: USA:Blue River Watershed | collected 2017-08-18
CCAGCGACCCACGGAAAGAACCGTCTGCGCCTGATGCAAGCTGCGTTGGTCCACCAACTTGACGATTATCGGGCGTAAAATTAATACCATAGCACTGTTCTACTGCTGTCTTACGGTCAGCATCGGACAGTGTATTATCATTCGCACGCCGATGGATATCATCATAGTAGCGTTTCACATTTGCCACAGAGCCTTTTGCACGGGCCGCAGCAGCGGCATCTGGCCTTGTGGGCGCCGCCAATCCAGCCGGCGTACATTGCTTAGGAAATCCAGCCGGTGTCAATGATGAATACTTATTTGTAGGAAGCGTATATGTTGCGCCATCAGACTTACCTGCACCACCATTATTGTATAAGTAATTCAAACAATCTGCCCCTAACGGTCCGTCAGCGGGGTCACCATCACATGGGCTCATAATGCGCTTTCCAGTACAAGAGCGACTTATAGCATCCCAGGCCTCAATGGGAAGTTTTTCACCGTTAATTGGATTTCGCCCAGTCGCCGACATATCGGCCATTTGACTAATTCGTTGTGTTATCATTCCAATTTCCTGCGGCTGTGTTCCGCGTATCTGAAGTGCCGTTGTTTTTTGCTGATTGCTCGGATAATCCTCACCATTTGCTGTGCAACCTGCCGAAATAAATCGGTCCTGCAAACAAGCCATATTGTAAGTGCCTGGACCACGGGACTTGAAGCATGGGTCCGATGAAAGCAGCTGCGCGCTCTTCTCCTGCGTTATAAACGGCCCACCCGCACACTGATTTGCCGCCTCTTCTGTCTTTGCCAAATATGTATATGGTATATATATTTGTAGGTCCAGTGCATTCTTACCCACTCCTGCACGAATCTTATTCACAAATTCGCCGTCGCGTATATCCAAGCTACCAATAAAACGCGGCTTTGCACCTGCCATTGTATCATAAGTAGTAATAAATGCGAGGTCCACTGTACTGGACCCACTAACTGTTGGGCCTTCAAGTAAACCGGCGACAAATAGCTCTGCCTGACCTCCAGCAACTATTAGCCTAAATGTCTTTCCCTCCGCATCAGGCGGAAGCTCAATTGTTACCGGCTGCTGAGGGTTACTAAAAGTTCCCTCCTTTGCCGCCCCGCTTGGGTCAATAAACTTATATGTAGCACCAATTGAACCAAAAAAGATTAGCCGACCACTTTCACGAACAGCAGTTCCAGATACACGATACCAGGCCTCAGAGCCATCCTGGCAACTTGCACAATTAGCAAGATTAAAGCTTTTTCCACGAGCACAAGCAATTGCCTCTGCCATTGCTATACATGACTCCTTACTTACACTTACTTTGCCAATTGGTAAAGTGCCGACTGTGGCTATGTAAGCCGGAGCCCTGCCCTGCGCTGTAGCGGCTTGCTCCTGACTTATACGGTCTTCCTCAAAAAGTACAAAACCACCAATCTGTCGCTCACCCTTAGAGTTAGTACCTGGTTCATGTGCAATTACACAGTTCAAGGCAAACTCAGGATTATCAAATGCATTACAGTCTGCAGTCTTTACCGATTCACATATCTGAATCGCCTTCTGCAAGCGCCCCTCATCTATTGGTTTTCTATTTGGGTTGTATTGGTCGCGGACATATACTTGTGGCTGGGTGGGCGGTGGTGCCGTAACATTAATAGTTTGCGTCGCTGCTTGAATGCGGTCATTTGTAATGCTCGTGGGTACATTTAGCGGGTCAAGTAAATTCATTATAGGATTTAGCACTGCTCCTCCATATCTATTGAAGGCTGCCTGGTCCATTGGCAGTCCGCCATATGGATTCTGCTGTGGAATTGCAGTAGACATATCTACACTTAGTAAGTATTATCTGGGCGAATCTTTGTCGTTGGGTCAAGTTCGCGCGTTACAATTCTGAATACCGCCTGCACCTGATGATTCAGATTAATAGTATTGCCAGTATATGTACCGGCTGCCAGTGCAGTATTCATTGTCGCCTCATCACCGAAATCATAGGCTGTTGTGAGGCCGAGTGTTGGGTCCGTGAAACGATTACGAATAATAAGTACATTTGCATAACCGACGGAGTTGAAGCCATCCGTCACTGTTGTCAAATCCGCCGAGTAGCCAACAGCAACAAGTAGTTGTCCACTATCACTATTCAAGTAAGTAAGTAGCTCACTAATTGTCTGCACAGTGGTTGCAGAGGCCGCCGGCGTTGCAACATTCACATTGAAACGCAGACGGTCGCCGGCCTCCCACATATACCTGTTAAAGTAAGTGGATGTACGGATATAAATGTATGATGACGGGTCCGTCGCAGAACGATAGATAGAGGCGGGTGGACCTGCACCTACACCAGAGCCAAAGCGAATCTGGCTAACAGTTAGCACATCTGCGGTTTCAGAGAGCAGAGCGCCATTATCAGGCCGCTGCAGCCGAATTGTGAGTTTCTGCAGTGTGGCGAGCGGTGTCGGTTCATACACCTTCTGGCACTTGATGAACTTAGGAATGAGCGCAACATAGCCAGTTGTCGTATTTGTAGTTGCTGTTGTACTTACCGCTGTGCCGCCACTGGGGTCCGCAGACCACTGTGCATCGTAGTGCACAATGCCGAATGAGCGGTCATATGTATCATTCGTACCATAATTGTTGCCATCTAGCTCGTCCACTTGGACAACAACTGATGGGAAAGAAAGGACATTGGTCTGAATATTGGTCGCCGTCGTACTTACATCAGTACGCTGTAGCAAAATATCCAGCGTCTCCTTGGGCACAATAAGTTTCACCAGCTCAATACGGACGATATTCTTGAACTTTTTATGCGTACTAGGATTCAGTGTAGGATTCTGATTGATAGCGGCTGGGTCAAAGTTGATGGTAAAATTGTAGCGATTCATTGATGTCAGGGAATTCTGGACCCAGTTACGGTCTGCCGAATTGATAAAGAGATTCTGCTCAATCTCTTTGTACTGAAGCAGGTTCTCCTCGCGAATTAGAGTCTTTTGCATTACAGTGCCTACAGTAACGGGCATTACACGCGGCGGGGGCTCTAGAGCCGGCTCCTCACGACTCTTTTTGGTCTCAATTGGCGCAGGTAAACGATTAGGCATTTCAATTGTATTTGAAACGGAGGGTCTCTCTGTGCGCATAATGTCCATTGATTGTAGCCGTGGCTGCTCAGTAGTGCTCGGCAGCTGTCCAGGAGGCGCGGCAGCAGCCTGGGCCAGAGCCTCTGTTTCGCGTGCCTTTTTCGCCAATTCATAGAGCTCCATGGGACTTGGTCCATCTTCGTCTTCATTCAAAATACGAAAATCAGGAATTGCAGGTCGCTCAGGCTGATTACCTGCCCGCTCTTTCTGTAGCTGCTCCAAAGTCCGCCCAGTATCCTGGAACATAAACTCGCGACTTCCACTAACTGTTGGCTTCCCCCCCTGCATTAAACGCTCCTGTGCTACATCTTCAATAGGCGTTCCCATCATCTTTGCCGGAGGTGGAGGCCGCTTAAGTATAGGCTTTGGAGCAGGTGGTGGTCCACTTAGAAATCTGTTAAAATCGGTCTTTGTTACATTAATCACTTCACGGTTAAGAAGAGGAACCGGCGAGCCATTATTTGCTGCATAGACTTCGCGCATATAGTGACTAAGTGTCTTATCAAGACGATTTGACTGGATATCCGTAAGCTTGCCACCAAAGTCCCGATTTAAATTAAAAAGCAACAGAGATTTATTTCTAGCCGAAAAAAATAGCTGCTTCTGGCTGTCCATTCTACTAATTGTTGTAGTATTGGTCTAAGTCTTTTTATCTTCATCTACCGCATCTTTCTGTTCATCTACATTAAAGAACCAAGAGCGCAAGAAAAGCATTACTTGGTCCTTAACACGATGTTTAACAAAGCGTTTGAATGCTACACCACTATGCATGCAAACAATGAAGTAAATGCTGTAGATTCCACATTCACTCTCAGAGTACTGGAATCGCCGTCCATTATATGCCAATTTGCAACGATTATCCTGTGACCATAGCGTCTCCATCAATATTTTGACTTGTTTTGGCGGAGGATAACCATAAGAGTCAAAATAGTAGCATGCGGGCTCTTCTACATCTACATACATTGCAATCCAGTGACTTCCATCCTTAAAGTGCGGATCCAGATTAAAGACCATTCCAACACCTGTCTTTCCCTCGGCCCGTAAATCATTCAGATTCAGTTTACAGAACTCGGGAAGCAGACATTGTTTCTTATCCTTACTGTAAGGACTGGGTGCAGCAAAATCTATTGGTACAGCACCCAATGACTTAAAAGTAGGGTCTGCCTCTTCATATTGTTTGAGAACGGCTTCAATGGAATGATTATCTAGCCAATCGTCGGGATCTTTTTTCCAGGACTCCGGTGCTTTAGGACGAAAGAATTTCTTCTCCCAAGTTCGCCGAACTTCAGGTGGTACCGATTTTAGGATTTCTGCATCACTCCCTTTTCTTGCAATACCGACCTGTGCAAGCGCCGAATCAGGGATACATGAATCTTTGGTTGCTACCTTATTTCCTGGATGACATGCGCGTGGACCTAGTGCAGCCTGATATGGAATACTTGTCGGGCGCTTATAAGACCAGTTTATTCGGCCGCCCTCTTGCCGACTCAGCTGTCTCCTTGTCTTCCAAGGCATCTTCTACATACTAGTCAGAAGAAATGAGTGACCTCGTTATGAAGAATATTAAAATTCGTCCCGGGCGAATGTATAATATCGCCTTTCCACTTATGATTGTACCACCACTTGTCGCCATCATTGCCATCATTTTCTTTTTTCCATTTGATACAGCCTTCAAAGTTCTTCCGATGGTAAGTAAGTCATCTCTGCAAGCCGTTCATCGCATAACTGGGTCTACTGCTGGTTTCAAGTTGCTTGATGTGACTACTCCTGGCCGTTTATCTACCGTCAATAAGTAGAATAATGTCTGACGCAGCCGCTTCAACAACATCAGGTTCCTGGCGCCAATATATCCCTCATGGTTTAATCGGCATGGGCTCCGTACTTATGATTGTAAATATCATACTTCTCAGCTTCAACATTGGCACACAGGATACTAATCAAGATGTTCGTAAGTATGTTGGTATCAGTCTTGTCCCAAATCTGATTTCACTTATACTTATCGGAATCGGTACAAAAATGATTTTAAGTCAATTTCCGGCCTACGGTCCAATGGTTGCAATTGTACTTTCAATCGTCGCAATTGGCATCTCATATGTTGCACTTTGTACCAGCCTTATTGAAAAGGCCTACGCATGAGGCAGCAAATACGCCCCAAGGATTTGATGCTGGATTCTAAAACTATAAGGCACTGAGCCCTGGTTTCCCAATTGACTTATTCCAGTCAACTGAAGAATCAGACGGATTTCACGCCCCAACTTGAGTGCTTCGGCAAACTTTTCTGGTTCAACACGCTGTCCTCCGTCATATAGCGGGAAAAGATGATTAAGTGAGATGAAGCTTGAAAGTGTACTTTTATCAAATAGTGTGCGGAAACAGGCCCTAATTGTATCATGACTTAAGTCTGTCCGACTCAGAAAAAGCTGCTGGTGGACAAAAAGTGTACTTATAAGATACTCTTGGAGTGCAAGAAATTTTGTTTTAAAGTACGGATGGCGCTCACAATTAAGTCGCAGACGACCCCTGGTTCCATTCCACTCCTCTATGACAAGCGGCGGAGTAAGTAAAGTAAAGTGTTTAAGTGTAATATTTGACGCTGTGTATTGCAGTGTAGCAAGTGGTGGATATGACCCTTTTTGTACAAATGGTCGCATATGCACATTTCCAACCTCTAAAAGTTGACTTGGAATTGCAAAATCCATTCCTAAGCAAATAAGTGGATAAAGCTTAGGCCTAAGCTCGGCATGTATTTCTCCATCTAGTATGATTCCCAATATCTGTTGGGTCGGCGACCATGGCACTGGAAAGCGCACTGCTCTTCATGCATTTCTTAAATCGTATGCTGCCAAAGAAGGCATTCCATTTCATATTAAAACTAAATATCTTGTTGGTAAGCTACTCAACTCTATCAGCAGCAGCAATGGAACAGAAGCAGCTGATTCTTCCTCTGACTCTGAAGATGAAGTACCAGTTACACGACCAGATGATGACAAGCCAGCAGATGGTAAATTCTTTCCTTTTGAAGTTAGCTCAATCCATCAAGGTTATGATGTAGCTCGTATGTCTCTTCAAGACAAAAATTATATTTACACTATATTCAAGAATTTTAGCGGTAGTAGTTATGTATTAAGCACAAATAACTTTCACTTTGTTGTCTTTTATCATGCACATCTTATGAGTGAAGAGAGTGTCATTTTCCTTCAAGAGAAGCTGGAACAGTATTCTGGCTGCCTGCGACTTTTCTTCACCAGTCAGTATCCGCTCCCTCAGCGACTGGCTGACCATTTTATTGAAATTCAAATGGAGACTACTCACAATTACTTATATGATACTTTGAGGGCGCGCTACCCTCATATGCCAGAGAGTCCAGCATGGACTACTTGGTTCACTAAAACACTTAAGTCATGGTCCGAGGTCACCTGGACTACTGGTGATGTTCCAATTGTCCGCCAGTGGATTTACTTTTGCTTGCAGCGTAACTTACGCTGGTGTGAACTCATTGAATACTGGACCCGGGCCATTGAGGCCGCTGATTGGCTTCCTGGCGCCAAGAAACTTGAACTTTATCGCGTACTTTCTTTTGCTGAAGGTGGAGGTGGCTGGCAGATTATTCCTTCATACCGCATTCCACTGCTCTGGGAATCTCTCTTACTTTCCATAATTGCAATTATCGGCAAAAATTAACAACCCTAAAAGTAGAATTGTGGTATGGATTCGCCATTACTACACACTGTTTTTCATGCATTGCGGGCACACATGGGGCGCCCGGTAACAGTTAAGGAGCTGCCTTTCACAAGTGCAGATGAGAGCGCAATGCGACATTTTGCAGAAGAGCCGAGCAACTTTGATGGTGACCAGTTTCGCGGTAAACTTTGGCGTGACCCGGCTGCTGAGCGGCGCCACTATCGTCTTGCCGGCGTACATAATCTTCTAACTGTTGGCCATGGAACACCCAGCAAAAAACTACTCGGTGTAATGGCCGGCGTTCTGGCATCTATGGGCCATTCAAAACACTACACAATCTATTGGTTTATGAGTGATGAGCCGCGGCTCTTTCCTAAGCGGCATTCTATTCGGCCTTCCAATATTAATGATGGACAGGCGGTCGGCCCCCTAAATGTAAATGGTGGCTATTGCCGCGCCTGTGCTCCTGAAACTATTGTTATTTACCGTCGTGAAGACGCATTGCGCGTGCTTATTCATGAACTTCAGCATGCATGCTGCCTAGATGACCATAAGATGTCAGTGGAGCAGCTTGAAGCACATACAGAGGCCTGGGCAGAGCTCATTTACGCCATGGTTGGTGCTGTTATACATCACATTAGACCCGAGGTAGCGTGGCGTATCCAGACCGCCTGGTCTGCGGCACAGAATCGTCGGCTGCGCTCAGAGTTTGGAGTCACTGGTCCTGCTGCGTATGCTTGGCGCTACACAGTCGGAAAAGAAGATGTTTGGCAAAAAATGGGTCTTCCTGTTGCCAAGGCTGGAGAAGTGACCGAGTCACTCCAGCTTGGTGCACCACAATTAGATGTTGTCTAGGCATAAGCGCCGCTCCGTGAAGCGCGGTGGTCAGCGTACGCGCGCTCATAGACGCCGATCATATAAGTCATAAGCTCTTCCATAGCTGCCCGCTTCACAGAATCCTTATTGTCAAACTCAGCAGGCCAAGTCGGCTCTTCATAATAGCGAATTGCATCATCAAAGTTATATGAATCCTCAAAACCATCATCACCATTATATATATCATCTAATGTCGGCATGTGACCATTCTGACATTTGAAGTTTGTAATTGCAACTTGTGCTATTATTCGGTCCATAGTGCGTTCAAATCCCTTTGCTCGTCTTATCCAGATCCATTGACGCGTTGTTGCGTCGATAGAAGTATCCGTCATTAAATTTAGGAATACTTCGCGGTCTTCTTTCCTATCATTAAAGTCAAGATACTTATCTGCTTGTGAGGTTACAAAGGCAGCAATAGCGGGCCCATAGCGCTTGCATGGTGACACCTGGACTGCTGGGAAAAGCTCGGAATAAGTAAGTGGCTTTGCGGACATTTTGTGTAGTAGCCGCCATGGCCAAGTAAAAATTCAATTTTTTCCTTGGCGCCAATTAATATCCATAGCGGATAAGGCGTTTAATTTCAATGCCTTCTAGTTGAACTCGTGAATGGATTTCCTCCATGTAATCCATCAGGTCTTTGAGTGCATAACGGCGAGCAGTTCGTGTCAACTCGTTCGGCAATTCAGGCTCCACATAGTTAGCCACCGCATATTTAACAAGATTGATAATATCACAATCCATATCTCCGCCCCAGTGCTCATCAATAAATGAGTATACAAGGTCGCGTGATGGAAGGCCCTTCTCATTGTAGTGCCCAATAAATGCAGCAATTAATTTGTCGTACACAAATTCCTTAAAGTCTGCTATAAAGATTTGTAATTTTTGAAGGCGTTCAAGAGTGGGTAGAGACCAGATACTTGTAATATACTCCTCATTCCAAGCTTCGCACAATGTGTGTGTTTCCCGTTTTACAAAATCGGAAATGATGCGCCCGTATTTCTTACAGTTTGGGCCTTCAGGCGCCTCGCCCAAGAATTTGGTCAGCGTGGGCTGCGCATATAATTCACGGTTATTCTCATCCATACTATGCTTGAGTGTATCGGCCACAATGCAGGGTCCATTTTTCAATTTTTCTGGGATTAGAGGTTTAAGATGTTTTCCACAGTAAGGTAAATGGGGGACTTCAAGTCTCGTATTCCTTTTAACAAACGATTAGAGGAATCACGGCTAATTAAGGGGCGCTATCCTGAACGCATTCCGATTATCTGTGAGCGTGCAAGTCGTAATGCCGATGTTCCACTCATCGCTAAGTGTAAGTTCTTGGCACCGGCACAAATGACAATTGGTCAATTTATGTATGTTATTCGGCGAAACTTATCACTGCCCCCTGAAAAAGCTCTTTTCCTATTTGTTGGTACCTCACTCCCGACCACTCAGACCTTAGTCCGTGAACTATATAGCGACTTTGTTGATGAAGATGGTTTCTTATATATAAAGTACTCGGGCGAGAGCGTTTTCGGAGCAGTCGCTCCTTCGGGAGACGGCGTCTTGAGCGGCCTGGGCCTTTGTAGGAGGAAGCTGACCTGTCTAGCCATGTACTTGTGAACTTTTATTACCAGAACCAGAACTACCTGCACCAGATGGTTGAAGAGGCATTTTATAGTAGTAGCCTATCAAAAAATGAAAGTCACAGGCCTGTTAAAGTAATAGTACACAATGCAGTTTAATCCGGAGCTAATATTTAGCGCTTTACCAGAGGCCAATGCAGAGCTTCAGGCATTACTTGGCATAAAAGTATATATTCTACCAGTCAGTGGCACTGACCACTTTTACACAGATGGTGGGTCAGTAGGTGCAACATATAGGATTGAGATGCCTGATTCATCACTTAATTACTTATTGAGTGATGGAACAGTTAGAATGGCTATGAGTAGTTTATTATCAGTACACGAAGTGATAATTAGACGCTTCATTCAGGAAAAGACGCGCATCTAGTTGCGACGGCGACGGTGGCGCTTTGTCGCGCGCTTACCCTTATGGTGCTTCTTGGACTTACGACGGCGACCACCAGAAAGATTAGATGGTGCATTCATTTTCACCATTGTAGAATTCATTGAAGGCGCAGGCGCAGGCGCAGGTGCAGGCGCAGGCGCAGGCGCAGGCGCAGGCGCAGGTGCCGTAGGCTGCTGCTCCTCCTTCTCGTCTTCAAAACCTAGAAAACTTAAGATGCCCATTGTTTCTGATTTATTACTAGATTTTCCAAATACAAAAATGTGGGACCTAGAAGGCCCTCTTTTTTATATTTTATACACTAATTGTATCGTAGCCTTCAGCTTATGCATTGCAGCCTTCAGCTTATGCATTGCAGCCTTCAGCTTATGCCACAGGCTTAGCCTCCTTCACATACTGCTGGTAGAGGTACTTCTGGATGTTCTTGTAGGTCAGAGTCTCACCAGCCTTGAGGCCGAGCACCTCGCACATGCGAGTGTCAGGGCGAATCTCGTGCTTATCACCCTTGAGCTTGTGCTCATCAATGTAAATCTTCACGGCCTTCGTGACATCAGCGGGGCTCATGCGCGTGCCCTTGGACTTGCCGAGGAAGACGGCAAAGGAATCCTTGAGCAGCACAGGCGTAGTGAAGACACTGGGGCGGGCAGGCTTAACCTCACCATCCACAGTCTCCTTCTTCTGCTTGCGGTTACGCTTCTTGGCCTCCTTCAGCTCCTGACCATGGCGCTTCTCAATCGTCTTGAGTGCAGTCAGGGACTTGCGGAGAGACTCCTTCACCTCATTCAGCTCCTTCGTCAGGTCAGCAATCTCCTCCGTCACAGAGCGCACCGCCACAGGGGCAGCCACCGCCTGGGCAACAGGCGCGGCGGCGGCAACCACGGGAGCAGGGGCAGCCTCGGCAGCAGCCACCGCCTTCTTAGGGGCAGCTGCCTTCTTGGCGGGGGCGGCTACCTTCACCTCAACAGTGGCGATAGGGGCAGCAGGGGCAGCATCAGACTTCTTTGCAACGCGCTTTGCGGCAGTAGGCTTTGCAGACATGTTGTTCGTGTTAGTTC
>JACCDW011155736.1_pt1 | contig 10742 bp, 12 predicted proteins | sample 7449781 | NCBI WGS metagenome assembly JACCDW01 (sample SAMN15323449, study PRJNA562643) | freshwater metagenome | isolation source: river surface water | place: USA:Blue River Watershed | collected 2017-08-18
GATTCTTGCATGGCCATGCTTAGTTGTTTCTAATTCAGATGCGCCATGAATTTTGGTCCAGTTGAACCCAATTAATTTTTTATTTTGGTTTTCGGCTAAAAAGAAACCTTCAGGATTAAACCAAGTTTCGTTTATTCGCGTTTGTAAATCAGATTCATCGAGGCGACCCTGTTCAGGGTGTTCGGTAAAAACCTGGCCATTTAATTCAAGAAACGTCTGGGTATCTTGACCGACTTGAAAAGTCCGCAAGTTAATCGATTTTGGAACATCGAGTTTTGGTAACTCAGCGTAAAGCGATCTGCGCATTTGCCATAGTTCACGTGATTTATTAAAGCCAAGTTTTTTTGCCAGTGCATAAGCGCTACCAAGCTCACCGTGTGCCCAAAGTCGTAATTTTGCATCCCCAACTTGAGCTTTAACGAAAGTTATAAGTTGAGTTCCAACACCCAGATTTCGATGTTCTGGATGCACAACTACTTCTACAACTGGACCTGAAACTTCATCTGTTTCATCCAAATGTAAATAACCAACTAACTGCCCTTTTTCAGAAACGGCAAGAAAATGTTTATCGGCATCATCGCCACCTTGATTTAGATGGATTAGCACATGCTCAGAAAGCGGGGCCATTTCATCTGCGATAGTTGCCGCGCGGATGATTTGTTTTATCTGTTCAACTAAATCTTGAGCAAGATGCTCGTGCATCTCAATTTTGGTTTGCATTTTAAAGTTTTTAACTAAACGTTAATCGAATGTGATTGCGATTCTGCAATTGGCGAGGTGACAAATCGGTAGCCAACATTTCTGATGGTGCCAATCAAATTTTCATTTTCTGGGCCAAGTTTTGCCCGCAATCGCCGAATGTGTACATCTACAGTTCGAGTACCACCAAAGTAGTCATAACCCCAAACTTCTTGTAGCAAATGATCTCTAGAAAAAACTCGGCCAGGATGTTGGGCTAAAAATTTTAACAATTCAAATTCTTTAAAAGTTAAATCAAGGTTTTTATTTTTTAATTTGACGGTATAAGTCGATTCATCAATGACCAGCTCACCAGCTTTTATCTCGCCAAAATTAGGCATTGGTTGCTCGATAAGTGTGCGACCAATCGCTAATTTAATACGTGCTTCAATTTCGGCCGGACTTGCTGAAACAAGCAACACATCTGTTAATCCCCATTCATGATTAACAGCAGCTAATCCACCCTCGGTCGTGATCAAGATAACTGGCGAGGTGTTACCGGTTGTCTCCATTAATCGGCAAAGACTTCTCGCGGCTGGTAAGTCAGTTCTGCCATCTAACATGATTAAGTCGGCAACCGGAGCAGTAATAAGTGCAGTTGGTTCGGGGGACATCACCTTAATTTGGTGACTAAGTAATTCCAGACCAGGTAAGACAGAACTAGACGGAGTGAGTGCGCGAGTTAACAGCAGAATCGCAGCCATCTTCACCCACTAATAAAACAGTTAGTTGAAAGTTTACCTTTGGCCTTAACCAAAGCCCAACCGCGCAATTTTCAAGGATTAAAGTAAGTGCGCCAGCGAATCAAGCACTTCTGAGCGCTTTGGCACTCCGCTCGCTTTACCCCTAATCGTTCCTTTTTGATCGAGAATCAATGTAGTCGGCGTGCGGGTTATCCCAAGTTCGCGAACAAGTGGTAGATGCTCTTCGGCATTGACTTCGACATGGCTTATACCCGGCGTAGTACTTGCAATATCAGCCAACAATAATTTTGTGGTTCGACATGGTTGGCAGAATGCTGACGAGAACTGTAGCAAAGTAGCTTTCTCGCCTAAATCGATATTGCAATTATGTGTTGACCAAATATGTTCTTCGGATTTGGTTTTTACGTGACCATCTGTCTTGGCTCGATAGATACCAAAAAGTGAAGCTACTAAAAGACTTGCTACAAGAATTTCAAGTCCAGTCACTTTAACCACTTTCAATCAGAATGCCTTTTAACCGTATTTGATAAAGCAGAAAAGCGAAAATTGGACCCAATCTTTATCTTTGCAAACATTTTGCAGTTGAGTACTGATTGCTTCGAACATTTAAAACCATGATCTAAGTTTGTATTCAATAGAGAGCAGTTTAGGTAAAGCATGAATGTCAAAGTAGATCCAAGGGCGCCGCGTTTTGGCGCTGCAATTACCAGCGTGATTTTAGCGATAGTGCTAATTACTGCGCCGTCAACATTAGCCACAGCATTACTAGCTGCACAGACTTTAGTTTTTGCTTTGGGTGCTTTCGCTGGCCTGCAATTTCATCCATACGGATGGATTTTTAGAAAATTTATTCGGCCGCGAATTGGAGCTCCAACTGAAATGGAAGATTCGGCTCCACTGCGATTTGCGCAACTAGTTGGATTCATATTTGCAGCAGCCGGATTAATCGGGGTAATTACTGAGGTTCTCAATCTGTCTTTGATTGCGGTCGGTTTTGCTTTAGCCGCTGCGTTTCTTAATGCCGCATTCAATATTTGCTTAGGCTGTGAAATGTATTTGCTAGGTAAGCGGTTAACTGCAAAATAAATAATTAACTACTTGCCGGGCGGTACCAAGTTTAAGTAGTCGACTTTAATACAACGATCTTGCACAACTTTCATGCCTGCTTCGGCAGCTTTTGCGGCAACATCCTCATTCGAAATACCTAGTTGCATCCACCAAGTTTTGCCAGCGCACTCATTTGCGATTGCCGGAAACTCTTTCTCGAAAACCGCAGGCATGTCTTCACCCTTGCGAAAGACATCAATAATGTCGGGTACTACAGGCAGCGCAGCTAAATTTGGGTAGACCTTTTGGCCAAGTATGTTTTCAGTCTGAACGGGATTAATTAAATAAACATCAAAATGGGTTTGCTCAATTAAGTAAGCCGCGACTTGGTGGCTTGCCCGATCTGGTTTAGCTGAAACTCCGATAACTGCGACTGATTTGGCATTGCGCAAAATATCACGAATTTCATTATTCGAAAGTTGATTGCCCATTTTGTCTAACCTAGTTTCAAATGGAGAGTTGGACCATTAACGGTAGACTATTGCCTGTGTTGGAACACTTTTTTACCGGACTATTAGTTGCGGCAACTATTGCCATTGCTTGGTTTTCTGGATACGTAATTTACAAACTTTATAAGGGTCAAGACTGAGTACAAATTATCATCCAGATCTTGCCCCACTATCTTGGTTGATTGGCACTTGGGTTGGCGTTGGAGTTGTCGGTTACCCAACAATGGAAAACGACATTCAAGTCGGGCAAGAATTAAATATCACGCATGATGGACGACCATTTTTAATTCACTGGTCTCGAACCTGGCGTTTAGATGAAGAAGGTAATCGAGTTGAACCGCTGGCCATGGAGTCTGGGTTTTGGCGACCATTGCCCAATAACGAAGTAGAACTGTTGTTAACGCACCCAACTGGAATTAGCGAAACTTGGTACGGAAAAGTTACAGTGACTGGCATTGTTAATGCGCAAATAACTGGAGCTCGAGTGGAACTTAAAACAGATGCCATCATGCGAACTTCAACCGCAAAAGAAGTTACTTCTGGTGAACGACTTTATGGCTTAGTTGATGGTCATATTGGTTGGGTTTATGACATGGCGGCGCAAGGTGTTCCACTTAAGTCACATGCATCATTTCATTTAACAAAAGTGAGTGCCGATGAATAGTCGCGATTGGGATGAAGTACTTCGGTTACATGGGTATCGAATTACGCCACAACGCCAGTTAGTACTGGATGCAATAAACACACTTGGCCATGCGACACCTGAAGAACTTTGTACCGAAGTTCAAAAAAAAGCTGCTGCAGTTAATTTATCTACCATCTACCGCACTTTAGAAGTTCTTGAACAAGTGGGCCTGGTCACACATGCTCATATCGGACATGGTGCACCGACTTATCACTCAGTCGATGACGAGGCACATATTCATCTAGTTTGTGATGTGTGTGGTGAAGTCCAATCTGTTGACGCGAACGTCGCTGAAAATTTTGTGCAGATTTTGCGGGAAAAAGCTGGGTTCGAGACAGATGTGGCGCACGTGTCGGTGCACGGTCAATGTGCTAAGTGCCTTGAACTCCAAAAACTTTTTTAAGTAGTAAACATGACAGCTGCGATGCCCAACATGGACTTAACTAGTCCAGATGCAAAAATTCCTTGGCACTATGGGGATCCATTTAAAGAACAACGCGCATTAGTTGCCGGAAATGGACGAGTCGATATATCAAATCGAGAAATTGTTACGGTGACTGGTCCTGATCGAAATAGTTGGCTTAATTCACTTACTACTCAGGAAATGTTGACTCCATTTAAGTCAACGCAAAGTTTAATTTTGAGCCCGCATGGTCATATCGAACATGATTTACACGCAATAGATGATGGCCAAACAACTTGGTTAATCGTAGAACCTAATACTGCGGAGAGCTTAGCTAAGTATTTAGACTCAATGAAATTTATGTTGCGCGTTGAAGTTAAAGAGGCAAGCGATAACTATGCAGTAGTTGGCGCTCCTGGCTGGATTGAAACGAACTTTCCAACTTGGCATTCACCTAATGCCTATGTTGATTTTGACAATGATCCATACGTGACAAAGCGACCGGCGCAATGGAAAGTTACTGAGTACATTGTGCCGAAGGAACAACTTAGTAATGAGTTAATAAACCCAGTAGGTAGTTGGGCTTGGGAAGCACATCGGATCAGAGCAGGTGTTGCTCGGCTTAATTTTGAAACAGACCACAAGACAATCCCACATGAAGTGGGGTTAATCGGTCCGGCAGTTCATCTAAATAAAGGTTGTTATCGCGGCCAGGAAACAATTGCGCGGGTAGTAAATCTTGGTAAGCCGCCTCGTCGTTTAGTTCATTTAGAACTAGACGGTTCAACAAACGAACTACCCAAACTTGGTGATGAAGTTACCCACGATGGTCAAGTAGTTGGTCGGATCACTTCAGTAGTTCAAGATTATGAATCAGGTCCGGTGGCATTGGCCGTGATTAAGCGGAATATTTCACCCGAGTTAGTACTGACAGTAAACAACATCAGTGCCAGCCAGACGCCAATTGTAAATATTTAATTAAACTTCAATCACAACAGTCATTGGTCCGTCACAGACTTGGGTAATACGCATGTCTGCGCCAAATTTTCCGGTTTCAACTTTTGCACCTAGATCACGCAAAGCCCGCACCACTTCGTTAACTAGTGGTTCAGCCTGGTCACCTCGGGCAGCCTGTAACCAAGTTGGCCTTCTACCTTTGGAAGTGTCGGCATGTAACGTAAATTGACTAATTATCAAGATGGGTAATTTCGCGTCCGCTGCAGCAACTTCATTAGATTCGGAATTTACTGAGTACCCATTTTTAAGTAACGACTCTCGATCAAAAATCCTCAGTTTCCAGATTTTGTCAGCGAGTATTGCACATTTTGAAATTTCATCATCGACATGAACTCCAACCAAAACCATTAAACCTGGACCAGAAAATTGGCCGATAATTTCACCAGCAACTTCAACTGCAGCGCCGTCAACTCTTTGGATAACTGCCTTCATGAGTTAATTCTGTCCTATGTGGCACGATTGACGCATGTATGTGCCTTTAGCTCAAGTAATCCGTAGCGATTTTATTGAGGGTCGACATTTCGGTAGTGCTGTCGTTGTTGACTCAGCTGGCCAAATAATTTGGTCTGCTGGTGAGGTTGCCACGCAAATTTTTCCTCGATCATCTAACAAAATAATGCAAGGCTTAGCGATGATTCGCGCTGGATTACCAGCTAAAGGTGAACTACTAGCACTTTCCTGCGCATCACATAGTGCTGAGAGTTTTCACATAGAAGGCGTGCAAAGTCTTTTGAATGCAGCCGGGTTGGATTCAGATTCATTGCGATGCCCAGCTGACTGGCCACTTGATCCAGTAGAAAAAGACTCGTTAATTGCCGAAGGCATTGAAAAAGAAAATATTTTTATGAACTGCAGTGGCAAACATGCTGCCATGCTCTTCACATGTGTAATTAATGGCTGGGATACTCGGACTTATTTAGAGAAAGACCATCCACTCCAACAGTTATGTAAAACTACTGTTGAAGAAGTAACCGGCGAAACTGTCGAACACATTGGCATTGATGGCTGTGGTGCGCCGGTAATGTCCACTTCACTAATTGGATTAGCGCGAGCTTTTGGAAAATTTGCCGGTCCAGCAGCTGATGAAAATCAAAAGCTAATTGCTGACGCGATTAAAGCCCACCCGGAATATCTAGGTGGAACCAGGCGTGATGTAACGAAATTAATTCAAGGCGTTCCTGGACTGATCGCTAAAGATGGTGCTGAGGGTGTTTATGCCATCGGGCTTGGGGATGGTCGCGCACTGGCCCTAAAAATTGAAGATGGAAGTGACCGGGCTCGAATAGTGGTCGCTAATTCTTTATTAAAAAATGTACTGAATGTAGTTTCGGCTGAAGTAGATCGTCAATTAAATAGTCAAATACTTTATGGCGGCGGTAAGCCAGTTGGCCAAGTCGAACCGCTAATTCCGTAGTTCGAGCAAATTACGAATAGCGTTCAGCCAAACTAACTTCAGCTAAGCGGGATAAGCTTTCGCGAATCGCCCGCGCTCTTGTTTCGCCGACACCTTCAACATCGCGTAATTCTTCAGCACTTGCTGCAAGTAACCGTTGCAGTCCGTTGAAATGTGAAGTTAGGTTTTCAATGATTGGTTCAGGCAGTCTTGGAACTTTTGCTAACAATCTAAAACCTCGTGGACTAATGTGCTGCTCTGCACTTTCCACGTCACTTGGTAGACCAAGTGCACCGGCAACAGCGCCAAGATCCAAAATTGAAGTCGCATCTAGATTGGCCAGTGCAGTCAGGTAGGTATCAGCTGATTTTTGCCTACGTCCAGATGGCATGTAATCACGGATAACTAGTCGAAGTTCTTCATCAGTGCCGGCAACAAGCTCATCAAGTTGTAATGAAATTAATCGACCTTCACTACCGAGTGACACAACATAATTTGCGACTTCGCTAGAAATTCTTCTAACCATTTCATGGCGCTGCACAACGATTGAGACATCACGAATGCTAACTGCGTCCTCAATTTCCAATGCCGACAAATTACCTTCGACTTCATCAAGTCGAGTTTTGTATCGCTCTAAAGTTGCAAGTGCTTGATTAGCTTTTGACAAAATCGCTGCGCTGTCTTCGAGTACGTAGCGTTTTCCATCCAAGTAAAGTGCGATGATATTCATCGACTTACTAACACTGATAACTGGAAGGTGTGTTTGTCGCGATACGCGATCTGCTGTTCGGTGACGAGTTCCTTGTTCATCTGTAGGAATACTTGGATCTGGTAGCAACTGAACGGCAGCCGAATAAATTCTGGTGGCATCTCGATCGCATAAAACAGCGCCATCCATTTTTGCGAGTTCGCGTAAACGTGTTGCAGTGAAGTCGATGTTTACATCGAAACCACCGGAACTAATTTGATTGATGACTTTGTCTTGTCCTAAAACGATTAGTGCTCCAGTTGATCCACGTAAAATTCGTTCCAACCCATCACGCAGTGCAGTACCCGGCGCTACTTGGGCTAATACCGCAAGAACATTTGAGTCTGGATCAGACTTCTCTCTAATTGCCACTTAAAGCACTTTCTTGCGTGAAGTTAGCAAAAGTCTATTGGATAAATTTGTAAGTTAAATAACCTTGAGTGCAGAGGTTAAGTTATCAACTTGAATTAATTTCAAACCCTTTTGGTTGGTCGCTAACTTAGTCCCACGCGGAACTAAAGCTGTTGCAAAACCTAATCTGGCTGCTTCGTTAAGTCGTTGGGTAATTCCTGGTACTGGTCGAATGTCGCCACTTAGGGCCACTTCGCCGATTGCAACTAAATCGATTGGCAGAGCTTTGTCTTGAACTGCACTGGCGATGGCTAGACACATGCCTAAGTCAGCACCTGGATCAGAAACTTTGGCACCAGCCACCGTTGAAAGAAATACGTCTTTATCCCAAAGCTTTAGCCGCCCAGCGCGCTCTGTTACTGCGATCAGCATCGCCGCCCGAGAGTTATCTAAACCTGAAGTACGTCGAATCGGATTATTTGCCGGGCTGACCGTAGTTAGGGCTTGGACTTCGACGAGTAGAGCCCGCCTACCTTCCATAGTGATCGTGATGCAAGTACCTGGAACTGCATGGTCGCGCTGGGATCGAAATAGCGATGATGGGTCACTAACTTCACGCAGTCCATCATCGGCTTGTTCAAAGCAGGCCACTTCATCTGCCGGTCCGTAACGGTTTTTATTGGCACGCAATAGGCGCAGCGGTGTGCTGCGGTCGCCTTCGAAAGTGAGCACTGTATCAACTAGGTGCTCAAGTGATCTAGGCCCAGCAACTGAGTTGTCGCGGGTAGATTGACCAATTAGCAGCAAAGGCATTCGGCGACTTTTTGCAGCCCGGGTAAGTACTTGCGTTACTTCATGTACTTGTGCGACTCCACCGGCTCGGCCCTCTAATTCAGTGGAGGCAATTGTTTGCACACTGTCCACTACTAATAAATCTGGATCAACTTGCTCAACATGACCGAGTAAAACAGCCAGATCTGTTTCGTCTGCAATAAGTAAAGTTGCTGATTTGGTGCCGATCCGATTTGCTCTGATTCGAATTTGTTCAGCAGATTCTTCACCTGAAACATAAAGTACTTTTCGACCATTTTTGGCAAACTTGTCTGCAGCCTCTAATAACAAAGTTGATTTACCAACACCAGGTTCACCGGCGAGCAATACACATTGACCTGCGACAAGCCCACCACCTAGTACACGATCTAATTCAGTCAGTCCGGTGGAAGTGCGCTCAACTTCTCCAATTGGAATATCTTTGACTGCTCGTGCTGGTCTATTTGGAGTAGTTCCAGTTGTGGTAGTTCGTAACCCCGCACGCGCTGGCGCAGCAGAGATTTCGGTAACCGAACTCCAAGCCTGACATTCTGGACATCGACCAACCCATTTTGGTCCAGTCCAACCGCATTCAGTGCATTTGAAACTGGAGCGGGGTGTTTTAGCCACGTATTAAGAGTAGGCGATAACGCCGACAGGAGTTATTTTTTACCCTGAAGTTGGTTAGCTCTAGTTGCGGGGTGAATCGCCAAATACTTAATGGTTTTTTCATTGCCTCTTTTAAGAACCGCGGCAACCATTTCTTCATGTGCTCGGCAATGGTCAACCAAAATCTTGTAAGCCTTTTTACCCATGAGCGCAGTCAATTCACCTTCAAGTGAAACGTAGACCGGTTGTTTACCGACATGTGCTTCAGTTGCAGTTGAGCAATACCAATCTAAATCTTCACCACCAGGACCCCAACCACGGCGACTGTATTCTTCGATTCCAATCACAACAGTGTCAACGCCATCAGGTCTTTCAAAATTTTCAAATGTGCGACGAATAGGAAGTTCCCAACACACCTGCGGTTTGGTTACGTGATGGCCGACTCCCATCTCCATTGCCAAAATATGCAACGCGCAACCATCTCCACCTGAGAAACCATTTCGGTTATGGAAAATACATGCACCATTAATTGCCCGAGTTTTTTTGTCGCCTTCTTCATCTTTTTCGAAGATGCCATTCTTTTTTGCTTCGGCAAAATTTTGCCAAATATCAGGGCGTAACATTGCAGCGTGTTTTTTTGTATTGTCTAAATCTTCTTTATCGGCGATATGCGCACCTAAATTGCAACACCCAACGTCCGGATTATTTTTATCGATACCTTTACAGCCGGCACCCCAGATACAAGTCCACCGACTGGTTAACCAAGTTAAGTCACAGCGGTAAAGGTTAGTGTCATCTTCGGGGTCAATGAATTCAATCCATTTGCGGGGAAAATCTAATTTCTTCTCAGGCACGAAACGAGCCTAATAGGTGGGCTTTGCTAAAACCTAACTGCATAGAACTTTTGGTGACTACCGATAACTCGAACCACAATGCGAAACTTTTGGCAGGTGAGCGTAAAGTTGTGGCTAGCCAACCGTACCGACAAGGCAGGTAGCACCAATGCTTAGGGAATTACTAGTTTCGGCATCGCGCAGTAAAAAACTGGAACACATTGTTTCAACTTCGCCACTAAGTAAAAACGTGGTGAACCGGTTTGTTGCCGGTTATGACACCTCGGACGTGGTTAAAAAAGTCACTGAATTGCACAAATTAGGTATTTATACAACTATCGATCGACTTGGCGAAGACACGCTAGATCGTAATCAGGCAGACGCCACAGTTAGCGCCTACATTGAATTACTTCGTGCGTTACATGCTGCTGGACAAACTCATATGGCAGAAGTATCGGTAAAGCTCAGCGCAGTTGGCCAAGCCCTTGAGCCAAATGGCGAGGAAATTGCGCTGGCTAACGCCAAAAAAATTGTTGAAGTCGCTAACGAAGTAGGTACGACTGTCACTTTCGATATGGAAGACCACACCACAATTGACTCCACTTTGCGGATTTTGGCTGAAATTAGAAAGCTTTCGCCAACGACGGGTGGTGTACTTCAAGCTCAACTACACAGAACCTCAACTGATGTGGCAAACCATTCTTATGAAGGCTCTCGAATTCGCTTATGCAAAGGTGCCTATGCCGAGGGTCCAGAAGTCGCTTATGTAGATCGAATTGAAATCGATAAAGCATATGTTAGGGATATGAGAACGCTGCTTGAATCGCAGGCCTACCCTATGTTGGCAACGCACGATCCACGTTTAATTGAAATTGCTCAAGCATTAGTGCTGCGA
>JACCDW010448381.1_pt1 | contig 10740 bp, 7 predicted proteins | sample 7449781 | NCBI WGS metagenome assembly JACCDW01 (sample SAMN15323449, study PRJNA562643) | freshwater metagenome | isolation source: river surface water | place: USA:Blue River Watershed | collected 2017-08-18
GACCTCTGCCCTCTTATATTGAACGCGTGGCAGCGAATCAGTTGCGCGATGGCGTCGATGTAATCACATGTATGTTCCGTATTCATCGTTTCTTCGAAACTCGTGAACTATTTGATGGATTTATCAATCAAATTAATGATAACTTGAAGGTTGGTGGATATTTCATTGGTTGTGGATTTGATGGTGATGTGGTATTCAATATGCTGCGCCCGTTTGAAATTGGGCAATCAAAGATGGGAATTATTGGTGATACTCCTATTTGGTCAATTACGAAGTCGTATGATGTTGATGATTTCGGTGCGGATTACGATTCTCTAGGTTTACCGATTGATGTTAATTTCATCAGTATTGGAACTGTTCAACGTGAATATTTGATGAGCTTCGATTTCCTGGTTGAACGTCTTAGGGCGATTGGAATTGAACTTCTGACTGATACGGAAAGTCGTGAAGCGGGTTTAGCTGCCCCGATTAGTACAAACATGTTTGATGTCTCACATGCTATGGCTGATCGTGCAGGTCGCACATTTGCGATGGATCCGGTAATTCGTCAATTCTCATTCTTGAATCGCTGGTTCATCTTCCGTCGTAAAGGAACCAGTGCTGGACCATTACCAGGTGAAGGACCAATTGCGGCTTCAAAAGCTAGTCGTAAGGTTGCAGAAGAGACAGTAGAAAATATCATTGAAGGTACTACTAAGCGTACTCCTGATGTTCCTATGGATCTACCTGCAACTGCTACTGGTCTTCCAGTAGCGACTATGACACTTAAGCGGAAGAAGAAGGGTTTAACTGCAACGCCTGTTGAACCAGAAGCAGAAGTCTCGGTATCTGCCGATAAGGCATTTACACCTTCACAAATCTTCCAATTCTCTGCGGATGCAAGTCAACAAGATGTTTTGAAGATCAAAGAACCAGGTGCTGGTCGTTGGCTCGCGCTCTCCGCACAATTCCCGATTCCTGATCCTGAAAATCCCGAAGTCAAATATCCTTCTGTTGAACACTATCTTGCAGGTATGAAGTATAAGCTAGCCACCGATAAACCCGAGCTGGCGAAGACTATTATGTCGCAAAATGGTAAGATTCATCAAAAATATTTGGCTGCACGGGCATCTACTGCTCCAGCTACTGTTTCATCTGATCGTGATGCCGGTTCATTTAAGGAGGAGGCTGATGAAGTGAAGATGGAGAGTCGTCCACAGGCGATGGCTAAGTATGGTGTTACCTATAACGAGGCACAATGGTTATCTGCCAAAGATCGTATCCTAAATGAGGCTTTACAGTATCGTTGGATGCATGATAAACGTTTCCGTAAGATTATTGAAGCTGCTCGTGATCAAGGGAAGTATCTTCTGTACTATACTGGTCCCGTATCAGGTTCAGAACTCGGCGGTAAACGTCGCACAACTGATGGACGGATTGATGGTGCAAATCGTGTTGGTAAGATCATGATGACACTTGCAAACTATCCACCATTCTAAAGGTCGTACTGAATAACTATTAGTTAGATGAGCGATACAGTGTATATTGAGATACCAGCTCCGGCCAAACAAAAAATATGTACACGGGTCTCCTGCGGGAGATCATGTAGCGGTTCTGCTTGCGGAGCCTGTACACGTGTCTCCTGCGAAAGACCATGTAGCGGCTCCGCTTGCGGAGCCTGTACACGCCAAGATTGGAAAGATTATGGGCCGCAAATTGGAATTGTTGCAGCCGTTTTTTTAGCAGCATTTGTGGGTTTAATTATAATTTTGGTTCGTAATAACTAATAGAGATGGACGCAAGTGATATTATTGCTCGTAATAAGGCGAGAGCTCAATGGGTCAATTATTTTAGCACAGTTAGCACATGGACTAATGGATGTGTTACAGGTGGTTGTGCAAGCACATTAAGTACACCTTGTGTTGTCCAGTACAATACTTATGAGCAACGTGATATTATACGTCTAGGTCGATCTGAATGTGTGACTTGTAGCACAGTTACATGTTATTATAAATCAACTGCTTAATGACTAAAAAACTGTAGTTACACTATCATGCATGATTGTTAATATGTTTAACAATCTTTTCTATTTTTCTTTTAGCACGTCGTTTTGCATTATATTTCAACATATATAATTCATTACGATCTTTATTTTTTTCACGATATTCTTTGAAATAATCTTTATTTAGTTCATAGAATATTTTTCGATATTCCTTCTTGTTATTGTATGAACCCTTTGGGGGTTTCTTTGTTTTAATATTAATATGAGGGCCAAAACCTTTACTAATATTAAGATAATCACCCACTATTTCAATTTCTTGATTTGCTTCATGAATAATATTTGAAATATCTTCAACAACCTTAGACATTTCAAATATATGTTATTAGACTTTTATGTTGACCTTCATTAAATCAATTTTATTTGATTTAAAGCCTACACACAATATTATAATGTAATAGAATGCCTGCAGCACCTTGGCAGATCCTGTGGAAGCGTAATGAGCATATTCGTGATAAACGTATAGTTTTTGACGAACCGACTCACATTTATACGGTGGATGGAGAGTGTAAAGGATGGACATCGACAACAGGATTTGTCCATGCATTTTTCGGTCATTTTGATCCTGATGCAATTATTGCGAAGATGAAAAGATCTGCGAAATGGCCACAGAGTAAGTATTATGGTATGACTGACGAGGCTATTAAGAAATTATGGGCAGATAATGGTGCAGCGGCGTCTGGTGCTGGTACGGAACTACATTTAGCGATAGAGATGTATTACAATGAGGCACAAGCAATTATTCCTGCACATGTATTTGCGACAACTGAGTGGCGTTATTTTATGAATTTTGTTCGTGCGACAGAGGCTGATATTGAGCCTTATCGACTTGAATGGGAAGTATTCGATAAAGACATTAAGTTGGCTGGATCAATTGATGCAGTTTTCCGTCGTAAGTCTGATGGAAAGTTTTTGATTTATGATTGGAAACGGTCGAAGGAGATTAAGTTCGAGAATAAGTTTCAGAAAGGCCTTGGTCCTTTGGACCACCTAGATGATTGTAATTATTGGCATTATAGTTTGCAGCTTTCTGTCTACAAATATGTATTAGAAAAAGAATATGGTCTCGAAATAGCTGAACTAGCAATTATTATTATGCATCCTGATCAGACTCCTCGCAATTATAAGCGTATTTATTTGAATGATATGCGCGATGAAGTAAATTCCATGGTGGAGTGCCGCAAGGCGGCGATTGCATCAGGAATTGAGGATACAATTGCTATTATTGATGGATTACATATTAAGAAGCATTAAACCTTCTTTGTACGTTTTGTTCTAGTTCTAGTGATTCGTAATGGTAAACTTGGTGCATTTTCATCAATAGACTCTACTTTGGGTTTAGCATGTAATACAGTAATGTATTCAACAAGCCCTTTCAATGCCATCCGCTGACGATTATTATATAATGTCTGCAGACGACTGGGTAGTTCATTTACAAGTATATCACTTTTAAATGTACGATTAGAGATGAGTACTGTAGTATTACTTTTAATAGATCCATCATCTTGTAGATAATCGAGTTGTATATATGTGCGTGAAAAAGGCTCTAGACGTTGTTGTTCTTTATAACTATCAGGTAAATATAATTTAAATGAAATAGTATCACTATCCACTGCACTTTTAATGAAATAAACAGCAATTTGTTGTTTCTGTACAATTAATTTGACTGCGTCTTCGGTCAACACTGATGAATCTTCTTGTAAACCGAGATCACCTGGATTTAATTTTGTTATTGCGAGGAGAGCATTCAATGATCCAGGATCGTATAATGACCACAGACGTGTTTGTCCAGGTATATTTAATTTATCTAGAAGTTCATCGCCCAGAGCATACATGAATTCGGGACGTGCAACCTCTTCATCTACAGGGATCACATTTCCTTCAATATTAACATCTGACTTCTTCACAACAATTTCTTCGAAGAATTTGGGTTCTTCCCTTGCTCCACGAGACCAATCTTTCTTCATTAGTTCAGTCCAGGAAGTAGAACTCTCAGGTAAAATCCATTGTCCATCTACTCTAATTGCAGTCTTCAAATCAACAGTCGTCTTTACATGTTGCTCTAAAAGTTCCATGCGTTTTTGACGGAAAAGAATTAGTTCATCAATCAATTTCTGAATAAAGAGTTCTTTTGTTAAAACCATTAGAGGTGGTGCTTTATCAGGAATATGGATTCGACATGATGAGTTCTGAGTCCAAATACAGGCATCAGAGCATTTACCTGGATTCGTTATTTTGAGACAATCGCGCCGTTTAATAAATGGTTTATTGGGAATATAATCTTCGGTTTCAACGAACCAGCGGCTCAATTCATCATGAAGGAGAATAGTAAGTCGCTTACGTTTTTCATAAACTGGTATTGCCTGTCTAGAAAGAATTATCTTCTCTATCTGATTTCGAAGTTCCTTGGTGGCAACTTCTGAAAGCCAATTAGCAAATGTTAGACGGAAGTGTTGATATAACTCCTCTAATTGTTCCCTACTAATAGTTGCTAAATCTTCAGGTAATTCTTCCTGTTCTTGCTTCGCTTCAGCACATTCATCTTGTACAGATACGATTGCACTACGATTAAGGGAATATTCAGGTAAGGCATTCATGTTCTTCACAATATTTTGTAATTCTGCGGAGAAATTTTCAACATAACCACGTGCAGGAATTATAGCACCATTCTTCAATCTTATTGCCGACACTGCCTTAGCATCGGTTCTCTTCAAAATAGCATCAATTGTATAGCCTTCATGACGACTTGTTATATCACCCAAATAATTAGCGTAGAATTCCGCTATTTTATCTGCAGTTGTAACTGGTGTATTCTCCCAATCAAAATGAACATATAGATCTAGTGGTAGATATCCATCATCTGCAACAGGTAGAGGTATTAGACGACCTGTTCCTAATTGGAACGTCACACCGACTATGTGATTGTAAATGTCACGCACAACGCCCTCCACGAATTTTTTGATTGGTAGAGTCATTAATTGTGAAAGTGTAATAAGATCTTGTGTTTTTACCATACTACCAGATGTGTAAATGGCGCGTCCTTTGTATTCACAATTAGATGTAAATTCTTTAATGCGTTGAACAATATTGGATGATGGATTAATTGAAGTCATAGCATCTCCGCGTTTAATTTCGGGATTAAATCTCATGTGTGTAATAATACTTTCAGGCAATGTTTTGGTGGCTTCCACATATTCGAAGAAAAATAGTGATTCATAAAGTCCAGTTTCATCACGTAAAACAAATGCAAAATCACAACCTCCATGAACATCAGGATTATATCCATATGGTGGACAAATTATGCGTGGTTCTTTATCCATATCTTGACTATTGTATTCCAAAATAATTAATATAACACCATTAAGCGTAAATAGAGACTTGTAGGCTAGAATTGGAGCAAATATTCTATATTCTTTAGTGGTTGATTTACTATCTATGTAGTTCATGAAGTTAGAATAGGACATATATAGACGTTGACAATCATATTTATTCTTCTCATTAACAATTGTACCGAAGTATTTATTCATCCATTGTGCTAATTGATCTTGAGTTGGAACTGGTTGACAAGGATCGTAGAATTCGAGAACTAGATTTCCGAAATTAGAATGAAGGAAGATTTTAGGAGTGAAGACTTCGCGACAACGTTGACGGACTTCGTCGATCGTATTTTTATGAATGTATGGTGCTAATAGTCCGAAAAATCTATTAGGATCATCTGGACGAAGATTTGAATGTACACCCATACGTAGGAAGCCCTTGGAGCCCTTTACTTTACTGATCTTCTGACTGATAACTCGTTTGACTAATGATGAAGAGTTTTGACCGAAATACGCATCAAGACCAGAGCTCAGCAGTGCAAATTTACCAGGAGCTAAAGGATGTTTATCTGCAGTCAAGATGTATTTATGATCTAATTGTGATCGAATCATTGTGTAGTCGATTAATTCTCCTTCATCTTCATCTTCTTGTTCTTCTGCTGTCGTAACGGCTGCTGCATCCTTCTTCTTTTCAAGTTTCAAGAATGGAGCAAATGCCTTATCAGTAATTGAATATACTTTCGATTTACCAACACAGCATGGTAGTTCAAAGTCTTCAGGATGCGATGTGTCTTTTGTAAATGAAATGTCTGTCGGTACAGTATCCGATTTCTTTAAAGTACCACGTTCAAGGACAGTATATCCTACACGACCAACATTCACGTTTACAATCAATTTACCTCCACAGAATGGACAAGTATCCTTCTCTTTTGGATAATCATGCTGATAATTTTGTCTCCATTCAGTTCCTTTGAATTCTGATTTTTTAATAGGAATTCTATCAGCCAGACAGAAATATTGTGGACACATATAGTAATTCGGTTTAGTTGGATCAGTACCGTATTTCATGACAGTTAGGGTGTTTTCATTAATGACTGGTTCAGGAGAGTCGGCTGGTAATGGGAATTCAATAATACGGAAATCCGCATCTTCTGCATATTCTTTGACCATTCGATCATATTCTTTTTGACTAAGAACAATCGGTTGTTTATGTGATTCAACCTGACATTTACGTGAATAAATATGTTGGTCTGCTAATGCTGGTTTGAAGTCAAATAGACGAGGATCTGCTTTATTTAATTGTATCAGATAATATGATTTTGCACGTAGATTTGGATCTTCGTCTTTATTGACTGGAGGTTTCGGTTTTGCACCTCCATGCTGCACTTGGGCTCCCACTGAGTCGCCCCCACCGATCCCGTTGTTGGCTCCCACTGAGTCGCCCCCACCGATCCCGTTGTTGGCTCCCACTGAGTCGCCCCCACCGAAAAAGTCTAAATCATCAAACTCTAATTGTTTACCTGAATCAACACCTTCAGCCTTAGCTTCTTCAACATCATCTGTTGCATCATAATTATCTAAATATAGTTCCTCTTCTAATTGTTTTCTTCTAGTGATCTTGGTATTTTCTACTTCAACTATTTCATTAATAACAGGTTCAAGTTCCTTCACCTTTTCTTCAACTACAGGATTTATTGAAGGAACAATATCTGCCGTCAAAAATAGGGAAAGTATTGTATTAATACGTCGTAAATGATACATTGATTGACAACGACTAATACGAACGAAATATAATGGGAATTTACCATATATGACGATATCAATACCACTGTTTTTTAATGGTGTAAATGTACCTAATTCGGGAGCTAATACTTGGAAAGATTCTGAGCGATCTAAGAAATCATGATAATAACCTATAGCATCTTCATGTGTAAGATTAAATTCAGAAGCAATAGCTGCAATAAATTCTGGTGGAACATAACGAACAGATAGATTGGGGAATTGTGGAATGATTTGACGAATAAAGGTGAAAATATTATTTTCAGATTCATAATTGCTTACAGCCTTATAACGTAAGAATATAATGGGATTAGGAAGTTCAGTCGCATATATAGGGATTTCTTGTAAAAATGGTGAGAAGTATTTAACACGTTTTTGAAGAAGACTTTTAGTAAGTTGTTTTTGTTTAGTTTCCAATTTCAGACTAAGAGTCAAACTAATTTCATTTAGAAGAAGATCTCTTCCTTGAAGAAATGTGTCTTCAGTTGCCTCGAAAATTATTTTATCCAGATCCTTCAAGTCAGTTTGCGGATCTAAACCACGTCGATGTTGCTTCGAAGGTAATACAATAAATGTTGCACCACCATCATGGTATATTTGTAATGTACCATACAATGGTAATCCTCCATCCTCCATATCCTTCGTCAAAATCTTCATAAACATATAATCACCATTATCATCTGGATTTTCTATAGATTTCCATTGAAAAATAAGACTATAGTCTCTAATATCAGGAATGGGGAGAACACCTTTAATGTGTATTTTAGTGATGGGTTCATTATTTAATGGTAAAAACCTAGTAAATGGTCGACGACTATTAACATCTGTTTCAAAAAATGTATCTTCAACAGAGACAAATGGAAGAGTTGTCTCTTCGGATGGTTTGTCAAATAGAAGTTGCAGAGCTAAAATATTTTCGATTGATAAATTGACTGTTTGTGGATCATTAGTAATTAAAGTTTCAATATTTGATATAATTTGATTGTTCGATGTTTCATATTGCAATAACAAGTCTGTATTTTTTATATCCTTAGGACTAGGTTTAATAGTATCATATGTTAATGCCGGGAAATACATGGAAAAACGTCCATACCAATTAGATTTGGATGGTAAATTATCTTCTGCAACACCGAAATTGAGAAGTAGATCATCGAGTGCAAAAGCGTAAATAGTAATTTCTGACTGAGATGTGAATGTATCTTCGATCGTTTTCTTATGGTAATTTTCAACCGAGTTAATTTTTTGTTGTCCTAGTGTGTCGATAAACGTATAATTGGGTGGTGAATTTGGATTAGTAACTTTTAGGGGTGAAATGAGATATAGGTCAACATCTTCTTCAGTACTCCATGCAAATCCGATTGTTTTGAATCTATCTTTTGGTCCTTCAGTTACAGGACCGAATACTTCTCCAAAAAAAACGTATTGTGGTAACCAATCAGATGACTGTTTAATCTTATAAAGCCGCAATTTAAGATCATTAATAGTATTGAATGGATAAATATTGTCAATAACAATTTCTTCGAATTTACGTGTATCATACGACCAACATTTAATTGTAATATTTAATGGATCAAGAGTGTCCAGTGTTTGGACTTTTTGAAAAGAATCCATCAATTCTGAATCTGACGCTAAAGCCGTTAGAGATTCCATTCTACTGGCTAGTAGTGTATTTGTATGAAGGAATATTTACCTGAACATTTTACCAATTTGCAATATATTGGATGAACCGCCTATATTAGCTGAACCCTGATTACTTTCATCACGTGCCGGATCATAACGAGGTTGATCAGTAATACGGACACCACAATAAGGAACAGGATGCGCCTTGAAATCCTGATAGTGATATAACCCTAAGGCTTCAGCTTCTTTAAGTAACCAGCCGAAGTTATTCCAGAATTCAGGTTCATGTCCGATGCTTTTAGTGATGGTATGGGCGAGTTCATGTAGACCGACGAACATAATTATATCTTCGTTTACGAGGCTCTCATCCGGTCCATTACGTTGACGCAGACACATATGAATACTTTCGCCCTTATTCACACTGTAAGATGTGTGTTTTGCATCTGGTGTCGCCTCCAAGAAGCGCTCAGGATCTGCTTTGAAATTCTGTAACATCCGCTGTACTTGTGGTTTTGTAGGATACTTCGCCGCCAAAGAATCGCACACGCGCCCAAGACGAATTCGAACCTTCGATAAAAGATTCGCCGCCTCCTGCTTGTCCGGTAAGTCACGTACTTTATATTTACGACCATCAACTTCCGATTTGACTTCAACTAATGGGTATTTCCCGGTTATGATAGAATTAAACCATGAACCTAATCCACTCATCTCTCTTCTAATTGTTTGCCATGATTAGAATGCCTTCATTTCATATTGGTCCAGAGCCGGATGCTTATAAACATTTTAGTGAACATTTAGGATCTCTGACACGATTCGATATCATTCGAGTCAATGAATTATTAGAACTTATTCAATATAATGTTATATATTGTATTAGTGCTTTTATTGGAGGGCTATCAATTAATACTATTTTCCCCGAATATAATGAAACTGTTAGTATTGGACGTCTTTCACTAGAAATTATTGGTGAATTACTAGCGCTTGTAATAGTTGTTTTCTATATTCGTCGATTCGTTAAAACTATTCCTTTCTTATTCCATCTTACAGGTTCGGGACCAAATGGATTTAAACCATATTTAACCACTGAATATCAAGGTGAAATTGCATTAGGAATTATATTTGTTGGTGTGCAATTCCGTCTTATTAGAAAATTAGCGCTACTCGCAAATAAATTAGGTAATGCAATTTTTGACAGTAAAGCTGTTGGAGAAGTACATAAAATGCAACAAATGATGAGTGGAGGACCTGCTCCTGTTGGGATCGCTTAATTAAATAGCATTAATATGAATAATGAGTCTATCATCTTTTGCACATTGACTATCTAAATGATATACCTTTGAAATACGAGATGATAAAATACTAATTATTTCTTTTTTACTTATTGCACTCCAATCTTCTCCTAATTTACCTGATGATGCATCAAGACCAAATAATCTGAAATCATCAATAATAAGAATACCCTCAGGTTTAAATAAATTATTGATATGTGTGACTTCCTCAATTAATGGACAATCTTTCTCACTTTTAATATTATCACCACTAATCCAATGACCATCTAAAAAAAATATGGATTTATCCGTTACATTAGGTAATAAACTTTTAAAAACAACACTGCTATCACCTAAAATAAAATTAATCTTATTTTTATAAGAATATAATTGTCTACAGTAATTATAATATTTCTCATCAAATTCAATTGTATGTAATTTTTCAAAATGAGGTTCCATAACAACTATAGTTTCTCCTTTATATGTACCAGTTTCGATAAAACAAGGATATCTTTTATAATCATCTTGTAATTGTTTTAAAAAATACTCGTTTATCGAAGGCATTATAATATTTTATTTTTTATAAACTTTAAGTTATATATAATTAATTAAAATTATATTCATTAATTATATATTAATTACTTTATCTCGATGAAGATTTTAGTTAATCTCGACGAATGTCCGTTAGGACAAGAGGAATGATTGACTGAAAATCGAA
>JACCDW011790173.1_pt1 | contig 10740 bp, 13 predicted proteins | sample 7449781 | NCBI WGS metagenome assembly JACCDW01 (sample SAMN15323449, study PRJNA562643) | freshwater metagenome | isolation source: river surface water | place: USA:Blue River Watershed | collected 2017-08-18
AGTCAGGGGGCGTGTTGGATAACGCACCAAGTCCGAGACACCGATGGTGGAGTAGGCATCCAAATGGGGGATAACAGGTTCGATTCCTGTCCTGACTACAAAATTAAAAGTTATGAAAAAATTTGAAGATTTAGAATTTGATAAAATATCAGATGAACCATTTATGTCAGGTGTTCGCTCTCGAATGATGTTTGAAAATGGATACGGTGTTAGTGTTGTCTCTCACACATATTCATATGGTGGAAAAGATGGTTTGTTTGAAATTGCAGTTTTAGATAAAAAAGGTGAATTAACTTACAAGACACCTGTAACAAATGATGTAATTGGTTATTTAAAACCTGAAGAAGTTACAGAAGTTATGGAGCATGTGCAGAAATTGTAAAAAATTATTATTATATTTGTACTATGACAGAGGAACAAAGAAAAGCGGTAGATAACATAATGGACTGGTTCGATTTTGAAAAGGTTCATAAAACAATGAAGGCTCTTCGTTGGGAATGGATAGGTGCTGAAGAAAAGATCCCATGTCAAGGTGAAATTAGAGAAAGGGCAAGACAACTTTTAACTGATGCAATACGAACTGAAATGAGTATCGGATCAGGAGGACTTCAAGTAACCTATGTTCCTGTTGAAGGATTTTTAAAACTTGAATTTGTAGTGTCTGAATGGGACGCTTTGATATAAGAAAATAAGACCCCACGATTGGCAGACTTATCCGACTGTCATGGTGTGTGATCCTGACTTGAAGGCTTCAAGGCTATGGGGGAGGCTACACAAGATTACTAGGATTCCCCATTATGGATTAAGGGGGTAAGGGGCTTTAATTAGTCGTAATACAATCCACAAGTTGTAGAAATACTGGACAATTCTACAATATACACTCAGCTTCCGAGTGAGACCCGCCACGTAACTTTGGGGGTATGGTGAAGATGTTCTGAGGATAACACTGAACGCTGAGTTTGATTCCACCCGACACGATGGTGAGATAGAATAAGGACGGAGTGTGAAAGTATAAACCCACCGTGGATGGTTACTATGGACTAACGAATCTTAGTCATATCGGTGAGGGATATTATGTCGTCAATTATTAAAACTTGAAAGGTTCTCCCAAAATGGCGTGGGGATGATTCAGAACCTTTTTTAATGGTCCATTGGTGTAGTGGCTAACATTCATCCCTGTCACGGATGAGCCGCGAGTTCGATTCTCGCATGGACCGCAAAAAATCTGATTTATCGTTTCGGTTAATTTTTTATATGATATTTATAAAATGAGATGTCATATACATTATATTCATATTCAGCAACTGCCGATCAATTAGGTAAGGATGGAGTTTTTACTCAACAAGCAATCACATTTGATTATATGAATCAAAGTGTGGTAAACGCAACTACAGGGTCTACAGTTGTACAATTAGAAGGTATTAACGTTCTACAAAGATTTTATTACATCTACGACATAAATATTCAATCTGATGTTGTACAATCTCAATCTGGTGAAAGTGTCTTACCTGAAGATGCTGGGCCAACTTATTTTGGTGTTACTTCACAAGAAGGTATTGATTTTTTAAACGGCACTTTTGATATACCAGGATTTGAAATATTAAGATACTGTGACGGTTGTACTGACTCAAATGGGTTAGTTTTAAGTGCTGCAACAGCATATATGATCAGATTCTATAATTTGGGTAATTTAGTAAGTGATTATTTAAGAATGGGTGCAACTACAGGATATTTTCTTTACGGATATCCTTCAGAAGGAGGACCAACAGTAATATTTAACTCAACATCATATATTGATCCTGAAGGCGGGGTAAAGTATTCTTTCACTAATTCCAACGGAGAAGTTGTCAGTATAATTGACGTTGCAACAATACTTCAGGCAACTCCAGGACAAATAATCACATCTTTAGAGTCTGCAACACCTATCATTCCTACCCCAACAACAAATTACCAAATACAAAGTTGTTGTGACACTAATTTAATTGAAGTTGTTGAGGGTCCATATAATATTGGTGATAATGTATGTACTGAGAATTATCCTGGTCATTCATGTTGGGTAGTTGTTGGGGCTACAACAGATCCTGTAACATTAACTATTACTCCATGTAAAGGTATGTCATTTACAGATTGTACAAGTTGTGTTAGTACTATGTATGGAGGTAGAGGTTGCCCACAATTTTATTCTGTAACTAATTGTTGTGAATATCAATCCGAAGTTGTCTATGGATCCTTTATGATTGGTAAGTATTATCCTGATTCTAATTATGCTTATTGGAATATAGGTAGCCCAACTTCAGGTCCTGCAACTATAACATTAAATAGTTCCAATCAATATGATGGTTGTGCAGGCGGTGCTTGTTATGGTATTTATAATATTACAAGATGTTGTGATGAACAAACAGGTGTTGCGGAAAATTTCTTGGCAATAGGTAAAACATATGTTGATGTTAACGGGGATTGTTGGACAGTTGAGTCTACATCGACATCAACACCAAATATTCAGTTATTAATAACTAACGGAGGTTATGATTATCCTTCATTATGTACGGATGCTAATAATCACTGTTATTATTTGATACAACTTTGTAGTGATAGTGCTGTTTACGCTAAAACTTGGGGTGAATTTATAATTAACAACGTATATTATGCAAACGAATCACTTCAAGATTGTTGGATGGTAATTTCACCATTAACACATCATGAGTCTTATGATTTGGTCAGATTGAATGGGTTTAGTTATGGTCCTTACTCGTGTCCTACATGTTTGGTTAATCATTATACCATATACACACAAGTGATAAGTTGTGTTAATGGAAGAAGTGAATATACTTACATTATAAATCCATCACAAAGAAATTATCAATCATTTGTTGATCAAAATGGGGAATGTTGGACGGTACAAAATCAATTAGGTAGTACTAAAACTATGACTTTAATACCACAAATTTGGTTCAATGATTGTAGTACTTGTGGTTAATTGTTGGGTATGGTAAAAAAAAATATTTGATTTAGTTGTTTATTAGTTTTTTAATTATTATTTTTGTCTTATTGTTTAACTAAATAAAAAAAGAAATGAGTAAAGGACAAACTAAAGGGCGTTACATTTGTAAAGTAGGTTTTTATGACATCTACGCAAAAGACCAAATGAAATCAGGTCGCGAATCACATCAAGTTAAAAGTACTGAGTACGTAATCTACCATTCAAAGTCGATGAAAGAAAAGGGTTTTAAAACAAAAGATTTAGCGGTTGCTAAAGCCACTGAAATGATGGAAAAACATTTGGTTAAAGCTTAAGTGTAATCGGTCCTATAGCTCAGTCGGTTAGAGCAAATGACTCATAATCATTAGGTCCTTGGTTCGAGCCCAAGTGGGACCACTAAAATTTAAAATATGTACAGATCAAAACAAATCCTAAAAACTTTCATTTCGTGTTTAATTGTATTTTTTGCTACAATTATGTTTTCATACTTTATTGACTCATCCATTACTATTTGGAGTTCTATTGGTGGTCTAATAGGGTTTTTCCTTTTCCTACCCGCAATAGATGCGTGGGAAAGAATTCTTTGGGGACCAAAAGATGACAAGTAAAATTAATATAGTATTACATTGTACGGAAAATTATCTTCCAAACTCATTGAATCTTATTGAGTCGTTGAGGTTATTTCACAATAACCTCAACTTTTATTTGTATACGGTAAATTTTGTTTATAATTCGGATTCTAAAGATATTTTAACAATACCTTTTAATTTTGAGGGTATTGAAAATAATATGTCATTTGTAGGTAATAAAAATGACACGTCAAATAAAAATATGTTCAAGTCTGTTTTTTTAAAAAGTAAGATTGTTATTCATACTTTAGAAAAAATGAATTTAAAGGAAGCCATATACATAGATTCGGATATCATACCAACAGGAGAAATATCGTTATTATTTAATTTTTTAAAAAATGTCGAGGATTACCCTTTAATACAACAATCTATTTATGAATACCAAATTAATTATGGGAGAGGGAACCCATTCCATAAGGGCGGTTTTGATGAAACCAATATATTGGAATACCCAATGATGAGTCATTACTCAATCCCTGTTCAAAATAGAACTCATTATTCTGTTTCTTCAGTAATGTTGTATAATCAAAGTTGTAAACAATTTTTTAGAGAATACGATTGGATCAATAACTTTGCATATGATATGGATCTAGAAGATATTAAACTTATGTATCCTTTTAGTGATGAAACAACAATCAATGTACTTTTATGGAAATATAAATTAAATAAAAGAATACAAAGGTCTCAAATGAATGTTGATGACATTACCAATATTTTAGAATATTACGAATCTAACTATGATAATGAAAAGGAAGTCACCGGTTACGTTAGAATACCCGCCAAATCAGAAAGAAATAAAATATTATTTTTCCACGGAGTAAAAGGAGAACTCTCAAATAAAGTATTAGAAATACAAAAATCGTTATTTAATTTTACTTTAGATATTTCTGAAAATAAACTTTTTTTAAAATCAAACTTAAATTTTAATAGAGATTTAGAAGTTACATTAAAAGATCTTGACGGTAATATTTTTTATAACCAAATATCTAATATCACACTTGGATTGGAGTATTGGTATAGTCCAAATAAAAAATTTATTGATGTAGGTAATTTTGAAATCTATATTCATGATGATAAAAGATTAATCTTTAAAACCGAATATTCATTAGTTTGAAACCGATGAAAATTAACACTTAGAGATTATTCAAATCCAACATACTTTTATATTTTTTTACGTCTTTATAATAAAACAACAAAATGAATACTTCAGAACTTATCGCAATCTCAGTTCCGGTTTTAATGTTAGCCTATGTATTATATTCTTGGTTAACACATAAAGAGAAATAATTTTTTTGATTTAAATTTTTTTATTATCTTTACAAAAAAAGGTCATGAAAAATATTATCACAGTAATTTCTTTGTTTATTCTAAGTTATTGTCATTCTCAAAGTTTGTCGGTACTTGAGACTGATATCTACAACGTTTTTAAGGCTTATAAGTATAAGTTAAATAAAAATTCTGTGACTATAAATTATGAGATGAGTTCTTCTTGTAGAGATCATAGTATTTGGATGGGAACTACAGGTAATTTAGAACACGTAGATTTATCTACCGTGATTGGTAAATCTGAGATCATCCAACAAAACCATGATTTCGAAAGAACAAATAAGGAAATTGCAAAGGCAGTTTTAGATTTGTTTTTAACATCACCAACCCATAAAGAGTTGCTTGAAGAAGTATCAAAACAAATTGGTATTGGTGTCTATGTTGATTCAGACGGTTTGGTTTGGGTTACCGTTAGATTTAACTAATTAACCCTCACCAACACCACTATCCATCATAGTCTCAATTGCATTTTTACCACAAGGGTTGAACCTCATTACAAAGTTTTTAGTACAAGGTCCTAGTGTACCAGCACCACATCTTGGTAGTTTACCAAAAGGAGCTTCATCAATTGTAGTTTGAGTTTGGTTTGATTTTGGATAATACATTACCCAAGGTGTATCTGCATGAGTAGAATACTCTTCATTTGCATCAACATATTTCGCATTTGATAATTGTCTAGTAGTTTTATAATAATCACTATCTTTACCTTTTATGTAGATACTAACTTCACCTGATTTACTTGTGTTATTAATTTCTTTCGCTAAAGCCCCTGATAATATAATATCGGCATATCTCATACCACCGTATTTACTATCAGTTTTAGTATTTGATAGATTTTTATATTTTCCTTTATTATATGTACAAACATTATAGTATTGTAAATCTCTATTTGATTTAGTTTGTCTATAGCTGTTCATGAATTCCTGACATTCAGAACCATCATGTAATAATAGACCATTACCTAAATCAACGGTTGATATGAGTTTATCATTCATGTATAAATCAAACGTTGCGGTATCACAATTGTGATTTGCTTGACCTTTATCAATACTCGAACCTGCAGGAAAATACCCAACAGTTATTTTAGCATTTGTTAAACAACCCTCAGATTTTAGTTTATCTGGTGGAGGACCTTGTAATTTTATTGTTAACTTAACGTAAATACTTTGTCCAGGTAAAGGATATGTATTCCAATCTCTACCTCCACAACTATCACATAAACCACCAGTATTAACACTGTATGATTTGACATCTGACTTAATGAAATTTTTATTTACATTTATTTTTCTGCCATTTTCATCTGCTTTAGGAAGTTCATCTTTAATTTTAGTTAAAATTTCGTTTGCCCTCTTTTTGGCTAAATTAACATTCTTGGTATAATTTTCAGTTGGATTTTCGGGCTTAACTTCTTTTACAACCCTCCAATTTGTACCGTCAAATTCACCATTATAAGCAACTGGACCACCCCAACTGTTACTTGCGGTTCCTCTTATTTCTGCGAAAGTTAAAGTTATGTAATCTTTATTTTGAACTAATAATGGGTCGTTTGCTTTATTAACAGCTTCTTTAATTTTTTTAATAAGAAGTTCATCAAAAGTACCTGAATCTGCAGATCCAGTCGCCAAAGAACCAAAACCTTCTACAATCCATTTTTTAAAGTTTTTATCGTAGGATACAGTAAATTTAGGTTCGGTATATCTATTTGTACCTATTTGACTTACAGGTGTTGTTGGTTTTGCCGGTGTTGTTGGTGTTGTTGGTTTTGCCGGTGTTGTTGGTTTTGCCGGTGTTGTTGGTTTTGCCGGTGTTGTTGGAGTTTTTGGTTGATTAGCCTTAGCCTCTGTTTCAGCAATGGCATCCAATTGTGTTTGAACATCTTGACCTGTAGATTTAAGCGTTATTAATTCACAAACTTTAGATGCAATTGAAAACATAGTTTTGGATAAATTATCCTTCAATTTAGTCTTTTCTGCGTCAGTTTTTCCTGTTTTACCGTAGTTTTCCCTAAAAGGTGCGTAAGGTGCTCCAGAGTTAGATGGTGCACTTTCTAATTCTAACGTATCAGGATTTTTATATTTTTTTCCTACTCCATTACCACAACCAAAGTAATAATTTGAGTAATTATTGTTATAATAAGAAACAGGTGAAGTCGAGGAGAACCCAATAATTGTGGGAGTACCCGTATAATCGGTAGTTAGATTGTTTTTTTCATCTATTCCGTAAAGTGTTATATTATTAAACCCGTATTTTTCTAATGTAGGTGTATATGATGTCAACAAACTACTAACAATCTGATCATAATCAGACTTTGTTGACTGTTCTAAGATAATTTTTTGTTCAAGCAAAGTTTTATCTCTTTGGTATCCCAGCAAGTATTTGATGTAATTCAACTCCTCATTAATGTTACTCATAAGTTATTTCTTTGTATTATAAATATATTTATTTGTAAATAAACTTTTAAAACTACGTAAATGAAGTTAACAAAAGAACAAATTTTAGGTATTGCAAGACATGGTTTGACATTTATTGGTGGTATCTTAATTATGAAAGGACTCGTTGATGAAACGATGATGAATGAAGTTATCGGTGGTGCGATGACTTTAGCTGGTACAATTTGGTCAATTATTGACAAAAACAAAGCTTAAAAAACACAAGAATATCCCCCATATTTCTACATTGGGGGATATTTATTTTTTAAATACAAAAATGAAAAGGTTAATCACGGAAAATGAATATGATGAAATTAAAAAACTTCATTCTTTGAATGAGGAAGATTTTTTTTCAGACATCTTTAATAAACTTACAGGTTTACTTTCCGGATCAAAAGAAGACGAATCTAAAAAAGAAGAACCTTCTAAGGTTAACGCAAATTTAAAAACAGGAAAAATTACTCATCCTAATTCCACTGACAAACATTTTTATGAATCCGTTTTAAAAGGACTTGACGCTCCTGTAAGTTCTGAAAATTTAGCATTTCTATATGCATGGAGACAAGCCGAAGGTGCTAAAGCAACATTTAATCCTTTTAACACAACATATAAAAAAGATAACTCAACTCTTTGGAATTGTCTTAGAAAAAAAGAAGGAAAATGTGTTGGCGGTGTTAGAAATTACAAAAGTGAAGAAGATGGTATAAGTGCAACTATTAAAACTTTGAAAAACGGTCATTATAAATGTATTGTTGATGGTTTGAAAAATAATATTGGGGCAAAAAAAATCTCACAGTGTTCCGATTTAAAAACTTGGGGTACAGGTGGAGGAGTTAAAAGAGTATTAGATGGAGGTAAAGTAAATCCACCACAAATTTCAAGAGTTTTAGTTAAGAAAGTATAAGATATGGAAAATTTTGCAACAGTGGCGGTAGCTTTTATTACGGGTGTTATTGGACCAATTGCGGTGTTATACATCAAACATGTATTAGATTCACGAAAAAAGAAACCTGATATGGTTATGGATACTTTGAGAGTTAGTGAATTAATCAATCAAAAAATAGATCATATTAGAGATGAATTTAGTGCAGATCGAGTTTGGATCTCACAATTTCATAACGGAGGTAATTTTTACCCAACAGGAAGATCTATGGCTAAGTTCTCAATTATGTATGAATCTGTTAGTTCTAACGCAAGTTCAGTTCAATCCAACTTTAAAAACATTCCTGTAAATTTATTTTCAAGATCAATAAATCAACTTCTTCAAAACGACGTTATTGAAATTGCCGATTTCAAAGACGAAACAATTGCAACTTACGGATTAAAATATGTTGCTGAAGAATCAGGTTGTAAATCCTCTTACTTGTTTGCAATTAAAACAATTGATGATAAATTTATTGGTGTTTTATCTCTTGAATTTACAAAAAGAAAAACAAGATTGGATATGGAGGACATTAACCACCTTTCAAATCACGCATCTTCTATTGGTGGAGTTTTAATGACTTATTTGGCTCAGTAAAAAAAAATCATTACCTTTACGGTATGAATATCTTCTTTTTAGACTTTGATACGAACAAATGTGCAAAATACCATTGCGACAAACATGTCGTTAAGATGATATTAGAAACCGCACAACTTTTATGTGGTGTTCATCATGTTACAACACATGATAGTACAAATGTTCCGTATAAGTTATCGCATAAAAACCATCCTTGTGCTATTTGGTCTCGAGAATCCCTATCAAATTACCTTTATTTATGTGATCTTGGTTTAGAGTTATGTAAAGAATACACATATCGTTATGGTAAACGACATAAATCCCAAGAAGTTATAGAATGGTGTGTCACAAATTTACCAAATATCTGTGACAAAGATTTTACCACACCTCCTAAGGCAATGCCTGACGAATACAAGGTTTCTGACGTAATAGAATCTTATAGAAATTACTATCGTGGGGCAAAAAAGGATTTTGCGAAATGGAAAAATAGAGAGGTCCCTGAATGGTTTTGTTAGTTTGGTTATATTTATTAAGAAAAAAATGTCTTTAGATAAATTAATCAGTAATAAAATTAATACCGCAATCAAACAAAAATTGAATGAGGATGATAGGATTTTAAAATTAGTTAGAAAAACTTTAATTTCAGAAATCTCAAATGGTAAACTTACCGATCTAACCTCAATTGCCGGTGTTAATGAATTTCATAAATCAGGACACAAATTAAATCCTGAGGCTGCGTTAAAATATAAAGAAATGGTTAAAGCCGCTGCTAAGGAGAATGTTTCTTGGGGGATAACAGATTCTTATAGAAATTATGAACAACAAGTAGATGTCGCAAAAAGAAAAGGTTTATATTCTAAAGGGGGATTGGCTGCAAAACCAGGTACTTCATTTCACGGTTGGGGAGCGGCAGTTGATTTAGATTTTCACAAAGGGGAAGGTAAACAAAAAGAATGGTTAGATAAAAATGCAAAAAGGTTTGGTTTTGAAAATATTAAAAGGGAACCTTGGCATTGGCAACACACAGAAAGCGGAAAAAAATTAAAAAAGGGTGCATCATTAGATACTAAACCAAAAGACATTTCCACCAATACCAAAGAAAAAGGAAGTAGTATACTTGATACAGATATTATAAGTAAAATTAAATCATATTTTTCCGATTTTAAATTTTAATTTTATAAAATAATTTGACTTTTGAATTATTATTCGATATGATTTCAATAGTTCTTTGAATAAAAAAATTTAAAATAATTAAAATGAGTGAAGATTTAAATTCAGAAATTTATGAAATTTTCTACTATTTAGATTCTAATGGGAAGAGATATTACACACCTAGTGAAATATACGCCTCATTCAGAGCTAAATACTATGGGACAAATAAAGTCTATGTAGAAAAAAATTAAAAAAAAGTTCACAAAGTACTTGACAGATCAAAATAAATGTCTTAACTTTGTAAAACAAATCAGGAAAAGTCCTGAGACGTTCTTTGAAAAAATAGATTATCCGTTCAGGAAAAGTTTTGTCAGATTCTTTGACAAGTAATTGAGATGTAAGTCTCTTCTTGGAATGATAAAGATATTGGGCCGTGTATAGTCCATAAAATAAACTACGAAAGTAGGATAAAGTGAGTCGGAAGTGTAACCGATTTGCGCCTTGAGTAATCGAGGTCGAGTACACAAGCGGGATACCGCTTAAGCTTGAGTACCGAGGGCAACGCTGTAGGGAAATAGGTTAAGTGATTTGGCGATGTGGGTCGTCCAATTGAGGTGGGAACACCAATAGGAATAACCCGTAGGGATATTGCAAAACATGAGATTATCCGATTTCATTATTGCGTGTTCCAATATCAGAGGGTACTTAAAACCGTAAGGTATGTTG
>JACCDW010774339.1_pt1 | contig 10737 bp, 6 predicted proteins | sample 7449781 | NCBI WGS metagenome assembly JACCDW01 (sample SAMN15323449, study PRJNA562643) | freshwater metagenome | isolation source: river surface water | place: USA:Blue River Watershed | collected 2017-08-18
ATTGATTGGAGGAATTTTGATTTTTACAAAAGATAGAAAATACCAAACGGGATATTTTAATAACATCAATCAACCACAAACTAACTTAGTAAAAATATTTGGAAAAAGTCAGTATGAAGATAAAGTTGATGCGTTGTTTTCTAAAGCAAAAGAAGATGTAGAAAATGAAACTAGTCCGATATTGGCTAGTCTACCTCTTCAGAATTTTACAAATATATCAACAAGAAAAATTAAAAGAAAACTTAAAGACATGATAGATAGTCGTCAGTCAACTTACTTGTCTGTAATAACTGAAGCGTCTAACAATATTGTAAAAAATCAAGTTGATGAAACTAAAACAATTGATTTACTAGACCAATTAAATTATGTGTGTAATTCTTTTGATGGTTATTCTAACGATAAAAATGAAGTAATTGTTTTTTCTTTGACAGGTACTTCTGCGGTTGACCCATCTAATACAACATACGCAAATACTTTGGATGAGTTAAAAGGAGACTTATTAATTATCGGCTCCAAAATGAGTGGATTTAATAACAACTTAGAAACATATAGCTTAATTCCAACCGCTCAAGATGAAGTTTATAACGATGAGTTTGATTTTAATACCTTTATAGATTCGGACCCAGACGCAATAAGTCCTGAAGAAAATAGATTTTTTATGATATTCGGTAAAGAAATTATTGATGACTACACCAAATTTTTGAATGAAGTCGTCGATACAATTTCAAACAATGAAAGAAAAACTGATTGGTTTAATTATCTTAAAGGTAATTTAGGATTTACAAATACAGGCCAAGAAATACCAACAGGACCTTACGCAAAATATAAAGATTCAAAAGCCTTTGTCGATGCAAGATTTAAAAGTTTTGAAGATAATTTTTTAAGTAAAGAATTTTGTTCAACATGTAGTTATAATTTAAATAAAGATAAGGAAAGAAAACTAAATTTTTCTCAAGTATTATTTCCTGCACAAACAGAAATTGACAACATGAAAGCTCTAAACGCATCAACTAATTCTACAGGTGATGAATATAACTTAAAAGTTTCATTCGACTAATATGCAATACTACAACAGATACCAAAATTTTTTAATTAACGGCCAACAGACGGTAGTTCCATTTGTTAATCTACCCGTCAGAGCGTCAGACCAAAGATACATTTACACAAAAAATAAAAGTAGATTAGATAAAATAAGTTATGAAAAATATGGAACACCATATTTTGGTTGGTTAATACTAATGGCAAATCCAATATATGGTGGTTTAGAAACAAATATTCCCGACGGTGCGGTATTAATAATACCATTCCCATTAATAAGTGCTCTACAAGGCTACAAAAGTGCATTAGATACACATATTTTTTATTATGGCCGTTAATGACCCAACAAAATTCAGACAGATATATAACAAAGAAAATAAAATTCTAGTCGAAGCCGACTACGATAATATTATTTTAATTGACCCTAACAAGGTTGTTGATGCCGACAACAATGTTAAAGATAGATTTGTCCAACAAGAAAATCTTATTTTTTATGCGAATTTAGAAACACAAATTATACCAAGAACAAAATTAGCGATTGGTGATAGTTTTGATAATCCTGTTTATAATTCACAAATTGCATCCTTATCTACTTTCCCTGAAGATTTGAAACTTAATTTTTTAAGACCCAAAGGTAAAAAAGCATTTGACACAAGTTGGTCAGATGAATTTACAGGTAGAGGTGTTAGACAAGGTCAAGGAATTAATCAAAACTCTGAATACCAAATTAATCAAGATGGGAATACTGTTTTTAAACAAAAAGTTTTAAACTATGAAGATACTCAAACTTTAGGTATTACAGAAATAAAAGTTGACGTAACACCGGCTAATGTTACAAACGTAGAAATATCTATGGAAGATATTAGAGGTCGAGCTCTATTTGAACAAGGGGACAATTCATTATATTCTGTTTTTTTTAACTTACCTTATCCTCCATTTTTTTTAACCTTAAAAGGATATTATGGAAAGGCAATTAGGTACCAATTAAGTTTAACCGACTTCAATGCGAGTTTTGATTCGTCAAGTGGTAATTTTAAAATTACTCTTAAACTTTTAAGTAGAAATAGTGCGATACTTGCCGATAGTATAATAGGATATGCTAGAAACTCACCAAAAATGTTTCAAACAGAAACGGTAGTTACTCAAAGTACTTCAAACTCCTCAAATAATGGTGTAAATACAAACAACTCAACCACCGTTGTTGAATCTGTAGGTTTACAAAAAATGAGAGAAGCCTATTCTATTTATAAAAGTAAGGGATTAATTACTCCCGATTTTCCTGAAATAACTTTAGAGGAATTTATTGCCCGAATAGAAAACCTACCTACGGCATTAGCTGACGCACTAAAAAAGGCAGATTTTACAGTAATGAATGATGTTGCTGATTTTCAAACAAACTTGAATAAATTAAGAAATGAAGTCTACGCTAATTCAATAACTGACTTTTTAGATACATCAGAAAAATTATACAAAGGACAAATTTATTACCCATATTTAGAAAATATTTCATTTGCTGATAGAGCAAAATATAAACAACGAGTTGAGGCTGCAATAAACAACTATGTTACTTTATTAAAAAATAACAAAAGTTTTGGAACAGGAGGACAGTATAAATTACCTGATAAGGGAAATATACCTGGAGAAATACCAATTAAATTTTCAATTAATGATATTTTTGAAGAGATAGATTATAACACATTAACCGATGCGGATTTTAGAGAAACATATGTTGTTAATTTTGGAACTAATCCAACAGACAACGAATTAAATAAATTTATTGCCGACTTTAAAAGCCTTAATCCAAATTTTTTACTTGATACGACAACTAACACTGTAGTTAATGATTTTCCCCAATATTACAAATTTGGTGATAAAGTTGGAAGTTCCAACAATTATATTGCAAATAGTTTTTTAGACAAGATTCAAAAAATTAATGATGAGTTAAATAAAAAAAATGCAGAAATAGAAAAGTCTCTCACTCAGTTTTTAAGTGACCAAATAGTAAATGGACCAAATGTTTTAGGGTTTATACCAACTATAAGAAACGTTATGGCAGTTTTATTTGCCGGATTAGATGGGTTTTATAGGCTTATGGAAGACACCCACACAAGTGCATGGAATCAAAGAACAAACCCAATTAGGTTAGAATCAATTATACCGGCATCAAAAAATTTTGGAGTAGATTCTAAAAATTTGGTAAACGGTACAAATGAACTTAACGATTTAAATGTTGTTTATCCTTGGCCACAATATTTCTTAAAAGAAGCTCAAAAAGATGGTTCAGAGTTATACGTTATAAAATATCCTGGAGATAGTTCAGTTATAAATACCACAAAAGGATTCGATAGTGTTGTATGGCCCGAAGTTGCGTTTACTGAAGAATACATAAATGCTATAACACAAAAAACAACACCAAAATCTGCAAATGTATATAATAATCCTGCATCGTTAAGTAAAGTTTTATCTATTAATGCGGTAGAGTTTCCATTCAAAACAACACCATACGTTAATACTCAAGAACAAAGTTATTTATATGAAATTTTTGAAAGAAGTTATTTAGGTGCGTATTATGCTAAATTAAATAGAAATGGATATAACCAAGAACAAATACCTGTTTTCTTGGGAAATTTAGAGGCTGAAAATATAAAACAAACAGTACAAAGTAATTTGGCACTCACTAAAATTTTAAAAGAATTTTCATTTACGTACTCAAGTTTTTTATTGACATTAAAAAAATATCAGACAAGATGGACACTTTATTCTGACTCAGTTTTTAACACAGAGTACATAAAAAATTTATTAGAATTAAATGATGGAACACAAAATGTCGATGTTTATAATGACGTTTATAGTATTGACACATTATCCAATTCATCAATTGCAATAGACGGGAATGTACCACTACCCGATTCAATCAAAAATTTTATAAACGGTACACCGGCAACTGACACGTATTTTTTAGACAACTACCCAATAACAAATGTTAATTGGTTAAAGTCAAATTTACAAGGTGGGGATAGTATTTCATCAATAAACGATTTTAATAAAACATCAACTTATGTTTATTTAGATGAGAAAAAAACAATAGCGAGGGTAAACGAAACAGAAAATACTAAAAATATCAATGTTTTTGTTTCTAAGTATGAGTTTAAAAATTTCACACAACCTTTCATGACAAACTTGAATACAAGTGTACCAGTAAACTCACAAACTTCTTTGAGTAATTTTTATTCAACAAGAAAAGAAAAAGACTTATATTTTACCGAAAGTATTTTTGATTATGGGAATGAATATAGCGGTCAAGTTGCAACAAAAATACAAACAACATCATTATTGAATACTCCATATTTTGTTAATGCCTTAGTTCAAGGGGTTGAAAACCAAAAAACAAACGTTTCAGACCCTTACGCAGCATTGGGTTATTTATATTTAAATTCATTACCTTTAATTACAACAAGAGAAAAAATCAAAAGTTTTGATGACATAAGTTCTGTTGCAACAGATTTAGATTATTTGGCGTCAACCTTTAACAAGTTTTCATCAATTCACCGATTACCATATGCTTGGGTTTTAAAATATGGAAGTATATGGCATAGGTACAAAAAATTTATTCAAACAGGAAATGACATATTAGATAATACAATTTGGACCGATTTTGATTATTTAAAAAGTTATGACACAACAGGAACAACACCTAGTGCGAATAGTAAATTAATTTTTCCATCGTATACTGGTGGAACAACTCAAGTAGAAATTAAATTACAAAGTACAACAACATTAATAACAAATATTAATCAAACAATGGATAATGTTACTTTAGGGGTGTATCCTAAAGTAATTAATAATATTTATCGATTTTTCTTTAACAAAGATTTAAGCATTTTAAACACGCCAACCTATCAGTCTTTTTTAGATGCATATAATACCGTCGGTTTAAAAATAGGTACAAACTCAACTTCAGGAAAATTCTACAACTTTGGATTTGATTTACAAAATCCAAACAGAGCGTTTGTGAACAAAAATTACTACGCCTATTTTGATAATCCCGAAAGTAATCAAAAGTTTTTGCTAATCCCATCAACAGGGGGAATTAACATAAACCAAATGAATTTTGAATGTTTTGACGCAACAAATAAAATTAAAGAAGAAGTTTTCAATAACAAGGCAGTTTACAATGGAAGTGTTAGACCACTTTGGGGTGTATCACAGTTTGGTTATTTTAAAAATTCTTTAATTAAAAAACCAGCATTTAATGAATATCTAAAAGTTGTTTACACAAACAACAGTAAAAATTTAAGTTTTGAACTGAAAAATACACAATCAACATATTCTAATATAGAAGAAATATTTGCGGTATTTGAACCAGAAATTTTAGATAAGTTTGAAAATTTGTTTTTAAACTTTTGTAACCCAACACCGACAGTATCTGATTTAATTTTAAATGAAGAACAAACAAACTCTAACTATACTAATCCAGGTTCAGTTAGAAATGTGACAGAAAAAAGACTTTTCAATCAAATGGAATCATTATTTATGGTTCCAAAAAATAGTGTGACATTACTAAACGATGAATCACAAGATGGTTTACTTTTAGCTGAAAAACAAATATCTAACTTTTTTCCAAAAGTTGTAGATTTTTTAAATTTTGAATGTGTTCTTAAAATGGGTAACCCGGGTAATTTTAAACGAAGGGTTTTTAATTATATAAGTAACAATCCTACATTCCAACCTTTAAACCCTTTAACTCTTAATCCATATATGCCTGGTTCTTTACCAGGCGACGGAACAGTCGGTTCACCTACATTAGCAACAAGTATTGCAAACAACAGAGATGCGTGGAACTCTCTTAGAAAATATGTGGGAGTTTTTAACCAAACACCATTCCAATATACAGATACGGGAAGTGTAATTACAGATTTTTTTACGGCAAATAATGGAATGGATATTGAGTTTACAGAGGCGAACGTTGAAGCGTTATTTCCACTAATTAGATTATTTGCAAAACAAAAAGCCGAAGATGCAACCTTAAATAAATTAAAATTTCAACAATCAATTAATAATTTTTTATTACAACAACAAAATTTTAATGCTGAAAATTTAACACAAACTTTCAATAGATTAAATACTGACTTACCTACAACAACAACTAATACAACACCTATTAAAAATGCGACTTCAGGTGATGTTGGTAAGTTAGAACAATATTCTGTTTTAAAAACAATGAATGATAAATGGATTTCAGGTACTGATTTTTTAAATAAAACAATATTTGAAGATTTTTTATTTCAAGATAAAGCGGGTCGAGATATTGGTGATGAGTTTACTATCGACTTAGAAAAAATTAAAGGTTTTTTAAAATCAAACGACAACCAAAATTATTTATCATTAATATCTCAAATATGTTCGGAAAATAATATGGTTTTCTTTGCTTTACCTGCATACGTTAATTTTTACGGTATACAACAGGCGGTGGCAAAAAGTACACCATTACCTGTTGATGCAACTGAAACATTGTTTGGAACTTTTTTGGATGTTGATTATTTAAAAGCAACCCCAAAATTTTTATTACTTTATACTGGTAAACCGTCAGAGTTTGTTGCAAGTAATTCTTCATTTTCAAAGTTTGCGAGTGATACGTTTGATATAAGAAAATCTTCAGACAACCCATTAAGAGTACCATCTAACCCAGAGGAAGACTATTCCAAAAAAAATAGAGTAGTAGGTTTTAGTGTTGATTACGGGACTCAAAACCAAAGTATTTTCAAAAGTGTTTCGATAGATATGTCTGAAAAGAAAAACACTGCGGAATCAAATAAATTACAAGCACAATTTGGAGCATCTGTATCAGGAGACAAAGTCGCGCAACAATCCGTTTCACTTTATAGTATATATAGAAGTAGGAGTTATAATGTTAGTATTGAAATGATGGGCAATGCTATGATTCAACCGACCATGTATTTTAACTTAAGACATGTACCATTATTCTATGGTCCGTATATGGTTTTATCTGTAAAACACAGTGTTACTCAGACTAAATTTTCCACAACGATTTCAGGACCAAGAATATCAAGATATAGTTTACCGCAACCAAATAGTCTATTAGACACAGTCAATCAAAATTATATAAATGCATACAAAGAATTGATATTAAAAGAAGTTAAGACAACAGAACCAATCACAAATGTGAACACACAACAAGGTACAGTACAACCTGGTGCATTACAAAGTCCTGAAAATATTTGTCTTTCTGCGACGACGTTTACAACTACACCATTTGTTGGAATTAATATAACACCAATAACAGTTGAAGATTTAAAAACTTTATTAACAACAAATATTCCAGCGGCCCAAGAAAAACTACGACCTCTTTATTTTGGTATTGCGTTTACTAGAATAAATAATAAAATTGACCAAGTTGTTTGTAACCCACCAAATTATAATCTATATGAAATATCAACTTCAAACAACTATACTGCAGATTTAAATGCTCTTATATCCCAACAAGTGTGTTTAACAACTGCATTAGAAAATGATACATCATCTAGACCTTACGCATCGTTCTCAGACTTTGTAGTACCAACACAATTTATACATGCTCAAGTTCAAAGTTTTTTACCTATTATAGAACAACTAAAAACTTTCAGTACAAATACCACAGATGTTGAAAAATATGCAGAAGCTTATACGTTATTTACTTTATTTTGGTTTGAAGGAAGATTTGTTAGTCCTGGAGGTGGAGTAGGTGTATATACTAATTTACCAACCACAACGAACGATTTCATAACTAGAAAAAATGACAAAGTAAATTCGTCGTTCCCTGACATACAAGATATTTATAATAGATATTTTGTCCAATTTAAAAATAGTTATGGTATATTTTTCCCATAACATAATATTTATATAAAAAAAACTATGGAAATAAAAATGTTATTAGATAATTATCTAAGAAAAGATACAAAAATTACTCAAAGAGATAAAGGTAATGGGTATCAAGAAGTTTGTGATTTGGAAACTGGTGATTGTTACACAATTAGAATGAAAGACGGACTAATTGAAAGAGTGGACAACACCATGAAAGCAAATAGAACATTAAAAGTTGAAACTCCACAAGGGGTTAAAACATTATTAAATGGGTAAAAATGAGTATAGAAAAACAAATTTTAGAAGAGTTAAAACGTTTTAACCAAATTACAGGATATATTAATGAACAAGAAGTTGCACCACCTGCACCTGATGCAGGAGGAGCTCCACCCGCACCCGACGCAGGTGCAACACCACCGGCTCCTGATGCTGGAGCAACACCACCAGCACCTGACGCAGGGGCACCAGCGGCTGACGCAGGAGGTGCTGATGCAATACCCGAACCTGTAGATGTTGAGTCAGACCCTGATGTTGAAGAAGTTGATACAAAAAAAGATGAAGAAGAAGAGGGTACTGAAGAAATAGATATTACAGATTTAGTAACAACACAAGAAGAAATTAAAACCAAACAAGAAGAGTTCATGGATAGTATGTTTTCTAAATTAAATGATTTAGAAACAAAATTAAATCAGATGGACCAAATAATGTCAAAAATTGACTCAATCGAAAGTAAAGTAGAAAAAAGTAGACCTAAGTCACCTGAAGAAAAATTGATGTTACGTTCACTGGATTCTTATCCTTATAATCAAAAATTGACAGATTATTTTGAAGACAAAAAAGAAGACTTTGAAAAACAAGGTAAGGAAGAATATATCTTAACTTCAGATGAGGTTGAAAACTATTCACCTAATGAAGTTAAAAAAACATTTGGTATTTTTGACCAAGACGAAGATGAAAATACTTACTAATTATTTTTCATAATTATATTTTTGAGGGAAGAATTATCTTCCCTTTTTTATTTGACAAAAACGAAAGTTCACTTATATTTTTCATAGATAAAAGAGTAATAATTAAAAATTTATTTATGGCAAATTCAGTATTAGATTCAGTACTTGCTCAGTACGAAAAAAATTCAACATCGAGCAACAGCACAAAAACAAACATCTCTCAAGAAGACAGATTGAAGAAGTATTTTTCTGCAATTCTTCAAAAGAATGAAAAATCCGCATCACGAAGAATCCGTATCTTACCTACAAAAGATGGTTCATCACCATTTGTTGAAGTTTGGTACCATGAAATCCAAGTAAACGGGCAGTGGGTTAAGTTGTATGACCCCGAGAAAAACGACAACGAACGTTCACCATTAACTGAAGTTTATAACGAATTAATTTCGACAGGTAAAAAAGAAGACAAAGAATTGGCATCACAATACCGTTCACGTTTATTTTACATTGTAAAAGTTATTGACCGAGACAATGAACAAGATGGTGTTAAGTTTTGGAGATTCAAACACAACTACAAACAAGAAGGTGTTTTAGATAAAATTCTACCTATTTGGAAAGCTAAAGGTGATGTAACTAACGCCGAAAAAGGTCGCGATTTAATTATTGAACTTACAAAGGCAAAAACACCACAAGGAAAAGAGTACACAGTAATCCAAACCATTATGTATGATGACCCACAACCATTACATGAGGATAAAGCAATCATGGAAGGATGGATTCAAGATGAATTAACATGGAACGATGTATATTCTAAAAAACCTGTAGAATATTTAGAGGCAGTTGCAGTTGGTGAAACACCAATGTGGTCATCTGAACTTAAAAAATATGTTTACGGTGAAGCTGCTGAAATTTCACTTGGAGGTTCAAAACAAGAAACAACACCTGTTGTTGACCCACAAGCAAACGAAGAACCATCAGAAGATTTACCATTCTAAATCAAAAAAACATAATCGGGCTTTGTACCTAAGCCCGATTTTTATTAACTTTAAAAAATTAAAAAATGAACACATTTTTAGCAGAAAAATTAAAAGATGCTCTTGTGAAAAAATACGAGTCTGAAATTGCAGATGCAGAGGCAAGATTATATGTATATTTTACAAACCCTGTAGGAATTGGTGAGCACCCACAACACACCGAAGAAATGGATAATTTGGTTGAACAACTAACTAACGCAAACGACAAGTTGGAAACTATTAAAAACTTTAAAATTTACGAACTGTAATGGCTATTAAGAAGAATGACTTTGGGTCTTTGAAAAAAAAGTTTTCCACATCTGCAAAATATAAACCACAAAGATTCTTTGACCTTGGTGCTCCGTTTTTGGATGCAGTTGGTCTACCTGGTCCTGCTATGGGACACATCAATATGTTCTTAGGACATTCAGATACAGGTAAGACTACGGCATTAGTTAAGACTGCGGTTGATGCTCAAAAGAAAGGTATTTTACCTGTATTTATCATCACTGAACAAAAATGGTCGTTTGACCACGCTAAGTTGATGGGGTTTGAATGTGAGGAAGTTGTAGATACAGAAACGGGAGAATTAGAGTGGGACGGGTTTTATATATTCAATAATAACTTTGATTATATTGAACAAATCACAGATTACATCAATGATTTATTAGACGCACAAGAAAAGGGTGATTTAGATTATTCATTGTGTATTATGTGGGACTCAGTAGGTTCTGTTCCTTGTAAAATGACTTATGAAGGTAAAGGAGGTAAACAACACAACGCAAGTGTTTTAGCCGACAAGATTGGTATGGGTATTAACCAACGTATTTCAGGTTCACGTAAAGCGGACTCTAAATATGAAAACACCCTAATCATTGTTA
>JACCDW011247679.1_pt1 | contig 10737 bp, 10 predicted proteins | sample 7449781 | NCBI WGS metagenome assembly JACCDW01 (sample SAMN15323449, study PRJNA562643) | freshwater metagenome | isolation source: river surface water | place: USA:Blue River Watershed | collected 2017-08-18
TGCGGCTCCTCCTGCTGGCCCTGCATTTGTACCTGGCCCTGGTCTTTTTGCAGGTGTACAACCTGCTCAGTACAATCCGGTAAATATTAGGGCAGCTGGTGCCATGCGTGCAAATCAGCGCGGAAATCAGCATTGGCGCATGGTAGGTTTTAATCCTGCAGGATTTGGCGCTGGTCAGATGCCGATGCATCAAGGACCCCTTTTTGGTCTTCAGGGAGTTCAGCCCTATAATCCAGGTGCCGTACCTGTATTTCAGATAGCTCCTCCGGCAGCAGCTGCAGCTGCCCCTGCTGCTGCTTTTGCCCCTCCTGCTGCCCCTGCAGCTGCTGCCGCTTTTGCTGTTGGTGATATTTATGCTGGGCGGCCACATTTAGGTAGCAAAGCTCTTCCCGCTGGCTATAGTGAATTACTGAGTGGGGATGACCCTATTCCAGCTGGCACAGAAATGGTTGACTTCCATGGTGAATTAGGTAATAAGCGTGTTTATACACTTGAGTCATTTAGACAAATGGTTCCTTTTGCAGGACGCAAGGTCAATCCTTTTACGCGTAGGCCAATTGATGCTGCAAATGTGACTTATTACAGGGTCGGTGCTGCACCAATGGAAATGAACGGTGGTCGTAAAAAGCGTCGACGCACTATGAAGCGAAACAAGAGACATTCTAGGCGCCGCAGATAAAGCCTAAGTTTAAGTATTAAAAGTAAAATAGTATGTCAGCTGTCGGATCAGAATTCCAGACGCCAGGAGCACTATATGAGCTCGCGGCGCGTGGCAACAAGGATAAGTATTTTTTAAGTAAAAAGTTGGACTCTGAGGAGACACTTAACCCCTTCTCCAATACTTATGAAAGTACAGAATTTCACTTAGAGGAAACAAAGACCTTTGATAGTCGCAATGCAGTAGACTGGGGCCGAATGGCCGAGTTTGAACTTGAGACTTATGGAGATATACTTACGGAGGTAATTGTCCGTATTCAGATGCCGACCTGGCTCCCTTCTTTACCCTTAGTGGCAGATGGAACAAGTTATCCACCGCAGCAGGCAAATTATGCACAACACATTGTCGGTGCAGGCGATATCTCTTATGGTTGGACCCGCGGAATAGCGTACTTCTTATTTGAGAAAATCCAGATTTTCCAAGATGCAGTACTTTTACAGGATATCAGCGGCGACTCGCTCTACTTTATCAACGGCACCCAGAATACGAACAATAAGTACTATTTGGATGCGGCCCAAACAGGTATTCATGAAGGCGGTGCTCGCTTAATTGCGGCATCAGCAACACCTGGCCTATTGCGGCTTCGCATACCTTGGCCAGGATGTCAAGGGACCGATGATGGCGGGTTCCCATTATATGCGCTTAAGGGCCAAGGGTTCAAGTTGCGCCTAACCTTGAGGAAACCAGAGCAACTTTGGGAAAGTGATGTGCCAAGTGCTATAGCGCCTTGGAATACAACTTTTACGGTACCAGTTGTCGGTGGGGCACCCCTAACAGTTGAAGGATGTGGGCGCGCCGCATTACCACCTCCAACACTTTTACTTGAAACAACGCAAGCATACTTGCAGCCAGAAGTTGTGCGTGACCTAGTGAATATGCCATTAGAGATTCCATTTATTCAGTACTATGATGAGACATTTACAATTTCGGGCAATGACTACTTGCCCTTGGCAACAGCTGGCACGGCACAGATTCAACGGCGAATGGAAGGCCGGCATCCAATGGAACGGCTGCTATTTATATTTAGGCTGCAGCAGTGGCTAGAGGCAGGGCAACCTTGGAGAGTAGCGACGGATGATGACCAGCAGTTTTATACAACAATGTCACTACAGATTGCAGGCAAAGTGCGTGAGTATGAATGGGAACCGGCAGTCTGGCAGGATTGTATGGCGCTCACAAAGGATGACCGTGTGTCAAATCGGCATACGAGTGAAATGCGTTGGAGTTTACGGCCAGTACCAGATGGTATTTGGATGGAAAATCGGCAGCCAACAGGCACTGTAAATTTTACAACGGCAAGCCGACCTACATTAGCAATAAATCTAGTTGATGTTCCGGCGAATCCACGCACAGGCGAGAAGAGTACACTTTTACAGGTTTGTGGTGAGAGCTGGGCAGTATATGCCGTCAATGATGGGCGAGGGCGACTACAATTTATTGATTAAAAGTAGAGATGAGTTTAGCAAATAATATTTTGGAGGGACTGGGAGCAGGTATTGAGGAAGGAATTAATAGTATAGGGCGTGGTATTGAAGCTAAATTGAATGAGAAGAATGCAGCAGAAGCTGCTGCAGCCGCTGCACCAGGTAAGAGACAGCGTAATAACAATAATGGCAGCAATGCAGAAGGTAATCTAAAACAGGCGCGCCCTGCACCTGCTGAGGGTGGTGCGGCAGCAGGAGCTGCAGCAGCACCAGGTCGTAATATTGCAGTATGGATGGGTGGCTCATTCAGTCCTCCCACAACAGGTCATATGAATTCGGGTATCCAGGTGGCAAAGACACTTTTACGCAAAAATCCGGGTGCACATATTACAGTATATTATACACCCGTAAGTGTTGCCTATAACAAGCCATCTGTGAAGGAGGCATGTGTACCGCTCGCTGAGCGTTTAGCACTAATGCAGCTTCTTATTGATGAATTAAATAGGGTAAAGTCTGCCGACCCTGAGCTGGCTACTGTGGATTTTGTTCTATCGACGATTGAGACGGATGCAAAGGATAATGCGGGAGAACCAACGGCAGTCAAGACATTTGATTCGGCGCAGAAGCTTTCCGAAAAGTATGGAATTGCACCGGCGGATATATATTTGGCAGTGGGACAGGATAACATTGAGGGTCTATTGAAAGGAAGCTGGTATAAGTGGAAGGAGCTATTAAGTGCATATCATTTTGTCGTATTTCCTCGCGATGATGCTGCGGCGCAGAATGAGGCGGCGGGGGAGGCACTTAAGGAAACTCTAGCCGCTAGAGCGGCCGAGCTAGGTGTGACACCTGATGAGCGCGGTATTCCATTCAAGGACCGACTCCTAATGGTGGATGCTAAGAGCCAGGGCATAAGTAGTACATTGCTTCGCGCGGCTATTCGTGCGGCAGATAATGCCGCAATTGACGCAAATACATTTGCCTCTATTAAAGATTATATTAAGGCAAAAGGGCTGTATATGGACGAGGCCGCCTGTGAACCAGCTAAGAAGGGTGGCAGACGCAAAATGGGCACAAGACGCAAAATGAAGCGAAAGACACGGCGCCGTGGAAAGTCTCGCAAATATTAGATGCAGGGTGAGACAAATTCACCACAAACAACATATAGGTCAAAGAGAGCAAGAAATCAAATTGTAGTTTGGTTTGGAGGCTCATTCTCCCCGCCAGTATTTGCACATCGCGAAGTTGCACTTGCAACATATAATAAACTGTTTAGCTCATTCCCCGATAAAAGTATTAAAATTGTATTTATGCCATCAAATAAGTATTACATAGGAGATGAAGCTTGTATAAAAGAGAAGGACCGTTTCCATTTACTAAAGTTAATGGTGGATGATTTGAACGCGCTCGGTCTTCCAAGTGTAAAGTTCTATATAAAAGACTTTGAAATCAAGAATGGCATAAAAACAAAAAAACCAACTCCGACATTCCTAAGTGTACGCTCACTCGAGAAAGAATTCAAAGTACGCGCAGCAAACATCTATTTAATTATGCGCCAATCGCATTTTGAATCATTACTGCAAAAGGAATGGAAACAACCAATTACACTTTTAGAACGCTACAACTTCATTATTCTTCCATCTGACCTAAGTATCATCTATCAAAGTGAAGCCGAAAACCGACTTTTAGGCGGGTTTGTCCAAGAAGCCAGCTCCTTGGGAGTTGATGAGAGCCCAGAAGGCGTGCCATTGCGGTCACGAATTATTTTAGTTGATGCCGGCGGTGGTGCACTAAGTCGTGGTATTGCAGCTCGCCGTGCCGCTTATAATAGTTCTATAAATCTATCGACAATAACTGTGGAACCAGTTGCAAAGTATATTCGTGAGCATGGGCTTTATAAATCAAAGGCATGTATTCAAACACGGAATAGACGAACACCCAGCCTAAGTACAACTCGTAAAAGAAAACTAAATGCGAACAATTAGTGGTATTGATGAAAAGAAGGCTGCACTGACCTCTTTCTTTGCCGGCCATGGCGACTACGATTGTTTAGTGATTTTAAGTAAAGATGAAACGGAGGACATTGAGGTGGCAAATGATGTGGTGCGCAGCGTAGGCAGTGATGCACAGTACAACATTATTCTATGTGTTGGTGCGGATGCGCCGATTTTCATTGTTCCACGCGACGGCATTGCGCCGCGTAGCAGAACACTCCTAATTGTGGATGGAATGCCGCCGACTTGGACTGAAAAAGAAAATTGTGTTTGTTTTGAGGCAGGCGCTACCGAGTCTGAGGTCGCCGATTCTCTTGTAAAGATTTCTAAAACGGATTACTCTGCAGCTGCGGAGGCTGATGTCCCATCATTATAATGAATATCTCTAAATGTAAATATTGCATAGTCAGGGCTGATGCGAGGTGTAGAGCAGGTATAGTGGCGCGTAATATCTGAGAATGCTTTATTACAGAAGCGGCGCAGCTGCTCAAATTGCGGCCACACGATTCGCCACTCTTCTGTCCAGATACTATGAGCAAGGCGACTTGAGCGTGGATTAGAAAGCCAGTGTCTGCGTTGTAGCATCGGTTGGCTCAGCTTTGGACATTGCTCAGTCACTTTCATGCTTGCTGCCTGGACATAATTACGGAAGATGTCACATCCTGCACCCACAAATGTATCAATCACTTGCCGAATGGCGCGATGGCGTTCCCGCTTACGCTCCATATTCATTAGAGCTCGTTGAATAGTCTCAGCACTCTCTTCATTCATAAGATACCGAACGCGCATCATTTGCGTATCCGGTGCCTCATTGTGACTGTTATAGTTTTCCGTCATACGACCAAGCATGTCGCCCAAACAATGACGGACCTTGTGGGCCTGACAATACTCATCCGTCTCATTGTCGCCATTTACATATCTCTGAAGAATTTGTTCATCTGGGTCGCGTGCCTCTGACCAGTCAATAAGAGTCTGCACTGTATTCAGCATTGCAAGCTCCGGGCCACAAGGATTATCACCGGGATTACGGCGGAGCATATTGTTATTTGCGGCATACTCAAAGTAATGCGGGTTATCAATATAGCCACCTTCCTGGATTTTCATGGTATTCCAGTTGAAAGCTGTCTTGCAACTCGTGCAGAACATATTGGCACAGCCCTCAGTACGCTGAATGTACTCACCACACTTAGGACATGGCTTGGAATCCTTCGCCAACAGTTTGGCGGTGGCCAAGTCAGCCTCGGAGCATGTATGTGGGCCCTCACGGTCCGGACCACGAACAGCGAGGCATTCGCGGCAGCAGTAGTTGTCACAAACACCACACTTCCATTGGCTAGACAAGAAACCCTTACAGTCAGTATGCGGGCATTTACGAACAAACTTGCCACGCTCTACATCAGCTGAGCTATCATCAATGGCGAGACCTTGGTTAAGTCGGTGAATATTTGTAGTTAATATGCCAATTGCTTCGCGAAGAGTCTCGCGTTGCCGATTAAGTTCAGTTAGCTGTTCGTATAGTGGTGCAATATCTTTCTGCATCTCACGACCGAGTTTGACTCGCTCAATGTGTACCTGGGCTTCGGGCAGATATGCCTTCTCGCGCTCCCAGAGGACGGAGCGACGGTGGTCGGCCCATGCACCTGTGAAGAAGTTCTTTGGAAGAGACTCTAAGAGGAAGCCGCGCGTATAGCCAAAACGACAATTGGGACAGTGAGGGTCATCAATGATGGTGAGTAGAAATTGTTTGAGACAGGGCTTACAACAGGCAACAGTACATTTAGGGCATGTAACTGGAGAACGCTTGAAGCCGGCAAAGGGTTCAAGGCAGATTGCACAAGGGTCTGACATTTTTTGTGTGGTAGACAATTAGGTGTAACGGCGCCTCAATTTTTGAGGCCGCTTCTTTAAGCCCTTTGCCTTGTCCCGCCTCGCGCCCTGAATTTGCGAACAGTGGACTGGCGAATGGCCTTGCGTGTAAATGGATTTCTTCCATGCAAACGCCTAAAAGTCTTATAAGTGAAAAATTTATGTTTTGAAGAAAGACCGTTGAAATTTACCATTGGCTCACCTGCATCAATTAGTTTACCTGTGATGGCATTGGTCGCACCTTTAGGGAGTGCGCGTGTGCCATTCGCGGGTGGGTTATTTTGTTGCATATTACGGAATAGCATTCTATTTATACATGACATGCAGCAGCTGCCATTTCGCGTGGCAGGACGGCGGCACAAGCCGGCTCAAAGACGGGGATTTCACGCTCCCTGTGAATCCAGTTGTTGCCGGCCAGTTCCAGCTGCACGAGGCGGATGCAGGCAGCCTCTGTGAAGTCGTAGAAACGCAGTCGGGTTGCCTCTGCGTTCTCAGCCGGTCGTACAATGCCGACCGTGTGCGTGAATGACTCCTTGTATTGGTGGTAGGAGGTGATGCCAGAGGGTGGTTGCTCGTTGATGAATTTTACCACATGACCATCCTCATTGTAGATAGTCGTGTAGTAAAGGTAGGCGCCGGCTACAGGACGCCAGACGAAGAAACTTGTAGGATAGAGAGTCATTTGTCAGGCGTGTGTTCTGACTATTAGGATGCAGAAGTATCAAATTTTCCCTTAGGCTGGATATGCGGCACCCATGGCTTCACTTAGTAAGTTGCCGGCTTTACGCGTTATATTCTTACCATTAGGTGTCTGATTCTTGAAACGAATTTGACTTACTTTCTTAATAGTCTTGGCTAGATTTGCTGCGCGTGGAATAAGGATATTTTGCGCTAAAGTGGCTGCACGACCTTCTCGTGAAGTAACTTTCTCGGCGCGGGATTCTGTAAATGGTAGAGCGGAATATTTTTGGTCAACAAAATTACTCACAGGACCAATAACGGGAAATTGAATATTACCCTTATAACCACGATAATTAATTGGTGCCTTAAAAAGTCTCGTATCTGCAGAAGATAAGTCCCATTCAAAATCTATTTTATCATTATCAGATGTTGGAAATGCTATATCTAGAAATGTAAAACGAGGATCACTTCTTGTAGCCAAGGTAATAACTGTAGTTTTAAGAGATTTTAATTTTACTGAAGGATTCATATATACTTGTACACTTAATTTTTTTGTATTGCCCAATGGTCTTTGTATAAATTGAAGATAACTCCATAAACTATGTTCATCATAAATCATAACTTCATCATCCTCAGTAGTTGAAAGTACTGTAGCTTCTACACGGTCAAATGGTGGTTTATCTTCTAGTAGCTTTGCACCACGCGCTTGAATTTCATATAATATGGGCCAATTAAAATCATAAAAAATTCCATTTAGACGACGCAAATCTTTTGGTCGTAATATATGTGGCACATCTTCATTAAATTTACCTGCTATATTAGTAACTGCATCAAGAACTGCAGCTACTGCAATTGCCCTAATCTTTCTAAAGTCTGCAACTGGCAAAGAGGGGTTAACCAGAAAAGTAAAGTCAAGGTCATTTGTAAATTCAAATAAGTCATTGCTATCTGGTTTTAGCATTAATCGCCGAATAATTGCCGTTGCGCCTCCTCCCTTTAAGTAAAAACGATAAACATGGTTTGGATGCGACTTAAGTAACTTTTTAACATTTGCAGATTTTACATGTGCGACCATAAAATCAATTAGAGAATTGCTATATAACATCTTGAATATTTCGGTTGCAACAATTAAAGTAAAGTATTGAACTTCAATTGTTTGCATAAATGGCTTTGATGCATTATATTGTCGCAATAGATTCATTTGTGCAATTGTTAAAGGCCGATTAATACCTAGGTTAGGTCCCGGACTTATGCGTTTTGGTGGCGACTTTGAGGGTGGTTTGGCAGGTGAAGCGATTTTGCGACTCGCTGCTGTCTTACGCGCATGTCGGGCGGTCTTACGAACCTGTCTGGCGTCTTCAATGGCCTTGCGTCGTTCTTCAGCCTCCTTAGCAGCTTTCTCAGCAGCAAGCCGGGCTTCAAATGCCTCCTTCTCCTTGCGCTCTGCTTCGCGCTGTGCGGCAACCTTTCGTTCAACCTCTTCTCTTGCTGCTTTTGCCGCTGCCTCTGCTTCTGCTGACTTCCGCCGCGCCTCTTCTTGTGCTTTACGGGCCGCCTCTTGGCGGTCAGCCTCAAGTTTTGCTTTACGAGCTTCTTCAGCTTTACGCGCAGCCTCCAATTCAGCTTTACGAGCTTCCTCGGCCTTACGGTTTGCTTCTTTCTCGGCTTCTTCAGCTGCTTTTCGCTGTTCTTCTGCTTTTTGTACAGCTTCGGCCTTTCTTTTTGCCTCTGCAGCTGCGGAGGCAGCTGCCGCTTTCTCCTTTCTTTCAGCTTCAGCAGCCTCTGCTTCAGCTCTTGCAGCTGCCCGCTTTTGCTCCTTGGTTAACACTTTTACGAATCCTTCACCATTATTTTCAACAGATGCAAAAGTAGCTGCAGCAGAAGGTGCTGCTGCCGGTTTCACTGCGACTGCTGCAGCTGCTTTTGCTTTCTTCTTTGCACTTTTAATGGCTGACTTGCTTGGTCGTACAGGTGACGGCGAACGACTAGCCACAGGTGACCCTCTTGCACTAGAAAAATTATTTATATTTGAGGCATAATTTGCTGTTTTAAAACTCGCCGAGCGACCTCGTCCCGACATATCTACTACTGTGGTGTTATTTTCCTACGCCGAATAATGATTGGTACATCCGTCAGGTCGGGCGGCGGGCGGGTCAGCAGGACTTTTAGGAAGCTGGTGCGCAGATAGAATGCGCGGCTTGTTGAGCCATGACCCGGGCCCTTTGTGCGCGCCTGCAGATGGCGACCGATGGCGGAAGATGGCTCGCCGACCGCGTAGGAAGCCTGGATGGCCTCATAGTCTGCTGCAAGTTCAGGCTCTTCCTCAGCCCGGAACATGATAGGCATGTGGAAGGTGATAGAGTCCTCCAGGCGCTCATAGGGCACAAATAGGGTATTGGCGAGTTTTTTGTATACATTGGAGTGCTCAAAGGGTGTCGTCACAATGGTATCTGGCTGTATCATTGTGATGGCACAGGTCTCCTTTGGCTCCTTGGTGCCTGGCTTGAGGGGAAAAGTCTTCACCTCCCCATCGGAGCAGTCCAAGCAGGCGGAAGAGCGCGGAATACGGGTAAGGCGCTCTAAGAGTTGCCCGGGCCCGCCTTTATCGGCTGTTTTGGGGCAGCTGATGGGTCGGCCGATGAAAGGCACGATTCGGCCGAGAACAGTGAGGAGTGTTGGGCGCTGCATTGCCGCCTTCGTCGTTTGCATTGCCGCCTTTGTCGTTTGCATTGCCGCCTTCGTCGTTTGCATTGTGTACTTGATATATACGGAGTGTTGGGATTCAATTTTTTTGAAGTATATTACACAATGATACAATTATATATGTAATATAAATATACCAAATTATTAAAAGCAATCCCTTATTGTTTGCACAGAAAAAAACTGAAATAGTATGCCGACAATTAGCTGTATGTGTAGTAGTTGTATAGTATACATATATTACACACACAAGCTATATTCTGAGAATACACACAACACACAAATGGGTCTCTCAATTATGTCAAGCGATGCAGATGTGGAATGGGCTATCAGGGAGGTATTAGCCATAAAACCACTTGGACACTATATGCGCTGGGAACTTGAGCTAAGTCGCCGCCGTTTTGCCAAGCTTGAGGCTGACATGAAGGAGGCGAAGACGGCATATGATGCAGTTAACAAGACGGTAGTGTTGAAAACAAAAGCGGAGGCGGATGCACATGACAAGGCCTTTCGTGAGGCACAGAGCAAATACAGCCTTGAACGCAATTGCTGGATTTGCTCAGTAGGACATGCAAAAGATATGCTCCAAACAGCTAAATTGTTTGATGAGCTGACTGATGGCAATAGGCGCAAGGCGGACGATGATATGCCAAGCTTCCGCTTCCTCATGGAAGCGCCTGAGGGCAGCCCTGAGGATAAGCGTAACAAGGCACTACAGGAGGCTGAGAGACAGTACCGTGAGGAGTGCGAGGATGTGCGAGCTGACTGTGCTAGCTTCTATCGGGGCAGCTTTGAACGAGGTCGCAGCTCAGCAATGCGCTCTGGCTTCGCAGATGCACAGAAGACATATGAGAGGGCCATTACAGAAGCGGAGGAGGCTTATTACCGAAGTCGCCTCAGCCTATAAATCAAATACAAAACAAAAACAAATCCATTTTTAAATGACCATTAGGGTTACCCGTAAGTAAAAATAGATTAGTTTCTATTTGGATTTCTTGTTGTCTTCTTTATGGATTTTTGGTTTTTTGTTTGGTTTTAGGATTTTATGGCTGTTTAGCTATTGCATCGGCTCGGCAGCAAGCCGAGCGGGGGCTTGCCAGGGAGTATGAGGGACTGCTAAGTCCCTCACTCAAACTCGGGCTCGGGAGCGGGCACGATGCTGTTCTTGGCAGGGTTGTAGATGCCCTGCCAGGCGCCCATGCTGCCGCTGGGCCCCTGGAGCCAGCACTCGTTCTGAGTGGAGCGGAGGTAGGTCTTCCCCTTGAGCTTGAAGACCTGGAGGGTCTCCGTGCTGTCATCTGCCTCCTCAGTCACAGGGGCAGGGGCGGGGGCAGCTGCTGCAGAGGCCTTGCCA
>JACCDW010199016.1_pt1 | contig 10736 bp, 8 predicted proteins | sample 7449781 | NCBI WGS metagenome assembly JACCDW01 (sample SAMN15323449, study PRJNA562643) | freshwater metagenome | isolation source: river surface water | place: USA:Blue River Watershed | collected 2017-08-18
AGTCCATGATCGACTCGCTGCCCACCGTTGCCCGCACGCGTTCAATGTCACGGGTTCCGTGCAGTTTGACCTGGATAGACTCTGGCCGAACGCCCAATTCCTCGCCCGCAATTTGCCTCAGCGCGGTGGCAATGTTTTGGCCCATCTCGACCCGAGGCAAAGTCAGCACGAATGAGCCCGACTGGTGGCTTATCCAGCCTAGCCCCATTTGGGTGTTGGGGGCGGGACGCTTGGGGATGACCGGCAAGCTGGCACAAGCGGGCAGAAAAGCCACGCTCAGGAGGGCACCACTCCCCTTTAAAAATGTCCGGCGCGGGAGGCTCGGGTTCATGATCATGCCCTCGTCATGGCCAAAATAGCGGCTCGCATACGGGGTTGTGTCCCGCAGCGACACAAGTGCCCGGCGAGCGCCTCATCAATTTGCACCGCGCTCGGATTAGGGGTTTTCTTCAGCAGGGCCACTGTCGCCAGGATCTGACCGGATTGGCAATACCCGCACTGCGGAATGGCCGCAGCTAGCCACGCTTGTTGAACCGGGTGGGGCTGATCTTTTGTGGCCAAGCCCTCCAGGGTTTGGATCGATTTACCCACCGCGGCAGACACGGGGAGCAAACAGCTTCGGGTGGGCTCCCCATCGAGCAAGACGGTGCAAGCGCCACATTGGCCCGCGCCACAGCCGAATTTGGCGCCGGTGAGACCCATCGCCTCGCGCAGGACCTGAAGCAACGATTCCTGTTGCCACGGAGGGGGTATGTCAGCAAGGGTTTGGTTGATACGCAGTTGCATAGGTACTCCGGAAAATTGACACCGCCACGACTGTAGGGGGGCTCGCCTAAAGGGGTATTGAATAAATGCGCCAAGGCTTGTGAAAAGGTAAAACCCGCTATAGTTGGTTGGAAGCCAGCAGTAAAAAGCGCCTGCCATACCGCTCGGGAGCACCGCCATGAAAACTTTGCTCGATCAACTCGCCAATTACGCAGATTACCACCGCAGCGCGCGCAATATCGCGACCCACTTGGTGGGCGTGCCGCTGATCGTGATGGCGATTTTTGTCCTGTTGTCTCGACCGGTGTGGTGGGTCGATGACATCCCGTTATCGCCTGCGGTAGGACTAGCCGTTGTCTTTGTCCTTTACTACTTGCGCTTGAATTTAGGGTTCGGCCTCATCATGGGGGCTTTGTTTGCGTGGGGTCTGGTGTTCGGCGCAACCGTAGCGGCGTTGGAGGACACGGTGTGGTTGCTCGTGGGCGTCGGCGGCTTTTTCGTCGGCTGGGTGATTCAGTTTGTGGGGCACTATTTTGAAGGTCGCAAACCTGCTTTTTTTGACGATGTCATGGGCCTGGCCATTGGGCCTTTGTTTGTCGTGGCCGAAGTGCTGTTCAAACTGGGGGCTTATGCGCAATTGCAGCGCGAGATTGAGGAACGTGCAGGGCCTCTGCGCCCATGAGCGTGTGATCGAACCTCCAACTGAAGCTGTTTTACCCATACGGCCTTTGATGTTGATGCCCTGGCGATGGTGGATAGACCGTGCGCGTTGGCGCGGGGCCTGGGCGGGACTATTCCTTGGGCTGTCCAATGCCGTTGGCGCTCAGACCGACTGCCGGCCCGCCCCCCCGGATGTGGCACAAATGGTCGAAATTCGGCCTGGATTCCATCGCGTCGTGGGCCCCCTCGCGGTCTTTGACCCCTGCCACCGCTCGGTGCAACTCTCCATGCCCAGCTTCTGGGCCGACAAATTGGGTGAGAAGCCGCCTCTCATGATCATCGCGCACGGGGGCGGAGGCCCTGGCGCAGCTGAGATGGAGATGGTGCGTCGCATGAACGCCCGCGGCGTGGCAACGCTGCTGTATGACGCCTATGAGATGAATGGCTTTGCTTATCGCGGGACCATGCGTTTCGTCACCGGCGTGACCAACGAGTCGCGTCAACGCATGATCTTCAAGGCGACCTTGGGGGCCTACCACTGGGTACGCCAACACCCCCGTATTGACACCCAGCGAATGTTCATCCACGGCCTCTCCAACGGGGGCAGCGTGGCGCTGAACATGGCGGCCGTGGTCGACCCGGCTCACGTGCGCGCCGTGTTTGCCGAGGGAGCGCCCTCGGCGGGCATCGGCATGCCCGATCAGATTCGCGTGCCTCTCTTCATGGTGTTTGGCAAGCTCGATAACTACGGCGGTCGAGCGGAGAACGACTGGATGCACTTGCGCACGGACCCTTGCGTGGTCAACCAAGCCGCAGAGGACGCGGCCCCGGGCACCACCCAACACTGCAGTTTGCAAAGCAAACCCAGCGCGCAAGGCTTATCACCGCACGATTGGGGGCAACAGCGTATCGCACAGGGGCAGCCCTTGTCGTTTTGGTTCTATGACGACGCCGCACACGGCCTCTTCATGGGTCCCATGGATCGGGGCATGCGCACCTATGGCACGGGTCCCACCGCAGATAAGCGCTATGGCTTCACCGGCGCCAGTTCGGCCGCAGCGAATCGCTTTGAGGCCGATCTCATGCGCGTGATCCTTGGGGCACAGCCCCTAGCGCCCAAGCAGCGTCTTGACCGTCTCGTTCAGTAAGGCGACCCACCCCCGCCACTCAAACAGGGTTTCTCACGGAACCACTGGGTGACGATGTACTTCACCCCCTGAATCACCGGCAAACCGGCGTGTGTTGTATCGGGATTGGGCAAGCCCGCACGCCAGTTGTTCCAGATCACGGCCATTCCGCGTCGGGGTTTAAATGCGATCTCGAGCGCGTCGAAGCGGGTTTCCCCCCCCTCCGTCACGTCGTTGAGATAGATCATGAAAGTCCAAGTGCGATTGCCCTCGGTTAAACAGTTCTCGTTGTATTCCTGGGAGTTTGGCTCAAAGTAATCGGTGTGCCCTTTGAACTGCTGGCCTGGCGCATATCGCTGCAGTTGCATGACCTCCGCATGCTGAATCGGCACGCCCAGCGTCTGGGCAATTCGAGTTTGCAGCTCGGGAACAAGTGGTTCATCCAAAAAACCGATATCACAGGTCTGGCTGGTGCGGTACTCCGGATCGCCCGGGTCAACAGTGACCGTGGAGTCACGCAGTCGGGTTTCACCCGTGCGGACCAATGTATCGCACTCTTCTGCGCTCAGGTAATCCAAAACGATGTAGAGCTCTAGCCGGTCAGAGTCCACTCGCAAAAAGCGGGTGTTGTCGACTTGCTGGGCCAAGTGGGGGGCAAGTACTAGTGCAGACATGCAAAATGGCGAAAATATTTAAAAGATGAGATTATTGCAATTAATTTTAAAATCGCCATAAATGAACAAAAATTCATCGCTCTGCAGCTTCTTCACTTCTCACAAATCGCTCAAAGTGGGGGCGTTTTTGTTCTCGACCCTGATGCTGTCCGCCTGCGGTGGCGGTGGCGGTGGCGCTACGAGCGCGACGGGGGCGGGCAGCGGGGGGAATGCCGCCCCGGCCCCAGTGGCGAATACTTTAGCCATGACAGTTGAGCGCGGCTTTGATGTCGGTTCTTCTTGGTATCCCAACCAACCCTTTGTCTCTCTGGATATTTGCAACACCGACATGACGGGTTGCATCACACTGCCGAAGGTCTTGGTGGACACAGGCTCCTATGGTTTAAGGGTGTTTGAGTCGGCTTTGGGCCCACTGGCCCCTTCCCCCGTCATCCACCAAGGCGGCGAACTGCGTCAGTGTGCTGGATTCGGAAGCGGTTACACATTGGGACGAATTGCCAAAGTGGGTCTCAAAATGGCCGGTGCAACAGCAAGAGATTTGCCAATTCAAGTGATTGAAACCAGTCCCTCTGCGGCCCCCAACGATTGTGCGAGCACAGGGACTGCGCAGTTCACGGCCAAAGAGCAAGTGGGTGGTAACGCCATTTTGGGGATTGGTCCCTTGGCCAGTGATGCAGTCGGAGGTTTGCGGGTGCGCTATTACGTTCGTACGGGCAACCAAATCAGCTCGCTCAGCCCGGTTCCCAGTGACTTAGCCGTGCCCAATCCGATCGTCCGATTGGATCAACACGCCAACGGCGTTATTTTGGACTTCCCCGCCGTGCAGGCTAGTGGCAATGCAACGCATTCTGGCAGCCTGATCTTGGGCCTCAACACCGCGGGCAACAATGCCACGACGGGTGTCAGTTTCTTGCGCGTCAATGATGTGGCCCGCCTCTGGATCAACGTGGGGGGTAGCCGCTACCCCGGCCTCATCGACAGTGGCTCCAACTACTATCACTTCCCCTACCGAATTTTGGCCCCCTGTGCAGGTTCCATCTTTTTCTGTCCAAGCGCTGCCCAGCAAGTTCCCATGACCTTGCAAGACACGATGCAATCGATGAGCTTGGGCCGCGACATCACAATTGATGACTACCAGCGTTATGGGACTAATGCGGCTCAGCCTGGGCTTGCGGGCTACGAAAGCGGGGCGACCGAGATGATTTTGGGTTTGCCATTTTTCTACGGGCGCAAGGTTTACGTCTCCATTCAGGGTAAAGGTGCCGCAAATGTGCCTGCACCAGCGATCGGACTGTAAAAATACGTAGAAAAATTAAAAAAATAGTTTAAATTGAAATATCAGTAAAAGCCCTAAAATTGCATAATTGCGATCGCTCCATGGGGCGACCTTATCCCACATAAATAACCTGACCGCCCGCAAGGGCTTGGAGAGATCATGACCCCACGCGCAATCAGCTGGCGTGCTTTGCTCTGCGGCCTTCTCGTGCCGGCGGCGGCTTGGGCGAATCCAATGGGTTTGGCGACCTTGCTCAAAACCACAGCCGAGCAAAACCCCACCATCTTGCAGATTCGCAGCCGAGCGCAAGCGGCAGGATATGAGGTGGAGGCCGCAAAATTCGGGCGTTACCCTTCCATTTCAACCGACGGCCGTTCCCAAGGCAATGGATACCTGAATTCAACCCGAATTGAACAGCCCCTGTGGACGGGGGGGCGCATCACCGGACAAATCAGTGTGGCTGAAGCGAATGAGCAAGCCGCGCGAGCCCAGATCCTGGAAACTGAGTTCAACGTGCTCTCAGAGGTCTCCATCGCTTATTTTGATTTGCTACGTGCGCAAGCCAAACTCAAGTCTGCCAACGAGAACATTCAAGAACACCAACGTCTGGTTGATCTGATTCAACGGCGCGTCACGAACGAAATCAGTGCAGCAGCCGATTTGACGTTGGCCAAAGCAAGGCTTCAGTCGGCGATCAGCGAAAAGATTCAGCTTGCGCGGCAGCTCGACATCAGCCGTCAGACGATCACCCGCCTATCGGGAGCTCAGGTTTCGGCGGCTATTCCTCCCAAGCAGATTGCTTTTCGTGCGCAGCCACGCGATGAAATATATGTCCAAAAAGCCAATGAATTCTCGGCCCAGCGACGCCGTCTGATGTTTCAAATTGAAAGTGCACGCCAGCAAATTCAGGTTGCGGGCTCCCAAGCTTGGCCCGTTCTGCTCGCGGGATATCAGCACTACTGGAGCAAACCGCTGCCCTTTGGCTATAACGACAACAAAACCTACTTCAGCTTGCAATATCAGCCTGGGGCGGGTTTGAGCGCCGTCTCCCGCAAAGAGGCTGCAGTTATGCAAGAGGAGGCTGCCCGACAGGAGCTTGAAAACCTGGATCGAACGCTCGAGGCAAACGTGCGCTCTGCGATCGCAGACATTGAGGCGTTCCGACTCCAGGATGGTCCGGCCAAAGAACTGCTCTCCAATAGCACGGAGGTTCTCGAGTCCTACATCCGCCAATACCAGGTTGGACGTCGCAATTGGCTCGAAGTGCTCAACACGCAACGCGAAAAAACCCAAGCCGCTTTCAACTTGGCAGATGTCGAATACGGCCTTCTCGCTTCCCAAGTCAAGCTCATGCTCCTGACGGGAGACGTCCACGGCCAACAACTGAGTGCGTTAAATGACTGATCAACACAATGTTCCAGCGGTTGCCACCGCCCCTATCGACCCAGTGGATGCGGGCCGAGACGACAGCTACTTGCAGGATCCCGGGCTTGCGTCCCTTCTATCCCGTCTTGCCGCGCTGCAGGGGCACTCGGTGCCTGCCTATCGGTTTGGCATGCTTGATCGCACGCCCGACGGCGTTGTCTTGTCGGATTTGCCACGTGGCCGACGGGCCGTTGAGCTCTGGATGGCCCTCTTCCCCGCGGGTAAGAACAGCAAAATCCTGCCAGAAAAAATTCAGCGCAGTGATTTCCCGCTGATTTGGATTTCTGACAACGGGGAGAGAGCGCTCCTCCTGCGCGGTCGGTTGAGCCATGGTGCTTGCAATGCAGAGGATCCTGAGGGAAATGCTCTTGAGCTCAGTTTGGCTGAACTCAACCACGGCGAGGTTTTGGCACTTGAAGTCGATGTGCAATTTCACGCTGCATCTCCCGAGGAAATGCCCAAAACGGCTGGAGACTGGTTTGTCTTTACCGTGCGTCGATACCGCTCGGCCTTTATGGATGCCGTATTCGCCACCATTGTGGTGAGCATCATTGGCTTGTTCTCGGCCATCTACAGCATGCAGGTTTACGACCGTGTGGTCCCGTCTAAGGGCTATTCAACCTTGTTCGTGCTCACGGTTGGAGTGGTGATTGCCATCATCATGGAACTGGTGCTCAAAGAGGTCAGGGTGCTCATCGTGGAGCGGGCCTGTAAAGTGATTGATCAGGAGCTATCCGCCATTTTCTTTGGCAAGGCTTTGGACATTCGGATGGATGCTCGTCCACGCACCGTGGGGACATTTGCCGCGCAAATTCGCCACTTTGAGTCGGTGCGCCAATTTATGACATCAACGACCCTGTTCGTTCTGGCGGATGTCCCGTTTGCGCTGCTCTTTGTCGGTGTAATCGCCATGATTTCCCCCTGGGTTGCTCTGGCACCCCTGCTGCTGGTCCCCTTAGCCATTGTGGCAGGCTGGATGTTTCGCAAGCCCATTGAAGAGTGCACGGCAATGCACATGAACGAATCGAACAAGAAAAACGGCTTGTTAATCGAGGCCATCGACGGCATTGAGTCCATCAAAGCCAGCAATGGGGAGTGGAAGATGCTCAACCGCTGGCGAGAACTCGTGGCGACGATTGGTCAAAGCGAAATTCGCATGAAGATGCTCTCCTCCTTGTCGAGCCAGCTGACCCAGACCATCCAGCAATTCAGCTACGTGGCCATGGTGTGCATTGGCGCTTACCTCATCACGATTGGTGAGCTGACTATGGGGGGGTTGATCGCCTGCACCATCATCAGTGGACGTGCCCTCAACCCAATCGCCCAAATTTCAGGGATCATTGTTCAGTGGAAGCACGCCGAGATTGCCCTCAAATCGCTCGATGGCATCATGGCTTTGCCAAGCGACCGTGATCCTGAGACCCGCTTGATTGTTCCCGAGCGCTGTGAAGGGCACCTCCTGGTGGACAAGGTGGGCTTTGCTTACCGTCCGGGCGCTCCAGCGGTCGAGGTGCCCGCCCTACAGTTTGTCCCTGGCGAGCGTGTCGCCATCATCGGCGCTGTGGGATGCGGAAAGTCCACCCTGATCAAAATCCTCTCTGGTCTCTACAAGCCAACGCTGGGATCGGTCTATCTCGACAAAATCGACATCACCCACCTGGCACCGGAATTTGTGCGTGAGCATATCGGTTATTTGCCACAAGATGTGCGCCTTTTCCAGGGCAGCTTGCGCGATAACCTCACCCTCGGCTTGCCAATGCCAAGCGACAGCCAAATCCTACGTGCAGCTGCTCAAACAGGCTTGGATGCCATTATTCAGGCCCACCCCAAAGGCCTTGAGCTCGAGATCAGTGAAGGTGGCCGAGGACTCTCTGGCGGTCAGCGACAGCTCGTCGGACTCACCCGCATGTTGTTGGCCCAGCCCCGCATCATGCTCCTCGACGAGCCTACGGCCAGTATGGACAACCAGCTGGAGGCCAACGTGATGCAACACCTCTTCAATGGCGTTGCAAAAGACTCCATCTTGATTGTCATCACCCACAAACTCAATTTCCTCCCACTTGTGAACCGTCTCATCGTGATGGACAAGGGCCGTATCGTTCTGGACGGACCGCGTGAGGCAGTGCTGGATCGCCTGCGCCAAAACGCCGCCCAGCAGCAGGCTCAGCAACAAGCCCAGCCCCGTGTCAGCCAGACTCAAGAAGGAGCTGCGGCGTGAATATCCTATGGTTTTTGAAAAGCAATCACTCGCTGGTCGTTGTCGATCGCGCTGGCGAGAGTCTCAGCAACCAAATTTTTGGTTTGAGGATCATTGTTTGGATCACTGCGGCCTGCTTGGTCATTTTTCTGGCATGGGCGCAATGGGCCTCACTTGACCAGGTCACGCGCGCCTCGGGAGCCGTGATTCCAAGCTCTAAAACGCAAATCATTCAGTCGCAAGACGGCGGCACCATCGAAAGCCTGATGGTCACGGAGGGCGCGATCGTGGAGGCTGGCGCCCCGCTGGTGCGCTTTGAGCGCACCCGCTTCGAAGCGGGCTATTTGGAGACACGCGCCAAGTACGCTGGCTTGCTCGCCACCGTCACGCGTCTGCGTGCGGAAGTGTTGGGTACAGAGTTGAAATTCCCGCCAGACCTTGACGATTACCCCGAGTTTCGCTCTAACCAAAGCCAACTCTTTACCAAGCGCAAAGCCGCTCTGAATGAGGAGATTGCTGCGCTTGAAAACATGCGACGTTTGGCGAAAGAAGAGCTCGACATGACCCAGCCGCTGGTCAAAACCGGCGATGTTAGTAAGACTGAAGTACTCCGTCTTCAGCGACAGGTGGCCGATCTACAAGCTCAAATCACCAACAAGCGCAACAAATACTTTCAGGACGCCCAAGCTGAGCTCAACCGCGCGCAGGAAGACCTTGCGGGCGTGCAGCAAAACATGGCTCAGCGGAAGAATCAACTTGAACTCACCGAGCTCAAGGCGCCTGTGCGTGGCATTGTCAAAAACGTGCGAATCACGACCCTTGGCGGGGTGATTCGTCCTGGCGACGAGGTGATGCAAATCGTTCCCCTGGAGGACGACCTGATGATCCAAGCCAAGGTTTCCCCCACGGACATCGCCTTTCTCAAGCTGGGCCAACAAGTCCGGGTAAAAATTGATGCTTATGACTACACCATCTATGGTGACCTCAGCGGAAAACTCACCTATATCAGTGCTGACACACTGACCGAAGACTTGCGTCAGGGTGAGCAGCCTTACTACCGGGCCCAAGTCCGAACAGATGGGCGCCGTTTCAGCGGACGGCCTGACGAAGACCTCGAAATTCAGCCTGGAATGACGGCCACCATTGAGGTCAAGACGGGGGAGCGTACGGTCTGGCAGTACTTGGTCAAACCCGTTCTGAAAACCTTCAGTACCTCGATGGGAGAGCGCTGAAGTCAGAAAACCAAGGGTTTATCGGTATGCCCCGCGTTTCTTTGTCAAGAGTTGCCGCGCCCACTGTTTGTTTTTTGACACAGACGGCCCCAAACTTTAGTCAAAGAAGACTTCGTGGGTATGGTGAACCCCTGTTTTGTTATATATACTTGGAAAAATCACAACACTGGCAAAATTGTCAAACATGACCATTCACCATGGAGCACAGTCTTCCACGCGCGCTTTGTCGCCGTTGGCAAGCAAGTCTTCCCCGCAGGGGCGGACACCGTTCTCTTTGTGCTTGGCCCCAACTTTCAGGCTCACTAAAAGTCGGGAGGTGCGATGAATTTCCAGATGTCCCCAATCTCACGGCAGATCAAACCCTCGGAAAAGGAGAACCCTCAATGAAATGCATTTAACCCACCGAACGGTTTGACCGCTGAATTCACAAAATCTTTTTTCGAAAAAACTTTTTGCAACCCCAAAGATAGGAAAGTCAAAAATGGCTAAAGAAATCGCAACCAAAACAAAACTGGACACCCGCATCGCCGCTGACATCGCAGCCGCCATGCCCGTGGCCAACCAAGCCGCTGTCGTCAAGACACCCGTGGCTGCCCAAGACCTGGCCAAGAAGGCCATCGTGATCGACACTGAGGAAGTGCAAGCCGCCGTCGAGCAAGCCGTTGAGGGTTCGGCTGACGTGATCGTGGCTCAAGCTGCTGCGGGATCCGCTGCCGCAGGTGGTGCCGCCGCTGGTGGTATGTCCACTACCGCTCTGGTTGTCGCTGGCGTGGCTGTTGCCGCTGCCGCTTCTTCCGGATCTTCTTCTTCCACGCCGGCTACTGCCGCTCCCACAGCTGCCCCAACATCAGCGCCCACACCGGCTCCGACTGTTGCCCCCAAGACACTCGTGTTTTCGAGCGCTACCGATGTGCTTAGCGGCGGTGCCGGCGATGACAAGTTCATTGGTGATGCCAGTGAAGTGACTTCCTCGGACCAGGTTGATGGCGGCGCTGGCGTTGATACGGTCAAGATTTACTCTCTCGCCGCTGCAACTGACGTCCCTACGATGCAAAATGTTGAGAAGCTGGCTCTTTACAATGCAGCCGCTCCTGGTAATGCTTTGGATCTGTCTGCGGTCAGCGGTCTTACAGCGCTCATTTTGGACAATGCGACTACGGCAGACGCCTACACGGTTAAGGCCGATGTGAAGTTTGAGCTGACAGGCATGGCAGACGGTGAGGCCATCACCTTGGTCAGCACTGCGGCAGATACGGCTCACGACATCACTGTCTCTAACATGGGGACCATTGCAGCCGGCACCGGTGCAGGTGTAACCGTGAATGCCAATGGCGCAAACGTCACCACCATTGCCTTGCACACTTCTGGCACGGGGTTGCC
>JACCDW010145232.1_pt1 | contig 10735 bp, 14 predicted proteins | sample 7449781 | NCBI WGS metagenome assembly JACCDW01 (sample SAMN15323449, study PRJNA562643) | freshwater metagenome | isolation source: river surface water | place: USA:Blue River Watershed | collected 2017-08-18
GGATGATTATTGGATTAGCTGGTTATGCACAGTCTGGTAAAGACACAGTAGCCGAGATACTTATAAATCGTTTTGGTTATAAGCGTGTTGCCTTTGCCGATAAGTTAAAAGAGTTTGCTTATGACACCAACCCTATTGTTGGTTACGTTGCAGGAGAGCCTATAACTTTAAAACATGTAGTCGACCGAGATGGCTGGGAGTCTGCTAAAACTAATACAAATATCCGTAGGTATTTGCAGGATATAGGACTTGCTGCTCGCAACCATTTCAGCCAAACTTTTTGGGTAGACCAGGCAATGCGACAGGTAACTGACCTAAAGGTAGTTATTACAGATGTTCGTTTTATTAATGAAGCCGATACTATCCGTCTAAATGGTGGCCAAATATGGCGCATTCAACGCCCAGGAGTTGGGGCGGTTAACGGTCATGTGTCTGAGTCTCAAATGGATGACTACGAGGTTGACCAAACCATCGTTAATGATGGTACCTTAGATACCTTAGAGCTTTTAATACAAACAAGAATGCGAGCATACGTATGATGCAATACTGGTCTTGGGTATTAGCCATCATTGGGGTGGCTGGTATCTATTTTGTTGGTCGTAAAACTATTTGGGGTTGGCTAGTCCTCCTCTTTAATGAGTGCTTATGGATTACTTATGCCCTGATTACAGACCAATACGGCTTTATATTCTCAGCTCTTGCCTACGCTATCGTTTACGTTAGGTCTTATATTCACTGGTCTAAAGATAAGATTAATGAGATACCTCTGTGACTTTTACGGGAACCCTTTTACCTTACCAACCCGAAGCGGTTGAGAAAATGTGCGAGCGTGGTCGGGTGCTTGTTGCCTACGACCTAGGCTTGGGTAAAACGGTCCTCACCATCGCTGCCATCGAAAAATTGATGGATACTAAGAAAGTAAAAGAGCCTGGTCTTATAATTTGTCTATCCTCACTGAAATACCAGTGGGCAGGACAGATAGAGAAATTTACTAGTGGAACTTCTAAAGCTTTGGTCATTGATGGAACGCCAAAGAAACGAGCCGACCAGTACGCAGAAGCTATGGACTGGCGGAATACGGGGATTGATTACATCATTCTTAACTACGAGCAGGTTGTTAACGACTGGGATACCATCAAAAACCTACCAAGAGGATTTGTCGTCCTCGATGAAGCCACAGCCATCAAGTCCTTTAAGTCCAAACGTTCCCGAGCAGTAAAGAAGTTAGTAAATGCGCCATATAGATTTGCACTCACTGGTACTCCAATTGAAAATGGTAAGCCTGAAGAGCTGTATAGCATTATGCAGTTCGTTGACGCCAGCGTACTTGGTCGGTTTGATATCTTTGATGCTGCTTTTATCGTAAGAAACTCTTGGGGTGCACCCCAGTATTACCGAAACCTATCTACCCTTCACACTAAGATGAAGGAGGCCTCTGTGCGTAAAGCGCAGAAGGACCCAGATGTAGCTCCATACCTCCCAGATACTATTCACAAAGACCCTATGCACATAGTTTTTGATAGGGCTTCTTCTAAGTTATACACACGCATAGGTCAAGACCTTCTTGCAGACTTAGATGAGGCGCAAGAACTATTTGGTTCTAATTTTAATATCATGGCTCATTACGGCATGGAGTCTCGCCGTGGTGGTCCAGAGGACGAGATGCGTGGAAAGATTATGTCTAAGATTGGGGCGCTTAAGATGCTCTGCTCTCATCCAGACCTGCTTAAGACTAGCGCAGTTAAATTTAAACAAATGGGCGGAGAAGGCTCTGCCTATATTGCCGAGCTCGTAGACACTGGTGCTCTAGAAGGTGTGAATAAATCACCTAAATTAGAGTACCTAACTCAATATGTTAAGGAGTTCTTAGAGCAAAGCGATGATAACAAGGTTGTTATATTTGCTACCTATGTTGACATGTTAGATATGATAGAGCAGGCTATAGGCCCTGACCTATGCCGCAAATACTCTGGGAGATTAGATGCTCGTACTAAAGAACTTAACAAAACTGACTTCAATACTAATCCCGCTGTACGCGTACTCATTAGTTCTGACGCTGGGGGCTACGGTGTGGACCTTCCTGCTGCTAATCTCCTTATCAATTACGACCTCCCTTGGTCTTCAGGCAGTGCAACGCAAAGGAATGGCCGCATACAAAGAGCGTCATCAACCTGGCCCTCAATCGTAATTCAAGATTTAATTGTCTCTGGCTCTATCGAAGAGCGCCAGCATGAGATGCTCCAACAGAAGTCTTCAGTAGCCAACGCCATCATCGATGGTCAGGGTATTGAAGAGGGTGATAAAATATCTATGACCGTTGACAGTCTCAGGTCCTACCTAACGAATGCCAACGTTTGATGTCTCGTAGCTCAGTTGGCAGAGCAGCGCACTGTTAATGCGCGGGTCCCTGGTTCGAGCCCAGGCGAGACAGCAAAGTGTTACAATTAACCGCGGTCTAAGTGTTACGGAAGCACTACTGTCTCCAAAGCAGTAAGCATAGGTTCGACTCCTATAGACCGTGCAAGGCTTAGCAGGACTTCGACCTCTCGCTAAGTACAACTGTCCCGAACCTGACGCGGGTAGTGATTAATAGGATGCCGTCGTCGAAACGGTCTAGGGTCATCACTATCTAGGGAACAGAGCCAACGGTTGATTCTTCCGTAGAAACGGACTTCGCGGTTGGCGCATTGCGGAGTGGAGCAGCTCGGTCAGCTCGGCAGCCTCATAAGCTGAAGGTCGTGGGTTCAAATCCCTCCTCCGCAACGTAGTAACACTTGTATGGCGGTATATATTTTAGTTAGCTACTAAAAAGAACGTTGACCGTTTACGCAAGTATGCAGGGGTTTCTAGAGCAACCTGCACGGTCTCGTCAGGGGACTCGGTTATTAGGCCTTACGGTGTGGCGCAAGATAAACCGACCTGATACTTGCGATACGAAAGCCTCCTATGTTGCCTTTGCGAGATAGGACAAGCCTGAAGGCCAACGAGCTGATGTAAAGCCTTCTGTATCGGGTTGGCAGGTTAGTCTGCTCGTAGACCTGCCGACCGCTTTGCGGTTGTAGCTCAGTTGATAGAGCGGTACCTTGCCAAGGTACAGGTCGCGGGTTTGAGCCCCGTCAACCGCTCCAACCTTTCATATGCAAGAAAACTGGGTTTTTCTTGCAGGTGAAAGCATTCCCCTCTCGTCTAACGGTAGGACAGAGCACTCTGGATGCTCTAATTGTGGTTCGAATCCATGGGGGGGAGCCATTACACCCAACATTTACCGTTGGGTGCCTTTACACTTATAGACATGCCTAATTCACCTAAGACCCCTACGCGTACTATCCGCGTATCGGACCAGCTGTGGACAGCTGTCCAAAAGAAAGCTGCAGCTGAGAAGGTTACAGTGACCAGCATTATTATCGATGCCCTTGAAGATTATATTAAAGTAGATAATTAAATGGGGAAGCATCACGATAAGGTAGCTGCTGCACTTGATTGGCGTATTAAGACCATGCCAAAAGGCAGCGGGTTTAAGAAGCCTGGAAGCATGAACCCACGCAAGACTGGCTATCGCAGCATTACTTCTGCTGAAGCTAAAAAACTTGTAAAGTAACTTGACACCCCTTTAGTCATCCACTAGGTTTTCCCTAACAACCTAAACGTTAGGAAACCTATGAATACAGATGCCATCAAAGAAGATATCCGTCAGTTTAAGGCGCTTAAAGATAACCTTGACCTACTGACTAAACGTCAAACAGAGATTAAGAAAAGATTAACTACCAGCATCGATGAGTTCGGTGTTGAAGACGAGCGCGGTCATATTGTTCTTGCAGTAGAAGACGCAGAACAGATTATGAAACAAAAGCGCGTAACTAAAAACCTTGACATCAATGCAGCAGAAATTATCCTTACTAAAAAGGGTATTAAAGATACCTGCATTAAGATGGTTCCTACATTAGATGAGTCTGCGATTATGGCTGCTTTCTATAACGGTCACCTTACTGAAGAAGATATTGATACTATGTTCCCTCCAAAGGTCACATATGCATTTATCGTAGGTAAGAGTAATGGACGAGATTGATTCACTATTTTCTGATTTAGATACGTACTACCCAGGTAGTAAACGTAAACGTCGTGAGACAAAACCAAAAAACAAAAGAGCGGTTAAAGATGACACTGACTGGAAATCCAGTGCAGTGTTTAGAAAGCTACCGTCAGGAGAACTACACGAGTTTTATCAGGTAGGTGCATTGGCACAGGCATTAGGTAGGCCTCTTGTAACAATCCGTTACTGGATTAAACAAGGTTACATACCTCAGGCTCCATATCGTCTATCTGATAAAGAAACAAAAAATGGCGAAACAATGAGAGGGCGTAGGTTATACTCGCGCTCACAAATTGACGCGATAGTAGAGTTGTTTGGTAAGGCTGGACTTCTAGATAAAACTAGGATACAATGGCCTAACCAGCAATTGACTAACGCAATAGCTGAGGCTTGGGAGAACATAAAGTCTGCCGAGCTTAATCGATGAAACAACTGAAATAAGGAGAAAAAACCTATGGCAATCGACCGTACCGACGAGTACATGCCACAATCAGACGCGTTTGCAACCACAAGTGTTGAAGACCGTCCAGAAGCACCATCAAGTAATGCAGTTCAATCAGGTTGGGCAGCAGCAGAACAGCTGACAACCGCATCAGGTGACTACCCAACAGAGTTTAAGTTTGTTGATGGTGAGTTCACCGTAGTTAAGTTCATTGACCAAAATGGTCCTTTTGCAATCTACAAGCAACACTTCCTACAACAGAAGACTGTCGGTAAGAAGTCTTATGTTTCACTTGGGCCTAACGACCCACTATGCACAAAGCTTGGTAGCAAGCCAGAAGACAAGCGTGCGTTTACCATCGCGGTTATTACCCCAACAGGTATTACTCGTCAGATGTTAATTGCAAGCCCACGTCTATATAAGACCTTGCACTCAGCCGAATTCTCACCTCAGGGCCCACTTACAAAGAACTACTGGGCACTCAGCCGTACAGGCAAGATGCAGCAGACTGTTTACCATCTACAGTCAATCAAGGCTCGTGACTTGCTTGAAGACTGGGGAATTAACCCTGAGACTGCAGAAGCAGAAGTGGCAAAGATTGAGCCATATACACGCTCTGTTATCAAGGAGCACACATGGGAAGAGCTAGAAGAAATTGCTAATTCCCTCCTCTAATCAATAGTGTTAGGCTGGGGGTAAGACGTGCCTTACCCCTGGCCTATACTCTTTTAGGATGATATGAACATAATAACTACACGTGAACAGCTAGACGAGATGGTTGCGTACTATCTAAAACAAGATGCCTTTGCTTTTGACTGCGAAACTGTAGGGCCACGTAGAGGTGTACCAGTTGCTAACGAGATTATGTGGCTTAGTTTTGCTACATATGGTCGTGGCGACGTCATTCCTTTAGGCCATCCCAACGGAGAGCTAGAAGAGGTCATTAAACCTTTAACTGGTCAAGGTGCTAAGAAGGCTGAAAAAGGCCTAAAGCTAAATGACCTTGACTACTCTAGAAATAAAAAATTACATACACACGTATTCACTGCTCCACCAGAGCAGTTATACCCCGCAGAAGTATTTGCTGCACTGCGCCCTTTGTTTTTTAGCGACCTACTTAAAATTGGTCATAACCTAGTATTCGACCTTTGCTCTATCACTAAGTACTTTGATGGCGAGGTTCCCAGCACCCCGTACTTTGACACCATGGTTGGCTCTTTCGTATACGACAACCGCAATAAGAACAAGTGCGGTCTTGATGATTGCCTTAAGCGAGAGCTCGGATACGAGATGGAAAAGGGTGTAGGGGCTCAGGTAGAGGTCCACCCATTTAGTACTGTGGCTAAGTATGCATACTTAGATGCCAAATACACCTTCATGTTATGGAAGGTTGTTAAACAAAAGATTACAGATGCTGGTGTAGAAAACATCATGCAATTAGAAATGGATGTATTACGAGTCCTTTGCGATATGAAACTTGCTGGTGCTCCAATTGACCAAGAAGCTCTTGTAGCACTACACGTACAGCTTGAAGCAGACATAGAGAAAGCAAGAGAAGATATCTATAGCACTGCTGGTACCGTATTTAATATTAATTCTAATAGAGAAAAACAACAGCTGTTGTATTCCCCTGCCCCAGAGGGTAGAGGACTTAAGCCAAAAATTTATACAGGTAAGGGCCTTAAAAAGGAAGCCGAGGGTAGGGCGTTATCCATAGAGGATTACTCCGTATCAGCCGAAGCACTTGAACCGTATAGAGAGTCAGACCCACTTGTTAAGGCGATGCTCGAATATGCAGACCTTAATAAGTTGTTAACCACATACGTAATCCCATACCTAGGAGGCGAAGTTGTTAGAACTACAGGCGGAAAATCAAAAACTGAGTATAGAGATAGTCTCCTCGTCAATGGTAAGGTACACGGAGACTTCATCCAGCATGGAGCGGAGACAGGTAGATTCTCAAGTCGTAACCCTAATCTACAGAACGTCCCCAACCCAGCCACTGCGCACGGTAAGGCTATCCGAAACTTGTTCTACGCTCCAGAGGGTTACAAACTCGTAGTAGCTGACTACTCTCAGATTGAGCCCCGCATCATTGCGTCTATGTCTATGGACCCAATTATGACTAAGAACTATAAAGAGGGCGGAGACATCTACACCACAGTAGGAGACGTCATGGGCGTCAACCGCTCTGCTGGTAAAGTGCTTGTTCTTTCTATGGCTTATGGCGTTGGGCCAGATAAAATTGCCCGTTCTATTGGTTGTTCTATTACTGAGGCTAGGAACCTATTGAGTGACTTCTCAGAGAAGTTTCAAAACGTCAGCGCTTACAGGTCTAAGGTTGTAGGAGTTACTCGCAAGGCTGGGTATGTATCCACCATCTTAGGTCGTAAGCGTTACCTTCCAGAGATAAACAGCAGGAACCCAGGTGAGCGTGCTGGTGCTGAGCGTCAGGCCTTTAACACCCGTATCCAGGGGTCTGCCGCTGACATCATGAAGCTTGCTATGATTAGGGCACACCGCCTAGTTCCAAAAGGAGCCAGCATCCTATTAACGGTACACGATGAATTGGTTACCATAACTCCTGACCATTTAGTTGATGAGACTAAAGAAGCAATCAGAGAGGGCATGGAAGGTATCAACTTATTAGATATACCGCTTATAGCTGATATTGCTGTAGTGCAGAGATGGGGAGATGCCAAGTGAGTTTTATCAGTAGGTGGTTTAACCGTAGAAAGAAACACGATGACTTTGAAATCGAGTTCTATAAACAAGATATCCCTATCTCTACCTTAGCCCGTTGGTACATCTATGACACAGAGCTAGGTGAGCCCAATGAGGTGGCAGAGCTACTTGGCATGACAAACGTCAGCGAAGAGGGCAACGAAAAAGAGCGCGAAGATAGCGATAAGCGCATGGACAACATTGAGTACCTGTTGCCCTACATCGACGCTATTGCCAATATCAGCTCCGACGTCATAACTAATATTCAGGTAAGCGAGATAACAAAGAAGCACCCTGATGATAAAGAAGAAATAGAGCGTGAAATCGGCACCATGAGTGTCCTATATAAAGTTATCGGAATGGCTGCTATAGTTGGGGCATTCTCAACTGCTATGGAGATTGGCTTAATAAAGCCTGGTGATTTAGAGGGAGCAGACCTACTTTGGGACTCTTCCTTGGAAGGAGATGACCTAGATGAGTAATCAAAACTGGTGGGCTAACAAGTTAGGTGCCCCAGCACCTCAGCAACCACGTCCACAAGGCGTTGTACAACCTCAACCAGCAACGTATGTTCAATCACCACAGCCACAGTATCCACCAACACAGCAAGCAACTCCTCCAGCAGAACGTTGCCCTGGCTGTGGTAGTAATAACTACGGTGGCGCAACACCTGAATCTAGAAAGCGTTGCTATGACTGTGGGTATCCAATAGTGCAGTCAGGTAGCGGTATGGGTAGAGGAATTGTTTCGGGGCAGCAAACAGCAGGAGCCCCACAACCAGCTAAACAAGTACAGGCAGGCGGATGGAATCCAAATGTCATTATCGGAAAGATTGAATAATGAAAAACGCAGAACTAATTAAAACTATTGCAAGTATCAACAAAAAGTATGGCGAAGGAACTGTTGTATTAGGTTCAGAGATTATAGACCAGCCAGACCGATTTACGTCAGGGTCTTTAGCCTTAGACGTTGCTCTGGGTGGCGGTTGGCCAGCTAACCAGTGGCATGAACTAATTGGTGAGGCCAGTAACGGTAAGACAGCTATTGCTCTTAAGACTGTTGCGGCTAATCAAAAGAAAGACCCAGAGTTTACAACTGTCTGGGTTGCTGCTGAGCAATGGGTAGATAGTTATGCGAAGATGTGTGGCGTGGATACTTCACGTGTCTATGTAGTTTCAACAAATATTATGGAGGAAGCGTATGAAGCCGTTATCAAACTTACGGAAAGTAGAGCGGTCGATTGTATTGTTCTTGATTCGCTACCTGCCCTGGTCCCTACAACAGAAGACGATAAGGAGATGGAGGAATCTACTGTAGGTCGTGGAGCCCTCCTGACTAACAAGTTCTTCCGTAAGGTAGGCAAAGCATCTAAGCGCTCCCTAGTAGAGGTAGAGCGTCCGTTTATTGGCATCATTATCAACCAGTGGCGTTCAAAGATTGGTGTCATGTACGGTGACCCAAGAACTACCCCAGGTGGGTTAGGTAAGGATTATGCCTTCTTTACCCGTTGCGAGGTCCGCCGTGATGAGTGGATTGAGGCTGGCACAGGCAAAGATAAGAGCCGTATTGGTCAGTCTATTAAGGTCCGCGTACTAAAGAACAAGTCAGCAGCCCCTTCACAGGTGGCTACCTTTGACTTTTACTTCTCGGATGGCGGGTCTATGTCTGCTGGGGAGATTGACTTTGGCAAGGAGATTGTTGCCATGGGTATCCTGATTGGGGTTATTAAGCGCACTGGCGCCTACTACAACTATGGGGATAGAAAGTGGATGGGCAAAGATGGTATGCTTGCCTCTATACGGGAAGAGATTGACCTTAAGGAATTGCTTGAACGCGACGTGCTGGATGCCCTACGGGCAGGTTCTAAGTTCGTAGCTGATGAAGAGTAAAGGCCAAAAGGAGTCTAAGAAGCACGAGGCTCGACTAGCAAAACTTGTCGGTGGACAGCGCAATGCTGCCAGCGGTGCGTTTTGGAGTCGTAAGGGTGATGTTAGGTCTAAGGACTTGTTAATAGAACACAAGTGGACTGGCAAAACTCAGGTAACTGTCAAGGCAGCAGTACTAGAAAAGATTGTTAACGAAGCCATCGTTGATAGTCGGACTCCCGTCCTCGGTTTCAGTCTCAATAATAATAATTACATATTGCTTACTGAAGATGATTTTTTGGAAATGCGCCAGAATATTCAGGAGCATAATTGTTCAACGACGCAGGGCACGTAGAAGGCTGGCGACATAACGCTAAGTGTCGAGGTATGGACACAGAGCTTTGGTTTCCCCCACGTGACAAAACTAAATATAGAAAAATAGCAACAGTATCTAAGGGCGTCTGCTTTGGCCGAGATGGTCTACCAGAGTGCCCAGTACGTAAAGAGTGCCTGTTGTATTCTGACCAGATGGATGAACAGCATGGTATCTGGGGCGGTCTTAGCCACCGTGAGCGTAATGCATTAAAGCGCAAATTAAAAAAGGAAGGCAAGACTTTAAAAGAGTATGTATTTAATGATAAGGTCTAATCATGAAACCAGTAAAGCCCACAGGAGCACTGAAGGCATTTGTCGACGTGTCTAGAAAGAAGACTAGAGTACTAGGTTCTTTAGAGCGCCATCTAATTGCAAAGCCTAAGGATAAGAGCCGTCGTACAGATGTTTTACATCCGTCCGATATGGTTAAAAAAGAATGGTGCCATAGGGCTTCCTACTACCATTTAATGGGTAGGGCGCCTCAATCCAATAGAACTATTGGGTTACGCACTGCATCCGTATTTGCTGAGGGCCATGCTATCCACGCTAAATGGCAAGGTTGGCTTCAAGACATGGGGGCTTTATACGGTAAGTGGTACTGCCAAGACTGTGGTGAGATGTTTTGGGGAGGCTCTGACTGCCACGATGGCCCCCTTGAATACCGTGAGGTTCCGTTATTTTATGAACCATTGAGAATTTATGGGCATGCTGATGGGTTACTGCTTAATTTAGGAGACCCGTTGATGCTTGAGATTAAATCTATTGGCGCTGGCACTATCCGTTGGGAAGACCCGTCATTATTTATGGAGCATAACGGCGACCTAGATAAAATGTTTTCAGCGATTAAAGCGCCGTTTGAATCCCACATCAATCAGGTACAGATATACATGAAGCTTGCGGAATTGCTTAACCTAGAGTATGTTCCTCAGGAGGCTGTAGTCATTTATGAAAACAAAGCCACACAGGAAGCAAAAGAGTTTGTCATACAGAAGAGTGACTTCTCAATTGCTCCGATGTTTGAAGCCGCTGCTAAGATTGTAGAAGCAGTTAATAATCAAACACCTCCTGTGTGTAACATAGATGGCTGGGGCAACTGCGAACGATGTGGAGGGTATAATGACTGAACTAGTAGCAACAGGCGTAAGCGAACAGGTACTAAAACAACTAGAAGAACAAGGGTTGCCTTTTAAACGCTCCTTAAAACTAGAGCTTCCAGACTTCCCTAACGACATCACGTTA
>JACCDW010349364.1_pt1 | contig 10735 bp, 6 predicted proteins | sample 7449781 | NCBI WGS metagenome assembly JACCDW01 (sample SAMN15323449, study PRJNA562643) | freshwater metagenome | isolation source: river surface water | place: USA:Blue River Watershed | collected 2017-08-18
CGCAAGAAGATCATCGCGGGTGGTCATCACGGCGGCGCCTGGAAAGTGGCGTACGCCGACTTCGTCACGGCCTTGATGGCGTTCTTCCTCGTGATGTGGCTCGTCGCGTCGGCGAACGATCAACAAAAAACCGCGATCTTCGACTACTTCAAAAATCCGAGCATGGCCAAAGGATCAGCGCCGATCCCCGCACCCGGACAAGACGGCCCCGGCGGTGCGAGCACGAGCCCGATCGAACTACGCGGCGGTTTGACCGCCTCAGCCCCCTCGCCCATCGCCGAATCGGGCGCCGGTACGCCGATCTCCGATAAACCAGAGCAAGTGCGACGCTTGCGCACGAACACCGGCAGCCTGAGTGAAGCCGATCAACTGCAGGCGCTGAAGACCGAACTGCAAGAGGCCATCGAGAAGAGCAAGGCGCTTGAAGCTTTCAAGGATCAGTTGCTGATCGACATCACACCCGAGGGCTTGCGCATTCAGATCGTCGATGCCCAAAACAGGCCGATGTTCGACCTCGCGGGTACCCAGCTCAAAGATTACGCGACGGCGCTGCTGCTCGAAGTGGGCAAGTACCTGAACACAGTCCCCAATCGCATCACCATCTCGGGGCACACCGACGAGACTCCCTTCACCGGTCGCAGACCGAACTACACCAACTGGGAACTCTCGGCCGATCGAGCCAACGCCGCACGCCGTGCACTGGTCGATGGCGGACTAGCCTACGACAAGGTAGCCCGCGTCATCGGTATGTCGTCCTACGTGTTGCTCGACAAGGCGAATCCGCGCAATCCCATCAACCGACGCATCAGCGTGATCGTCATGACGAAGGCGGCCGAAGATGCGCTGCTGCGAACCGACACGCCGGGTAACACACCGAGCGATACGCCCGCCGCGACCGCGCCTGCCAGTTAAGCGCGATTCTGTACGCCAAGATCGCGGGCCAGCGCCTCGATCAACGCACGGTCTTCAGACAATCGTCGGCGCGTCTCCTCGACATCGGGCACGAACTGATCCACCGAGTCGGCACTTAAGATGCCCTGCTTCTGCAACAGCAATTCGTGAGTGCGCAAGCGCTCTCGCACCGCCGAGAGTTCCATGGCCAGACGCAGCGACACCGCCACGAGCTGTGAAATGTTGGCTGGATCCAGACGCTGGTCTTGCCCGGAAGTTGGCGCGTAGATCGGACGAGACTCAGCACTCACGACGACCTCCAAAGAAATAGTAGTGCCCAGCACCGAGCGGCTCGTAATCGGCGACGATATTGCCGTCGGTGAAACCGGCCGCACGCAGCAGCGCCGGCACGTCGGTATCGGCGAAGCCCGTCCAGAACGGCTCGCCGTTGTTGCGCACCTGCCAATCGTTGGTGACCTGCTTCGGAATCGACAAACGAGCCGGTTGATACGGCACGTCGGCGTTGAGAAATACGCCACCGGGCGCCAAGAGCCGATGTGCCTCGGCAAAAATCTGCGGCGCGATGTCATGCCAGGTCTCGTGAAACAGGATGTGCGAGACGATGAGATCGAAGTGTCCATCGGGATAACCCGTGTGCCGTGCATCGGCCTGCCGAAAATGCAGCTCGACGCCACGCTCCTCGGCCCAGGCATGACCGAAGCGTACGAACGGTGCCGACAGATCGAGGCCGTGCACCTCGGCATCCGGAAAAGCTTCCTTGTAGGCGATGGTATCGGTGCCGGGACCACAGCCCAGATCGAGAATCCGCCGCGGCTGAAGATCGGGATAGCGACGACGCACGACGCTCGCGATGTATCGACCGATCCCTGGCTCACCGACCGGCGCGTGGGCGGTCAGACCCTTGGCGGCGCGATACAGCTCGAGCGTGCCGAAGTAGATCAAGGCCGCATGCAGATCATGATCATGCTCAGAGTGGTAATAGCCACCCGGCTGACGGTGTATCTCGGTGGAGGCGATGGGCTCGGGGAGATCGAGCGCGGGATTCAACTGTAGCGAGCCGCGCGGCGTGCGCGTCACGGCCGTCGCTCGCGCCTCGAAGGCAGGCCCGATGCGTCGACAAGTGTCACCGACGCTTTGCCACATCAGAGACTGCGACGCGTAGACCATGGATCCCCAGAGCTGATAGAGCGGGTCGGCCTCGAACAACGGTCGAGCCTCGCTGCGATCGGCTGGTGCTCGGTGATGCTCGGCAACGAACTGCGGCTCGAGCTCGCGCGCGTAATGTTCGGCGAGATGCTGCTCGAGCGTCTGGTTGGCGTAGCCCTTCAACACACCGACGAAACGTTGCTTGGCCGCTTCGTCGTGGCTCGGGCGGTAAAGATCACTCAAGGTGTTCGTGGTCATCGGAGCCTCCTTCGACGTTCGATCATAGCCGGGCTGCGGCGTCCCGGTTACCATTACGCCCATGGGTCGCATATTCGAAGTTCGTAAACATACGATGTTCGCGCGCTGGAACCGCATGGCCAAGCAGTTCGCGCGCATCGCCAAAGACATCAACATGGCCGTCAAATCCGGCGGGTCGGATCCTCAATCCAACCCGATGTTGCGCCGCATCCTGCAGAACGCACGGGCGGTCAACATGCCGAAGGACAAGGTCGAGGCCGCCATCAAGCGCGCGAGCGGCCGCGATGCCACCAACTACGAAACGGTGATCTACGAGGGCTACGCGCCGCACGGCATCGCGCTGCTCGTCGAAACGGCCACCGACAATCCGACGCGCACGGTCGCCACCGTGCGCAACGTTTTCCAGAAGAACGGCGGCAACCTGGGCACGAGCGGCAGCGTCAGCTTCATGTTCAAGAAGATGGGCGTGTTTCGCCTCGACCCCGCCGGCATCGATCAGGACGATCTCGAGCTCTATCTGATCGATCACGGTCTCGAAGAGATGGGTGAGAGCACGGGCGAAAAAGGCGAGCCACAACTCGTCGTGCGCTGTGCGTTCGAGGATTTCGGCAAGGTTCAGCTTGCACTAGAAGAGCGCAAGATCAATCCGATCTCGGCCGAGCATGAGTACATCCCCATGGCCCCGACCGAGTTGCCCGAAGCACAAGCGGCCGAAGTGTTGGCGCTCGTCGACAAACTCGAACAGGACGACGACGTGCAGAGCGTGTTCCACACGCTCGGCTAGTCAGTCTTCGCGACCGTCCTCCACGAAGTCATCGGGCGTCTTCTGTGACGTCTCGATCGGTCTCTCGATGCTCCCTCGCCGCCGCAGCGCTTCGCGCAGCAAGTACTCGATCTCGCCATTGACGCTGCGCAGATCCGCCGCTGCCGCGCGCTCGAGCTCCGCCCAGAGGGCGGGATCGATACGCATCAGAAAGGCTTTGCGGCTCACGCCGGAATGGCCCTCACCGTCAGCCGTATAGCGTGCCGGTATTGATGACGGGCTTGGCTTCCGAGTCACCACACAGCACGACCATCAAATTGCTGACCATCGCCGCGCGACGCTCGACGTCGAGCTCAACGACGCCCTGTCGCGACAGATCATCGAGCGCCATCTTCACCATCTCGACTGCGCCCTGCACGATCTTATGACGCGCAGCGAGCACGGCTTCGGCTTGTTGACGACGCAGCATCGCCTGCGCGATTTCCGGCGCGTACGCGAGATGCGTCAAGCGCGCCTCTTCAACCACGACACCAGCGCGCTCAAGGCGCTTCTGCAGCTCCTTGCGCAACTCGTCCGATACCTCATCGGCACCGCTGCGTAGCGTGGTTTCGTGAGCCTCACCGTGATCGTAGGCATATTGGCTGCCCAAGTGCCGCACGGCCGACTCGGACTGCACACGCACGTAGTCCTCGAAATCCTCAACATCGAACATCGCCTGCGCGGTGTCCTGCACGCGCCACACGACGACCGCCGCAATCTCGATCGGGTTGCCGAGCTTGTCATTGACCTTCAAGCGATCGCCGTTGAGGTTGCGCGAACGCAGCGAGACCTTCATGCGCGGGTTTTTCTTGTTGGTGGTCGAGACCGCCGACTCACCCTTGCCGACCGTGGTGAGTGAAGTCGACGAGGGGCCATTCGAGTAGAACGGGTTTCCCCAATGGAAGCCCTCGGTTCGCACGGTGCCCTTGTAGTCACCGAAAAGGACGAGCACGCGGGACTCGTTCGGTTGCAAGGTGAAGAAGCCGAAGCAGCCAGCGAGAGCTAGCAGCACCAGCACGATACCAAGCCCCACGAGCACGGGCGCGTTGTTGATGGCGCCGAGAGGCATCGCAGCCACACCCAGCACGAGCGACAAGGTCACGGGTATCAACATCACCCAACCGTTTTGGACGCGCATCTCGCGCTCGCGGCTGGCGGTACGGGGTTCGTTCGACATGGACACTCCTCCGTCGGGGTGGACTGGGTCCCGACGGAGGCGATATTAGAGTGATATCACTTTGATGTCAAAGTCGATCAGTCCACCCAGCGCTGCAACGCCTTCTCGTCGAACTTCATGCGCAGACGTAGATACCAGCCCTCTTCGGTCTGCTCACGACCGGAGAGGTCGCGGTCCGAGAAACCGACGAAGTTGTGCCCCGCGCTCACCCAGACGTTGTCCTTCACGCGATAGCCCGCCTCGAGCCCGTAGAGCTCTTCCTTGGCATCCGAGTCGGGTGTGCCCATCACGCCAACCATGGCGCTGATATCGAAGCGTCGGCCGATATCGTGGATGACGCGTCCGGAGACGAGCCATGCCTGGTAGTCGTCCGTCACGCCACCTAGCGTCTCGGTCAGATCCTTGGCCGCCACGCGCCCGCTCAGCCAGAGCGAGCGATTGGGGTGCCAGTTGAACTGCGTCGAGACGATATCGACGTTGCGCGCCTCGCGCGCTTCAAGTTCCGCGTTGCGCTCGCGCTTGTTCTCGTAGCGCAGCAACAGATCGAACGGACTCGTCGAGCGCGGCCGGAACGCAGCGCCCAACTGGAAGCGATTCTGCAACTGCGAGCCTGGACGACTACGATCGTCGGTCATCAAGGCGTAGTTGCGCACGAGTCCCGTCCAGCTGCCGCTGAGCTTGCGTGCCAAAGAAATCGACGCCATGACGCTATCGGCCGTGTTGTCGGTGATCGAGACATCGTCGGCATCGAGACGACGCCACTCGAGGCGGGTCGTTCCTTGCCAGGTCTTGTCACCGAACTCGAGACCACTACCGATGGCGGTGGCGCTGCGCGACTTACCTTCGAGTATCTCGAGGCGCTCAATCAGGAAGTGTGCGTCCACGTTCTCACTGAGTGACATCGTGTTTCGCAGACCACTGACGGCTTCGAGCTCCTCGGCGTTCATGCCATTACGCATACGCAACTCGGTATGCAGATCACCGCCCTGCTCATTCAAGCGGCGCAGTCCCAATACGAAGGCACGGCTGCGCGCCGCATCATCGATCGAGTAGACCGAGGCGAGTCCGTTGAGCTCTTCCCAACGACCATACAACGCGACGGCTTCGGAGATCTTGTAGTCCGCTCCCATCGTCGCGCGCCCCGTGGGCGCCTCGACGCGCGCAAAGGCGCGACCGCCGTCATAACGATAATCGGAGTTCACCGCGATCCACGTCGGATCACCCTCGAAGCCCTCATCGCGACCGATCTCGGCGCCCATCGTCAACGACTCGCTCCAGCGCGATTTCACGCCAAGCATCAAGGTCGTGACATCGAGATCCGGCGCTTTGAGGGTCGAATACAACGGCGAGCCGTTGAAGGCGCTTTGCGGTTGGCCGGTCACAGGATCGAGCCCAACGCCCATGCCCCAGAAGCCAGCACCGTTGGGGTTCAGGTTGGCACCGCCATAAGCAGACCCCTGACCCGGGACGACCAGCGACCCTGAGAAGAGCGAGAGCGAAGCAACGCCACCATTTCTTTGGTAATAGTGGCGAACACCCGCTTCGACACGAGTACGATCGGAGACCACTCGATCGATTCCGACAGAGAGCGCGCCGCGCTCGCCGCCGGTGACCTCATCTTCCGTGTAACTGCCGTTACTCTGCAGCTGAATTCCAGCACTCAAATTGGCGGCGCCCTGCAGGCCAAACTCCGTGCGACCCGGCGCCAGGCTCGAGGCCGGATTGACCCAATCACGACCCGCCGAGCCACCGTGTAAGCGCAGTTGCCAACGCGGCTTCGAGAGTGCATCGGCTGCACGACCGATCTGCCAATCGAAGCGCACGGCCGACCCCGACAAATCCGCTTGCGCAGAGGCAGCCTCCGACTCAGCCGCTTCGACGACGAGCGTTCCCATCGTGGCATTGCCGAGCGTCATGTTCGCACTCGCCAATTCGCGCAGCTCCGCAAACCCCGTCCCAGGTGTCGTGAAATAGCCGCCACCCACAGGGGCGTTCGGATTCTCATCGCGAACCCAGCTCGCACCCACGGCGAGCAACGGATTCAAGCGTCGCTCGGCGTTGAAGCCATACACCCAGAACTCCTCACCACCTGTATCGACCTCGTAAGTGATACGCAACGACACGGGATTCAGGCTCTCATCGACCGAGGGCAGCGCCGACTTCAACAGCACTCTCCCCGAGAACGGCTCGAAGGTGTAATCGACATATCGCTCGAGCGAACGAGTCGAGAGGATGCGTGAGGTGTTGTTGCGATCGCGAACGATCACCTCGAGCTTCTCACTGTTCTCAAGCGCATTGAAGTTACCGACGGCAAACGGACCGCTCGTGCCGTTACCGCGATACTCTTCGATTGACTGACGCAGCGCCTCGCGCATACCGAAGGCATCGACGTAGCCCACGCCATCGTCACGACGAACCCGCAGACCCGTCATCGAGCGGTTGTACTGCCCAAGATCCAGCGTTCGCTGCGTCGCAAGACGTCCACCACCCTGCGCCAATGAGAAATCGGCACCGGTCGCAAAGTCGCCATACAGGATGTAATCGCGTTCTTTATCGAGACGCAGATAGAAACGATCCGAGCTTCGCGACTCGAAGCCGCGCTCAGCCGAATCGCCCATGACCGGATACGTGCGATCCGGGTTGTAGGCACGGAACTCCCGCTGCCTCAGATCCTTCTCCGAATCGAACATCGCCGTGACAGCCGTATCACCATCGATCGTGCCCTTCACGAAGAAGGACATTTGACCGGCGATGCTGCTCTTGCCACCGTTGAAGCGACGCTCCCAATTTCGAAGCTCACGCTCGAGCCCGTCGGAGAGCCCTGCCATCGGACCAAGCCCGCCGCTCTGGCGCTGATCGATGTTGAAGACCGTCTCGACCATACCGACCGCGAGCAGCGGACGCAGCTCCGCAGCGTATTCGATACGCCCTTCACGACGCTTCCCAGCAGACTCCACGATCCACTCGACATCGCGCACGCCGCTTGGGACGACGAATTCGACACGACCGATGCCATCCTTCAGTTCGACCACAGAAGCAGGCGCGCGAACGCCACTCAACATCAGTCGAACCGTCGAACGACCCTTGAGTAGCTCGCCTGCCTCATCCTTCGCCGTGATGGAGAGCGTCGTTCGGCTGCGACCATCGGCCACCGGACGTCCATCCACTTCACGTTCGTTCGAGACGGCAATCTCGATCGAGCCAGTTGGTAGTTCGCTCGAACGCTCGAGTACCGAACGCGCAGCGGTGGTTGATGAAGGCAAGTAGCTATCGATATCGATCGGCGTATCCAAGCCTTTATTTTGAGCAGACAGATACGAAGATCCGATCGTCGCTACGAGACTCGCAGAGAGCCATAAAGTAAGCTGACGCATCACGGCGCCCTCCCCGGGTTGGGGCAACCGACAATTCTGAAGTCGGCCCTGTGCATCTCGCCGCTCTTCAAGTCGAGGAAGAGACTATCGGGGTCACCCGCGTCACGATTGCTCGTGCTGCCGAGTGCGCTACCTGGCGGCAAAGTGGTCGGGTCGACCTTGAGCACCTGCGTGGTCGGCGGGCGATCGCAGAAGCTGTATCGACCATCGACATCGGAGACGACATACGCACCGTCGGAGAAGTACATCCGAACGCGTGGCACGCCCGGCTCGTTCTCGTCCTGCACGCCGTTGTCGTTGCAATCGCGATAGATCGTGCCGATGACACAAGCGTCGCTTGAGAACACGCCCGCATCGACTCGGATGCCATAGCGTGCCTCGTTGCTGACCGTACCGATGAGGCTCAAGGCCTGCGCACGGTTCGTGCCATCACCGCGAGTGCTACCCACACCGATACGTGCCCGATACGTGAGCTTCAATGACTCACCGGGCAGAATGTTGCCGAGTTGATAGTTGAGCACACGCTGACCATCGGCAATGCCGAGTACGCGATCATCGCGAATCCGCTGCGTCTTGGACTCGAGCAGCGACGTACCGCCGATATATTTGAAGCCGATCGGCAGGGTATCTTTGAGCGTGACGCCGTACTGAATGACGTTCGTCTCGTTCTTGACGTTGATCGTGTAAGCCAAGCTGTCGCCGAGCTCCGCGGATCGCGCCGAGCCCGTCTTCGTGACCGTCAGCGAACCCGAAACGACAGGCGTCACCGGATCGATCGGCATATGGTTCTGGATGATGCCGTTCGAGCTGGTCTCAGGACGGTCGGTAATCTTGAAGCGCACGGCCATGAAATAGCGCGTGTCCTCGCCCAATCGCGGCGCTGTCTCCTGCGGCTGTATCTTCTCGACGCCACCACCGAGCGCGGGTTCGTAAATCGACGTCTCTGCTGGGATCAGCACAGACGTGGTCGCATCCGTAGCGGCACGGTAACCACTCGGCACATCGATCCGCAGTCGATATACGCCAGAGGGTGCTTCTGACGTCAGCAACAACACGTAGAGACCGTCGCTGCCGACAGGCACACCGTTCGCAGTGCCCACCACTTTGTCCAACAAAGAATCCGGTACCGGGTTGCCATCCGGACCGATCAGCGTCACGCGCGTGCCTGGAACGGGTTGCCGAGTCAGCGAGTCATAAATGACACCCGACGGGTCGACGAGGAAGCCGTTTTGATCCGGCGTCTTCTCGCCAGGCTTCAAGGTTACGCCCGCAATGCCATTCTTGTCGGGAATACCGTTCACCGTCGGATCAGAGGCCTGTGGGCTACCTTTGACCAACGCCGGCCCGGTGACGACAGGAACCTCAAATTCGACGCGATATTTTGTTGAGGAGTCGCCAAGCAAGGTCGGTGGCAAGTTCTCGAACGTATAGCTGCCATCCGCCTTGGTCGTGGTCGTCGCCACGATGCGACCTTCGGCATCTTTGAGCACGACCGTCACGCCCACTTGCGGAATCTGCTGACCGAAGCCGACGCGCTTGGTGAACACACCCGTGATTGCAGCCGGGCGATCAATGTTGACGCGAGCCGAGGCGCCAGGCGCCGTGCCTAACGGACTGCCGTCGGGTAACTTGCCGCGCAGACCGTTCGGGCTACCGTTGCTGCCGCCATCGGGTATGACGTTGAGGTAATCGCCCACCTCATCGGCCACCACCATGACGGACACCGCACAACCGCCCGCCGGGACAATGCCACCTGCAAGCGAGAACCGGTTCGACTTCGGCGTGGCCGTGACCGTACCCGAGCAGGTGTTCTCAATCTTTGGCTCATCGGCGATCAAGAGTCGACCCGGAGCAACCGGGAACTCATCGACGAACGATGCTTCGGTCAAAGAAGACGAACCGGTGTTATCGATCGCGATAGTCATCTTCACCGGGATACCGAGTGCGCCTTGCGACGACTGGAAGATCTTGCGAACGGCGAAGCTGCCATCGATCAGAAGATCGGCGCTCGCTCCCGTATCGTTAGTCTTGTTCTGCGCGTTCTTGATCGCACTCACTGGCACGGTCGCCGTGAGCTTCGAGCCACTCGCAGAGTTGGACGTGACGAGTGCGCTGAAGTTACAGCTGCCACCCGCTGCCAACTTACCATCCGACAGATTCAAGACGCCGCTCGATACCGCGACCGAACCGTTACAGTTGGTCAGCGCCTTCGGATCGGCGAGGAAGGTCAAGCCGCTCGGTAGCGACTGCGACTGCGACAGCGCTGTGAACTCGTTACCCGTCTTGTTGATGATCGTGACCGAGAGTCGCGTCTGACCACCAACCGGGATACGCGCGGCGGAGAAACCAATCTCGACGGTCGGAATCAACTCCGGCGTCACTTCGCCTCCGTTGCTTGCGCAGGCGGCAGCCGGCGAACACGAAGCGCCCGTCGGCGGCGGATTACCACCACCCGTTTGATCGACCGACGCATCGGTCGTGAGCTTCAGGCCCAAGAAACCCGGCAGCGGCGTCACCGACGCGGTGATGGGCGCAGCCTTGCCGCCTTGCGCTGCAATGGTGGCGCTCGTCACGCAACGCACGGTCAGAGGACCCTTCGCTGGCAGCGTCAGAGCCTCGCCGTTCGAGTAGGTGCAGGTCCACCCGCTGCCACCGATCGAGTTGAGCTGTAGACCCTTGCCAATCGTTTCGAGGATCGTGGCACCACTCGCGGCCGCAAAACCCTTGTTGGTGGTTTGGATGTCGTAAGTCGAGGTTGTACCGGCCATCAGCGGCTTGTCGGCGCTGCCGAGCGAGGACTTCGCGAGCGTCAAGCTCGGGATGCCGATCACCGTGTCATCGTCAGTGGTGTTGCCATCACTGTCGTTACCGTTGTCGCTGCGGTCAGTGACATCGTTGTTCGACGGATCCTTACCCGTGGCGGTGGCCGTGTTCTTCACGCCACCAGCGTTGATCGCCGCCTGCGTGATCGTGTAGCTCGCCGAGTAGGTCAACGTCTCACCCGGCGCCAGCGAAGCAGCGGTAGATCCATTGGTGCCTGATGCGAACGTCGGGCCAGAGGTGAGC
>JACCDW010453086.1_pt1 | contig 10735 bp, 11 predicted proteins | sample 7449781 | NCBI WGS metagenome assembly JACCDW01 (sample SAMN15323449, study PRJNA562643) | freshwater metagenome | isolation source: river surface water | place: USA:Blue River Watershed | collected 2017-08-18
AAACAAGCGGGCAGCCTCAAAGGTATTTTCTATTTCTCCGTCCAAGATAGCTTCTCGAATGGCATTTTTCAACAGGCCAATTTCCGGCACGGGGGTGAGGGCAAACCAGCCCATGAGCTGGGCCCCGTCCACGGGAGGCTGCCAGTTGCGCATGCGGTCTTTTTCTTCAACTTCCACCAACTTGCTTCGGACGCGTTGAAAGTTTTCCAGGTAGCGTTTCTTTTTGTTGGGATTCTTGGTGGTGATGTCTGCCTCGCAGAGCTGCATGAGCAAATCGATGTCTTCCCCGGCCTCAAAAAGCAAGCGCCGGACCGCGGAATCGGTGGCGTCGTCAGAAACCACGGCGATGGGACGGGAACTCATTTGGACCATCTTTACCACCAGGGCCATTTTCTCGTTCAGGGGCATTTTCAAGCGCTCAAACACCTTTTTGGCCATTTTTCCACCCACAAACTCGTGGTTGTGGAAGGTCCAGCCGGTGCCGCGCACAAACCTTTTGGTGACGGGCTTGCCGATGTCGTGCAGCAAGGCAGCCCAGCGCAGCCAAAGGTGCTCGGAAACCCGGGCCACGTTGTCTACCACTTCCAGGGTGTGCCAAAAATTGTCTTTGTGCAGGTGGCCTTCGACTTCGTCTACACCGGCCAAGGCCGCTACTTCAGGCAGAAAATGGGCCAACAACCCGCTGCTGTACAGGTGGGCCAACCCGATGGACGGTTGAGGAGCTTTCAGAAGTTTGTTGAGCTCTTCATGGACGCGTTCCCCAGTGATGATTTTAATCCGTTCCGCTTGGGACGAGAGGGCGTCCACGACGTCCGGAGCCAAGTCAAAGTTCAATTGGGCCGCAAAGCGCGCCGCACGCAACATCCGCAGGGGGTCGTCGGAAAATGTTTCTTCCGCGGAAAGCGGGGTACGCAAAATGCGCTTCTCCAGATCTTGAACACCCCCAAAGGGGTCCAGCAAAAGGCCTTTTTCGGAGGCGTGGAGCCCGATGGCCAGGGCGTTGATGGTAAAATCGCGGCGCAGTTGGTCGTCCTTCAGGGTTCCCGGCTCCACGGTGGGGTTTCGGCTCTCTGATCGGTAACTTTCTTTTCGCGCGCTCACAAACTCCAATTCGCCCACCGGGGTTTTGGTGTGGGCGGTCCCGTAGGATTTGAAGACGGACACTTTACTTCCCCCCAGGGCTTCTGCTGCCATTCGCGCCAGTGGTTCGGCATCTCCCAGCACCACCACATCCAAATCGTGGCCGGTCCGGCGTCCCAAGAAGCAATCCCGAACGTACCCGCCCACCACGTAGGCGGATACTCCCAATTCGTCCGCACAACGGGAAACGGCACGCAGAGCGGGAATGTCGATCCAAAGAGCAGGTTGCGGAGCGTTCATGCGGGAGGATGTAGGGAGAAAAAAGGAAATGGGAGGGCGTGCAAGCGAAGGGGAAAATTTTCAGGAGCGCGAAGGTACGTTATTTGCCTTTCGCCAACGGGCCAATTCCCGGTAGCGGGCCTTAACGGCGTAGGCCCCAAACCGCGCAATTACGAACCCAGGAAGGCCATCCAGGATCCCACCCTGCAGGATGTATTGCCGAAAAAAGCGGTAGGCCGGTTTGCATAAAGTGTGGTACAGGGTGATGGTGCCGGTCCGGGCGTGGTAGTCCTGGGCCTGCCAAGTGGCATAGCGGTCCAGCTTTACCCGGTGGTGAGCCAGTCCTTTGTAGGTGTTGTGAAACAGCTTGCCCGACAAAACTTCCACCGGTCCGTTGGGTGCAATTTCGGCATGGACGTGTTTGGGTTCGTAGGCACAGAGGTCCCTTTGAAAGAGCCGAATCACCCGGTCGTTCTGCCACCCGGAAAAGCGAATCCGACGTCCCATAAAGTGGTTGGCGCGGTACATCCAGTACCCGTGCACGGACGGGTTGGGGTGCTTTTTCCAGGCCTCAATTTCTGCGTACAAGGCCGGGGAAAGCCATTCGTCGGCATCCAAAAGCAGAATCCACGGGTGCGACGCTTGGGGGATGGCCCAGTTTTTTTGCGAGGCCGAATTTTCGTACTCCCGTTGCACAATCCGCGCTCCGTATTTCCGGGCAATTTCGAGGGTACCGTCGGTGCTGAAAGAATCCACCACCAAAACCTCGTCCGCGAGGCCGACGGCGGATTGGAGGCATCGCTCCAGGCAGTCGGACTCGTTGAAGGTGGGAACCAGCAGGGTCAGCAGGGGAGAAGGGGGCACCACAACGGAAAGTTCAGACAGCCACGTCGTAGGTGCGCAGGGCGTCGTTCAAACTGGTTTTGAGGTCGGTAGACGGCTTGCGCTGGCCAATGATAAGGGCGCAGGGCACCTGGTAGGTTCCGGCCGCAAAGGTCTTGGGCAAGGATCCAGGAATAACCACGCTGCGGGCGGGAATCCGACCGCGGTATTCCACCGGCTCGGGACCGGTTACATCGATGATACGGGTGGACGCTGTGAGTACCACATTGGCTCCCAAAACGGCTTCGCGTTCCACGTGGACACCTTCCACCACAATGCACCGAGATCCAATGAAGCAGCCGTCTTCGATGATGACCGGTGCGGCCTGAACGGGTTCCAAGACGCCTCCAATTCCCACGCCACCCGATAAATGCACGTCTTGGCCAATTTGGGCACAGGACCCTACCGTGGCCCACGTGTCGACCATGGTGTTAGCTCCGACATAGGCGCCGATGTTGACGTAACTGGGCATCAGGATTACACCGGGAGCCAGGTAGGCGCCGTACCGGGCAACGGCATGTGGTACCACACGCACCTTTAGCGCTGCGTAATCCCGCTTGAGCGCCATTTTGTCATGGAATTCCAAAGGACCTGCCTCCAGGGTTTCCATGGAACGGATAGGGAAATACAGAATGACGGCTTTTTTTACCCAGTCGTTGACCACCCAGCCGGATTCGGTGGGGCTGGCCACGCGCAGGGAGCCGGCGTCCAGGGAGGCAATGACGGACTCGATGGCTTTTTGGGTAGGTGCTTGGGACAGCAAGGCGCGGTCTTCCCAAGCGGCTTCAACAAGGGCTTTGCATTCGGAGTTTTCCATGCGGCAAAGGTACGAAACTTCCCGCTGGTGTGGGGGTTTTGGTGTTCTGCGTTCTTAGGGATAAGTGCTTTTCGGGGCAGGCGGGCGCTTCTTGTGAGAGAGGCAAGCGCCTTCCAAAATGGAGCTAGAGCCGCGGTTTTTTCTCGTCCAAAAAATCCTGCAGCAGCACAGTGGCAGAAGCAGCATCCAGCAGTCCCTTGTCTTTTTTGACGCGTTTGGAAGCACCTGCTGCGAAAGCGGCTTGGGAAGCAATTTTGGAGGTAAACTGTTCGGACCGGCGGACAACGGGCAAATCCGGGAATGCGGTTTGAATTTTGGCAGCCAGAGCGTCGGCCAAAGGAGTGCCGTGGGTGGGGCTGCCGTCCCACCGGTGCGGATTTCCCACCACAAACCCGGCAAGCGGCTCGTGCTGGTGCCGTTTGAGGAGCGCCTCCACCACCTGGGCCGATGGCAACGTCGTCCACGGGAAGGCCATGATACCGCTGGCATCGCTTTCGGCCAACCCCGTTCGCACCCCTCCTGGGTCAATCCCAATCCACACTGCCATCCGTCAAAGATAGCATACCTTTGCACCATGGTACTGCCCATTGTAGCCTACGGAGATTCCGTGTTGAAGCGAAAAGCGACGCCGGTGGACGTTGCAGACCCGCAACTTCCCACCTTGGTGGAAAATATGTTTGAAACCATGTACAACGCCCACGGGGTCGGTTTGGCCGCTCCCCAGGTGGGGCTGGGCATGCGCTTGTTTGTGGTGGACGGCAGTCCGTTTGCCGACGACGAAGAAAACGCCGACCAGGCCGATATACTTCGCGCTTACAAACGGGCCTTTTTCAACCCGGAAGTCCTTCGGGAGGAAGGCGAACCGTGGGGGTTTGAAGAAGGTTGCCTCAGTATCCCTGACGTGCACGAGACGGTCTACCGCAAACCGGTGGTCCATTTTCGGCACCAGCTGTTGGACGGTTCATGGGAAGAAATGCGTTTGGAAGGTTTGGCCGCCCGCATTTTTCAGCACGAATACGACCACATCGAAGGCGTTTTGTTTACCGACCGGCTTTCCGCCTTGCGCAAGCGCCTCTTGCAAGGCCGTCTGGCCAACATTGCCAAAGGCCTGATCAAGGTGGGGTACCGCATGAAATTCCCTTTGAGCAAATGAGGCTTTTGGTGGCATTTTTCGTGCTCTTGGTGGCCGTGAGCTGCACCGATCCGACCGAAGAGCTTCAGGCCCTGGAGAACAAGGTACGCCAACTGGAAACCATCACCGACGACACGGCCTTGGTGGCCGAAGCGGTGGAGAAGTTCCAAACATTTTCCAACGAACACCCCGAAGATACCTTGGCACCTCGTTATGCCTTGATGGCAGCCGATTTGGAGCGCAACCGTCCGGGACGTGCCCTGTATGCTGTTGCCCAATACGACACCGTATTTCAGCGCTATAGCACACGGCCCGAAGGGGCTTTGGCCCTTTTTTCCATGGCTCTAACCTTCGATGAGGTCATCGGTAACCGAGCGATGGCAGGCCGTGCCTACACCTTGTTCTTGGATACCTATCCCGCCCATCCCCTGGCCAAGCAAGCCGAAGATTTGCGCTTTTTGGCATCTTCGGACAGCGCGGTATGGAAGTCGTTGCCGGAATGGCAGCGCCAAGCAAAAATCCCTTCAAAACTAAAACGATAGATTGAGCATGAAAGAGTTAAAAGGTGTTTTGGCCATTGCAGGCAAGCCCGGATTGTACCAGTTGATTGCGCAAACGCGCACCGGAATTGTTGTGGAAAGTTTGTTGGATCAAAAAAGGACGTCTATTGCAGCCCAGCAACAGGTGAGCGCATTGGGGGAAATAGCCATTTATACCGACGCTGGCGAGCGCCCGCTCAAAGAGATTTTTGAATCCATGGCGAAAGCATCGAAAGGACAACACGGTCCACACCCCAAGCAAGACCCGGCTGCTGTCCACGCTTTCTTTGCCAAGCACGTACCCGACTTTGACGTCGACCGGGTATATGCTTCGGATATGCGCAAAGTGGTAACCTGGTACAATACCTTGGTGGACCACGGATTCTTTATTGAAGAGCCCGCCGCAGTTGCCGACGAGCCTTCGTCCAAACCCGCTAAGACCACCAAGAAAAAGGCAGCAGCTGCTGCGCCAGAGGCCGGTGAAGCAGCTCCTGAAACCGCGGCCGATTCCGAAGAATGAGCGAAAGACGCGCCGAAGCCCTGGTTGCCTTTGGGCGCCTCTTGGATGTCATGAATGACCTCCGGGAGAAATGCCCGTGGGACCGGGAACAAACATTTGAGTCGTTGCGGCATCTGACCGTCGAGGAAACCTACGAGTTGGCGGATGCCTTGGCCATCGGGGATTTGACAGAAACCAAAAAAGAACTCGGGGACCTGTTTTTGCACCTGGTCTTTTATGCCAAATTGGGGTCTGAAGTGGGCGCTTTTGACGTGGTGGATGTACTCGAAGGCATTGTGGCCAAACTGATTCATCGCCATCCCCATATTTACGGAGACGTTGAAGCCAACGATGCCGATGCTGTAAAAGCAAGCTGGGAGGCCATCAAACTCAAAGAAGGTAAAAAGTCGGTTTTGGAAGGCGTCCCGTCCTCCTTGCCTGCGCTGATCAAAGCCAACCGCCTGCAAGACAAAGTCCGCGGCGTCGGGTTCGACTGGCCCACCAAAGCCGATGTATGGGCCAAGGTGGAGGAAGAGGTGGCCGAGTTCAAAGAAGCAGAAGCCGCCAACGATGCGGCCGCTATGGAATCCGAACTGGGCGACGTCCTTTTCACCTGGGTCAATTACGCCCGCCATGCTGGGGTAGATCCGGACTTGGCCTTGTCCCGGGCCAATGCCAAATTTCAAGCCCGTTTCGAAGCCATGGAGCGCTTGGCTGCAGAAGACGGAAAATCGCCATCGGAGTTGGATTTAGCCGCTTGGGATGCATACTGGAACCGGGTCAAATTAACAAACGGTTAACCCGCCATTGGCGCTGGATTCCGAACTTCGTCCTATGACCGACTACCGCTATGTCAACCGCGATTTAAGCTGGCTCCGCTTCAACGGTCGGGTACTGCAAGAAGCAGAAGACCAGAATGTTCCTTTGATTGAGCGCATCCGATTCTTGGGCATTTTTTCCAACAACCTGGACGAATTTTTCCGGGTTCGGTATGCCAGCATCCAGCGTCTGAGCCGTCTTTCGGTCAAAAAAGCCAAGGAACAACTGGGTGGTTGGGAACCGGAGCCGTTGATGCATGCCATCAACGCCGTTGTGGCCCAGCAGCAAGCTCGGAGCGAGGCCATTTATAAAAATCTCATGGTCGAATTGGAGGACCAAGGGATTTCCATCATCGACGAAACCCACCTCACGCAAGGCCAGAAGGATTTTGTACGCAAGTTTTACATCGACAAGGTGAGCCCGTCGGTTTTTGTGGTTTTGCCGCAAGACCACATGCCCTTTCCCGAGCTCAAAGACAAGTCCATTTACCTGGCTGTGCGGTTGATTCCCAAGGGCGAAGTGGTCAACCCCATTTACTCGCTCATCGAACTGCCATCGGATCTGATTGGCCGGTTTGTGGTGCTGCCCAAGTACGGCCGCCAGTACTTGATGTATTTGGACGACGTCATTCGGTACAACCTGCAGTACGCCTACTTTATCTTTCCGTCCGAACGCATTGAAGCCCACACGGTTAAAATCACCCGCGATGCCGAGTTGGATCTGGACAACGACATCTCCAAAACGACGCTGGAAAAAGTCCAACAAGGACTGGCGTTCCGCGAGGTAGGGGATCCGGTTCGGTTGGTGTACGACCGCGAAATCGACCCGGAGTTTTTGGACTACCTCAGCCACAAATTGCGCATTGAGGCCATCGATAGTTTGTTGCCCGGCGGTCGGTACCACAATAAGAAAGATCTACTGAAATTCCCGAACGTCGGCGGCCCAGAACTGGAGCACCCCCGTTTGGAGCCTTTGGCCCATCCCGACCTGAACTTGGACCGCTCCATATTGAATGTGGTGCGTCAGAAAGATGTATTGATTTTCTCGCCCTACCACAATTTCTCCTACATCATCCGGTTCTTGCGGGAAGCGGCCATGGACCCCGCGGTCACGCGCATTGCCATGACGTTGTACCGCTTGGCCGACCAATCCCGGGTGGTTTCTGCGCTGATCAATGCCGCCAAAAACGGCAAGAAAGTGCGCGTGATCATAGAGTTGCAAGCGCGGTTTGACGAGGAAAACAACATCCACTATACGGAGAAAATGCGCCAAGAGGGCATCGAAGTGCTTTCAGGCGTGCCCGGTCTCAAAGTGCATTCCAAAGTGGTTTTGGTAGAACGCCGCGTGGTTGCAAACAAGTTGGAGCGCTTTGCGGTCGTCGGAACAGGAAATTTCCACGAAGGAACCGCCCGCCTGTATACCGACTACCACGTGATGACCGCAGATAAACGGATCACCAAAGAAGTAGCGGATGTTTTCGATTTTATTTTGGCTCCGTATACCGTCCGGAAATTCAAGCACCTGCTGGTGTCCCCTCAGTTTACCCGCAAGGGCATTGAACAACGCATAGACCGCGAGATCAAACACGCCAAGGCAGGCAAGTCAGCTTCCTTGTTTTTCAAGTTCAACAGCCTGTCGTCGTACGATTTTTGCGAGAAATTGTACGAGGCGAGCCAAGCCGGAGTGAAGATTCGGTTGATTGTTCGCGGGATTTGCTGCTTGATACCGGGAGTCAAAGGGATGTCCGAAAACATCGAGGCCATCAGCATTATCGACCGCTACTTGGAACATAGCCGGGTATATTGGTTTGAGAACGACGGAGCCCCCGAATGCTATTTGGCTTCCTTCGACCTTATGACCCGCAACTTGGACTACCGGGTAGAGGTGGGCGTCCCCATTTACAGCCCAGCCGTCCAACGGGAGATTCGCGACCACATGGAAATTTTGTGGAAAGACAACGTCAAGGCCCGGTTGCACGGCGAGAACGTGGAAAGCGTTTACCGGAAGACATCCGGACCGCGGGTTCGCGGGCAAATGGCGCTCCGCGACTATGTGCAGAACCAATTGAAAAAAAGCCACAATCCATGAATTTCCTCAAGCTCGGAGCCATCGACTTGGGGTCCAATTCCATCCGGTGTTTGGTGGTCAACGTTATCCCCACAGAAACGTTTACCCACTACAAGAAGGCGTCCATGACCCGACTCCCCGTTCGTCTGGGAGCGGATGTCTTTGCAACGGGGCGGATTTCCGACGAGACAGGGGATCGGCTGCTTCACGGCCTAAAGGCCTATTCCCACATTTTCCATGTGCACGGCGTAGAGGGATTCCGGGCCTGTGCCACTTCGGCCATGCGGGAAGCCACGAACAGCGCCGCGTGGATTGCGACCATCCGCGCAGAAACCGGCATCGATGTGGATATCATCGACGGCCAAGAAGAAGCCCGTTTGGTTTTTTCCAGCAAGATTTTCGACAAAATCCAGCCCGACGAGACCCGTTTTTTGTTCATCGACGTGGGCGGGGGTTCGACCGAACTGACCTTGTTTGCCGACGGCCAAGCCATCGATTCCATTTCCCTGCCTTTGGGTACCGTTCGCCGCATGGCGCAGGGCATTCCGGAGGGCACCTGGGAACGCATGGATGCCTGGATTGACGGCCATGCCCATCCTGAACTGGGCCCTTTGGCAGCGATCGGTTCGGGCGGTAACATCAACAAGCTCTACAAACTCAGCGGGCGTCAAGGCGGTGAGCCCTTGTCTTCGGTGTATTTGACCCAACAAATCAAGACGCTATCGGGCCTTACCCAAGACCAACTGGTTCTGGAGTTGGGCCTGAATGTGGACCGTGCCGACGTTTTGGTGCCGGCCCTGGAAATCTACCAGCGCGCCATGCGCCGGGCCGGTTGTCGGTGGATTTACGTGCCCAAAATCGGGGTTGCGGACGGCATCGTTCGGGACGTGTACCACACCTCCTTCAAGGCCGATTGGGTGGCCGGGGTAAGGCGTTGAGGGGCTATGAGCCATTGATTTCCTCAATGGATTCCAGCCCGGAACTGCCGTAAATTTGTACTTCATAAACGAGATTCATTCCATGGCTGTTACTGTTTTTACCGATGCCGACTTCGGTGCCCACATTGCCTCCGGCACCCCTACCGTTGTTAAGTTTTACGCCGATTGGTGCGGCTCGTGCAAGCTGTTTTCTCCCAAGTTTCGGCGAATGTCCGAAGAAGAAATCAATGCGGGCATTTCGTTTGCCGACGTCAACGCCGAGGAAAACCCCGCAGCGCGTTCAATGGCTTCCATTGACAACCTGCCCTTTTTTGCGGTCTTTAAGGACGGCAAGCTGGTGGCAGGTGTCGCTACCTCCAAGGAAGAAGTAGTGCGCGAAATGATTGACCAAATCCGCTGATTCCATGAAGCTTCCAGTCATTAGAAACTTGGCATCCTGCCACAGCGAAGCCGAATTGCTGGCGGCCGAGGCGGCCCTGTTGGAGGGCGAGCCCCTTCCCTTTGAGGTGGAGGGTGTGGACGAAGGCGAGCAATATACCCATATCTTAGGGGCATTGGACGTCGTTCGGGCCAAAGCGGCCGGCCAAGACGAGCGGGATGCCCTGCGCGCCTTTGGTTTGCGCGTCCGGAACAGCATAGGATAACCCCCAAAGTATGGCCCACCGCTTGTTTTTGGGAGCGTTGGTGGTCTGCACATCGGCCTGCGCTCCTTTTTTAAAGCCTTCCCAAGTCACCCACGTTTCGGTCGTGACGTCGCTTCGATTGGAGTCCAAAGACACCGTTTTCATTGCCGGAGGACCCGAGGCCTTGGGCGGCTGGAAGCCCAACAAGGTGCCTATGAAGCGGGTAAACGACTCCTTGTGGACGGTTGCTGCCAAGGACCTTCCCAAAGGATTCTCCTACAAATTTACCTTGGGCTCCTGGGATGCAGAGGCCCGAATAGCCGGCGCCAAGCCGTGGCGGGACCTCCAGGGACAGCGCGGCCGGGATACCGTTCACCGCATTGTCGATTTTGGGCCGGCCCAGTACGACGTGGATGGTCAAATCACCGGTGAAATGCACACCCTGATAGCGATCCCTGACCCCGCCAAACGCGTAACCTCCCGCGACGTGGTCGTATGGCTGCCTCCCCAGTATTTTCAGGATCGAACCCGGCGCTTCCCCGTCGTTTATTTTCACGACGGCCAAAATGTTTTCAATCCCCACACCGCCTCCGGCGGCGTGGACTGGGCCATTGACGAGGCCTTGGACTCCCTGATTCGCAAAGAAGGCATGCCTCCGGTCATTGCCGTAGGCGTTTTTTGCTCTACCGACGGCCAGCTCCGTCGCCGGGAATACAGCAACACCCCCGACGGAGACGCCTACCGCACGTATTTTCTAGAGACCATCCTGCCTACCATCAATTCGACCTACCGAACCCTTACCGGACCAGAAAACACCCTGATTGCCGGTTCCTCCATGGGCGGGGCGTCTTCGTTTTATCTGGCGACCTACCGTCCGGAGGTTTTTGGTGCCGCTCTGGCCTTTTCTCCGGCCGTCCGGGTAAAAACGGGCAACGGCCTGGTGGTGGATTTGCTGACCGATTGGGAAAAGGCTGGACGTCCGTGGCCCCGCCCGGTGTATTTGGACAACGGGGGCGTGGGACTGGAATCCGAACTGCAGCCAGGAATTGACCGTATGCTC
>JACCDW010161996.1_pt1 | contig 10734 bp, 12 predicted proteins | sample 7449781 | NCBI WGS metagenome assembly JACCDW01 (sample SAMN15323449, study PRJNA562643) | freshwater metagenome | isolation source: river surface water | place: USA:Blue River Watershed | collected 2017-08-18
GCTAAAGATCGCGCAGTAACCGCAGGTGAAAATGAGAGTGAGAATTCATTTATTAATGCCTTGCAGACAGATGCGGCGATTAACCCTGGTAATTCTGGGGGACCTCTTGTGGACGCAACAGGTGCGGTAATTGGAGTGAACTCAGCGATTGCCACTTTGGGAAGTTCATTCGGTGGTCAAACTGGTTCTATCGGCCTTGGTTTTGCAATTCCAATTAATCAAGCTCGAAAGACTGCAGAGCAATTGATTAAGAATGGTAAAGCGACATATCCGATTATTGGTGTGTCAGTTGATATGTCATTTTCTGGAACAGGTGCACTTATTTCAAAGAAGAATGATGCAGTCATGGCTGGTGGACCTGCGGCAAAAGCAGGGCTGAAGCCAGGAGATATCATCACCGCTCTCGATGGTCGCGAGATTTTGACACCTGAGGAATTGATTGTGGCAGTCCGCTCTCATGATGTGGGAGATTCTGTCTCCATAACCTATTTGCGCGGGGAAAAGAAGTTCACAGCGACTCTTATCCTGACAGCAGCGAAGTAGGACGCTAAGGTTCTCGCATGTTCTTCGACTTTGGCGCAGGTGAGATCATCGGCCTTGCAGTTCTAGCTATGGTCTTAGTCGGCCCTGATAAATTGCCTCAATTTGCTGTTCAGGCAGCAAAGATGGTGAAGAAGGTCCGCGCCCTTGCAACAAATGCAACCAATGAACTAAAGGAAAATCTTGGACCAGGTTTTGAAGACTTGAAGCCTGCTGACCTTAACCCGAAGACATTTGTAAAGAAGCAGATTGAATCTGTCCTAGATGAGACGCCTGCAAAGCCTAAGCGTCCCGAGAGCACCATTGACCCCGACCTTCTATGAGCGATACATCTCTCATACACGAAGCTCTATCAAAGGTTAACGACCCCGAGCTTCACCGTTCCATCACCGAACTTGGAATGGTCGAATCTATTTCTCAAAGTGGCGACAAAGTCCTTCTGACAATTCTGTTAACTATTTCAGGCTGTCCAATGCGAGATCGCCTCAAGAATGAAATTGAAAACGCAGTCCTTGCAGTATCTGATGTCTCTTCAGTAGAAATTACCTTTGGAGTTATGAATGAGGAGCAGCGAGCGAATATAAAGAAGCTACTTCGCAATGGGCGTGAAGCGTTTATCTCATTTGCTCAAGCTGATTCTCGTACTCGCGTTATTGGTGTGGCATCAGGCAAAGGTGGCGTTGGAAAGTCATCTCTGACTGCCAACCTCGCGGTTGCGGCTGCAAAAAAGGGTTTGAGTGTTGGAATTCTCGATGCAGATGTGTATGGCCATTCAATTCCTAGATTGATGGGCCTTATCGGTCAGCGTCCTACTGCCATCGATCAGATGTTTATTCCTCTTGAGTCTTACGGCGTAAAAGTTGTTTCGATGGAGATGTTCAAGCCTGAGCGCTCTGATCCAATTGCATATAGAGGTCCACTTCTTCACCGAGTCTTAGAACAGCTTCTCTCTGATGCATATTGGGGAGATCTCGACATCCTCTTTATCGACCTTCCGCCAGGAACGGGAGATTTAGCAATTTCTCTCGGGCAACTGATTCCCACTTCAGAAATCATTGTGATTACAACACCTCAGATTGCTGCAGCTGAAGTTGCTGAACGAGCAGGGCGTATTGCTCATCAAATTCACCAGCGAGTTATTGGCGTTATCGAGAATATGTCTGCAATGTCCTGCCCGAAGTGTGGTGAAGAGATGAATCTCTTTGGCACAGGCGGTGGCGAAGAGACATCACGCAGACTCTCTCAATTGGTAGGAAGCGATGTTCCTCTGATGGGAAAGGTTCCATTTAACGCAGATTTGCGTGAAGGTGGAGATGAAGGTTCACCTGTTGTTATTGGTTCCCCTGAAAGTCCAAGCGCTCAAGCAATTACCGAAATTGTTGAAGCTCTAGTGATTCGCCAAAGTTCTCTACTTGGCGTCAGACTCGGGCTTGCGTAACTCTTCTACGATTTCTTTCGCAAAATCTTCGAGTTCGCTTCGAAGATAATCACGAGTAGAGACATCACCAAGTGCAATTCGAAGGCTCGCAAGTTCACGAGTGAGATATTCAGTATCTGCGATATTGCGATCTCCACGAGCTCGATCTTCATTGAGGGCAATGCGATCTCTATCTGCCTGACGATTTTGTGCAAGAAGAATTAGAGGAGCCGCATAAGAAGCTTGCAGTGAAAGAATTAAGGTAAGAAAGATAAATGGATATTTATCCCATCGAAGGCTATCTGGTGCGACGAGATTCCAAGTCACCCAACCGATGACAAAGACAGTCATATAAACCAAGAATCGTGCAGTGCCAAGGAAGCGTGCGAAGCGCTCAGATAGGCGGCCAAATGCCTCTGGGTCGTAGTTAGCGCGAAGAGATCGACGAGTCTCGCGTGGGGTATCCAATCCGTTGTTGCGTGCCATCGTCACACCTCCTCAGATTCTTCAGTGTCAAAACTTGTATCAATATTTTCTAGCGCTGCAGTTGTTGCAGCGGAATCACGGTGATCATGTCTCCAGTTTTCTGGAAGGAGGTGATCGAGAACATCGTCAACTGTAACCGCACCTAAGAGACGCTCATTGGCATCAATTACTGGCAATGAAAGCAAGTTATAGCTAGCCAAATATGATGCAACTTCGTGGAGAGTTGCATCAGGGTTTACGCCTTGTGTGTTTGTATCAACGATAGAACCTAGCAATGTTGCAGGTGGCTCACGAAGAAGACGCTGATAGTGCACCATTCCAATAAAACGACCTGTAGGTGTTTCAAGTGGTTGGCGACAGATAAATACTTGTGATGCCAAAGCAGGAGAGAGTTCGCTCTTTCTTACAGCAGCCAAAGCATCCGCAACTGAATAGTCTGCTGACATGACAATCGGCTCGGTAGTCATCATTCCGCCTGCTGAGTAGTCTTCATAGGTCATCAATCGAAGAACATCTTCAGCATCCTCGGGATCCATCAGGCCAATGAGTTCTTGGGCACGCTCTTCTCCGATTTCACGGAGCAAGTCGGCAGCATCATCTGGATCCATCTCTTCCAGAACATCTGCAGCTCGCTCACCTTCAAGTTCTGCCAACAATGAGACTCGTTCTTGTTCATCCATCTCTTCGATAACATCGGCAAGTCGCTCGTCATCGAGTGCTCGTGCAACCTCTACTCGGCGCTTAGGAGAGAGATCCTGCAATACTGCAGCAAGATCTGCTGGGCGAAGAGTGCTGAGAGTTGAAAGTAGATGTGTGGCACCTTGATTAGTTTCGTGAGTCGAGAAACCTGTCACTTCTTCCCAAGCGACTGTGGAAGTGGCACCTTTGCGGCGAAGTCCGCGACCACGACGCATGATGTGAACTTTAGTGATGAGCCAGTCACCAGTTCGGGTGAGTTCCATTCCCATATCTTCAACAACTACATGCTCACCACTTTCAACAATTGTGATGGAGCGATCAAGAAGGTCACCCAGAACAAGAATTTCGCCTGTTCTTGTTTCAAATCGACGCATGTTGAGTAGACCTGTGATTACAACAGCGCCAGATTCGATTGAGGTGACACGAGTGATAGGCACAAAGACGCGGCGGCGTAGAGGAACCTCAACTACCAATCCGAGAATGCGAGGAGCTTGGTTGTTAGAACGCAGGGTCGCCACAGCATCGCGCACCTTGCCGACGGGATCTCCATTTGGATCGAAGACCGCTGTGCCTGCAAGGCGTGCGAGGAAGACTCTATTCATTCCAACACCGCTCATGGGCTAAGGGTATCGGCTACCTTTGACCCATGTCCTCCACTTATTCTGAGCGTCCCTCCACACCACATCGCTCAGATCTTGCGAAATTGGGGGTGGGAATCCTTGGAATCGGATCCTCAGGTCCATTGATTGCACTTAGTTCTATGCCAATTCTGAGCCTTATCTTCTGGCGCAACCTTGGTGGATCCATCGCAACTCTGCCATTTGCACTCAAGCATGGAGTCAATCGCACAGGAGCAAAGTGGGCTGCAGCTGCGGGTGTGGTTCTTGCTCTTCACTTCATTGGTTTTTTTGCCGCGATGCGAATGACGAGTGTCGCTGCAGGAACTGCGCTCGTTGCGCTACAACCGATATTTGCAAGTGTCCTTGTGAAACTCACAGGCGGACACATCCCTCCAAAAGCTTGGCTTGGGATGGTTGTGAGTTTCCTCGGGGTCATTCTTATCTCAGGAATTGATTTCACTCTTGATAGAAGATCTTTCATGGGAGATATCGCTGCCGTAGTTTCCGCACTCCTTGCTGCGATATACATGATGTGGGGATCTAGGGCGATGAAGACTCTTGAAACAACTACCTACACAACCATTTGTTATGGAGTATGTGCTCTTACAGCTCTTCCGATAGCTATTGTGAGCGGAAGTGAGATTATTCATTTTGAACTTCGAGAATGGTGGATTCTTCTCGGATTAATTATCGGAGCACAGCTCTTAGGTCACTCGATGTTTAACTCGGCATTAAAGCGTGTTTCTCCTGAGATTGTCTCTCTGATTGTTTTCTTTGAGGTTCCAGTTGCTGCAATCATCGCTCAAATATTTTCAATTGGGAATAAAGCCCCAGGAATGATTATTCCTGGGATTGCTCTTATCTTGGTTGGATGCACACTGGTAGTTCTTCGAACTCGACCAGAGAGAAATGAAGTGAATGCGATGGTGGCAGAGTGATTGATTTACACACCCATACAACTTGTAGTGATGGAACAGATTCACCGCTTTCGTTGGTGAAGAAAGCAGCCTCTGCTGGAATTACAGTTCTGGGTATTACAGATCATGACACCACTTCAGGGTGGCAGGAAGCAACGGATGCTTTACATGGTGATATGCAGCTCGTGCTAGGAGCTGAGATTTCCTGTTTGACTCTTGATGGAATAAGCGTGCACATGCTGGGGCTTTTGTTCGATGGAGAAAATAGAGAGATTCAGACGATGCTGGACGAGTCACGAGATACTCGTATTCCACGAATGCGAAAGATGACTGAGTTGCTCACTGCGTCGGGATATGAGATTTCACTGGAAGATGTCCTAGCCTCTACTCCTGATGGGGCAACTCTCGGCCGTCCCCATTTAGCTGATGCACTGGTGGCCAAGAAGATTGTCTCCTCACGGGATGAGGCATTCAAAGACCTTCTTCACAATGATTCACCCTTCTATGTCTCTCACTTTGCGCCAACACCTGTTGATGCCATTGGGGTCATTCGCAGAGCAGGGGGAGTCGCGGTAATTGCCCATCCCCTTGCTTCTAGAAGAGGGGCGACAATTGATGAGAGCTTATTTGCGGATTTAGTCGATGCAGGGCTCAATGGCGTTGAGGTGTATCACCGCGATCAGAGCGTTGAAGAGCGTGAGCAACTAATTGCAGTTGCGCGCTCGCTGAATCTAGTGACAACAGGTTCAAGTGATTACCACGGTACAGGCAAGTTAAATGTACTTGGAGAGAACACCACTCATCAGGCAGAATGGGAACGCCTTGAATCCATGGCAAATCAGAGAAGAGTTGTAAAACGATGAGCGATGTCAGTGCACTTACCTTTGCAGTGCAATCTTTTGTCACCCTCCTTGTGATTTTCGATCCGCCAGGGGCAACACCTATCTTTCTAGCTTTAGTTTCAGATAAGAGCGCTCGTGAGCGAACACGACTTGCGTGGCAGGCTGCCTTTGTTTCACTCTTTGTGATCGCAACTTTTGCAATCTTTGGTCGATTTATTCTCGATTACATGCATGTGTCGATTGAAGCGCTTCAAGCGGCTGGTGGATTGCTCCTTCTTTATGTTTCACTCCAGTTGCTGACAGGCAAGAGCGATGAAGTTGCAGAAGAGGGCACCAATATTGGAATGGTTCCACTTGGTACACCTCTACTTGCAGGACCAGGTGCAATAGTTGCGACGATGATCTTTGTGCAGCAGGCTCACACTGCAGAACGCATCGGTGGGCTAGTAATCGCAATCATCGCAGTGCATGTGGTGATCGGTGTTGTTTTAATGGCATCTACGAAAGTCTTAGGGCTCATTAAAGCTTCAGGCGTAACGCTCTTGGCGAGAATTGCTGGTTTGCTTCTTGCGGCAATTGCAGTTCAGATGCTTGCCGATGCAATTAAGGTTTTGTCAGCGAGCTAATTAATCAGCGATGCGCTTGGTGCGAGTACGCACTCGAGCACTCTTCTCGCGTGGAGCTTTGGTTGGAGTGCTCTTCTCACGAGGAGCACGCTCACTTTTTACAGGAGCATCAACCTTCTTAGCTGCAACCATACGGCCAGAGGCATCACGAGGGATATCAAGGGCTTCAAAGAGATGATCCGATGAGGAATATGTCTCGAGAGGTTCGGGAAGACCAAGTTCGAGAGCGATATCAATCATCTTCCAGCGAGCGAGTTCATCCCAATCCACAAAGGTGACTGCAATTCCGTCTGCTCCAGCACGAGCTGTGCGACCAATGCGGTGAACATAAGTTTTTTCATCATCAGGGCATTGGAAGTTAATGACATGGGTAATGCCTTCAACATCAATACCGCGAGCGGCAACATCAGTTGCAATCAATACATCGCGCTTGCCTGATTTGAAATCATCCAACGCCTTCTCTCGAGCATTTTGACCGAGATCGCCATGGATAGAGGCTGCTCTAAATCCACGCTCGACTAAATCATCTGAAGTTTTTTGAGCCGTGCGCTTAGTTCGGCAGAAGACAATTGTGGATCCGCGTCCATTTGCCTGCAGGATGCGAGCAAGCATCTCAATTTTATCAAGAGCGTGAGCACGAAACACATGCTGCTTGATGCGAGCGACAACGCGACCTTCATCCTGGGAATCTTGAGTTCTAATGTGAATGGGTTGATTCATGAATCGGCGTGCGAGAGCGAGGATGTCGCCAGGCATTGTTGCCGAAAAGAGCATGGTCTGCTGACGAGCTGGGGTAGAAGAAAAGATTTTCTCCACATCTGGCAAGAAGCCAAGGTCTAACATTTCATCTGCTTCATCAAGAACAACACGAGTTACTTTAGAGAGTTTAAGTTTTCCTTGACGATAGAGATCGAGAAGACGCCCTGGTGTTCCCACAACAATTTCAACTCCAGATTCAAGTGCTTCAACCTGTGGTTCGAATGCCCGGCCTCCATAAACAGCAAGAGTGCGGATTCCACGATTGTGGGAGAGCTCTTCAATATCTTTTGTGACTTGAACACATAGTTCACGAGTTGGAACGACTACAAGAGCTTGAGGTGAACCTTTAGCCTCTAACCCTTCCCATTCAGGATCTTGCGGCGATATAACTCTTTCAATGACAGGGATACCAAATGCAAGGGTCTTACCTGTTCCGGTCTTAGCTTGACCAATGACATCTCCATCGCCAAGTGCGATTGGTAGGACCATCTCTTGAATAGCAAATGGAGCAAGGAATCCGTGGAGGTGGAGAGCATCAATAGTCTCCTTGCGAAGAGGGAGATCTGCGAAAGAGATACTCACTTAGAGTGCGCCGAAACCGACGCGACGCTCAACTGGCTCACCAATTTCAATGTAACCAATCTTTGCCGCAGGGACCACAATCTGGTGGCCACGAATGTCGGTCAAAATGAGTGGGCTACCTGCAGAGAGGGCTGCAGTCACTGCGCTCCTAATCTCATCAGGGGAAGAAGGGCACTCAAAGGAGAGCTCGCTCGATACATCTGAAACGGCGATGCGAACCTGTGATGATTTTTCGTTCTTCTTTGTGCTCATGCTCTAATTCTATTCGTTAAAGCTCAGTGCGGGGAAATCCAGATATTCCTCGCCACATGAGATTTTCGACGAGATCCATCGCTTGTTGGCGAGTGAGCTTGCTATCACGCTCAAGCCAGTGGCGTGCAGCCACTTGGGTCATACCAATCAGACCAATGCCAAGAAGCATCGCCGCTTCCTTAGGAAGACCTGTGTCGTTGGAGATCACTCCGCTAACGGCTGCAGCACAGTCATAAGTCATGCGATTGAGTCTTTCATGTACTTGAGGCTCAACACTCATATCGCTTTCAAAGAGGAGGCGGAATGCCTCACCTTCACTTTCAATAAAGCTGAAGTAGGCATCAATTGTTGCGTGCACTCGCTGAGCATTATCAGGAGTTGAAGAGATGGCCTTTTGAATCTCATAGACAAGTGAGTCGATATGGAGATCGAGAACGGCTAAATAAAGATCGAGTTTGGATGGAAAGTGTTGATAGAGAACTGGCTTACTGACATTTGCGCGGTCTGCAATTTCGTCCATGGCAGCTGAGTGATATCCGGCTGCTGTGAAGACCTCGAGGGCGGCATTGAGCAAGATTGCTCTGCGCTCATCTTTTGGAAGGCGAGCCTTATCTGCTCGCGAACCGTTTGCATCTGTTGTGCTCATTCTGCGAATCGTACTGGTAAACATTGCCAATTGGCGAGGGCGAGAGCATTACGGCAGAATTGCAGCATGAAGACCCCACCACTAGTGACACCAGGGCCAGCCCTCACAGTCGATGAGGTGCGTCGATATAGCCGCCACTTGATTATTCCTGATGTGGCCATGGCAGGTCAGCAACGCATGATGAACGCAAAGGTGCTCTGTGTTGGAGCAGGTGGACTCGGCTCTCCGGCTCTTATGTATCTGGCAGCAGCAGGTGTGGGAACAATTGGTATTGTCGAATTCGACACTGTTGATGAATCCAATCTTCAGCGACAAATTATTCATGGCCAATCAGACATCGGAAAGAGCAAGGCTCAGAGCGCTCGCGAAAAAATTGCAGAGATCAATCCATATGTCACTGTGATCACACACGAGACTCGACTTGATAACTCTAATGTGATGGAAATTTTCTCTCAGTACGACATCATCGTTGATGGCACTGATAATTTTGCAACGAGATATCTCGTCAATGATGCATGCGTACTTCTCAAGAAGCCGTATGTGTGGGGTTCAATTTATCGCTTTGATGGTCAGGCAAGTGTCTTCTGGGCTGAGTACGGTCCTTGTTATCGCTGCCTCTATCCAGAACCACCGCCACCAGGAATGGTTCCCAGCTGCGCTGAAGGCGGAGTATTGGGCGTTCTCTGTGCAACTATTGGATCAATTCAAACTACAGAGGCAATCAAAGTTCTCACAGGTGTCGGTGAGTCACTCATTGGTTCACTTATGGTTTATGACGCACTTGAGATGACTTTTCGCAAGATAAAGATTCGCAAAGATCCCAACTGCCCTATCTGTAGTGAAAATCCGCGACAGACTGCACTGCTTCCAGATTATGAAGCTTTCTGCGGAGTTCTCTCGGATGCAGCTCAAGAGGCGAGCACAGGTTCAACAATTACAGTGCAAGAGCTGAAGTCGAAGATTGATGGAGCAGAAGACTTCTATCTCATTGATGTTCGTGAACCAAGTGAGTTTGAGATTGTTCGCATCCCAGGTTCACATTTGATTCCTAAGCAAGGATTTATTGATGGAAGTGCACTTGCAACGCTCCCACAAGATAAACCAATCATTCTTCATTGTAAGAGTGGTGTGCGATCAGCTGAGTGTTTAGCAATCCTCAAGAGTGCTGGATTTGCAGACGCTACACATGTCAGTGGCGGCGTCATTGCATGGGCAAAGCAGATCGACACATCTCTTCCGGTCTACTAATGGAAAATTACTCAGGCTATCGAGTACTTCTAGTCCATGCTCATCCTGATGATGAGACTATTAATAATGGCGCCACAATGGCGATGTATGCAGCTCACGGTGCTCAAGTCACTCTTGTCACTTGCACCAGAGGTGAAGAGGGCGAAGTTCTTGTAGAAGAGCATGCCCATAAAGCAGCTCATCTTGATGATCTCTTAGGGGATCATCGAGTTATAGAGCTAGCAGATGCGATGAAGGCACTTGGAATCAATGACCACAGATTTCTAGGAGCCCCACATAAGAAATATCGCGATAGCGGCATGATGGGAACAGCGCCAAATGAACGCGGTGATTGTTTCTGGAAAGCAGATATTGCAGAGGCAACATCTCATCTTGTCTCCGTAATCGATGAGGTAAAACCTCATGTTTTGATTACCTATGATGAATTCGGTGGTTACGGTCATCCAGATCACATCCAAGCTCATCGAGTGGCGATGACTGCTGCAGATGAGAGTAAGTGGAAGATTCAGAAAATCTATTGGAATGTGATGCCTCGCTCTGTTATTCAGGAGGGCATAGATGCGATGAAGGCGATTGGGTCAGACTTTATGGGGGTAGAAAACGCTGATGATCTACCTTTTGCTAAAGATGATTCATTCGTTACCGCTCACATTGATGGCAATGAGTTTGTTGAAGAGAAGATGGCTGCGATGAGAGCCCACGCAACCCAAATCGCAGTAGATGGCCCATTCTTTGCCTTGTCTAATAACTTAGGACTTCAAGTCTGGGGCAATGAGTACTACACGCTAGTGCGCGGTGAAAAGTCTGCTCCTTTTGATCAGCAGGGTAGGGAAGTAGATCTCTTCGCAGGAGTGACTCTCTAAAGTGTTAATTCTTAAGGCAATATTTATGGGCGCAATCTCTGCCGTTGCTGCAGTATTGCTCCACCAAACTATTCCGCCGCTGGGTGTTGCACTGGGATTAACAGCAACCTATTTAGGTATTTGGTCTCTTGGGAGAAAATACGGTCAACGCAAGTTGAAGGTGATTGCATCCCTTACTTGGCTTGTCATCGTCACCAGGGCTGGCACTTTTGGCGCTGGCCAGGAGTTGCTTGTACA
>JACCDW011389203.1_pt1 | contig 10731 bp, 7 predicted proteins | sample 7449781 | NCBI WGS metagenome assembly JACCDW01 (sample SAMN15323449, study PRJNA562643) | freshwater metagenome | isolation source: river surface water | place: USA:Blue River Watershed | collected 2017-08-18
CAACTACAACTCTTGAAGGTCTATCAACACTCAAAACTCCTTTTCGTCCAGCCGGTCGCGTAACTGCTGGTAATTCATCTGGCCTTAACGATGGCGCAACTGCAGCACTACTAGCCAATGAAGCAAAAGCTCTTGAGCTAGGGCTTCCAGTAAAAGCGCGCATGGTTACCTTTGCTTTTGCGGGAGTCGAACCTGAAGTCATGGGTTATGGACCTGTTCCCTCAACTATCAAGGCCCTTGCTAAGGCTGGTTTAACAATCAGCGACATCGGAGCCTTTGAAGTGAACGAGGCATTTGCGATTCAAGTGTTGGCATTTCTCGATCACTTTGGAATCGCAGATGATGATGCTCGCGTTAATCCATATGGTGGTGCGATTGCCGTCGGACACCCATTGGCATCATCAGGTATTCGCTTGATGCTCAACCTCGCTCGCACCTTTGAAGAGAAGCCTGATGTTCGTTACGGAATAACAACCATGTGCATCGGTCTAGGCATGGGCGGAACCGTTATCTGGGAGAACCCACACTTTGGAAAGAAGGCATAACTCATGACAACAATCGTTCTTCCAGAAGGTGCTCCAGAAGAAGTTATCACCCATGCACTCGTGCGCGATGTTGATTTATCCGCCTTCGGTGCATCAGGATCACTTGCACTGATCACACTCGATAATGGGCATGATCACACACGTCCCAACACATTTGGTCCGCAATCTCTCATGGCACTTGATGCTGCAATCACAGAGGCAATTTCACGAAAGCCTTCTGCAATTGCAATCACTGGAAAGCCATTTATCTTTGCGGCAGGAGCAGATCTTTCTGCACTCTCATTCCTTAGTGATCGCTCTCAAGCTGTTGCGATTGGAAAATTAGGACACGATGTCTTCCGCAGACTTGATGAGTGCGGCATTCCAACATTTGCATTCATTAATGGTTTGGCTCTGGGTGGCGGACTAGAGGTAGGACTGCACTGCAAGTACCGCACTCTGTCAGCGACAGCATTTACAGGTTTACCTGAAGTATTTTTGGGCCTTGTTCCTGGTTGGGGTGGCGCAACAATCTTGCCAATGCTCATTGGCCCAGAAAAGGCTGTGCAAGTAATTATTGCAAATGCACTTAACAACAACACCATGATGAAAGCTAAGGATGCCCTTGCTCTCGGTGTTGTCGATAGCGTCTTCGAACCAGCTGACTTCCTCGAAAAGTCAATCGCATTTGCCGCATCTGTTCTTAACGGTTCAAAAAAGATTGAACGCATCGACCACAGCAAAGATCCTGCTTGGGATTCAGCTCTGGCAACAGGTCGCGCTATCGCTCTCAAGAAATTTGGTGGAGCAGAGATTGCAAGCCCAATGAAAGCCCTCGAACTTATGGCAGCTTCACGGACATCTACACGTGGAGCTGGCTTTGATGCTGAAGATCAAACACTCGCTGATCTGACCATGTCTGATCCGCTTCGCGCATCTCTCTATGCATTTAATCTGATCCAGAAGAAGCGTAAGAAAGTTGAAGGTGCACCAAAGGCTGCTCTCGCACGCAAGGTCGGCAAGGTCGGTGTTGTTGGCGCTGGACTTATGGCATCTCAGCTTGCTCTTCTGCTCGTTCGTAATCTTAAGTGTCCTGTTGTTATGACAGATATTGATCAGGAGCGCGCAGATAAGGGTGTCGCTTGGGTCAAGAATGAATTAGCAAAGCTAGTTGAGAAGAAGCGCATGAGTGCAGAATCTGCCGGGCGACTATCACTTCTTGTATCAGGCTCTGCCGACCAGAACGTCTTTGCGGGTTGCGACTTCGTTATCGAAGCAATCTTTGAAGAACTTTCACTGAAGCAGGAACTCTTTAAGAAGTTAGAGAAGATTGTTTCTCCTGAGTGCATTCTCGCAACCAATACTTCTTCACTCTCAGTTGAGCGAATGAGTGAAGGTCTAGAACATCCAGAGCGCGTGGTGGGCTTCCACTTCTTCAATCCAGTTGCCGTGATGCCGCTGCTTGAAATTGCGCGCACCTCAAAGACAGATGACGCTACAACTGCCACAGCGGTGAATATCGGTAAAGACCTTAAGAAGACCATGATCATCTGTAAGGATGCTCCGGGATTTGTGGTCAACCGTCTTCTTACTCGCTTCATGGGTGAGATCACCGATGCCGTCGATGAAGGTACTTCTCCAGAGGTTGCCGATAATGCGATGCGAGCAATTGGATTCCCAATGTCTCCATTTGAACTTCTTGGCCTTGTTGGTCCAGGAGTTGGTCTGCATGTTGCAAAGACTCTTCATGAAAATCTTGGTCCCCGCTATCGCATCTCCCCCACTATGGAGGCGATGGTTAAAGAAGGAGTTAAGACCTTCTACATCAAATCAGAAGATGGCTCTGTTATTGCAAACCCTGCAGCCGTTGCACTTATTCATAAGGGTGACAAGCCATCAACGGCAGAACAAGTTCGAGTTCGCGCACTCAATGCTTTAGCTGAAGAAGCACGCATGATGCTCGATGAAGGAGTTGTTTCGACACCTGCTGAAATCGATCTCTGTATGTTGATGGGCGCCGGATGGCCAATGCACTTGGGAGGAATATTGCCGTACTTAGATCGCGAAGGAATCAGCGATTCTGTCTGCGGTTCTCGTTTTCATCCTGCGGGAGTGGCATCTCTGCCTTCAAAGTAGAGCTAGACCATTCCACGATTTCACGGGCAATATTCTGTGAAGTAATTCCGAGATCGCTCAGAATTTCTGCGCGCTTAGAATGTTCGATGAAAGTCAGAGGTACTCCAATTGAATGAATTGGGGTATCAAGTCCCGCACTTCTAAACATTTCAGAGAGAGCACTCGCTATTCCGCCGTGTGAGATTCCATCTTCCACAACGACGACGCTCTTGTAGCGATCAGCCATTGTGATCAGAGACTTAGGAAGTGGCTTCACCCAACGCGGATCGATAACTGTAACGCCAACGCCCTCGCGATATGCCTGAGATGCTGCCTCGACTGCCATTGTTGCCATCGCGCCAACGCTGATGAGAAGCACATCTGCACTCTCACCGCGGTAGAGAACATCGATTCCATCACGACGTTCAAAGGCTGGAATATCTGCAGGTACTGCGCCCTTAGGAAAGCGGATCACCGTTGGTGCGTCGTTAATTGAGATTGCCTCACGGAGAACTTCCTTGAGGCGTGCGCTGTCACGGGGTGCTGCCAAGTGAAGTGTAGGAACAATTCCAGTAAGTGCCATGTCCCAGATACCGTGGTGAGATGGTCCATCGTCACCAGTAATTCCGGCACGGTCAAGAACAAATGTAACTCCGGCCTTATGCAAGGCAACGTCTAAGAGAAGTTGATCGAATGCACGATTAAGGAATGTGGAATAGACAGCAACAACTGGGTGCAGACCAGCAAATGCCATACCTGCAGCACTTGTAACCGCATGCTGCTCAGCAATTCCGACATCGATAGTGCGCTCGGGAAAAGCCGCCGCAAACTTATCAAGACCAGTTGGGCCGAGCATCGCTGCAGTTATCGCAACGATATCTTCACGCTCTCCACCAATTTCAACTAACTCATCGGAGAAGACTTTAGTCCAGGACTTGGCGCTCTTTGTAATTGGGACACCGGTAGCTGGATCAACAACGCCAACAGCGTGGAATTTTTCCGCTTCATCTTCGATCGCAGGTTGATGCCCGCGACCTTTCTCTGTAATCACGTGGACCAAAACTGGCTCACCAAATTGTTTTGCCTGAGCAAGAGCTTTCTCGAGTGCTACAAAGTCGTGACCATCAATTGGTCCTAGGTATTTCAAACCTAAATCTTCAAACATTCCTTGCGGGGCAACAATATCTTTGATCCCCTTCTTCACTCCGTGCAAAGTCTCATAGATTGGCGCACCGACCACAGGGGTTTTATGTAGAACTTCTTTGCCCCAGTCAAGAAAGCGCTCATAGCCTTGCGTGACGCGCAAAGTAGAAAGGTATGTCGCAACTCCACCGATAGTTGGTGAGTATGAACGCTCGTTGTCATTAACAACCAAAACTAAATTGCGGTCTTTAGCCGCTGCGATGTTATTGAGGGCTTCCCAAGACATTCCACCCGTCAGTGCGCCATCGCCAACAACCACTACGACGCTGCGGTCGTCTTGCCCGGTAATTGAGAAACCTCGAGAAATTCCGTCACCCCAAGAAAGCGCTGTCGATGCATGAGAGTTTTCAATGACATCGTGTTCGCTCTCGCTGCGATTGGGATATCCAGCAATTCCACCACGTTGACGCAGTAAATCGAACTCGCCGGCGCGACCTGTCACAATCTTATGAACATATGACTGATGGCCGGTATCAAAGAGAACTACATCGCGAGGTGAATCAAAGATGCGGTGAATTGCCATCGTCAGTTCTACAACGCCGAGGTTGGGACCTAAGTGTCCACCTGACTTTGAAACTTTTTCAATAAGGAATGTGCGAATCTCTTGCGCCAGCAAGACAAGCTCGTCCTGGCTTAGCCCCTTGATGTCCTGTGGGCTCTTGATTGACTCGATCACACGAGAGATTCTAGATCACCCAAGCAATTGACGTAGGACGAACTGCATAATTCCGCCGTGGCGGTAATAATCTGCCTCACCTGGTGTATCAATTCGAACCTTCGCCTTAAAGGTGATCGCACCGGCGGTGACAGTGACTTCCTTTGGCACTCCCCCTGTATTGAGGGCTGTGATTCCAGAGATTGCAAAAGTTTCATCGCCCTTAAGTCCTAGGGTTGCAGCGCTCTGGCCGTCGATAAATTGCAGAGGCAGAACACCCATTCCAATGAGATTGGAGCGGTGAATACGTTCGAAGCTTTCTGCGATAACCGCGCGGACTCCAAGGAGTGCGGTTCCTTTCGCAGCCCAGTCACGTGAAGAACCTGAGCCGTACTCTTTACCTGCAAGAATCACGAGTGGAATTCCGGCTTCCTGATAGGCCATCGAAGCGTCATAAATTGTTGATTGCGATCCGCCATCAAGGAAATTGCGTGTGAAGCCACCTTCAACGCCGTCAAGAAGTAAATTCTTGAGACGAATATTGGCAAAAGTTCCGCGAATCATTACTTCATGATTTCCGCGACGAGATCCATATGAGTTGAAATCATTGCGAGCAACTCCGTGCGCCTCTAAGTATTTGCCAGCTGGAGAATCAGCTTTGATATTTCCCGCTGGTGAGATGTGATCAGTTGTCACAGAATCTCCCAAGATAGCTAGGACGCGTGCTCCCGAGATATCAACAACTGGTGTTGGAGTTGCAGGCATATTTTCAAAGTAAGGAGGCTTACGGACATATGTCGACTGTGCATCCCATTCAAAAGTATTCCCTGTTGGTGTATCTAGTGACTTCCAGCGATGATCTCCGTCAAAGACGCTCGCATAATCTTTAGTAAACATGGCAGATGAGATCGATGCATCGATCACATCTTGAATTTCCTGTGCAGATGGCCAGATGTCTTTAAGAAGAACTGGATTACCGTCTTTATCATTGCCGAGTGAATCATTTTCGAAGTCGTGATTCATAGTACCCGCAAGTGCATATGCAACAACTAGCGGAGGTGAAGCCAAGTAATTCATCTTCACATCAGGGCTGATACGGCCCTCAAAGTTTCGGTTACCCGAGAGGACGGCTGTCACAGCTAAATCATTTTCGTTGATCGCCTTGCTGATTTCAGCTGGTAACGGACCAGAGTTACCGATGCAGGTAACGCATCCGTAGCCAACGAGGTGAAAACCGAGCGCCTGCATATAGGTAGTGAGTCCAGCTCGATCGTAATAATCTGTGACAACTTTCGACCCTGGTGCAAGGGTGGTCTTTACCCATGGCTTAGAAGTGAGCCCTTTTTCTACCGCTTTTTTAGCAAGAAGAGCAGCGCCAATCATTACCGATGGATTTGATGTATTTGTGCACGAAGTAATTGAGGCAATAACAACATCGCCGTTCTTCACAGTGGTCTGATGCTCCCCAACCTTGGCAGGGTAGGCAGACTTTCCAGTCTTTTCAGTGAAGTAGGTTGGAAGAATTTTTTCAAATGCACTCTTTGATTCTGAAAGTGAGATGCGATCTTGTGGACGCTTAGGCCCTGCTATAGATGGAACAACTGTCGAGAGATCTAGCTCTATATGTTCAGAGAAACGCGGTGATGATGAAGGGTCGTGCCAAAGTCCCTGTGTTTTTGCATAAGCTTCAACAAGAGCAACTTGATCTTCATTGCGCCCTGTAAGACGTAGGTAACGAAGTGTCTCTTCATCAATTGGGAAGATTGCGCAGGTAGAGCCGTACTCAGGGCTCATATTTCCGATTGTTGCGCGGTTAGCCATTGGAACGCTGACAACTCCCGGACCATAGAACTCTACAAACTTGCCGACCACACCGTGCTTACGCAGCATCTGAGTGATCGTGAGTGCAAGATCTGTCGCCGTGGTTCCGATTGGCAACTCTCCGCTGAGTTTGAATCCAACTACACGAGGAATCAACATCGATACTGGTTGACCGAGAAGTGCTGCTTCGGCCTCGATTCCGCCAACGCCCCATCCAAGTACGCCGAGACCGTTCACCATTGTTGTGTGTGAGTCAGTACCCACGACTGTATCTGGATAGGCACGCAGAACTCCGTTTACAGTTCGAGTCATTACAACGCGAGCTAAAAACTCAATGTTAACTTGGTGAACAATTCCTGTTCCGGGCGGAACAACCTTGAACTCATCAAAAGCTCCCTGGCCCCAACGTAAGAAGCGATAGCGCTCTCGGTTACGCTCGTATTCAATATCTGTGTTCTGCTCGAATGAATCTAGCGTTCCAAAGCGATCAGCAATTACGGAGTGGTCAATCACAAGTTCAGCTGGTGCCAGAGGATTTACCTTGGAAGCATCTCCGCCTAGTTCAACGATCGCCTCACGCATGGTTGCGAGGTCAACAACGCATGGAACTCCAGTGAAGTCCTGCATCACTACACGCGCTGGAGTAAATTGAATTTCTGTATCTGGCTCGATCGATGGATCCCACTGGGCTAGAGCCTTGATGTGGTCAGCCGTAATGTTTGCGCCATCTTCGGTGCGCAAGAGATTTTCGAGAAGAATCTTGAGGGAGAACGGTAGGTCTGATGCGCCTTCAATCCCGTTGATATCAAAGATTTCAAAATCTTTGCCGCCTACGGTGAGATTTCTTTTTCTACCCAATGAATTCTTGCTCATGGGGTCAAGATACCGCAGTGGGAGTAAAGAGGGCAACGCACTCGATGTGATGCGTCATAGGGAACAGGTCAAAAGCGCGGATTTTCACGAGAGTGTAATTGGCGTCACGAAGCAGAGCGCTATCTCTGGCTAACGCAGCTGGATCACACGCCACATAAACGATTGCTCGGGGCGTGCAAGCAACCAAACTGGAAATCACATTCTTCTTTGCGCCATCGCGAGGTGGATCAAGAATCACCACATCTGCACGGGAGAAACGTGGAAGAATTTTCTCAACATCACCTGTATGAATCTTCACATTTTGTGCACCGCTAAAGTTAACCGCAGCATCTGCAGTAGCGCTCTTGCTTCCTTCAACTAGATCAATTCGACCGCCAGCTCCGATTGCTTCATGAAGTTGTAATGCAAATAATCCAACCCCACCATATAGATCTAATACATGATCACCAGTACGAACTTCCGCAAATTCAGAGACACACTCAACGAGAACTTTTGGTGCGTTGACATTGCTCTGCCAAAATGAATCAGGGCTAACTTTGTAACTCTTCCCATTTACTTCATAACTTTGAATCTTTTCACCTTTGATTACGTCACCAGAAACTAAACGAGTAGATCCGTCAGTAGAGGTGCTGACCTGAATACGGGCACCCGGTTCCCAACTTTGGCCCGCAATTGCCGAGTAGCCGAGTGCAGGGTGAAGAACTGCGCAATCATCGATTGCCATAATCGTATTTGTGCGTGAAGCGTAGAACCCAGCTCTCCCCTGCTTATCGCTTCCAATTGTGGCTTGAGTGCGCCAACCCAATGAAGGCGAAACTTCTTCAACGTTCACTCGAATATCCATCTTTGCAATTCGCGCAAACTGTTCGGTGATCACATCTTCCTTTAGCTTTCGCTGCGCGGATACTTCTACATGCTGGAAATCACAGCCACCACATCCATTGCGATTGGCGAATCGGCAAGGTGCCTCCACCCGATCAGGTGATGATTCGATGACGGCGACAACATCTCCGCGGTTAAATGAAGAGCCCACACTTGTGATTGCTACATCCACGACCTCGCCCGGTAAACCATGGCGAACAAAAATGACTGCACCTTCGTGGCGGGCGATGAAGTGTCCGCCATGGGCGACTTTCTCAATCGTGACCCGAATTATTTGGCCCGCGGAAAGGACGGCGCGAGGCGAGGATGTCATAAAGGTAAGCCTAAGGGGGTAAGTTATGTCCCGTGCACGTAGTCATCATGGGTTGCGGTCGAGACGGTTCCTCTTTGGCGACCGAACTTGAAGAGCTTGGGCATACCGTCTCGATTATCGATCAATCACGTGAGGCATTCCGTCGATTGGGTCCTGACTTTAAGGGACGCACAATTAGCGGCATTGGTTTTGATCGTGACACCCTCCTCGAAGCAGGGATTGAGACTGCCGATGCCTTTGCGGCGGTAAGTAATGGCGATAATTCAAATATTTTGGCAGCGCGTGTTGCACGCGAAACCTACGGTGTTGGCAATGTTGTTGCTCGAATTTATGATCCTGGACGAGCCGAGATTTATCAGCGCCTTGGTATTCCAACCGTAGCAACAGTTATCTGGGCTACTGATCAGATTATGCGTCGCCTCGTTCCAGAAGGCTCTCGAAGTGAGTGGCGCGATGCGACGGGAACAATCGAGCTCGCTGAAGTGCATCCTCACACCAACTGGCTTGGTATGCCCATCACTGAAATCGAATCTTCAACAAATGCTCGCGTCGCATTCCTTACACGTTTGGCTGAGGGTCTTGTGCCCAATGAACATACTGTGCTTCAGGAAGGCGACCTTCTTCATATGATTATTGAAACAGCCCGTGTTGCAGAAGTAGAAGCGATTTTGGCTAAAGAACCGGCGGAACGTCAATGAGAATTGCAATTGCAGGAGCAGGAAATGTGGGTCGAGCAATCGCCCGTGAACTTCTCGACAACGGTCACCAAGTCCTTCTGATTGATCGCGATCCCAAAGCACTGAAAATGGACTCTGTCCCCGATGCTGAATGGCTCATGGCAGATGCTTGTGAAATTACATCACTCGATAAGGCAGCTCTCGGTAGCGCACAGGTAATGGTTGCAGCGACCGGTGATGACAAGGTAAATCTTGTTGCTTCACTTCTTGCTAAGACTGAATATGGTGTTCCTCGCGTAGTTGCCCGCATTAATCATCCAAAGAATGAGTGGATGTTTGATTCATCATGGGGTGTAGATGTTGCAGTGTCCACTCCCCGCATCATTTCAGCTCTCGTCGAAGAAGCGGTAAGCGTCGGTGATGTGGTTCGCCTCTTCAGCTTTAGAAAAGGTCAAGCAAACCTAGTCGAACTTACACTTCCAGATTCTTCAAGCTGTATCGGAAAGACGGTAGAAGAGATCGAACTTCCACAGGATGCATCACTTGCCGCGATCGTTCGCGATGGCCGAGTGTTTGCTCCGACCGCAGCTGATGTTTTTAGCGCTGGAGATGAATTGCTCTTTGTGGCATCTGCCGCCGCTGAAGCGCTAATCAAAGATTGCTTTATTAAGAGCTAATCTTTTTCTTCCTTGGGTAGCACGGTCGCCGGAACACTTTTGAGTACCAGCCATGAGCCGTAAACAGTTGCGAAAAATAGCGGATATCCCATTGCCAGATTAACTGCACCTAAGAGATTGACATTATCTGTGAGGTAGATCGGGAACTGCACGATGAGTCGACCAAAAAAGAGTGCGACCCAAATCCAACTAGCGCGGATGTACGCTGCCTTTCGAGCTGGATCTTTGCGCCACGCAAAGTTTTCACCAAGGATTGGTCCAAGCATTACTCCAAGAATTGGCCAGCCTGCAATATTTGCAATGAGGTACACCAAGCCGTAACCCAGATTCGTAAGCATTTTTGGAACGAAAACGTCGCTGGGATTGCCGGTGCGATTGGCAAACCATGCAGAAATCAGTGTTCCGATAAATCCAGAGAGTGCATGTTGGATTGAATCTTTCATTACGAGGCGAATAATTGTCAGGATCGCTGAGATGATGATTGATGCAATGAGTGAATTCCATAGATCTTTAGTGATGTTAAAGGAGATGAGGAATACCAGCGCTGGAAAACCAGCATCGATCAGACCCTTTTTGCCGCCAAAGGCTGAAACGATCTTCTCTTTATCTCCCGACATTTCACTCATGAACGCCCCGTTGATCCAAAGCCACCAGATCCACGACCCGAACCAGGAAGTTCACGAACTTCAACAAATTCTGCGCGCTCAACTTTCTGAATCACTAGTTGAGCAATGCGATCTCCACGCTTAAATGAAACCGATTCGCTCTTGTCGTGATTGATCAAAATACACTGCAACTCGCCTCTGTAGCCAGCATCGACTGTTCCAGGGGCGTTCACCATGGTTACACCATGTTTAATTGCTAGTCCCGAACGTGGGTGTACAAGTGCGACGTATCCGTCGGGTAGCGCAATTGCGATTCCTGTTGGAACCAATGCACGCTCTCCTGGAGCCAGGGTGATGTCTATACGAGAGACGATGTCAGCACCTGC
>JACCDW011051978.1_pt1 | contig 10728 bp, 6 predicted proteins | sample 7449781 | NCBI WGS metagenome assembly JACCDW01 (sample SAMN15323449, study PRJNA562643) | freshwater metagenome | isolation source: river surface water | place: USA:Blue River Watershed | collected 2017-08-18
CTAAAACGTTTGTTTTTTTAAGGAAAGCAAAAGTTTCCAATGACGATTTAACAGTTGTATATAAATCCTCATAAAAATTATGGTTAATAACGGCATCAGGGTTATTTGGGGTGTAAGAGATTAATTGGTTTCTATATAAACCGAGTAACCATTGCAAGTTTTCTTTATTTGGGGTTGGATCGCACTCAACTAGAAAGCTAAAAGCAACCTCTCTTGGTGTTTTTTCTTCACCCAAATAATCGGTTGGGGGTATCCCCATATTTGATAGGAAGGAGAATAACCTGTAATCATAGAAAAGATCTTCTGGGTCATTATACACCATATGGTGCAAACTAGTAAAACCCTCGTGTCTATTGTCAAACTTAGTTAACTGTTGTCTTTTAACAGCCTTTCTATATGTCGCCTTAAATGAGTTATCATAGAGATACTCAACTCTAGATTTTTTTTCCATGGCACAATATTAGTAAATAATCTTTTAACAACAAAATATTTTCAAAGTTTTTTTCATATTTATATGTATGCTATACATCGAAGTAAAGGGTAATATAGAAAAAGCCCTAAAGACCTACAAAAATAAGGTTTTTAAAACAAAGATTCACGATGAATTACGTGAAAGAAAAGAATTTAAAAAGAAATGCGTTGAAAGACGTGAAGAAATCTTAAAAGCTAAACACAAACAGTATTTACAGACTAAAGAAGAAGCTTAGTTGAATTTATGTAATCAACTGATTCAAATAAATTCTTACCTCTTTCCTGCGTTTTGATGAATTTCTTAACAAGCTGACCCGCAACTGCGTTTGCCTCGTCTTCTATTTCACCACCAATGTCTTGTACTGGTTTTACAATACGATCATCTTCATATTGTTTCTTATGAACCATTTCATGGGCCACACTTCTCATGACATCACCTAACATTCTGTTTTTTGCGTAAACACAAACAAGTTTATCTTTATCACGATAAAATGCTGTTGTTACAACACCATTTTTATCACGATCATGGCATAACAAACATTTGAAGTCGCCAGACAAGTCTAATTCTTTACAACAAAACTCAATAAAAGCTTTTGCTGTTTCAAACTTATCCTCAGGGAACTCAAGACCATCTTCGATTTCTAAATCGCAAGACGGACCTTTACCTTTTATAACTTCTAATAGTCTCATTATAATAAATTGTTTATGTCTCTATTTTTAAACGAACCTGCGGTTCCGTTTGTCCCAAACAGTAAATAATTAACAGGTGTTGCTTGAACGTATTGTTGTTTTTGTGTATTAACAACCAACCAATCATAACCATCGTATAATAACTCAACACTTTCTAAAGTTTCTAACGGGAAGAAATATCCACCATTTGTAACTCTAGTGTTTATGTTAGATGCGATAATTCTATCTTGTGTACCCCCTGAAACCCATTTACTAGCAACAATTAAATCATTTAAATTATTTAAGTTGTTTCTTTTTGTGACAAACTTAATAACTCTACTCTCATCGTTTGCGCTCACAAATGGTGGTAACACAACAATATAATTTTCTGTTGATCCTGTACTAACAACATCCAAAACAACATATGTTAATTTAGATGTAAAACCCGTTATTTGTAACTCTTTAACTTGTATTGGATCTGTATTAGCACTTGTTGTAAATATAACATTAAATGTGTCACCAGTAAAGCTATTTTCATCTAAGAATATAAATCCGTGTGTTGTTACACCTTCTTTTGATTGAGCATCATTAGCTGGATCAAAATCAACTTGTACAGTTGTGCTATCGCTATTCTGTAGTTCAAGTATTGTGTTGGTTAATGTTGCACCTGTTACAATGGCACCACTTAAACCTGATGTACCAGAACTACCGTTTTCACCAGATGTTCCTGAAGAACCATTCTCACCACTTGTTCCTGAAGAACCAGTTTCACCACTTGTACCATTCTCTCCTGATGTTCCTGAAGAACCATTCTCTCCACTTGTTCCTGAAGACCCACTTTCTCCAGCTGTACCGCTTTCACCGCTTGAACCAGATGATCCTGACTCACCAGAAGTGCCGCTTTCGCCAGATGTTCCTGAAGTACCATCAACACCGTTTATACCACTAACGCCTGATGTTCCTGATTCACCACTTGTTCCGCTTTCTCCTGAAGACCCTGATTCACCCGATGTTCCTGATTCACCACTTGTTCCGCTTTCTCCTGAAGTACCAGAAGATCCAGTTTCGCCAGATGTTCCTGATTCACCACTTGTTCCGCTTTCTCCTGAAGTACCAGAAGATCCAGTTTCGCCAGATGTTCCTGAAGATCCACTTTCTCCACTTGTTCCCGATTCACCTGAAGATCCTGATGTACCATCAACGCCTGAGGTTCCAGAAGAACCCGAACTCCCTGATGAACCCGCAATAGCGCCAACCGAAGTCACTACAAAAGAATAATATGAATTACCTTCAGTATAATAACCTACTGAATGTGTTGTTGAATCATTATTGCTAATGTATAATCTAACAATCATTCTATTTGTTGGGTCAATAGTTGTTGTTGGTAATACAATATCCATATTAACTTCAACAGGAATTATCGAACTAACCCAACCAATTAGTACAACATTTGATGTTATTGTCGGTCCAATCGGTGTTCCAGTGTTATCAGCTAATTGTATTTCAACATAAGCATCAATATCATCATTACTTGCAGGTTTCAAATAATGTAAATGAAATCTTTGCACACCACCAGGTATTACCGAAAACCCTAATTCAGGTGTTATATAATCAGAAACCAATACGTTTTGTTGTCCGCTAGTTAAATTTGTTGTTACTGTTTGTGTTGTTCCTGTTGATGGTTGTGTCGATAAAACTTTGTAACCTGAAACATCGCTGTTTTGGCTCTCATTAAAATAATATGTTTGACCAACCGAAATACCACTCACACCTGATGTTCCGCTTTCTCCTGAAGTTCCTGATTCCCCAGATGTTCCTGAAGATCCACTTTCTCCGCTCGTTCCAGACTCACCTGAAGATCCACTTTCTCCGCTCGTTCCAGACTCACCTGATGTACCACTCTCTCCTGAGGTTCCGTTTTCACCTGATGTTCCTGAAGATCCAGATTCACCAGATGTTCCACTTTCTCCTGAAGATCCAGATTCACCAGATGTTCCACTTTCTCCTGAAGTTCCTGATTCCCCTGATGTTCCTGATTCCCCTGATGTTCCTGATTCACCGCTTGTTCCAGACTCGCCTGATGTACCATCAACACCGTTTATACCAGAAATACCTGATGTTCCTGATTCACCTGATGTACCACTCTCTCCAGAACTACCTGAAGAACCAGACTCACCTGATGTTCCTGATTCACCTGAAGTACCACTCTCTCCAGAACTACCTGAAGAACCAGATTCTCCTGAAGTACCACTCTCTCCTGAGGTTCCTGAAGATCCAGATTCGCCACTTGTACCAGATTCTCCAGAACTACCTGAAGAACCAGATTCTCCACTTGTACCATTCTCACCTGATGTACCACTCTCTCCTGAGGTTCCGTTTTCACCTGATGTTCCTGAAGATCCAGATTCACCAGATGTTCCAGATGTTCCCGATTCACCACTTGTTCCTGAAGATCCAGATTCACCAGATGTTCCTGATTCACCTGAGGTTCCTGATTCACCGCTTGACCCAGAGGAGCCACTTTCACCAGATGTTCCGCTTTCGCCAGAAATACCTGACGTACCATCAACACCGTTTACACCACTTGTTCCTGATTCACCACTTGTTCCTGAAGATCCTGATTCTCCTGAGGTTCCAGCAACACCCCCAGTTCCACCACCGCCACCAGATATATCAATAGTTACAATTTTATAGCCACCAACTCCTGTTGTTGAGCTAATTCCGTTAATACCAGTACCAGTAAACTCTATATAACTTGCACCAGCGATACCACTTGTACCGTATTTAATAACAGGGAACTCATCAGTGTAATTTAATGCGTCTAAATTATATTGAGCTTCAGCTGATCCAGCTTGTAATGTTGCATAAACACTTGCTGGTATAGCCCATTGTAAAGATTTATTATCAGTTATTTCAGATATAGCATTATAAGCTGCGTCTAAGGGTACTCTTTGTAAACTTGAATATGATCCATCTTCAGCAAATTTAGCAAAAAATGAAATAGTAGATGATGAGGGTCTTTCTGTTACCTTTATTATCTCAAATAGGTTAAATATACCGATTAATTGGATAAAGGCATTTGCATCAACAGCATTGTTAATAATTTTAAAACCCTCAACAACATCATTCGTTGTTGTTAAACCATTAACTTCTAAATACGTTGTATCTTCGCAATAAAAAACACCATCTGGTGTTGCGGTTGTTATCGTAATACCTGTATTTGTACCTGTCGCTAGATTATCAATTTCAAATGAATTGGCACCAATATTTATACTAGTAATTACAGATCCAGTTGGTATATCTGTACCTGAAACCACCAATCCCTCAACCAAATTGTTTATATCAACGACATTTGTAATGGTGTTACTACTATTTGTTGTATCACCAGTTATATTGGGGCCGTAGGTTACCCAACTTGGTATTAGTATTGTACCTGTAATTAAACTATGACTCATTTATATATTTTTTTTTTAAAAAACCATTCTTATTCCATTGGAGTTTGATGCACCTAATGAACCTAAATTAAACACATGGTAATTACTAGCCGTAGCTAATGTCATTGAGGCACCCACAATAGTACCAGCAACAACATCTTGAACCCTTATTATTGGGAAATATGCGTTATTAGTTGCACTATTTGCACCACCACCGTTTGTAGCTGATATTGGTGTTGTTAATGCATATGTTGTACCCGATCTTGAACCAGTTGCGTGGTAGTAACTCATCAACTGAACATCACCACCAGATGGGGCAACAATCGTAGCGCCAGCGGCTGAAACAGATGAGACTGTAAAACCTAATGAATATGCCGCAGCTGACCCTGAAGATGTACCTGAACTTGATGAAACGGTGATATCAAATGTGTTTGTTGAAACGTTACTAACAACGCAATATTCATTATCAATATTAACATTTCTAATGATGACAGCATCACCATTACTCCTACCATGATTATTATGTGTTACGGTTACAGTTGAACCACTTCTACTCCAAGATAAACCAGTATTAACTGTCGCACTTGAGACAATGTATATGTTTGCTGAACCACTATTATATGCTAAATATCTGGATACATTGTTATAAACTGTTGATGTGCCACCGCCAGCTGATGATGTACCGCTTGTACCAGCTACACCAGATTCGCCAGAAGATCCAGCTGACCCTGAAGAACCAGGTGAACCAATACCAGATGTACCTGAAGAACCAGCTTCCCCTGAAGAACCAGCAGATCCTGATGAACCAGCTTCCCCTGAAGAACCAGCAGATCCTGATGAACCTGTTGCACCAATTGTTCCTTGTAAATTTGTTGTTGATGGGTTTTGTGGCCCAGATGATGAAAAAGCAAAACTGGTTACGTCAATCGATAATTGACCCGTACCAGCGTTATAGGTTATTACAGTACCATTAGCATAATTTAAATTATCATATGCTATAATAACGGATTGACCCGTTGAGTATGATAAATTTGTTAATGTTGTTACAATTAATGGTACACCGACAGCCAATGTTGAATAATCAACTGGTGTTGAAGATAAACCTAAATATTTGTCACTATAACCAGACGTTCCTGATGTACCAGGTCCGCCACTCGTACCAGATGTTCCTGGCCCACCACTTGTTCCTGAAGAACCAGCGGATCCTGAAGAACCTGATGACCCAGTGTTACCACTTGTTCCTGAAGAACCAGCGGATCCTGAAGAACCAGCGGATCCAGATGTACCGTCACCACCAGAAGCACCATCCAAGTTAACAACCCAGCTACTATGTAAACCACTGCCAACAACTCTTGTTGGGGTACCAAATGTTAAAATACCTGTGGCACCATCATAGTTTATAACCTCACATTCTTGGTAATTACTTATATCATAAGCAATTATAATTGATTGTGCAACTGTATAAGCTAAACCTGTTGCAACTGTTATCGCACCAGGACTACCTAATGTAAATGGTGTTGAGGATGTTGTTTTATATAAATCACCATTGGCACCACTTGTCCCTGTTTCACCTGATGAACCTGAAGAACCACTTACACCGCTTGTACCAGTAAAACCTGAAGAACCAGCAGATCCTGAAGATCCAGGTGAACCAACACCTGATGTTCCTGAAGAACCAGCAGATCCTGAAGATCCAGTGATACCAGATGTACCAGATTCCCCTGAAGAACCTGATGACCCTGAAGAACCAGTGATACCACTTGTTCCTGAGTTACCAGATGTCCCCGAAGTTCCAGTACCGCCACCAGCTATTGAGCTTAAATCAACGTCAACGGTGCTACCATCAGCAGCTGTAAAGGTTATAATATTTGTACCGCTATCAAAAGTAGCATTAACGAATTCAGCGCCAGTTCCACCACCGCTTCCAGAGATTTTTCTCCAAAGAGTAATAGGTGTGCCATCAACAGTTATTGTTTCAGCAAAATTACCACCATTATTATCATAGACAAACGCAGTGTGCGTTTCAAGGCACAAATATAATGTTGTTGTCCCAGTTACAGTTACGTATGCAAACTGATCAGCCCTGAAGTCTTTTGCCGACCATTCGACAATCTCAAGGAACTGCATATTCGCATCCAACTCATTATGTGTTAATGGTCTGGATAGATTTGCTCTTAATACTAAATTTGACATTTATTTATAAAATTTCTTTGATTTTATTATTCCTTAATATAAATAGTTATTAATCGGAGAAAATGTCATGTAAACCGATTAAAACTAAATTTATTAAATAACCTAAAGAAAAGGGCAACTATAAATACCGACAAGGCATAAAAAAAGCCACCCGAAGGTGGCTTAATTTATTATTTTTTTGGTCTTCTATTCATGACCGAGTCAATCATCCCGTATTCCTTAGCTTCATCAGCTTTCATCCAATAATCTCTCTCAGAATCAGCGTACACTTTATCATAGGTTTGACCAGTGTGGTGAGAAATGATATCGTACAATTCTTTCTTCAATTTACCAATCTCTCTTGCTGTAATCTCAATATCAGTTGCTTGGCCTTCGGCACCACCCAATGGTTGGTGAATCATAACCCTTGAATGTGGTAATGCGTAACGTTTACCTTCAGCGCCAGCGCAGAGTAATACAGCGGCCATTGATGCCGCCAATCCTGTGCAAATTGTCGATACTTCTGGTTTAATGTATTGCATTGTGTCGTAGATACCCAAACCAGAATAAACAGAACCCCCTGGAGAGTTGATGTAGATCTGAATACCAGCTTCTTTGTCAATTGATTCCAAGAAAAGTAATTGTGCTTGAATAATGTTAGATACTTGATCGTTAATACCAGTACCCAAGAAAATAACCCTCTCCATCATCAATCTTGAGAATACGTCCATTTGTGTAACGTTCATTTCTCTTTCTTCAATAATATAAGGGGTTATTGAACTGTTAAATCTGCTAAGTGTTTCAGACTTAATTCCCATGTGCTTTGTAGCGTACTGATTAAACTCTTTTCCTAAATTCATATGTTGTTTTTATTTTTACAAATGTAATACTATTATTTCAGATAAACAAGATTTTCGGTTATAGATTTTAAATCTTTTTGCGAAAACTTTTCCTTAAGTAAATCTTCAAAACGTTTTCTTGAATAGTGTGCTTTCAAACCAACGTATTTAAACTTATTTTTGTTTTTGTGATAGTTACGGTTAAAATTACCAAAAGCTTTCTCCAAAACATAATTTTTTGTTAGTCCGTTTAATGTTATTCTTTTATTATAAATACGATAATTTATATCATTCTCATAAACCATTAATTTCATCTTTTCGGTTTTATAAGTAATGTGTATTGTTGAATAAAAGGTTGAATTATCTCCTCTAAAAATATTGTGAGACAACTTTTCAGTTTCAATTTTTTTATTTATATGTTTTGTTACCGAACATTTTGAATTTTTAGGTAACTGTTTTTTTAATCGATTTAAAAAACCTTTTGATACCGTATATAAACCAGTTTCTTCGGTAGATTGGTGTAAAGCTGATAATATTGACCCAACCGATGATAAATACATTAAATAACCAGATGCTTTAATACCATATACATCACGTAAATTACGTAGTGTTTTTAACATACGTATTAATGTATCAAGAGTTGTATCTTTAATTATTGATCTAAAAAATTCTTTGTTTTCAATTAAAATATCTAACGGTAGTTCTAGCGGGTTGTGGTAAAAACCTACCTGACTATTATCACGACTATAAACAATATTAAGTAATTGTTGACTTGATTTAATTTCGGATAAATTATAACCTAATTTATATAAGATTGTTACCGCCTCTTCATTTATGCGATAATAGTTTTCTTTTATGTTATCTTTTGACGTGGTATGAAACCAATCACCCTTATCTTCCTTATCTTGATTACTAACATAAATGTTCATATTTAATTGATCTTTATAATCAAATAAACCAGCGATGAATAATTCATCGGTACCAAAATAATTAGCATAATAAGTGTATATGCTCTTACCCGCATAGCTTTTTTTATTCGTTTTAAAAGTATTAGCGTATTCTAAAACATTGTGCATGTTCGATAATTTAACACCAAGCCTTTTAAAAAAATTGTGCGCTATAAAAACAAATACGTAATTATGGGTGCGAATCTTTTTTTTATTATCACGATAAACAATCCTTAGATAGTCTTGTGAAAACATGCTGGTGATTTCTTGGTCATAACCAAGGGTTTTTATACTTTTATTTAAACCATCGTTAATGGACTCTCTCTTTATTAAGCCATCATCAAAAATTGATTCTATTATTGACATTACTTGATGGGTAAAAATAGTTTTCCTAACAGTAGGTATGCGTTTTTTTCTCCGTCTACCACCAGTATCAATACTATATGTCGTAAAATCACCAGTGGTTATGTCAATTGTCAAACTTTTATAACTCTTATACGTTTTTAACCTCATTGTTTTTATTTTTTTAATCTCAACAGGGTTTTTTCTAACAAAGTACCTTTTAAAGATCACTTTATTTTTTTCGGTATCATGTTCAACAACAAACGTCTCTCTATGCACATAACATGGTACGTTGTTTTTTAAGGATTCTTTAAAATGCTCTTCATCGGTTTCCACTAGTTTGGATGATGCCCCAAAAATTTCATCACTACCTACGGTATCGGGTACCTCAACTTGTAATTTCTCAACAACTGACCTATGAATAGTATTAACCATAATATTATTTTGATTTTAGCAAAGATAAACAAAAAAATTTAACAAACAAAAAAAGGTGGAAAATTTTTCCACCTTTTAAAGTCATGAACGGTATCGGAATCAGGTCTCGGGTTTTTATGCCCCCGTAACATAGTGCTAGACATAGCCGAAGCGTCTCTCGACCCACGGTTTAGTACCCACTTTACACCTTATAGTGGGGTTTTTTCTGGCTTAGTTGTATATTTGTAAAACTTGCCGAAAGTATTCCCACCGTTCAATATTTTTAAGCTGTTATGCAAGCATAACGTTCGCTATTCACTGTTTTGTTCATGATAGCAACTGGTGTGAAGTCATCCCCCGCTAAAAGCGATTTTAAGATCGCTGGAGAGAATCCGCTCACCAATGCGGCACCATGTTTACCAAAGCTAACTGGTACGTTATCATGTCTGCTTTGAATGTTCCAGAACACAATTTTTGGGATTGTGTATCCAGCTTCATTGTAATGACGCTCAATCATTTTCATAGCCGTTTCGTTTGAACGAGTAGCTTGATTGAACTCCATATCTGACATAATCAAGATAGTTGTTGGCATTTCTTCTTTTGGAACTGAGTGTTTAACAGCTTGGTCCAAAAGCATTCTGAAAGTGGCCTCAAGATCTGTGCTCATACCCCATTCAGCACTCTCCAATTGTTGCATTCTAGAAACAATGTCACCATTTAAGTATTGCAACTTTGGTGTTGAGGAGAATGTGATGAAAGCGTCCTTAAATGGACCGACATTTCTTTCAGAGATGTATAATCCCAAAGAAACACACACATCCATACAAGAAAGATTTGCGTTATTACCCGCTGGTGTGCACATTGAACCAGATACGTCACATACTGGTAAAATTCTTTCCTCAGTGTTTGTCAAGTAGTTTGGAAGTGACTCCCACTGCTTAACGCCCACAACTTTGTCACCGCCAAATTTTAATGACTTTAACACGTCATATGGATACAAAGCACCAGCCTTGATTGTTTTTGCTGTATTTTTGAACTCATCAAATCTAACACCATCGTTTTTAACAAACGCTTTGGTGTATCTTGACATAGCCAAAGATGGTACGTGGTTGTAAGTGATTTGTGACCACTTACCAGCGCACATCAACTGCTCAACAACTTTGGTTTTTTCTACCAAAGATTTACGGTATTCTTTTGGGGATAAACCAAGATGTCTTTCCAAAGCAATTGCGTGTTTACCTTTTCTTGGCATCCATTTAGCACAAAGACCATCGTTGTTGTTTAAAGCAACCTCAATCAACCCTTTAGCTTGCCCTTCCAAAGAAGTACCAAACAATGACAACATGTCATCCCAACGACCAAACTCAGGGATATACTGAATATTCTTTGCCAAAGATTCTGAATGATTCTCAGCAAGATATTTAAGGATATCTCTAAAGA